>Ga0210410_10003335_pt1 | contig 14261 bp, 15 predicted proteins | sample IncBWC4MmetaG_FD_161058 | JGI IMG/M metagenome (GOLD analysis project Ga0210410, IMG submission 161058) | Forest soil microbial communities from Barre Woods Harvard Forest LTER site, Petersham, Massachusetts, United States - Inc-BW-C-4-M | ecosystem: Environmental > Terrestrial > Soil >... | reverse complement strand
CCGTTGGTTTTCGCCGGTTACGGGCTGAAAATCCCGGAAAAAAGCCTGGATGAACTGGCCGGATTGGACCTGAAGGGCAAACTCGTCGTGTATCTCGCGGGTTCGCCTTCGGATATTCCGACGGCTCTTGCTTCGCACTATCAGACGGCGGGTGAGCGATGGAAATCGCTGAAGGCAGCGGGAGCGATCGGAGTGGTGGCGATTATGAACCCGGCTTCGATGGACATTCCCTGGTCGCGGGTTTCCCTGAACCGCAATCATCCGTCCATGGATCTGGCCGCCGCGGAATTCAACGAAACCCCCGGCCAGCAACTCGGTGTGGTTTTCAATCCCGCCGCGGCAGAGAGTTTGTTCGCGGGATCGGGCCACACGTTCGCGGAAATCGCGGCTCTCGGCAAGGAGCGCAAGCCGTTGCCACATTTTGCGTTGGCGACGTCATTGAAGGCCAATGCCACGGTGCTGACGAAAAAAGTGGAATCGGCGAATCTGGTGGGAAAGCTGCCGGGCTCGGATCCCGTATTGAAGAACGAATACGTGGTGCTTTCCGCGCACATCGATCACCTCGGGATTGGCGCGCCCATCAACGGCGACAAGATTTACAACGGCGCAATGGATGATGGCTCCGGCAGCGCACTAGTGATGGACATCGCCGCAAGCTTGAAAGTGCACCCGGAAAAACTGAGCCGCTCGGTGATTTTCCTGCTGGTGACCGCGGAGGAAAAGGGCTTGCTGGGGTCGAAATATTTCGCGGCGCATCCAACGGTGCCGGCGAAATCGATCGTTGCCGATATCAACGTGGACATGTTCCTGCCGATCGTGCCGCTGAAAATCTTGAAGATCGAAGGGATTGAAGAATCGGACCTGGGCACGAACGCGGCGAAGATCGCGCAATCGATGGGCATCAAGCCCATCGCCGACCCGGAGCCGCTGCGCAATGCGTTTATCCGCAGCGACCAGTACAGCTTCATCAAGAAGGGAGTGCCGGCGGTGAAAGTTGACATTGGCTTCGAGCTGGGCACACCGGAGCAGAAAATTTTCAAGGAGTGGCTGACGAACCGTTACCACGCGCCGTCGGATGACGTGAACCAACCGGTGGACCTGCAAGCCGCGGCAACATACGAAGAGTTCACGCGCCGGCTGCTGATTTCAACGGCCGACGACCCCGCGAAACCACAGTGGAAGGTGGATTCTTTTTTCCGGCGCTACGCTGCGGACTAAACTCCGGAACCAGGCAACCCTCCATGAACATCGACCAGTTGAGAGAACTCTGCCTATCGTTTCCCGGCGCGACGGAGCAGATTCAATGGGGCGATGACCTGCTGTTCAAAGTGGGCGGCAAAATGTTTGCCGTAACGCCGCTGGTGCCGGCGAAGATCTGGATTTCGCTGAAAGCCAACCCGGAACATTTCGCGGAGCTCACGGAAAGGCCCGGGGTTCTTCCGGCCCCGTATCTGGCGCGCGCAAAGTGGATTTCACTCGAGTCGTCGGACGCTCTGCCCGACGCGGAAATCTCCCAACTCTTGCGCGAGTCCTACGAACTGGTGGTGGCCAAGCTCCCGCGGAAAATACGCGAATCCATCGCGAGCAGACGAGTGGTGAAAGTTAGCGCAAAGGGAAAACACAGGGGCAAGGCGAAAAGAAGAAAATGAGATAAGTGAAAAAGTGAATCAGGCCATTGCTTTGGACCCGAGAGGCCGCCGAAGCGGGCGAGCACCGGGGAGCGGAAAAGTCATTTTCCAGAAATTGTTTTCGGCGTTGACGAATTCCACGCCGACGTAGAAATGGCCGTCGCGCTCTTTCTTGGCGTAGACGACACGGGATTCGGTCGAGCGATTGGTGTTTTCATTCACCAGAAGAAGATCCTGACCTGCGACGAGCGGTTCATCCATAACCAACTGGGCGCCCTGCTTGTTGATGGAACGCGTCGCGCATCGCACACAAAACTTTTCGCCCTGATCGTTCACACCATGTGCGATGACAGGTAAGGTGAGAGTGACGCGCAATGTACGCCTGCGCTCGCGATAACGAAAGTGTAGTACGCCCACGGGGACCTTCCCGCTGCGGAGTTAATCAATCCGCTTCTTACCGCGGCCTTGCATCAATTTCGGAGAAACCAGCACGAGCTCGCAATGAAGGGCTCTGGGCGGATTTCAGGAAACAACTCAGGCGCGGCTGACTCTGCGGATGATTCTGCCCTGCAGCTCGCTTCCAGGACAATAGCTGGGCCGTACTAAAATACACCTCACCCGTGCAGTACGCCAGTACTTCTCTCCGGTTTTTTCAAATTTTCATGAAAGCGGGGGTACCCTATCCAAGGGTGAGCCAGAGGTCGTGAACCGAGGAGTCTCTCGCGTCCACGGGAGGCCCTTGGAAGCGGTGCTGTACACTTCTGGCCGTAGCCAAGCCGCCGCATTGGTGATCTGGTACCAGACCAAGCCACCAAGAAAGTAATAGAGGGGTTGCTTGCTTCCAGGCTAACTATTAATACCTTCAATGACTTGATGACAGCGCATTTCGGTCAAGGGGCCAGCAGCGGAACGATCTCCGCCTTCCACGGCTTTTTTGCAATTTCCAGAAGGGCGAGGGTCACAGGGAGCTGAAAGCGCCGCGGACCCGCGCTCCCGGGGTTCAGGTAGAGCACCCCTGCATCGTGCCGTTGAACGGGCTGATGGGTGTGGCCGCTTATGACCGCGTCGAAACCCGCTGCCTGTGGCTTGAGGTCGAGATCGTGGAGATTGTGAAGCACGTAAATATGGAAGCCAGCGGTTTGTACAACCGTCGAGAGCGGAAGCTCCTGGGCCCAAGGCCCCGTGTCCACATTACCGCGCACGGCAAACACCGGCGCGATGGTCTTGAGTTGCGTGAGAATTTCGGGCGGGCCGACATCTCCCGCGTGAATAATGAGCTGCACACCGCGCAGGGCGCGTAGCGCTTCCGGGCGGAGCAGCCCGTGAGTATCAGAAATGACGCCGATCCGCATGGCGGCCGGGAAAGCGGCTAGTCCTTGTCCTGGTATTCCTCCGGAACGTCATCTTCAGGGACTTGGTGGGTGACGACTTCGGAAACGTCGGGGTCCGCGGCATTTTCGACGCCAGCAACAGCTTCGGCTTCGAAGGTTTGCCCCTCTTCGAGGAGTTCGGTGACGCTTTCCGAATCAATGCCGGCCCGACTCGAGATCCCCTGGATGTCGCCGGACTGCCCGCCCGTGAAGGAGCCGAGTCCCTTGCGCTGGTAACCGGCAAGTTCGGCGGAATCCGCCTTGCCGCGCGGGCGCTTCTTCACGGCTTTCTTCTTGGAGGCCTTGTTGAGCGCAAGTTTCGCGGCGGCCTTCACCTTCTTCACCTGCTTCTTCGGCTTGCGCGTCACTGTTTTCTTTTTTGCTTTCTTGACTGCCTTCTTTTTCCTGGCCATTAGATTGTGCTCCCGTCACGAGTCTACCATTGACTTCGCCGCGTAGCGATTGCACGCAGTGTAGTGGAAATTACCAGAGCGCCGACTATAATGCAGGGAGAATTTCGCGGACTGGCAAGACGACTCATGACGCAGCGGGGAGCGCTTGGGGGGCAAGGTGGACATGAAAAAAGAGGAACTCCGTGCCCGGGTAGAAGAGGTTGGCATCGTGCCAGTTATCCGGACGTCGTCCGCGGACGACGCGCGTTTCGCGGTGGAAGAGATCGCCCATGGCGGGATTCCCATTATTGAAGTGACGATGACCGTCCCGGGAGCCATCGAAGTGATTCGCGAGTTGGTGAAAAAAGTTCCCGACGTGATTCTGGGCGCTGGGACCGTGGTGGATGCCGAAACAGCCCGCGAATGCATCGACGCCGGAGCACAATTTATCAGCAACCCGGCGCTGGACCTGCTCACCGTGCAACTGGTGGCAAGAAATCCCGACGTGATCATGCTGTCGGGCGCAATGACGCCGACCGAGGTGCTTGCCGCGTGGAAAGCGGGGGCGGACTTCGTGAAAATATTTCCTTGCTCGCTGATTGGCGGGGACAACTACATTCGCACCTTGAAGAGGCCGTTCCCGGAAATCCCGATGATTGCGGGGGGTGGGGTGAATCAGCAAAACGCGGCCCACTACATCCTTGCGGGCGTCTCGGCGATCAGCGTGGGAAAAGAACTGATTCCGCGGGAGTCCATGCTGCTGCACAAGCCGGACCGCATCCGCGAACTGACGAAGCGCTTTGCGACCATTGTCCGCACGACGCGGGCGCGGCTGGCGGAAGCGCAGGCGCAGGTGGCGAGCTTCCGCTGAAGCGAGTAGCCGCGGCGGGCCTAGAATTCTAGATGGAGCCGCAGGGTGGGAACGATCACCGGGCCGCGGTCGGCATTGTATCCGGGATTGACTACATACTGCAGACCGAATGCGGGAAATATCCCACGCCAGGCATGCACGGTATAAAAACTTTCCAGAATATTTTCCCGCGAATAATTCAGTTTGCCGTCACCCAGCAAAAAACCCAGCCCACCCAGGCTCAGGTAGCGGGCGTGGTCGTGGCTGATGCCGTTGCTGACGAAAACGAAGCCGATGCGATCGTTTTTGCGGCCCCAGCGGCCGCCGGTGCCGCCTCCGCCAATTTGCCAGGTCTGATCCACTTCGGTGTAGGCAAAGGATTCGTGCCGGCCTTCGTTCCATCCCCAGCGCCCGAAGAGGCCGAGCCAATCGGTGAGCGGCTGTTCGAAATTGACGCCGAAGCCGTATTTGACGGTGGTCTGCAAAGGATGATTGGTGATGTTGGGAACGCATGTAGCGGGATTTGGCAGACAAGCATTAACGGCGTCGCGATAGTCGCCCATGTTGGCGTGATTCACATAGCTGAGCAGCCGGAGAATTCCCACCGGACGGTTCTTTAGAACTTTACCGTGGAGTTCGAGTTCGATGTTTTCGGAGTGTGCGCGGCTCATATCCGCGTCGAGGTTAATGCCGTTGGCAACTTTGGGCATGAGCGCTTCGGCGAAGCGGATGACGTAGTTTTTGTCGTGATATTCAAGGAGAGCCGCGAAGGTGAAACCGCGGGTATCGGCGGCGTAATCGTAGGCGCCGCTGTTGTCCACGGCCCAGTTCATGAACTGAAGATTGGTGTCGCTGCCGTAGTTATTGACGTCGAAGAAGTCAGCGAGGCTCATTTTGCCGAAGCGGAGTTCGAGCCGGCGCTCGGGAAGTTCGCGAAAGAGGGAAAATGCAGTGCGGTCGGAAGCGACTTTCTTGCCGCCGAGGGGAATGATTTGATGCCACATCAGCCGGGCGATGTAGGGAGCTTTGCTGAGCAGGGGGTTGCGGACGACGTCTAGATTGAAGAAGCCGGCGACGCCAAGCGCTTCGCCGAGCCCATGCCCGCCGGTTTCCTGGACGTCGCAGAGGAACTCTGTGGTTTTAGTGACGCGCAAACCGGTGTAGAGGGTGAGCACGCGGGAACTGGCGTCCTGGGCTTCAGGGGTGAGGCTGTTTTTCCCCTGGTAGGGAGAATGGAACGCAGGATGCCATTGCGAAATAAAATTGGCCTGGCCGGAGAGCCAGAGGCGGTCCCACTCGGCGTGGGGAAACATTGTGACGAGAGGATCGTCGGGCGTGGCAACGGGAGTATCTGCGGCTGCTGCGGAAGTCTGGAGCGAAGCATCGGATTGCTGCGCCGCGAGAGCCTGGAACGGGAGCAGGCAGAGGCACGCAAGGAGCAGGTACCGGGTGCGGTGAGTTAGAAGAGATAGCGGCATATTAACTACAGTGAACTAATTTGATAAAGTATGCTTAATAAGCATCACTGTCAAGCAACGGTATTCAGGAGCGGGCAGCTTCCCCTGACTCGCCAGCATGCGCGAGGCTTTTCCCGGCTAGCACCTTGCACCCCATCGAACGAGAATGCCCCACACCCAGCGTGAAATGCGTGAACGGGCTGTAACATAAATGTCCAAAGGTATTACGGCTGGCGTTGGACGATTTGCAGCGCGTTGACACGCGCGTGATCGATGGTGAGGCCCCAGTGGAGATGCGGGCCGGTGACGCGGCCCGTGGCGCCGACCTTGCCGATTTCGGCGGAGGCTTCCACGGGGTCGCCGGCATGCACGCCGATTTCGGAGAGATGCGCGTACAGCGTGTAGATGCCGAAGCCGTGGTCGATCACCACGGTATTCCCCGAATAATAGAGATTTTCGGCGAGGACGACCTCACCGGATTGCGCTGCGTAAACCGGCGTCCCGGCGGCGGCGGGAAAATCAACGCCTGCGTGCGGCGAGCGGGCTTCCCCATTCAGCACGCGGCGGCGGCCAAAATTCCCACCGGTGCTGACGCCTTTCAAAGGCAGGACGAACTTCCCTTTCCACAACACCTCCGGCGTGACCGTGTCGTAGATGGCTCTCATCTTTCTCTGGTCTTCTTCGGCGCGCTTCTGCTGCTCGGGATCCGGCTGAACGAACTGCTTTTCGACGGTCAGGCGCTCGGTGGGAAATTTTCCCGCGCGCACGGTTACGGGCACGCTGCAAGAGAGAGGTTTGCCATCCGCGGCGGACCAGGAGATTTTCCAATCGTAACGGCCCGCCGGCTTTTCGAGGTCAACCCCGAGAAGCGCGTGAAAAGTTGGCGAACCTGGCGTTTCGCGCCACAGCGGGATCGGCCGCCCATCCCACTCGGCCGAGAATTCCTGGGAAGGTTTGGCTCCGGAAATTTCGGCGAGAAGAAGCCCGCCCTGGGAGGCGGTGGCTGAACTCAACTTGAGGACAATCCCCGAGTCGCAGGTCTTCCTGGCAGGGCCCTGGACTGGTTGTTTTCCTTGCACCCTGCCGGCCAAGAGGCAGGCGATCATCCACAAGAGGCTTACTCTCTTCAATTTAGTGATCTCCATGGGTTTCGGTAGCCGGGCGGGCTGGACAATACAAGATTAAGCGACGATGTGACTCCAGTCACAGATAAATCGGACGGCCACGTTCAGAATTGCAACGGCAAGGAACAGTCGCGGATCTCGCCTAAATCTTCAGGCCCAGAACTCGGACGAGCTTTTCTTCCAGGCGCTTCAATTCGAGTTCCCGCGCGTGCTCTTCGCGGGTACGGTCGTTGAGAGCTTCCTTAAGGAGCTGAAGATTCTGGCGGAGTTCCATCTGCCCAAGCGCCAGTCGGCTCAGGGCCCACAACGCTTCTTTCTGCTCGGAGTCGAGTTCGCGCGGCTGCCGGTCGATCACGCACAGGGTGCCCAAGGCGAACCCATCTTCGTTGACGATGGGCGCCCCAGTGTAAAACCGGATGTGGGGCTCGCCCAACACCATCGGATTGTCTTTGAATCGCGGGTCCTTCAGGGTATCGGGGACGATGAAGAGGTCCTCCTGCTGGATCGCATGCACGCAAAAAGACGTTTCTTTAGGGGTTTCCCGGATCTGCACGCCCACCTTTGATTTGAACCATTGCCGGTGTTCGTCCACCAGGGAAAGCATGGCGATAGGGGTTTTGCATATGTACGCGGCAAGAATTACCAGGTCATCGAAGGTCTGTTCGGGTTCGGTATCGAGAATCGCGTAGCGATCCAGGGCCGCGACTCGGGCGGCTTCCTGAGAGGGAGCAGTTGCGTCCATGGCTGCCTCCGTCCGTATACCTGCCGGGGGGATAGGCAGGATTGGGAAAGGCATCATACTCCAGCGCAAGGCCTCCTGCACAGGGCCGACGAGGCCATGTCTATGAGGAGGAGTTGGGCGGCGCGACCGACATCCAAACGCCAGCGTCGAACGGTGCGCAGGAGGAATATCGGGGATTATGACAGTTACTTGGACTGTCGCGTCATGCCGGATAGGAACATCGTCTTGTTATTGATATTGATGGAGATTCGGTGCGTTCTTATACTCGTATGAGATGACCCTCTAGCCTATCCAAGACAAACTTAGCGTGACGAGTACCAAAATGAAACTCAAGACTTCGCGGCGAACCGGTCCGGCTCAGTTTCTACTCAAAAGTGCGATTATGCTCGCTCTTCTTTTGGGGGCAGCAACTCATGCCCAGGGTCCCCGAATCAGTCGGTCGCACTTGCCCTCGGACTGGAGTCACCGGCATATGGTCTATTCGCGGCCAGATTCCTTCTGGAGGGCTTGGGAGTTTCAGAAAGAACCTCGCTATTGGCAACAGTTGGCCCGCCGGAACGGAGCGGCGCTGCGGTCGGAAAATCTGCAAATCGAGCAGAATAACCGTGACCGGGATCTTGATTGGGACGGGGATCGGGACCATGACGGCGATGATCCGCCTGTTCGAGCCAAAAAACGTATACGCCGGGACTGGGCTATGTCCTTGGGTGCTAATGCGACAGTCGGCGCAGGGCAGTTTCCAGCGAAATTCACGTTTGACGTGAATGCCACCCCGAGTTGCACGGCCGATTACGTGGCCTTCACGACGAGTCTAGCTGGGTCGGCCACAGTGCCAAGCATCGTCGGTTTCGATAATCTCTACTCCACGCAACCTGCCGTGGGTGGCTTCTGTAACAATGCAGGACCCTCCGTCAAATGGGCGTACAACACAAATCCTGCGGGCGACACTACAGGTACAACCCTAACTTCTCCTGTCCTCTCTTTTAACGGGACGCAGATCGCGTTCGTCGAATCAAGAACCAATGTCAACGGTGGGTCGATTCTCCACATTTTGAAATGGAAGCCTGGAGCTGGAGTCACCGTTCAAGGGACCATCGCTGCTCCTGCGACTCCGGATACGGTCATGGCACCCGGCCAAGCTTGGAACACGACGAATTGTCCAGCTGCCAACTCCTGCATCGTCAACATAGTTTATAGCGGAAGCCAGCCAGATACACTGTCGGCTCCGTACTACAATTACGCGACCGATGAACTCTACGTGGGTGACGACAATGGCGTGCTCCATAAGTTCACGGGCGTATTTCTGGGGACCCCGGCCGAGGTAACCACGGGCGGCTGGCCGATTACGGTGAACGCAACAACCATCCTGACCAGCCCGGTTTTGGACTTCACCTCAAAGAATATCTTTGTAGGCGACAGTACTGGTCGCCTCAGCTTTGTCAGGGAAGTGGGCAGCACGGTAGGTGCATGCGGTGTGGGCAGTCCGCCATGCCTCGGTTCAATCAGCCAGTCACTGACCGGCACCCTAGTTGATCCGCCCATCGTCGATGGGTCCACCGGCCGATTGCTCGTATTCGATGGGGACGAAACAAGCGCAAACCACGGGTCTGTGTTTCAGTTCGACACAGGCTTGACTACGGGATCGAAGGTTACTGTCAGAATTGGCGGTAATGCAGTCATAGCCGGCGACGTTCTTCATGCCGGAACATTTGATGATGCGTATTTTTCGGTGGGTCCCGCTTCCGGCAAGCTCTACACTTGCGGGAAGGATCCCGGCTTCAACAACAGGCCGGCCATTTATCAATTGTCTTTCAATGCCGCTGGGGTATTGCAAACGACGGGAATTCCCGCGCCTCTGGTAAATCTGACCAACACTTTCAGTTTTATCGGCGATGCGTGTTCGCCGGTCACCGAGATCAAGAACGGCGCAACGGACCGGATTTTTTTCAGCTTCGTAATTAATGCCAACCCCGGAGGAACCGCCACCGGTTGCACAGCTGGCCAGGGCTGTGTCGCGTCAATCGTGTTGGGCGGCGCATGGCCTCCCGCTGCGACCACCGCCGGTATTGCTGTTCCTGTTATTCCTGTCGGTCAATCTGGCAACGGTGGGACCAGCGGCATCGTGGTTGACAACGTTGGTGCGGGTGCGCAAGAATCAAGCATTTACTACACGTTTCGAACAAATTCCATTGCGGCGGTCCCCTGTAATGGAACGGTCGGCGTGGGATGCGCCGTGAAAGTAACGCAATCGGCTCTGCAATAAAGCGGAAATCCTTCACCCTGCCTTTACAGTTGATTCAAATTGAGAATTACGGTATGCGTAGAATTTGGCCCCTGCATGATGGAAACGTGTGCCGGGCTGATGATTTTTGGACTGGTTTCCAATTCTTCCTGCTCTGACGATTCTGAATTGCCTGTCCGTAAGCATCCAGCCAGGATTTAAATGCGGCCACATCGTTGCTCATGCCTTGTCTCCTGGCAGCATAGTGATTCTATACTGACGATCACGTCCGTTGGTTTTCTGTTCGGCACAAACTTCAAATTCAGATTAATGCGCCGGTCGGACACGTTGGTCCCAGTACCCAAGTTACCTGTAAGGCTTATCAGGAGTTGACGTTGCAATCGTTGATGGTAGTGTCTTTAGACAATGAGTTAGGCACTCGGCGGGGTGACCTGCCGCCGTTAGGATTGGGGTAGTACATGAATGCGCGTTCCACGATTTCGGTTACCGCATCACTATTGATTTCGGTGATGTTGTTATGGTTCGCGCTATTGCCGACGCATCCGTCCCGCAACAGAGATGCGCTTGAAGCGTATTCACGATACCTCAGGGCTCCATCCGAAGAGACTCGTCAGACTTATCAGAATATCCTGGACAGAGTGAACCGCCCGTTCCACATTTCCCAATATCTATCCGGTGTTATTGGTCTCTCGTTGCTGCTGAGGCTCGTTGTGATTCTCGGCAAACACAGGACAACATCAATGGGCGGCAAGCCGCTGCCTTCCGATGAACTGCCGCCTGGGAATCAACCAAGTGCCTAATTAACGCTGCCGGCTCAGACGGTCGACGCAACACTCGCCTGAAGCTTACTCGCAGGAGTCTCGAATCCTAAGGTCTTTCTGGGACGTTGATTCAAGCGCAGCGAGACCCGGTCGAGCTGCGCTTGCGAATAGCCAGACAGGTCGGTGCCTCGAGGGAAGTATTGCCGTAACAGCAGATTGGTGTTTTCGTTCGTGCCGCGCTGCCAGGGACTCTGCGGATCGCAGAAGTAGACCTGCACATCCGTAGCTACCGTAAAGTCCTTGCCATCTCCAGTCTGCGGCACCCGGCATCCAATTTTTGAATCCGGGCGGTGATGCCGGACGCAAAATAGCTTGGAGGTGTAATCATGATTGAATCTTCTGATCTGCGGATGACCAGAATTCCACTCAACCACGGAGCCGGCCGTATGCCCGCACTCGGCTTTGGCACCTTAATTCCCGACGCAGCCGTGACGATAACTGCGACCAAAGATGCACTAGAGGCCGGATTTCGACACTTCGATTGCGCGGAACGATACGGGAACGAGCGCGAGGTAGGCACGGCGTTGCAGGCAGGACTTGCCGCTGGAGGGATCGCGCGCGAAGACATTTTTGTCACCACAAAGCTGTGGAACTCCAATCACCGGCCCGAGCGCGTCGAGCCGGCCTTCGAGGCGAGTCTGGACAGACTCGGGCTCAAGTATCTGGATCTCTATCTCATTCACACTCCATTTGCATTTCAACCCGGGGACGAGCAGGATCCGCGGGATCAAAACGGCAATGTCCTTTACGACCACGGCGTGACTTTGCTTGACACCTGGAAAGCGATGGAAAGTCTCGTGGATCATGGCAAGTGCCGCGCCATCGGACTTTCAGACATCACCTTAAACGAACTGAAGCCCCTCTTTGAATCAGCAAGAATCAAGCCAGCCGTGGTCCAGGTAGAATCACATCCGTATCTGCCAGAATCGGAGCTATTGGAATTCTGCAAGGAGAATGGCATCGTGTTTTTGGCTTTTGCACCATTGGGTCACGGGATGCGGCCGGGGCCGCTCGAAGATCCAGTCATTTCGGCCATTGCCGCACGAGTTGGAAAGACGCCGGCTCAGGTCCTGTTGGCTTGGGCGGTGCAGCGCGGCACGGCTGTGCTTACCACGCCCACAACTGCGGCCCGCGCGAAAGAGAATTTCGACATCTCTGCCCTTCCGGCAGAGGCGCTTGACGAAATCAATCGAATTCAGACCAGACAGCGGCTGAATCCAGTCGTGAATACCGGCGTTCCGGGGTTCATTCCAAAAGGTAGAGGAGCATGAAAGCGAAACCGCAGCTAGAGCAGTCCATGCAAGAAAAACAAATACGTGCGGCCCTGGATGCACACTGGCGCGCGTCGGCAGCCGGCGATGCAGACGCGGAACACGATATTTACGATGACGATGCCATTTGTGATTATCCCCAGTCGGGCGAGCGAATTCTCGGGCGAAGCAATTTGCAGGCCTTGCGGAGTCATCATCCCGGCAAGCCGTCAGACTTCAAGGTCAAGCGGATTCTCGGAAACGGGGATCTCTGGATCACGGAATACACAATCATGTACCAGGGGCGACTGGCATACACGGTGAGCATTATGGAGTTCCGCAACAGCAAGGTCGTCCACGAAACACAGTATTTCGGGGACCCTTTCGAGGCGCCAGCCTGGCGGAGGCAATGGGTCCAGCAGAGCGCGTGACGCCGCACTGAGGATGAGGAAATTTGCTTGGCGGACAGCCGACCATTGACGCCAGGCAGTTAGATTTCCCTATTGGTCGAGCCTTCCGAAACCGCATGATTCAGATAGGGCTGAACGTTCAGCCTCCGGAGAACGCATGTGCGTAAGGTCTGAGGGAGCCGGTGCCTGGGTGAAACCGGTGGACGTCGTTTACACTAGGCACGATTCGTTTTCCGCAGGCGATAACCGGGAGAGAAAAAGCGATGCGTGGAAAAATGCAAAGAGCCGCCGTCCTGCTGATACTGCTATTGACCTGCCAGGCAGCGAGCCGGGCGCAGAAAGGATCCCCTGTGGTTCCCGACCGGGAGCGCGAGCGGCGGAGTTTTGCTCAGAACCTGGTCAAGGCAATCAATGCGGCGGAAGCGGACTATCGCAAGAAGCACGACGTTTACGCAAACTGGGACACGCTGATGGGGATCGGCGATTTCTCTTCGAATGGCACGAAGTGGGCGCCGGCCGACTTTCCTACGGTGGCCCATGCGCTGTATGGGAACGGAGCGGAGATCGTGCCGGGCTGGCGGCTGCGGCTGCATCTCTCCAAGGGAGACAAAGCGTACGACCTTCTTCTGGAAGATGTGACCGACCCGAAATGCGGTTACGCCGTGTTCTCCGACGAACGGGGCTTGATTCGACAAGGGAAATCAATCGACTGCGCGCTTTAGGGTAAATTCCGGGCGTGGTGGACGAGTCCCGGCGTCAGGCCCGGGAAGAGAGCTCAACCTCGCGCTTCGCTTGCTGCTGCAGGGGCAAAATCGAAAAATATTTGTACCGGCAGGGTTCGCAGCGAAACGCCGGAATGTGCAGGCTCCGCCAGACAAACCCAAACACGGAGCTCACATGTTCGGGAGAGATGCGCTTCAGGGCGGGATTCCCGCAGATCGGGCAGTGGGCATGGAGCGAACTGCTGAGAGACATCAGCCGGGCATGGAAGCGGGCATTACAGCCCTGGCAACGCCAAGGGTAGATACCGAAAACGCTGAGAATGTAATCGGCAGTCGTCTGGCGGCGCGATCGGCGCGCACCATCTTGCTTGCAGATGGGGCAGTTCATCTGTGTGGCTGGATTGCCTCCGAATGGCCCACAGCATAGGACAGATGCCCAGGGGAGGCAAGCGCTGAACGTACTAACTTACCGGGTACAATAGTTCCAGAGGACGATATGCCGAATTATACCGATGAACACGCCCAGGCCGGAATTGCCGCAAAGCTGCCGCAACTGGAAACCTGGCCGAATCAATATCCGGGATACGTCATTACGACGCGCTTTCCCGAATATTCTTCCGTCTGCCCAAAGACCGGGCTGCCTGATTACGGGACGATCACCATTCAATACAAACCCCGAAAGGCTTGTATCGAGTTGAAGTCCTTTAAGATGTATCTGCTGGCCTATCGCAACCTGGGTATTTTTTACGAAAATGCGGTCAACAAAATGCTGCACGACATCGTGGCGGCCACCAAGCCGGAATGGTGCGTGGTAAGGGGCGAATTTACGCCCCGCGGCGGGCTGAACACTTCCATCTTCGCGCGCTGGCCGGAACGCCCGGGCCCGTCGAGGGCTAAAAAAGTGGCCAACTCGCGCTGAAGGGCATTAGACTTAGGTGGGGTCTCGTTGGATAATCCCAACGAGCGAATTCCGCGCGATTTGAATTTTTCGAGGAGGAAGAATGAGCATTTCTCCAAATGTTCCGAGCCCGCAGGAGTCGTACCACTACGAAGGCGGGGGAACACCACGGTGGATCACCATCCTGTTTGCGGTGGTGATTGCCGGAGTGGCGGCCATGGCCTATGCGGGTTATAGCGCGCAGACGCACCTGCAACAGGAAGTCACCAAGGCCCAGGACCAGAACAAAATCCTGACCGCGCAGCTCGATCAAGCCAACTCGCGGCTGGCCGAGTTGAAGGGGCAGATGGACGTC
>Ga0210410_10003333_pt1 | contig 14266 bp, 13 predicted proteins | sample IncBWC4MmetaG_FD_161058 | JGI IMG/M metagenome (GOLD analysis project Ga0210410, IMG submission 161058) | Forest soil microbial communities from Barre Woods Harvard Forest LTER site, Petersham, Massachusetts, United States - Inc-BW-C-4-M | ecosystem: Environmental > Terrestrial > Soil >... | reverse complement strand
GGTTTGCGTGTCTGGCCCCCTTGGATCGCAACGGCCGCTATGCGGCAAGTTGAAGAATCTCGACGATATCCTCCGGGCCCTTGATGACCCGTGGGTTCGCCCTGGTGAAGATCGAAAGCATCGCATTGCGACCGATCAGTTCAAACTTCTCCTTGGTCACACCAACCTCCGAAAGATGGCCGGGTAATCCCAATCGACCGATGAACTGGAAGAAAACGTCGCTGGCCTTGGCGTCCGGCGCGCGCCACGCTTCGGCGATCTTCCTTTGGGCCCCATCCGTGACGGGCTGATTGTATTTCAGCACGCTCGGCATCATCACCGCCGTACACAGATAGTGTGGAACATCGCAGGTGCCGCCCAGCACGTGTCCGATCGCGTGACTGGCCCCCATCGGAACGCGGCATTGTAGTCCGAAGGCGGACATCCAGGAGCCGAGCTGGCAAAACTGTCGCGCTTCCAAATCGTCCGGGTTTTCTTTGGTGGCCAATAGGCCATCGTACAGGTATCGCAAACCTCGCAGGCACACACTTTCCACCAACGGATTGCCCCGCGGAGAGCAAACCGCTTCGATCCCGTGGTCCATCGCGCGCGTGCCTGATCCGAGCCACAAAGTCGCCGGGGTATGCCTCGTAATTTCCGGATCCAGGATGATCGACAGCGGCATCATCAATGGATGGCTGAATATCTGCTTCAACTTCCTGCGCGAGTCCGTAACGAGAGTTCCAGAGTTATACTCTCCACCCGAGAGTGTGCTGGGGATCGCGATCATCCTCACCTTCGGAGCGCGAAATGGACCTGGCCGCGGACCATCGGGCGTCGAGACCAGTTCGAATCCATCGAGGCCGGATTCGTCGGTGATATTGTGTTCAAGGCACATCAACACGATCTTGGCCGCATCGACGACGGATCCGCCTCCCACGGCGACGATCAAATCCGCTTTCGCTTCTGCGGCGTGCGCGGTTGCCTCCACTGCCGACGCTCGCGTCGTATGTTGCGGGACGCCGTCGAAGGTGCCGGCATATCTGCTACCCAGCGCCTTGCGGATCTTTTCGATCTCGTCGGTCTGCGTGTTCAGCGTTCTGCTGACAATGAGGAAGACGCGCTTGGCGTCGCGCCGTTCGGCCTCCTCGCGCAAAGCCTGGCCCGCTGGCTTGCCGAAGATCACCTGATCCATCGGCGGATATTGATGAAAGCCGACTTTTGTCATGCTAATTCTCCATTCATGGCATTCGCGAGAAGCGGTTTCGTCCTTTATTCCATGGCGCCATCCCCCTGATGCGTCATTCGGAACTTGCGTCCAAAATCCCGCCGAACGGCTCCCAGCCGCTGCCACTCCACCGCTGTAGCTGCATCTGGCTCCAGATCATGTTGCTGGATTCGCCGGTATTCACCTCGACTCCCGGAAACGCTGTCGGAAGCACCACATGACTCAGCGACTTTGCCTGTTTCAGGATATTTTTTCGCGAAAGATCATCCCCGCACTGCTTGAGTATCCGCTCGAGAATCATGCCCTGCATATAGCCGGTGAGATAGCTGGTGTTCTCAAAGTCCGCCCCCGGCAGGTACTTGCCAAAGAACGCCTTGTAACCCTGCACGCCTTCATCGTCGTTCCACCTTGAATCGGTCGGATCCTTGTTGATGGTACCGACGATGACGCCGACGGAATTCTCCAGTCCGGCAGGTTTCAACGTGCCGCCGATCGACCCCGATGGAAAGTTGATGATTATCCTGGCCTTCCAGCCGATCTCGGCCGCCTTGCGGATTGCCTGCGCGGCAAATTTCGGGGTGCCGGCAATGAACAGCGCCTCGGCGCCCGAGCTCTTGAGATTGACGACCTGGGAATCCACGGTCGGTTCGGTCACCTCATATGCTGCGGTGACAACCCGCTTTTCGAACTCTCCCTTCAAGAACGATTTGAAGGCGCTGACGTAGTCCTTACCGAGGTCGTCGTTCTGGAAGAGAATCGCGTATTTTGCTCCTGGCAATGCCTTCTCGAGGAACTTGGCGTAAATTCTTCCCTCAGTATGGTAGCTGACCAGACCGGTCGTCGTCAGCGGATATTCGGCTATGTCGGTGAATTTGCTGGAGCCACTGACGATCGCGATCGAGGGAACGCCCTTGCCTTTGAGATACTTCGCCGTCGCCGAATTCCCGGGAGTGCCGAGTTGGCCGAAGATGAATGATACCTCGTCACTTTCGACAAGCTTGCGGGCGTGCTCTACCGCCTTCGGCGGGCTGTAGGCATCGTCCATCGCGATGTAATTTATCTTGCGGCCGTTTATGCCGCCACGATCGTTGATCGACTGCACATAGGCCATCACGCCCTTGCCAACCAGGCCGATCGACGACGCAGGACCGCTGAACGGGAAGATCCCTCCGATCTTGATTTCCGTCTTGGTCACGCCGGGTTCGTCAGCAGCCAGTGCGGGCGATGCGAGCAGCGATGCAGCCACACACGCGGCTGCGATGCCGAATTTGATACTCATGTTTCTCTCCCGTTACGTCGGTTCGAGCCGTGCGCTTTGCTTCTCAGGCTGTCAGTTTCGAAAAATCGAGCACACTGCTCACTTCATGCGACTTTCAGCGCCTTCGACTGTTCAACGCCGTCGAGAAATCCGACCAGGCGTTCGCGGATCAGCCGCTCAGCGTCCGCCATGATGCGATCGATCAGTTCCCTGACCGTCGGGATGTCGTGGATCAGCCCGACCACCATGCCGCAGCTCCAGGCGCCGGCATCCATCTCGCCGTCGATCATCACCTTGGGATAGACGCCCGCGACCTGCTCGTGGATGTCATGGATCTTGAGGCTCGCGCCCTTTTCGCGCTCGATCTCGAGGAGGTGATCGACGCCCGTGTTCTTGAGCACGCGCTCGGTATTGCGCAGCGCGCGCATCACCAGCACCGTGTCGAGCTCGGAGGCCTCGACCAGCGCCTTTTTCACGTTGGGGTGGACCGGCGCTTCCTTGGTGGCAATAAAGCGTGTGCCCATGTTCATGCCGGCGGCGCCCATCGATAGCGCCGCGACCAGGCTGCGCGCATCCGCCATGCCGCCCGAGGCGACGAACGGAATCTTCAGTTCATCTGCTGCGCGCGGCAGCAGGATCATGTTCGGGATATCGTCCTCGCCGGGATGGCCGCCGCACTCGAAGCCGTCGACGCTGACGGCGTCGCAGCCGATCTTCTCGGCTTTCAGCGAATGCCGAACCGAGGTGCATTTGTGGATCACTTTGATGTCGGCGGCCTTCAACGCCGGCATGTACTGCTCTGGGCTGCGGCCCGCGGTTTCCACCGCCTTGACGCCACCTTCCTTGATCGCGGCGATATATTCCGGATAGGGCGGCGCGGTGAAGCTCGGCAGGAAGGTCAGGTTCACGCCGAACGGCTTGTCGGTCATGTCGCGGCAGCGCGCGATTTCCTTGGCCAGCAGCTCCGGCGTCTTCTGGGTCAGGCCGGTGATGATGCCAAGGCCGCCGGCATTCGAGACTGCGGCCGCGAGTTCGGCAAAGCCGACATAATGCATGCCGCCCTGGATGATCGGATGCTGGATCCCGAACAGTTCAGTGATTGCTGTCTTCACGTGTGAGCTCTCCGTTTTCCGATCAGTGGACGATTTCAAACAAACCCGCCGCGCCCATGCCGCCACCAATGCACATGGTCACCACGCCGTATTTCGCCTTGCGCCGCCGGCCCTCGATCAGGAGGTGGCCGGTCAACCGCGCGCCGGTCATGCCATAGGGATGGCCGATCGCAATCGAGCCGCCATTGACGTTGAGCTTGTCAGGATCGATGCCGAGCTTGTCGCGGCAATAGATCACCTGCACCGCATAGGCCTCGTTGAGCTCCCAGAGATCTATATCGTCGATCTTCAGGCCGTGCCGCTTCAGGAGCCGCGGGATCGCGGCGACCGGGCCGACGCCCATCTCGTCCGGCTCAACGCCGGCGGCGACGAAGCCGCGAAAGATGCCCAGCGGCTTCAAGCCCTTCTGCGAGGCGATCTTGTCGCTCATGATCACGCAAGCCGAGGCGCCGTCGGAAAGCTGGCTGGCATTGCCGGCGCTGATGGTCTTGCCCTCGAACACCGGCTTGATCTTCGCAAGACCATCGGCTGTCGTGTCGGGGCGCGGTCCCTCGTCCTTTGCCAGCGTCACCTGCTGATAGGTAACTTCCCTGGTGTCCTTGTTGACGACGGCCATCTTGGTCGTGATCGGTACGATCTCGTCATTGAAGCGGCCGCCCTGCAGCGCGGCTCCGACGCGGCGCTGGCACTCGAGCGAGTACTCGTCCTGCCGGTCGCGGCCGATATTGTAGCGCGCGGCGACAACCTCGGCGGTCTCCAGCATCGACATGTAGATCTCGGGCTTCATCGCCATCAGCTCGTCGTCGACGGCGTGAAACCGGTTCATGTGCTCGTTCTGCACCAGGCTGATCGACTCGATGCCGCCACCGATCGCGATCTCGACGCCGTCGAGAATCACCGAGCGCGCCGCGACCGCGATCGCCTGCAGTCCGGACGCGCACTGGCGGTCGATGGTGGTGCCGGCGACCGTGACCGGAAGGCCGGCGCGGATCGCGCCTTTGCGGGCGACGTTCATCACCATGGTGCCCTGCTGCATGGCGCAGCCCATCACCACGTCCTCGACTTCGCCGGGCGCAATCCCGGCGCGCTTCACCGCTTCGGCCATCACATGGCCGGCCAGGGTCGGGCCGTCGGTGTTGTTGAGCGCGCCGCGATAGGCCTTGCCGACGCCGGTGCGGGCGGTGGAAACGATAACTGCTTCAGTGGTCATGCTTGCCTCTTCTCAGGCGGCCGCGTCGAGCTGCGCAAACCGCAGCAAATGAAACGCGGGATCGCCAAACTGGATGTTGATGGAGGAAATCCGCTTAAAGTAATGGCCGACGTTCAATTCGTTGGTCATGCCCATGCCGCCGTGGAGCTGCACCGCCTGGTCGGCGATGAACCTGCCGGCATAGCCGATCTTCGACTTGGCACCGGACGCGAGCCGGGATAGGCCGGCCTCATTCGCACCGAGGCTGAGACTGAAATGCTGCATCAGCGAGAGCGCTTCCTGATGCGCGATGAACATGTCGACCATCCGGTGCTGCAGCACCTGAAAGGAGCCGATCGTCGAGCCGAACTGTTTTCGAGTCTTGGAGTATTCCAGCGTCGCGGAGTTCAGCTCGGCCATCGCACCGACCGCTTCTGCACAGAGCGCGCCGACGGCGCGGTCACGGCAGGCTTCCAGCGCGCCCACGCCCTCGCCCTTCTTGCCGAGCAACTGCCCCCTGACGTTGCGCAGGCTGATTTCGGCAGCACGGCGGCCATCGATGGTCTTGAAGCTCTGCAGGTCGAGATTCGCGGCACGGCGATCGACCACGAACAGGCTGACGCCGCTGCGATCGTCGCGATGGCCGGAGGTCCGGGCGGAGACGATCAAATAGTCCGCCCACGGCGCGGCGATCACCGCAGTCTTTTCGCCGCTCAGCACGTAGTCCTTGCCCTCGTGCAGCGCCGTGGTCGCGACGTTGGCGAGATCGAAGCGCGACCCCTTCTCGCTCCAGGCCAGCGCCCAGGTCTTCATGCCCGCAATGATGTCGGGGATAAAACCCTGCTTCTGCTCCTCAGATCCGGTGTGCTCGAGCAGGCCGCCAGCGAGCACCACCGTCTCGACAAACGGCTCGACCACGAGGTGACGCCCGAACTCCTGCATGATGATCATGGTCGACAGCGGCCCGCCGCCGAGACCGCCGACGTCCTCGGAGAACGGCGCGGCGAACAGGCCGAGTTCGGCGAACGCCTCCCATTGTTTGCGGCTGAAACCCTCTTCGCTCGCGACGATCTTGCGGCGCGCGTCGAAATCATACTGGTCGCGCAACAGGCGCTGGACGCTGGATCGCAGTAATTCCTGCTCTTCCGTGAACTGGATATCCATCCGATTCCCCTGTTTGCCGATCCCTAGAGGCCGAGTACCGCTTTTGCGATGATGTTGCGCTGAATCTCGTTCGACCCGCCGTAGATGCTGAGCTTGCGCGAGTTCAGGTATTTTTCCGACGCGGTATGGCCGTAGTCCGGCCCCGGCATGAAATGATTGGCGCTGACCGGATGTTCACGGATCGCCAGGCCATAATTGCCGACCGCGCGGTGGGTCAGTTCGGTGATGTTCTGGAAGATCTCGGTGCCGCGGATCTTGAACAGCGACGCCGCCGGTCCCGGATCGATGCCGCGCGCCATCTGCGCCACGACGCGCAGCTCGGTCGCCTCCAGAGCCAGCACGTCGAGCTCGACGCGGGCGATATCCCTGATAAATTCGAGATGCGCGGGATCGCCGTCTCGAATCTCGGCCTTCACGATCTGCTTCAGCTTGTTGAGGTAACGCGTCGAACGACCGATGCCGGCCATGCTGGTACGCTCGTTTCCGAGCAGGAATTTTGCGTAGGTCCAACCCTTGTTTTCCTCACCGATCAGATTCTCGACCGGAACGCGCACGTCCTCGAGAAACACGTCGTTGACCTCGTGCGATCCGTCGATGGTGATGATCGGACGCACGGTGACGCCCGGCGACTTCATGTCGATCAGGAGGAACGAAATGCCGGATTGCGGCTTGGCCGCCGGATCAGTGCGGACCAGACAGAAAATCCAGTCGGCGTGCTGTGCCAGTGTCGTCCAGGTCTTGTGGCCGTTGACGATGTAGTGATCACCATCCCGCACCGCCTTGGTGCGGACAGTGGCGAGGTCGGAGCCGGAGCCCGGCTCCGAATAGCCCTGGCACCACCAGTCTTCACCAGAGAGAATCCGCGGCAGAAATTTCTGCTTCTGCGCGTCGCTCCCGAACGTGTAAATCACCGGGCCGACCATGGTGACGCTGAACGCCAATGGCGGCAGCGTTCCGGCACGCGAGGTCTCCTGTTCGAAGACAAAACGTTGCGTGATCGACCAGCCAGGCCCGCCATATTCCTTCGGCCAAAGCGGCGCGATCCATCCTTTTTTGTGCAGGATCCGGTGCCACAGCAGCATCTGCTCCTTGGTCAGGTCGGTCTCCGGATTGGCAACGCGCATTTCCGGCGGATAGTTCGCCGCGATGAAGGACCGCACCTCGTCGCGAAACGCGGCGTCCTCGCTGGAAAGGTTCAACTCCACGAGCAGCTCCCGTTACCACTTCTCGCCGAACGGGCGTATTTCCAACTCGAACGTCCAGGCGCTGCGCGGTTGCTGGTAGAGCAGCCAATAGGACTCCGCAACCGACGACGGCGGCATCAGGAGATCCGGGTTATCGAGGGCGCCCGGCCCCAGCGCCTCGATCCGCCGCTGGCGCACCCATTCGGTGTCGACGCCCGAGTCGATGATGAGATGGGCGACGTGGATGTTTTTCGGACCCAACTCGCGCGCCGTCGCCTGGGCAACCGCCCGCAAACCAAACTTCGCGCTGGCGAAGGCCGCATAGCCGCTGCCGCCGCGCAGGCTTGCGGTCGCACCGGTGAAGAAGATATTGCCCTTGCCTCGGGGCAGCATCAGGCGCGCCGCTTCGCGGCCAGCGAGAAAGCCGGAATAGCAGGCCATTTCCCAGACTTTTCGAAACACCCGCTCCGTAGTCTCGACGATCGGGAAGTTGACGTTGGCGCCGATGTTGAAAATGCACACCTCAAGTGGGGCGTGCTTGTCGGCATCGCCGAGGAACGAGATGATCTCGTCTTCCTTGCGTGCATCCAGCGAGCGGGCGTGGATTTCGCCACCCGCTTCGCGGATATCCTTCACGAGTGGTTCCAGCTTGGCCCCATCGCGACGGCCGGCAAAGATCGTGAAGCCCTCCGATGCGAATTTCTTTGCAATCTCGCCGCCGATGTAGTCCCCGGCACCGATCACGGCCACGGTTGCGTTTCTCTTCTGCAAGGGTATTCTCCCGGTTAGGTCAACTGTCTCATTTCCGATATCGCGACTACACGCCGCGCAATGATGCCGCGAGCTTGTGCTTGAGGATCTTGCCGGTCGAGGTCGCCGGCAAGGCATCGCGCACGACGATCTCCGACGGCCGCTTGTACGAAGTGAGTTGCGGATTGATGAAAGCCATCAGGTCAGCCGGCTTCACAAGTGAGCCCGGCATTAGCTGCACGAAGGCAACGACCTCTTCGTTGCCTTCGACGGCGCGGCCGACCACGGCGCACTGAACCACCGCTTCATGCGAACTGAGAACGGCTTCGACCTCCGCCGGATAGACGTTGAAGCCCGAGCGGATGATCATTTCCTTGGTGCGCCCGACGATATAGAGGCAATCGCCCTCGAAGCGCGCGAGATCGCCGGTATTGAACCAGCCCTCGCTATCGATCACCTTCGCGGTCAGATCGGGTGCGCGGTAGTAGCCGCGCATCACGTTGCGGCCGCGGACGTGCAGTTCGCCGATTTCGCCTCTTGCCACCGGTATGCCGTCGATCGTCCTGACCCGGGCTTCGATGCCCGGCAGCAGCGTTCCGACCGCCTGATCGGCGCGCGGCGCATCGAAGCCGACGCCGGATATTCCGGGCGAACATTCGGTGATGCCGTAGCCATTTGAAAGCGGCAGACCGAACTCCCTCTCGACCCGCGACTTCAAATCAAGATCGAGCGGAGCGCCGGCCACCGCGATCAACCGCAGCGATCCGGGATCCAGTTGCTTTAGACCTGCCACCGCCTTGTATTCCAGCAGGCGCTGATAGGTCGCAGGCACACCGTTGAGAATGGTGATCCCCTCCCCTGCGATCGCCTTGGCGAGCGCTGCGGGATCGTATTTGCTGACCAGGCGGACGGTGCCGCCGACCATCAGAGTCATGATCAACAACGAAATGCCGACAATGTGCGAGATCGGCAGCACGACATATACTTTGTCGCGTGCATCCATTCGGCGGAAATGCGCCGTGGTCTTCGCGCTGATGAGCAGGTTTTCGTGGGTAAGCATCACGCCCTTTGGCGTACCCGTGGTTCCCGATGTGTAAATCAGCACGGCGACCTGTTTCGCCGGGTCTTTCTCGACCGGTTCAGCGACAGTATCTTCGTTCAATGGGCCGACACCGATCGCCTTTAAAGGCCCCAGTTCCCGGATCTCCGCGCCACCGCGCTGCGCATGAGCCGCCGCTTCCTTCGAAATTTCCGGGGTGAAAAACATCCGCCGTGCGCCGCTGTGATCGCGGATCTGGTCAAGTTCGCGCGGGGACAATCTCGGATTGGCGACAATCGCCCAGGCATCGATGCGGCTCGCCGCCAGCAGCAACGCAGCGAGCGCGATGCAGTTCTCGCTCACAATGACCATCCGATCGCCGGCTCTGACGCCGAGCGATTTAAGACCGGCGGCGATATCTGCGACCGAACGATCCAGTTCGCGATAAGTCCACGAAACTCCCTCCTCGACCAGCGCAACGCGTTCGGGATGACTGGCAACATGCCCGTCAGCAATCTGATGAATGCGGTCCGGAATCTCGGCGGCGATCTCGGCAAGATCGATCGCTTCGGACTGTTTCGCCACGGCCTACCTCCCGAGTCATTCGCGCCGCTTTTCACGCGGCCTCGTCGTCGGCGCAATTAACGTTCTTTTTTAGAACTCGTCAATCACTATTCTGGCCGAGGCGTTCAACCGATAGTGAGGAACCGGCATGAATGGTAGGAAGACAGGCAAAAAATGGACAAATTCCATTTACAATGGCCCCAAGGCTCGATATCTTTTTAGTGCTAAATAAGAACTTACAGGGAGCGAGCATGGCGGAAGGTCGCGGCGTGGCAATATTGGTCGGCGCGGGCGACGCCATCGGTGCGGCCGTCGCGCGTCGCTTTGCCGAGGGCGGCTATACGGTCTGCATCTGCAGGCGGGACGCCACCAAATCCCAGGAATTGGTCGACGAACTGAGGGCCGCGGGCCTCGACGCGCACGCGTTCAGCGTCGATGCCCGTCAGGAGGTCGAGGTCCAAAAGCTGTTTGCCGACGTCGAAACGAACCTCGGATCGATCGAGGTCTGCCTCTTCAACGCTGGATCGAATGTCAACAAGCCGCTGTTGGATACCACCGAGAAGCTGTTCTTCAAGGCCTGGGAACTTGCCTGTTACGCCGGGTTTCTGGTCGGCCGCGAGGCTGCGCGCTACATGCTTCCGCGAGGTCGCGGCACCATCTTCTTTACCGGAGCCACCGCCAGCGTCCGCGGCGGCCAGGGTTTCGCGGCATTCTCATCCGCAAAATTCGGACTTCGTGCGGTGGCCCAGGCGATGGCCCGCGAACTCGGGCCGAAAAATATCCACGTCGTTCATCTCCTGATCGACGCCGGCGTGGACAGCGAAGCCATCCACCAGCGAATGAAGGCGGCCAGAGGCATCGAGGCCAGCGAAATCCCCCCCGACAGCCTGACCAAGACGTCCTCGATCTCCGAAGCCTATTGGTTCGCACATCAACAAAGCCGGGACGGCTGGACCCATGAACTCGATCTCCGCCCGTTCGTGGAGAAGTGGTGATGGGAGCAACACCGGAACTGACATTGTGGGGTGTCGGAACGAGCCGGACCATTCGGCCCCACTGGGCCATGCATGAGCTGGGCTTGTCGTACAAGACGAAACCGATAGGCCCGCGGACCGGCGAGACCAAGACCGCCGAATATACCAGGCTCAATCCCCGTCAGAAGGTTCCTCTGTTGCAGGACGGCGATTTCTGCATTGGGGAGAGCGCCGCGATCGTGGCTTACCTCTCGCGAATGTATTCGACGCCGGAGCGCACGCTGATTCCGGAAGGCCCGCGGGAATATGCGGCCTGGCTGGAATGGTGCTTCTTCGTCGTCGCGGAACTGGACTCCACCAGCCTTTACGTCATGCGCCGGCATCGGGCCGACGCGCTCGGTCCGATCTATGGCGTTGCACCCGAAGTCGTCGCCAAGGCCGGCGAGTATTTTCGCGAACAGCTCCATCACGTCGAGGTCGCGCTGTCCGATGGCCGCCAGTTCCTGATGGGCGAAAGATTCACCAGCGCCGACATCCTGCTGACCACGTGCCTGGATTGGGCGATCGCCTACGGCGTCGGCATTTGCGACAACGCGCAGCCCTATCTCGAACGCATCCAGGCGCGACAAGCCTATCAGCTCGCCAAGGCTGCCAACGTCCCGCTGGCGCCGATCGTTCCAGTGCAACAAAAAGCCTGACCGGATTAAACCGCGACCCGGACCGACTTTTCGCTGACCATCTTGTCGATGGCGACGTCGTCGTAACCGAGATCGTGCAACACATCGCGTGTGTGCTCGCCGACGCGGGGAGCCGGGCCGCCAATGACAGCTTCATTGATCTCGAACCGGGCCGCCGGCTTCGGCTGCCGCACCCGTCCGACCATCGGCTGATCGAACTCCGCGATGATGTCGCGCGCGACAACCTGTTCATTGTGGATGATCTCGCCGCGGCGCAGGATCGGCGCACAGGGAACGTCGGCGGCATCGAGCCGTTCGAGCCATTCGGCTGTTGTATGCTGCGCAATATATTCCCCCATCTTGTTGATGCGGGCGGTGGCATTGACCGAACGCGCCGACGGCGTTGCAAATCGGGGATCCTTGGCAAGCTCCGGATCGCCCGACGCCCTGCAGAAGCCCTGCCATTCGGAATCCGAGATGGTGCCGGCAGTGATGTAACCGTCGCTGGTCTTGAACACGAGGTCGGGACGATCGTTGGGATCCGCCGCCGCGGCTTCGGTGCCGACCACGGTGTACTGCATCATACCTTCCGGCCAAAGGTACGAGATCATGGTGTCCAGCATTGCGACCTGGATGTGATCGCCCTGCCCGGTCTTCTCGCGCGCATACAGCGCCGACGACACCGCCTGCGCAGTAAAGACGGCGGTGGTCTTGTCGCAGACGATGGTGCGGATCATTTGCGGACGGTTGGTCACCGGCTGCGACTGGATGTCGGCAAAGCCCGACAGCCCCTGGATGATCGGATCGTAAACCCGCTTCTTGACGTAAGGCCCGGTGTCGCCGACGCCGCTGATCGAGACATAGATGAGGCGCGGGTGGCGCTGGCGCAGCTCGTCGACGCCGAGGCCGAGCCGCTCCATGGTGCCGGGCCGGAAATTCTGCACCAGCACGTCGGCCTGCGCGACCAGCCTGGCAAGGACTTCGCGGCCGACCGCGCTCTTGACGTCAATCGAGAGCGAACGCTTGCCGCGATTGGAAGAGATGAACAGCGCGGAGAACTCGCCGCCCTTGTCGATGGTGGCGCGGCTGCGGCGAGTGATGTCGCCACCGATCGGCTCGATCTTGAGCACGTCGGCGCCCTGGTCTGCCAGAAACATGGTCGCGTACGGCCCCGAGACCACGCCGGTCAAATCGAGCACGCGAACGCCGTTGAGTGGGCCGGGCATGGTGTTCTCCCTTGACTACGTTCCGGACCGGAAACGACGATAATCTATTCTTGTCGTTCGACCCGCCGATATCCACCCGCGAGTTGCGGGCTGCAGGCCGTGATTTCAAGCCGTCTTGGACATTGTGCGGCTGGTCTGTTCGACAATCGATTCCTCGACGTCGCGGAGCTGATCCTTGCCGAAGAACATTTCCTTTCCGACAAAGAAGGTTGGCGAACCAAATGCGCCGCGGTTGACCGCGTCGGTCGTCAAATCGATCAGCCGCTTCTTCACGTCATCCTGCTGCGCGCGCGCAATCAGCCTCTCGATGTCGATGCCTGACGAGGCAAAGGCGCTGCGGAACACCTCGAGGTCGTCCATCTTCTTGGGTTCTTCCCACATGTGGTGGTAGGCCGCGCGGAAGTAGGGTTCGAACATGTCCTCGAATTGAGCCGCGACGGCGCCCCGCATGAGCATCAGCGTATTGACCGGGAAAAATGGATTTGGCCGGAACCTTGTGATGTTATGGCGACGAATAAACCGCTGGGTCTCCAGCGCTTGGTATTCTGGCTTGTTCTTGATCCCACGAAGCGACTCAGCGGGCGACATATTGTTGGTCGCCTTGTAGATCCCGCCGAGCAGCACCGGAACGTATTCGAACTTCACTCCGGTGCGCCGTTCGATGCCCGGAAGGGCAAGCTCCGCCAGATAAGCATTCGGGCTTCCGAAATCGAACTGGAATTCAACCTTCGGGGGATTCATCACCGGCTTCTCCTGGGGCACGCGTTATGTGGTCAGAGATCAGTCGCAACGGCCAATAGCCGTGCCTTGGCTGACAATTGTTCATATAGTTCTAAAATCGAACTGTCAATTAGCGCCGGTGTCGGCTAGGTTATTTCGGTAAGTACGGGTTCCTTCGGCAGTTGTTTCGCCTTAAGTTCCTATTTAGAATGACGCGACGGCTCGGTTCCCTGGTCGATTCGAGCGGATTGAAGTGTCGTGATGACTGGAGAGCAGGAATGAAGTGGGACGCCCTGGAGGAAGAGCCGTGTTCACTGGCCCGCACCATCGGTGTGATAGGCGATCGCTGGACCCTTCTGATCTTGCGGGAGTGCTTTCTGCGCACCCGACGGTTCGAGGGATTTCAGTCGGCGCTCGGGATCACGCGCCATCTGCTTGCCGAACGGCTCAAGAAGCTGGTCCGGCAGGGCGTACTGCGTCGCATTCCATATCAGGAATCGCCCAAACGGCATGAGTACATCCTGACCCAAAAAGGCCTGGACCTGTATCCGGTCATGATGGCGTTGGTGCATTGGGGCGATACCCACATGGTCGACGAACGCGGACGGCCGCTGCTGCATGAACATCGCAATTGCGGCAAGATGTTTGATCCCGTGATGATTTGCTCCGAATGCCGCGAGCCGCTTCTGCCCAAGGAGGTTCACACTCATCCAGGTCCCGGCGCGCGCTCTGCCGCCGAGAGACTAGCCGCCCAGAAGTCTACCAAGGCAAAGCCGCGCCGCCGCGCGGCATAGGAGCCGACCTTTTGCCATCAAGTCCGATCGAGGCCTCAGTCCACGAGGCGAGCCGTACCGCTCGGCATGCGAAGCGCTAGGGAGCGCCTGACCAGTCTTGGGCATTGATTTGCTCGCTGCGCAGCGCCGATCCTAGCACCTCGACAGTAGCGGTGGCTCCACACGGCGTCAGACGCGATCCGTCAGAAGGGGTAGTGTGCGGGAGGTTCTGCAAAAGCTGAGAGGCTGAAGCGGTCATGGTAAGTCCGGTGGTTGCGAAGACCACCGCTCGTAGAGGAGCTTGGACCCCCATGACCATGACGAAGGTTAGGACGGATGTATCGGCAGTCAAACAGCTTTGCAGAACCTCCCGCACATTACCTCTTACAAAGACCATCGGTGATGAGTTGGGATCGGCGCGCCTCTGCG
>Ga0210410_10003332_pt1 | contig 14266 bp, 8 predicted proteins | sample IncBWC4MmetaG_FD_161058 | JGI IMG/M metagenome (GOLD analysis project Ga0210410, IMG submission 161058) | Forest soil microbial communities from Barre Woods Harvard Forest LTER site, Petersham, Massachusetts, United States - Inc-BW-C-4-M | ecosystem: Environmental > Terrestrial > Soil >... | reverse complement strand
TTGCGGCTTCAGACCGTCGACCGCGAGCTCGAAGAAAACCGCAAGCAGCTCGAACAAGCGGAGACCACTTACAAAGATCTGCTTAAAGCTCGCGACGTCGCCGTGAGCAGCGCCCGCGCCAAGATTGAATCCCTCCGCTCCAGCATCAGCGACCTCAAAATGAAGCGTGCCATGGCCGAGCTCACCGAAATGGCTTCCGGCATGATCGGCTCCATCGGCGGCTCCGGCGACACTCTCGACCGCCTGCAAACCATGGTCGAAGATGAACGCACCAAGGCCGCAGGCCGCGCGCGCGTGGCCCGCGACTCCTTGGACATGTCCGGTGTGCAGTTGAAAGAAGCGGAGCAGAATGCCCTGGCCGATCAAGCCCTCGCCGATTTCGCCGCCAAGGAAGGCATCGCGCTCGATCCCGCGCCCGGTACCGCCGCGGCACCCGCCGCCGCAAAAACCATGGGCCCGCAGACGGAAAAGAACTGACGCTACTGTAGAATACAACTATTGTGTGGCGTTACTTAAAGGCGGCCTTTCTAGCTGGCGTCCAGGTCCCCGCGCTGGGGCGCGTACCACTCAATGCGCTCGCCGCCGCCGGTTTCCTCATTCTCGGTTTCGGCCATCCCGGCTTCTGGTTCCTCGGCCTCGCCTTCGAGGGCACTATCGTTCCCGGGCTCGCCTTCAACAAACGTTTCCAAAAAGTCGTCGACGCCCAGGATCGCCAGCTTTCCGACGGCGACTCCGACGAGAAGCGCGCCTCTCTTTTGAAACTCTTGCCTCCCCACTATCGGGAGCGCCTGACGGATGTGGACATTAAGTGCAGCAAAGTCCTCCAGGTCTACCGCAACGCGCAAGCCGAGGAATTCATCATTGATACTAATCGCGCGGCCCTCGACAATCTCAGGTGGGTTTATCTCAAACTCCTTATCGCCCGCTATCACCTTCTGACTGCCGGCACCGACGACACGCCACAAAGTCTGGAGAAAAAAATTACTTCCTTGGAGCAGGAGCTTCAAGAAGCCAACGAATCTGCGGCTCTCCGTCAATCCAAAAGCGCCACCCTCGACATCCTCAAGCGCCGCCTCGCCAACATCGAGCGCCGCGGCCAATCCCTCGAAGAAGTCGAGAGCGACCTCACTCGCGTCGAGTCCCAGGTCGATCTCATTCTCGACAACGCCGCCATGCAGGGCAAACCGCAAACCATCACCACCGACATTGAGCTCGCAAGCGATCTCGTCAGCGGCGGCATCTTCGGTGACGCCGAGTCCGCAGTAGCCGACCTCGACCGCGACTACAGTAAGCCCCGCACAGTAACAAAAACCGCCGCCACGGAGCGCTCCTGATGAATCCACCGTCCATGACGCCCTCCAGCGTCGCTCCTCGCGACTCCTCCTACGCTCTCCCCGCATGGGCGCGCAATCTCGCCGAATCCTACGAAAGCAGCGCCGCCAGCCAGTTTGTGATCTATGGCAACATCAGCGACCGCATGGTCCTCCCCGCTCCTCCCGCTGTTCGCCTCGGCGCTCTTCCGGATTTTTTACTGGGCGTCCTGCTTGCGCGCTTCGACGTCGTCCTCAGCTACGACTTGGGCAACGGCATTCGCGTCGAAAAAGGCGCCGAAATCTTTTCCAAGTGGCCGCATTTTCAAGACAGCCAAAAAGACTGGAAGGCTCCTCGTCCGGCCATCGAAACACTGACGCGCTACTTTCGCTACTGCGCCAATCTCACGCGCCTCAATCAGCCCGCCGCTCAAGTCGCCTGCATCATCAAGAGCGCCGATCTCCTAGTCCCTGCTCTTCAAGGCGGCTTGGACTACGACCTCAACGCCCTCGCCTCGCTAATCCGTGACTGGTCCACCGACGGCCTTCTCGCCGATCACGCACTCGCCACCTTTCTCCTCACGGAAAACTTGAACGATCTTCACCCGCTCATCGTGAACAATCCGCGCATCGCCCGCATCAAAATCGATCTTCCGGCCCCCGACCAACTCCTCGCCGGTTTTCACGTGATGGTGCCTTCTTATCCCGCCGCTCTTGGCGATCTAGCAGCCGATCCCTCTCCCATCGCGGAACAGCTTGCGGGGGCGACCCTCGGCGCGCTCGAGAGCGTCATCAAAACCAAGGAGCATCGCAAGGAAAAGTTGAGCTCCGCCGACCTCGCCGCTCTAAAAAAAGAACTGGTCGAAAAAGACACCAGCGGCCTGATCGAATTTCTCGAATCCTCACGCACTCTCAACGATCTCTACGGCCTCGAAAAAATCAAGGCCTGGTTCCGCCAGGACATCGAACTCTGGAAGAAAAACGATTCCGCCGCTCTTCCCAAGGGCTATCTTCTCTGCGGCCCCGTCGGCACCGGCAAGACCTTTCTCGTTGAATGCCTAGCCGGCGAAGCCAGCGTTCCCATCGTCAAAATGAAAAATTTCCGCGACAAATGGGTTGGCAGCAGCGAAGGCAATCTCGAAAAAATCTTCCGCCTAATCCACGCCCTCGGCCGCTGTTACGTATTTATCGACGAAGCCGACCAGGCTCTCGGCCGCCGCGATTCTTCCAGCGGTGACTCCGGCGTCGGTGGCCGCCTCTACTCCATGCTCGCCGAAGAAATGGGCAACAGCGCCAACCGCGGCCGCGTCATTTGGGTTCTCGCCTCCAGCCGTCCCGATCTAATCGAAGTCGATCTCAAGCGTCCCGGCCGCGTCGACGTCAAAATCCCGCTCTTCCCCACAACCACGCCCCGCGAAGGCTTCGATCTCCTTCGCATGCTTTGTAGCAAGCGCGGTCTCGCCGTCCCAGAATCCTCCTTCGCCTCCCTCGAATCCTGCATCCCCGCGCTTCTTACCCCCGGCGCCGCCGAAGCCCTGGCCGTGAAAATCTACCGCCAGGTGCGCACCGGCTCGCAGACCCTCGAGCAAGTTCTATCTGAGTGCCTCGCCGAATACCAAAACCCCATCGCCCCGGAAGTGATGGCCTTTCAAATCCAGATCGCTGCAAGCGAAGCAACCGCCCTCGAATTCGTGCCACAAATGTTCCGGCGCAAAGGCACAACCCAGCGGTAGTTCCGCATCAGCAGCAAAGTGAAAGTAACGAATCTCCGGCTGAAGTTATCTAATTCGTCTGAGAACGTCTTAGAGGGAAAACCATGGACAAGGTAAAACTGGGTTCGCAAGGCGCAATCGTTTCTCGTATGGGCCTCGGCTGCATGGGCATGAGTGAATTCTACGGCGAGCGCAACGACGAAGAGTCCGCCGCTACCATTCTCCGCTCGCTCGATCTCGGCGTCACCTTTCTCGACACCGCCGACGCTTACGGCATCGGCGACAACGAAGAATTGGTCGGCAAAACCATCCGCGGTCGCCGCCACGAAGTTTTTCTCGCCACCAAATTCGCACACATCCGCACCAAGGAAAATCCCAACCAGTGGTCCATCAGCGGCAAGCCCGAATACGTCCGTTCAGCCTGTGACGCCTCTCTAAAACGCCTCGGCGTCGACTATATCGACCTCTACTACCAGCACCGCGTCGACCCGCAAACTCCCATCGAAGACACCGTCGGCGCCATGGCCGAACTCGTCAAAGCCGGCAAGGTAAAATACCTCGGTCTTTCGGAAGCCTCTCCAGCCACCATTCGCCGCGCACACAAAGTCCATCCCATTACCGCGCTGCAGACCGAATATTCCTTGTGGGAGCGCCAACCCGAAGAAGAAATTGTTCGGACCCTGCGTGAACTCGGCATCGGCTTTGTTCCGTACAGTCCCTTGGGCCGCGGCTTTCTCACCGGCGCAATCAAAAATTCCTCGGATCTGGGCGAAAACGATGCGCGCTTGCAGCGTATGCCGCGTTTCGCAGGCGAGAATTTTGATAAGAACATGAAGCTCGTGGAGCGCATCCGCGCCATCGCCGCCCGCAGAGGCGTCACCCCCGGCCAGCTTGCGCTCGCCTGGGTCCTCGCCAAAGGGCAGGACATGGTCCCCATCCCCGGCACCAAGCGCAGAAAATATCTCGAAGAAAACGCCGCCGCAGTTGACATCAAGCTCACTGCAAAAGAAGTTGCCGAGATCGAAGCTGCCTTCCCCCAACGCGAAATTGTCGGCGACCGTTATGCCGCCCCAGCCATGAAGGCCATCGACCGCTAAACTTGTCCACTCCGAAAGCTTCCATCGCTGACGGCCGCAAATCACCACTAGATGGTCTTCCGTGAGCCGGCCGTGATTTAGTGTATTCGCGGGAATCGCTCGTTTGCCAGCCGCCGGTGCCGCCGGTCGCGCACCTAGAGAGCAAGATCGGACCGCTCCGGATCCAGTTAGGGCCAACATCCGAAGGTGCAATCCCATGGAGACTCTAAATGCGCCATCTGCGGATAACACCGTGCGAAGACTATCGCAGCAGCAACCAGGACGAGGAAACTGATGCGCATACCAAAAACGCGAGTCGGCAAGCCACGCATGGCGACGGCGATAGCCACGCCGAGGATCATGACACAGGGATAGTAATAATAGTAATAGAGGCCTTTTTGCGGCGTTACAGCCCACTGGAGGTAGTTTGACGCGAAAAGGAGGAGGACCATTCCTTTCGGGAAGGTGTCCGACATCCAGAATCGCCGCAGGCAGAGTGCCAGCGCTGCCAAGCCGCCCCAGGTGATGACCGGATTGCCAACCAAATAGCTGAGCACACGCATGGGACTTAAGTTTAACGGCCATGAATACCAAGGCGAGATAAGCAACGGGTTGACTACCGTTGTTCTATTGAAATGCCACATAAACGTATTCATCGCCGCTAGCTCGTGAAAGCTAAACGGCCGATGAATAATTCGGCATAGAGGCCAAAATGCTAGGTTGTATGAGGCGATGGGAGCGAGAATCAAACCGATCAGGAGAACGGGTAATCCGATCTGCTTAACGTTGTCCGCGTGGGCGGCAAGCGAAGATCTCGAATCTATAGGCGTGCGACGGGAGATCCAGAGTAACGCAGCTGTGACCAGAAAGAAGACCCCGAGCGTATCAAGCGCATTCCATTTACAAGCGCCCGCCAACCCTGCCAAGATCCCTGACGAACAGAAGAGAATTCTCCGCGTCCCCGCGCCAACATCCAATGTGAGAGCCGCCGTGTAGGCCACTAGGCTCCACATTAGGAAGAACAAAAGGAAAACATCCACCGTGGCGATGCGCGACATCACAAAGAGAAAGTTGTTCAAAAGGGCCAGTCCTGCCGCAAGTGCCGCAAGGCTTGCATCTTGCAAAAGAAGATAGGACCAAAGATAGACGGCTACGACCGTCAGGGCCCCGCACACGCTGCCCGCGATTCTCCACCCAAACGAATTGTCGCCGGCGGCCTCCATACCAATGGCCATGATCAGTTTCCCTAAGGGGGGTTTCGCCAAGGGAGGGGCGTACGGATCGGGATTCGGTACTCCCTGGAGAAAGGCTCTCGCTTCCGGAACGAAATAACCCTCATCAAAGTACATCGTTGGGGGCTTTCCGATACCGGTCAACAAGAGCGCAAGGGCTATCAATCCGAAGATCGCCGCGATGGCAATGGGGTGACGATAGGCGCGCGCCCTCGGAGAAGGTTCTTTAAACGAATCGCGCGCAGGGCCTAGGTCCACGGATGGTGTTTGAAGACCACTGGATTGCGATAAATTCGGTTCTGGCGCGGGAATAGCCGCCCGGCTATCCCTGTAAAAGTCCGACATTCGATGATATTAGCTGGGGCTAACAAAATCGACCCGCTGGCGCGCATATTTTGTGCGCAATGAGACATTGTTTTTTTGCGACGATCGCACATTTCTTGCGATCTTTTCCCAAGTCAACTTCTTGGAAGTCGCCCCAGCCGGGCTGTTTTATGGATTGGCCGGACCCGGCGCGATGTGCTCCTCCAGATAGCGCAGCAACAGGCTATAGAGGTGCAGCGTGGTGCCCTTGCCTTCATCAATAGCGTGGGTTCGGTTTGGATATTCCATGAACTCGAAAGGTTTATTCAGTTCGATTAGCCGATTGACCAGCAGTTCTGTCCCCGAGTAATGCACATTGTCGTCGCCCGAGCCGTGAACGATTAGCAGATGCCCCTTCAACCCTTCGGCGAAGTTGATCGCCGAGCTGTTTCGATAGCCCTCCACGTTTTGCAGCGGCAGCCCCATGTAGCGTTCCTGATAAATCGTGTCGTACAACCGCAAATCCGGAACAGGCGCCACCGCCATTCCAACCTTGTAAACCTCCGGCGACCGGAACATCAAATTCAGCGTGCTCGAGCCGCCCCCGCTCCACCCCCATAGCGCCACGCGTGAAGCATCGAGAAATGTGTCTTTGCGCAGCAGCGCTTGGATCGCCGCAGTCTGGTCCTTGACCACCACCGGATGAATCGCGCCGTACACAACTTTGCGCCAAGCCCGCCCCTTCGGCGCTGGCGTTCCGCGGTTGTCAAAACTTACGACGACATATCCTTCCCGGGCAACGGCACGATTGAAAAAGAAATTCCATGCGCCCCACTCATCAACCACCGTCTGCGCGGCGGGTTCGCCATAAACAAATACCATCACCGGATATTTCTTCGCCGGATCAAAATGCGGCGGCTTCACCATCCAGCCGTCGAGCGTCACTCCGTCCCCAATGTCCAGCCGGAAGAATTCGTTTGGCGTGGCAGCAATCAAGGGCGCGGCGGCGGCACGCAGCGCCGGGTTGTCCATCAACACTCGCGTGGATTTGTGACTCGGCAATTCCACGAGATCGGTCACCGGAGCCGTGTCGACGTTCGAGAACGTATGAAATCCCCAATGGCCATCCGGCGAGATGTCGTAACCGTGCGTTCCGGAAGCCCTTGCCGGGCTCAATCGTTCCGCATCACCGGAGCCGTCCATCCGTGCGCGATACAAATACTGTTGCGCCGCATTCTCCGGCGAGGCCATGAAATAAAGAAATCCATCTTTTTCGTCCACCCCGCCGATGGAAATGACATCGAACGCTCCGCGCGTCATCAGAATCGGCTGCGCTCCATCTCTCGGAACTCCGTAAACATGCCGCCACCCGTCGCGCTCGCTAAGCCAGAGCAATTGGCTCCCGCTCCGGACCCATTGCAAACTGTTCATGCAATCGACCCAGGCCGCGTCCTGGTCGCGAAAAATACTGTGGACCTCTCCGGTATCAGCCTTGGCCAGCAGCACCTCGCTGGCATTCTGCAAACGATTGATCTGCTCAACCACCAACTCGTCCGGATTCCCCGCCCATTCCATCCGCGCAATATAGTTGTCCCGCGGGTCCCCGGGCACCGCCATCCAGCGCGTGTCGCCGCCACTCGCCCTCACCACGCCCAAGCGCACCGCGGAATTCTGCGTCCCAGTAATCGGATAAGGAATATCCAGCCGCGAAGGATAACGGCCCAGCCCGGGGTAAGGGAATCCCGTAACAATCTCTTTCGGAGCGCCCAGATTGTAAAGTAGCGGAAACATGCCGACGCCCCGCGTGTCGAATTGCCAGTACGCAATCTGCTTGCTGTCTGGACTCCAGCGAAATCCGTCACGCAGAAAAAGCTCTTCCTCATAAACCCAGTCGGAGGTCCCATTGATCGTCGTCTCGGATCCGTCGTGCGTAATCTGCACGATGGCGCCGCTAGTAAGATCCTCGACATAAATATTGTTACCGCGCACGTACGCAGCTTTCACCCCGTCCGGCGAAAACTTTGCAAACATCAACGTAGACGCGGCCGCATCACCGCCCAGTTTGCGCAGAACACCGCTCTTCCGCTCGAGCACCCAGTAATCCCCGCGCGTGTTCTGGCGCCACACCCGCTTCGTGTTGGTATAAACCAGCAGCCGCGACATATCCGTAGACCACGCATAGTCTTCAATCGCAAGCGGAGTCTTCGCTCCGGATGGAACAAGTTGCGAAGCCGCCACAAGCACGCTGCGTTCGCCGGTGGCCGTCGTATACTTCACGATTTCTTTTCCCCCAGCGGTCTCCTTGGAGGGTTCCACAGTCGTGTACGACGCCCCGCCTTCCAGCCACCGCGCCGGCCCAAACGTCTTCGCCTCAAACTCCTCCGACGCAAACAGCCGGTGAAAAAGCTGATCCGTCTCCGGCTTGAGCTGCGCCGCCGCGGTCACCGCCGTCACGTACCCCAACACCGCAAACATCAAGCAGGCGTAAGAAAAACGGGCCCATCGCGCGGCAAAACGCAGCACTCCGCCATGCCAACCGACGATTTTCATGGGAACCTCTTTGGCAGATTTAAAGTTGCACGTGCAAACCAATTCGACACGACCATCGCAAAACCTATTCGCAGTCCAAGTGCGCAACGCGGTTATATCACCGAACGCTTCAACGGCTCAAAGTCACAACTTCACGGGCCGGTCATATCCCGTCATCTCCAGATATCCGACTCCACCCAGCGCCACGTTCCCGCGGCGGCCCGCAAGACGGATTGCGCCTTCCCAGTAACTCGGCAAGAGTTTCGTTTTTCCAGTCATTTCCTGTGATTCCAGCGGCGTTTTCGCTTCCAGTTCGATCCCCAGCTTCGGAATGGCAATTTTCCATTGGATAGGATAATTCGCATGCGTCAAAGCACTAGTCCAAGTGGCGCCGCCAGCCTGCAGCACGAAATCCTCCGCGCGCAAGTGCGTCGCCTTGCCCTGCGCATCGACGAACGTGCCCGCCGAAAACGGATCGATCGATCCATCTTTGCGTCGTATATGAAACAACATCACCTCTGTATGGTCTTCCAGCTGCAGGCTGAGCCAGTCCCATCCCGTTTGATCGTCCTCCATCTGGTGCGTGAAGAATTCGTGATCCATCCAGGCAAGTCCGCTGACTTCAAACTTCTTGCCTCCCAATTCGATCGCGCCTTTCACGCCCAGCCGCGTGAACGAAATGTAGTGCGACGCGCGCCCGGCGCCTTCCGCTTTTTGACTGATGCCGTTCTCGCCATGAACGACCAGTGGCTTTTCCGGATGCAACGTAAAGCGCAACGAGAATCGCTCATCCATCGCAGCGAGTTCCTGATCTTCGCCCTTCCACTGAATCTGCCAATTCCCATTCCAAATGCGCCCGTTCGCTTCGCTGACGCCTGCAATCCCCGGCCCGGCGCGATTCGTCCGTTCCGCATGATAAAAAGCGCCACCATCCAAATCGCTCAGCGCCAGGTGCGCCAAGTAGAGATCCCGCACATTCCAGTCCGCGGACTTCGAGTCGTCGCGGCTCACCGCTTGGCGGAAAAACGTAAGCTCAAAACCGAATCGATGCCCATCCGCAGCCGTAATATTCCCCGTGTAATACCACCATTCCGTTTGAAACTCCGGATGACTGAAATGATCCCGCGGGAATTCGTATCGGTATCCAGGAAGCGCCGTCCGGTATTGCGCAAAGATAGGCTGCAAGAAAAGCAATGTTGCGAAAACGCATGCCAGCTTACTCCTCATGAACAACCTCAAGCGGATTCAGCCGTACCGCAACTTCCGCCGGATACATTCCGGCGAGAATCGTCGCCAAATAAACGGACGTCAACGCTCCCACCAGCACCGCCACCGGCCAATGAAACCGAATCGTCCACCCAAACGATTGCTTGTTGATCACAAAAATCAGAATGAGCGACATCGCAAATCCCAGCGCCAGCCCGGCAAAGTTGGCGAGCAGTCCCAGCAATCCCGCTTCCACCAGAATCAATTTTCGAACTTGCCCGGTAGCGGCGCCCAGAAGCCGCAGCAATCCCAGTTCGCGCCGCCGGTCGATCACCAGCGCCAGCAACGCCCCCGCAATGCCCATCACCGCAACGATGATCGCAATCGCTTCCAGCGCATACGTAATCGCAAACGTACGGTCAAAAATACGAATCGCCTCGCCACGCAAATCCCGGTTCGAAAAAATCAAAATGCGGTGGCCCCCAGCGGCTCGTTCAATCTCCCGGCGCACCGTATCCGTGCTCGCGCCCGCCGCGACATACACCGCGAGATTCGTCGGCGTCGCATCCGGCAAATATCGCAGCATCGTTCCCCGGTCCATCAGGATCGTTCCGCGCTCGCCGGAATAATCGTAGTAAACATCCGCGATTCGGAAAGACGGCTGCGCTTCGCCCAGCGCCAGCGTAATCGTGTCACCCCGCTTTACGCGATGCTTGTAGGTAAAAGGCTCGCTGACAATCACCGCGTTCGCGTCGCGCAGCTCCCCCAACACGTGCGCCGTCGGCCGCCCCGAGAAAAAATCCGACTGATGATACGGCCGCACCACGTGCAGATCGATCGAACCAAGCGTCGTAGGCCTCCCTTCGTAACTGATTTCGTAAACGCGCAGCCGGTCAACCTCCGCAACCCCCGGCAGCCCTGCAATCTGATCCGCCAACTCGGAAGAAATCGTTGGATGATGATCCGCGGCGGGATTTCCCGCGGGACGCAAATACAGATCGGCAGGCAACTGGTCGCCCATCCATACCAAAACCGTCTGCCGGAAACTTCCGACCATGATGCCTACGGAAGTCATCATCGCGATAGCTGTCGCAAGTGCTCCTACCAGTACGGATGTGCGCCGCAACGAAGCCGCTAGGCTTCTCGTAGCCAGCAAGACTTCCACGCCGAGCATTCTGCCAATCAAATACGAAAAGAGCGAAGTAGTGGCGTCAACAAAAGCCGGCATGGCCAACGCGGACGCGCAGATCAGCAGAACCCCGGCAAGATACCCGAACAGTGGTTTGCCCGCGACCGCGGGAGCTTGCGCCGCCGCCGCTGCGGCGCAACCGAGCGCCAACGCCATCCACAAATCGCGCGTCTTGCGAACGCGCGCCGCATATTCCCGCCGTCCGCGCGCCATCGCTTCCACTGGCGGCACCAGCGAGGCTTCACGTGCCGGCGAATACGCCGAAGCTATTGCGACACCAATACCAATCAGTATCGCCATCGTCCCCGACGTAAAATTCAACTCGACGGGCCCGGGACGGCTGCTCACATAGAGCGATTCCACCGTAACTGCCATCAACTTCACCGCGCCCGTGGCCATCACGCGTCCAAGTGGCAGCCCGATCAGCGCACCCGCAAGCCCGAAGCAAGCAGCCTCACCCACGAACGCCGCAAGCACCGCGCCGCGGCTCGCACCCAGCGCGCGCACAATTCCAATTTCCGCGCGCCGCCGCACCACCGAAACCGAAATCGTGTTGTAAATCAAAAATGCTCCGACCACGAGCGAAATGTAGCTCAGCAAGCGCAGGTTCCAGCGGAACGCGGCCAGCATCTTCCGGTTTTCGTCCGTGCCTGTCCCCTGCGGGCGGACTTCCACTCCGGCAGGCAACACAGCGCGCAATCGCCGCTCCCATTCGCTCAAATCCGGCGTCTGCGGAACTTTCAACAGAATGCGGTCCACGCGTCCAAAACGTTTCAGTGCGTGCTGTGCCACGGCGATGTCCATGACGATCGCGGACTCGTTCCCGTTTGCATCGGGAAACACGCCGCGAATCGTGTACTCGCGAGCCTCATCATTGATGAGCAAGGTGATGTGCTCGCCGGATTTTCGCCCAAGACTCGCGCCCACCCAGACGCTGTTGTCTTCTCCCAAGTACTTCAGCACGTTCTCCGGTTGTTCTGGAGTTGCGGCCGCAGATTTGCCAAGTAGTGCGCCAGCTTTCTCGCCAGAATTTTCACCACTCGCGAATTTGTCGCCTTCCGCGACCAAATCCAACCCAATCAATGGAAGAGTTTGTTTCGAGTTGTATACTACAGCGTAATCTTCGATCCGCGGCGAAATCCGAAGCGCATACGGCAAGGAAGCGAGCGTTCCAGCCACCGCGTCAGGCACTCCGCCCGACGCGATAATCTCTAAATCACTGTCGCCCGCCAGTGTCTCCATCGACGATCGAAACGATCCCGCAGCCGCATTGCCAGCGAGATCGATCGCCAATACGACCGCAACCCCAATCGCCACGGCCAGCACGATCAGCGTCAAACGTACCGGCTCCCGGAACAAAGGCCGAACCAGCAATCGATAGAAAAGGAGCAGTCGTGGCATATCAGCGCCGGATAACCTCTTCGATTTTTCCGTCGCGTAATTTCACAATCGCACCGGCAAGCGCCGTGGCCTCCAGGCTGTGCGTCGCGATGATCGTAGCGGTATTTTGCTCGCGCGTAAGGCGCTGCAACAGTTCCAGAATAATATTTCCGGTGGTGGTGTCGAGGTTGCCGGTCGGCTCATCCGCAAGAAGTATGCTCGGCGAATGAATCAGCGCCCGCGCAATCGCCACGCGCTGCATTTGCCCCCCGGAAAGCTGATGCGGGTAACGCGCCCCGAGCCCATCGAGTTCCACCCACGACAATCGTTCCCGCGCGGCTTCTCGCGTGCCCGATTGTCCCGCCAGCAGCAGCGGCAATTCCACATTCTCAAAAACCGTCAAAGTGTGCAGCAGTTGAAACGACTGAAAGACGAACCCGACTTTTTCGCGCCGCAATTGCGTAAGTCCGGCGTCCTTCAGCGAAGACGTCGAAACCCCATCGATCAAAACCTGCCCCGAGGTGGCAAAATCCATCGCCCCAGCCAAATTCAGAAGCGTCGATTTCCCGCATCCGCTGCGCCCCACCAAGGCCACGGACTCTCCGCGCACAAAGTCCAGCGAAACCCCATCGAGCGCACGAACACGTTGCCCATCCGTCACATAATCCTTGGCCACGTTTTGCAGCGAAAGAATCGGCATGTTGTTCGGGGAGATGATTTCCTTCATTCCTCAGTCCTACCAACCCAACCCGCCGGCATCATTTTCAGAGCAAGAATCATTGTAGGCTAGGACGAAAAAAAAGAGAGAAATCCGAACGCGTTTTTTGGCCCGCGGCAGCCGCTTTTATAGCCCAGTTTCCGGCCTCTGGATGCCTGGTTTTGGCTCGCAAATCGCCCTCCTTGAGGGGCCGAAATCGGCCCTTGGCGGAGGGTATTTAGATGAAACTTTCATTGAGCCTGAGCCCCCTCTGGTATAGACTTCGCTGGCATAGTCTCCCTCGCCCCAAACGGTGCTATGCGCTTCTCAATACAGGGTTTAGCTGCTGGGCGGCACGGTGAAAAGGGTACCGTCCGAGGGGCTGTTTTTTGGCCTGAATTTGCGCAAATTAAAGCCGGTTTTGGCAGTCGCGGGCCGGCGCCAAGGAGGCACGGATGCTGCTTGCATCGTCGGTCGCGGTAACCCACCGAACCCTACAAACCGTCGATCTGGTCATCATCGGCATCTACTTTGCCATCATTTTTGGCATCGGCTTTTACTTTGCCAGAAAGCACCGAACCTCCGAGGAATATTTTCTGGCCAGCCGCAACATCGGTTGGTTTGCTATCGGAGCTTCGCTCTTCGTTTCGAACATTTCCACCGAACATTTTATCGGCCTGGCCGGTTCCGGCGCCACGTCCGGGTTGGCTGTCGGCCATTTCGAGTGGCTGGCCTGCCTGATGCTCCTGCTGCTCGGCTGGGTGTTCGTCCCCTTCTATCTGCGCTCGAATGTCTTCACCATGCCGGAATTTCTTGAACGCCGCTTTAACCGCAATTGCGCCACCTATCTGGCAAGTATTTCCGTGATTGCCTACATCTTCACCAAGATCTCCGTTCATCTCTATGCCGCCGCAAAAATTCTTGGAACCGTGGTCGGCTGGAACCCCATTGTGGCCGCGCTGATTCTCGTCATCGCCACCGGCATTTACACCATCGCTGGCGGCCTGGCCGCGGTGATCTACACCGATCTCGTACAGACCCTGATCCTGCTTGCGGGCGCCATTGCTCTAACCGTCATCGGCCTCGATAAAGTTGGCGGATTCACCGCCCTGCGCGCCGCCGTCCCCGCGGATTTTTTCCACATGATGAAACCGGCCACCGACAGCGAATTTCCCTGGACTGGCATTTTCTTTGGCGCGCCGATTCTGGGCATCTGGTATTGGTGCACGGATCAGGTCATCGTGCAGCGTGTACTCTCCGCGAGAGACGAAGGCAATGCCAAGGCCGGCACCATCTTCGCCGGCTTTCTCAAAATCCTTCCCGTGTTCTTGCTGGTGCTCCCCGGCATCATCGCCGTGGCGCTTTATCCCGGCCTGTTCACCCGCGTCGACGGCCACGTCACCAACGGCGACATTGCCTATCCCATGATGATCGTCAACCTGCTTCCCGAAGGACTGGTGGGGCTGATGATCGCCGCCCTTTTGGCTGCGTTGATGGGCGCGATGAGCGCGGTTTTCAATTCCGCTTCCACCATGGTCACCCTTGATTTCTACAAGAAGTTTCGTCCGCAGGCCACCGAGCGCCAATTGGTGTTCTTCGGACGCGGGGCTACCTTCGTCATGGTGATTCTCG
>Ga0210410_10003331_pt1 | contig 14267 bp, 18 predicted proteins | sample IncBWC4MmetaG_FD_161058 | JGI IMG/M metagenome (GOLD analysis project Ga0210410, IMG submission 161058) | Forest soil microbial communities from Barre Woods Harvard Forest LTER site, Petersham, Massachusetts, United States - Inc-BW-C-4-M | ecosystem: Environmental > Terrestrial > Soil >... | reverse complement strand
CTCGAACATTGTCAGAGGTAAACACCTATTCCTCAATAGTTTGAAACGTCATCCGCAGATGATTGCGGAATTACCCCCAGTGCATGGTGCGAATCCCGGACCCGGCGCAAAGTTCAAACCATACCAAGCGAGCGCCGGCCACCGGCGGTCGCAATTCCAAAAGGAGAACCACCATGACATCTCGCACCGCAAACCTCTCGAATCTGATTTTCAGCCTTTCCCTGGCGGCCGGCCTGCTCTGCGCAGATGCCACCGCCTCAGCCCAGACCACCGCGTCTGTCACCATCCCCTTCGGATTCTCGGCTGACAACCAGAAGGTGGAGGCCGGCTCTTACAAGGTTGAGTTGCTGTCGGATCGTTACCTCTCCCTGCGCAACATCGCCACCAATAGGACCCAGGTTCTGATGGTGCGGCCGGAAGCGGGTCAAGCCATCGAGACCCGTGGCCGCCTGGTCTTCCAGCAGGAAGGATCGCGGAAATACCTTGCTCAGGTCTGGATCGCCGGAACGAGCTTGCACAGCGAGATGGCTGTTCAACACAAGAGGGAGCGGGAGTCGGCAGAGAACAAGGTGACGACTGTTGAGTTGGCCCTAAAGTAGGAAGTGAATCTTGCCGCTGCCGGTCGCACTAAGCTGCGGCCGGCAGCTTGTGTATTCTCGAGAATCACACCAATCCTTCGCGTCCTCAAGTTGTTTGTCCGAATGTAACCGCCTTTCGTGGTGCCGTAAGCCGGAAGAAGTCCAAGTATGCAGTCGCGAATTTTATTTGCCGTTGTGGCGGCCGCAGTGACGTTGGGGGGCGCCTGTAGCAGTGTCGCTCAGAAGGCGACCCTGCCAAGCCGGCGGAGATCTGGTATACAGAGCAATTTACAGTTCATTCCCAGTCTCTGGGACGGGATTTCTTGATTCAAGTGGCCAAACCGGTCAACCCGCAATCCGGTAAAGTGCCGGTCATTTACCTTCTCGATGGCAGTAGTCTGTTCGGAGAAGTCGCGGGCTTGGCTGAGGCCTCCGGCTACTTCGGTCCAACCGCCGCCTACGTTGTCGGGAATTGGCTATCCAGATCAGGACTACTGCCAATGGCTGGCTTTGCGTGCCCACGATTTTCTCTCCGCGCCTTTGCCGCCCGCTCTGCAGCAGTCGCCGGTCACTGCTCCAATCAAAGGCGCTACCGACTCCGCCGGCGGCGCCGGTTTCCAGAAAGTTTTGCTCCAAGAACTGCGTCCGATCATCGAGCGCCGTTATGCAGTGGATCCGCAGCGATCGATTTTGGCAGGGCATTCCCTTGGCGCATTATTTGGCTTACATAATGCTGAATGCCTCGAGCGCTTTCAACGAGCACCTGCTCTATAATCCATCCATCTGGTTGGAGCCACAGCTGCTCGACAAGGCATCGGCATTTTCTTCGACACTCCCGGTGAGGGTCTTCGTTGGCTTTGGATCGAAAAGAAGACGAGCAATTAGCGGAAGGTCACATGTCGAAAAATGCGCAGGAGCTTGTGGCAAGACTGCGCAATCACGCCTTCAGCACCGAAGTGAGTCTCATGATTTTCGAAGGACGGGACCATGGCACGTCGCTTCCCGATTGCCTTTCTCAAGGTCTTCTTACCTTGTTACCCGTGCCGCCAGCTACAACGAGTCTTTAAATTTGAGACTCGGGAACGCACCTTTTTCGAACCAATGGGTGCACCTGTGCCGCTTCGGCTCTTCTTCAAAAGTGGATTTAGCCTCGGCGAGGGAGTCCCTTTGCCGAGGCCTCGGCTCCAGGCGGTGCACGGAACGGTTCCACACAGGCTTGTCGGAAATTGGCTCCGAACTACCATTCATCGCATGACCTGAACCGGCCGGAAGCGAAGCGCTTCCGCATCAAACCCACCAATCTCAACATCCCGGAAATAGACCTTGTAGAAACCTCATTTCGTCAAACATGCTGAGCTCAACCGCTCACGAGCCACGGTTATTTTGCAAGGGGACCTGCTTCGATGCCATCGGCCAGCGAAAAGGATGATCCAACGCTCGCGACCACGGCCGTTTTGCGGCTGAGGCCGAGGTCCTGCCGCAACCGAAATGTGGCTTCGATCCCAGTGCAATGAGCCGCCAACAGATTTGCCACGTGGAACCCCCGCAGTTTGCCCCCGGTCCAGTCAACTGTCTCATCCGTGGCGGCGAACAGATGCAGACCACCGACGATGCCATAGATGGGCTTGTTGTCAAAATGCTTCTCGGCAGACGTTGCGATGTTTACGATTCCGGCGTGCCCGCATCCAGTGATGACCACCAGGCCCTTAGGGGTATCGACCACCAGGGAGGAGTCCTCGGGAATGTTGTCCTCGACCAGTCCGGATGTGGTCAGGACCTTTCCGGATCCGCTCCAGTTGTGTTCCGGATAGACACGGGGTACCGGACCGGTGAACCACACGCCGGAAATCAATTCCGCGCCGGAGGAGTGAATAATGAAACGCCCCCCCGTCGCCTCGTATTCTTTGCGGATCCCGATCATCTGGTTGCGCTCGCCTGTTTCTGACGGACGGCTGTCGAAGGTGCCATCTGATACGTGAACTACGGAGAGCGCCTGTGGATTGTCCTTCATCAACTCGCGACGAAGCGCGAGCAGGCCGCCGACGTGGTCCGAGTGATAGTGCGTCAGAATAACTTCCTGCACATCCGACAAATGAATGTTAAGGTCATGTGCATTCCTGATCACGGTATCCGGGCGTGCGCCGGTATCCACTAGCATACGATGGCCATCCACGTCGACCAGGGCAGCGAAACCCCATTCGCCGGTGCCGACCGTGTCGCCGACGAGCATTGTCGATAGAATCGTGATCTTGAAATGTTGAATCTGATGCTCCGTCGTCTGCGCGGCCGCTTTGTCAAATAACCCGCAAAAGAGGAAAACGAGTGTGATCGAGATCAAGATCCCACTTCGCGGACCACTCGGCTGGGCTGCAATCATTCTTCTTTTCATTGCCATGAGATGACTTCCAAACCACTTCGAGCTTACCCCAAATGTCACTGGGCTCCAAGACTGAACAGCAATCACTCCTGGCCCAAAGCTCGACCATCGGGGGCGGACTTTACAACTTCCAACATGCCACTTCCCATCTCGACGAATGCCCGTGCCACCGCTTCGAAGAACAAGGTGAAGAGTACGCACGTACTCTAATGCCTGTCAAGACCAACATTGATCCTGCTGGCGCCGGCCTGAACAGATCACGGCGCCGTTCAACAGTCGCGCTGACCACCCAAAAGTATGGCGGCCCGAACTGGAGGAAGGCGAAGATGCGAGTGAACATTCGCTGGTCGCACACCGATGGCATCGACCTCAGAATCATCATCCAGCCCAAGCCGTGCGCGGAGACTGTACCAGTGTGATTCTCACCGAGAGCATCACCCCGGTTTGAATTCTGCAAAGATTCGGCGTGGCGCATTCCATCCAGTCGATGTATAGTCAAGTGGCTATGCATTCGGTTCCGCCTTTAGATCTCACCTTTCATGCTCTGGCCGACGGCACCCGCCGTTCCATGATTCATGAGCTTGCGTGCGGAGAGACCCGTAGCGCCGGCGAACTGGGCCGCCGGTTCCGCTCCGCCCAACCTACAATTTCCAAGCATCTGAAAGTGTTAGAACGAGCTGGGATAGTGGAACGAAGGGTGGAAGGGCGCGTCCATCAGTTCCGGCTCCGCCGGAGAGCGCTTGAGCAGGCGGGTACGTGGATTTCGCGTCATCAAGCATTTTGGGAAGGAGCTGTCGATCAACTCGATCGCCTTTTGGCGGAGGGGCCGGAGCGATGACCGCGGATAAATTCTTTGCTGAAATCAGGCGGCGTCTTATCTACCCTCCAGAAAAAGTATTCGCCGCATTCGCCAAGGCCGAACTGGTCGAGCGATGGCTGACCCCCTCGCCGGAAATCAAGCTCACCGTCCTTGACTTGGATTTCCGCGAGGGCGGTTCCTACCGCTTCGCCTACCATGTTCCAGGGGCAGCCACCGTCATCGTGGCCGGATCGTACAGCGTGATCACGCCTCCCTCCGAGATTGTCTTCTCCTGGGTCATAGAACCGCCCGATGAACATGCCGGCATTCAATCCGAAGTAAGCGTCGTCATTACGCCGGACTTCAGCGGCTCAGAACTCGTCATTCGCCATGAAAGGCTGTGCCGCCACGACGCAATTGAGCGCCATGCTTCGGGGTGGCGCGGCGCTGTTGATCAGTTGACGGGCCTGCTCGCTGAGGAGGAGCAACATGACCGATGACCAGAATCTCGTCGCCAGCGTGCGCGCCGCTCTCGTTGGAAGCGGCGAGATCCGCGAAGTCAAGATGTTTGGCGGAATCGGTTTCATGCTGAACGGCAACATGGTCGCGGCGGCATCCCGACGCGGCCTGCTGCTCCGTGTGGGCAAGGGCCGTCAAGATGAGACCTTAACCCACTCCGGCGCACGGCCCATGGTGATGCGCGGCCGGACGATGGAAGGCTATGTCTATGTCGATCCCCCAGCGCTCGACCAGGAGGCAGTGAAGAACTGGCTCCGGCTGGCGGTTACCCATGTGCATACTCTGCCGCCGAAGCTGGAACGGAAACCCAAGCAGAGAAAGGGAAAACGAAAATGAAGATGCGTTTCGGACTGGGAGTCCTCGCCTACCTCGTGCCCACATTTGCGCTCGGATTCGTCTGGCACCTGGTGTTGTTTCACGGCTATTACGAACGCCTTGCCATATACCGCAAGGACATCATCATTCCCTTTGGGTTTCTTTCCATGCTGCTCCAGGCTTTCCTCTTTGCCTGGGTTTATCAGCACGGCTTCGCGCGGCGAAATGGAAGCCTGGTGTTGCGGGGACTCGGCTATGCGGCATTAGGCGCCGTGCTTTCGTGGAGTTTTACGACACTCGCGGTCGCGGCCAAGAACGTAATGACATCGGTCCCGGACTATCTGGTTATCGAGACGGCATTCACGGTCGTGCAGTGGATGATCGTGGGGCCGCTCACAGCGCTCGCCTTTTCACGTTCTTCACAAAGCGCAACTGTCGCTGCATAGCTGCTGACCGAAACGATTGCGTGGATAGGTCAACCCTACAAACCCTGACCGCATGATTTCTCGATGTGCTCTCTTCGGGTTCGCGCCTCACCGGTCAAAGCGTCGCGCACTTCTTGGAAATCTGCCAAGAACTGGCGCCTCTCTGACCGTCAAGAGCGATCCGATCGTCATTCCTCGCCGCCTAACGGCCCGTAACCCTGCTTTTGCGCGTCCATGAGAGCATTGAATTCCTGGTCGTTGAGGTTTTGGCGGGCAACCTCCAATAGCTTCTTGTGGCAATCCTTTTTGTACTGGGTCGACGAACAACCTGTAAGCTGTTTTCGGATCAGATTCATGATTGCGGCCTTGAACGACTCTGACTTGGCAGCAATCGTCGGCGCTTTCAACTCGGCCCTGCGAATCAGACGATCGACGATAACCGCCGCCTCTTCTTCGCTGAGACGGTCGACTTCATCGCCGCGATACCAGCCCTTCGTAGATGAGAAGCTCTTGAAAGTCTCAAGTCGCCGATCACTCCCGAACCCTTGAGTGGATGCGAAGTCCAGGTTCTACGCTTGGTGGCGCGCGGTTACAGTAACCGCGAAATCGCTGACTCGCTCGCAATTGCCGAAGGAACCGTAAAGAACTACATTTCGAGCATTCTTTCGAAAATGGGCGTTAGGGACCGAACACAAGCTGTACTGAAGGCCCTCGAGTCAGGCTACTTGTGATGAGGTTCGGCTCATTTCGCCCCCGGCAGGGGTCTCGCATCGGTTCTCCACGGTTCGCATGGCTGACCTCATTCTCGTTTTAGACGGGGCCAAGCTCGTCGAAGTGGGCACTCATGAAGAGCTCATCGCGAACCGTCGTGTCTACTCGGAGCTCTACTCCATCCAAGCCGTTAGCTACCGATAGTGGCAAGCGTGGCTACCTTCCCCCAAGATCGACATTCCGGTAGATCGGGAGCATAGTCGATTCATCTTTGAGCAAAGCCCTGGGGTAGATGCGAGCTGGCGAAACGGGCTTCACTTTAACATGGTTACGTTTTTGGCAAGCGTCTTAAACCTCTCTCCATCTGCCTGTACTACGGTGATGGACACATGACCCGTCTTGCCGGTCTTGATGTCTCGGACAATGCCGGCTTTGCCGGCGTGTGTGCCACCGATGACTTTGCATAGCTCTCCATCTTTCACAGGCATAGTGCGTGAATTGGCCTGCATTCGCTCCCTCCCTTCTCTTTCTGCTGCGCCTAATACTACCGCATGTGTTCACTGTGTCGGGCGGAGCCATCGACGAGCATGCAGGGGCACGAACACTTCAGAATCTCGCCGGAGATCTATGGGTCGATGGCGCCTGCGCGCATGCGCTTCACCCCTTCGGCCTAACGCCTTTTGTCCCGAGATTTCCTCGCCGTCGCATGGCCAAATCGGATCACCCGTGTTGAGCCCCTGGGAGGTAGCCGATCAAACAAAATTGGCCAAATTCGGGCTGCGATGTTCGCCAGTCGACTATCGGGGCGACTTTTGCGAATCGTATGCAAAGAATTCTTCCACCTGCGCCCGACGAAGTTCCGCCCGCGCAGGCGTTGGGCTTCGGGCGACGTCTACTTGTGACGCCCGTAATGGTGAGAGCCCGCAGGGCTGGTGTAGTGGCCGCCTCTATGACTCGAGCCTGAGACCCCGTACGATCCCCCGTGAGAAGACGTGTGGCGGCCTCCTCCGTAGTAGGGCCGAGAGCTTGTGTGATGGCTAATGAAGTGGCTCGACCGAGGATGACCGGATGGATGGCTCTTTGCGAATGTCGGAGACACAGACAAACACAGAGTCAACAAGAGCATCATCAGGCGATGTTTCATTGTGTGGATCCTCGCCAGGAGATCTTATTCCAAAAATCTTCTCCGTCGCCAGCGAATTCGCGGTACACGGGATCGGAGCACCGACCCTTTCGTCGCTTTTCCACGGTTCGGGACGATCCCGAATCGAAGCGATCCCGGAGAATCAGGAGCACTTGGGGATGATATCGATTCTGCACCTCTCCGCCATGCCCTAGCTTGTGTCGTACGATCCACGAACGCGTATGCCAATCCGGATTTCACCGACTGTGGAACAAACGCCACCGCTGGGGGGGACGCGTGTGTATGAGGAGCCAGTTCTCAGACTTGGCCGCTCAAGCTGCCTGCCGATCAAGCTTCGGGTTACGGGGTTCGTTCAGCTGGTCGCGGTTGTGCACGGAGTGGACGTGGGTGAACTCGGCGCCGAAATAGAAGATCTGCGCGGAGTAGTAGACCCAGATGACCAGCACAACGAGTGAACCGGCTGCGCCATAGCTTGAAGCGGTGGTGGACATGCCGAGGTAAATGCCGAGCAGCGCCTTGCCAATGACGAACAGGATGGCAGTGACGGTGGCGCCGACGCGAACATCCTTCCAGTCGACGCGGCAGGCAGGGACGTACTTGAGGATGGCGGCGAAGAGCACTGCAATCCCGGCGAGCGAGACCAGGTTGTTGATGAGCTCGAGCAGCAGTGGCGGAATGGGCAACAGGCCGGAGAAGAACTGGGCGATCGCGGTGAGGGCAGCGCTGAGCAAGAGTGAGACGAGCAGGACGAATCCTACGCTGAGTACCAATCCAAAGGAGAAGACGCGCTCCTTGAGCATGCCCTTGATGCCAGCGGTGGCCTGGGGATCGACACCCCAGATCTGATTAAGGTCGGCGCGCAGTTCGTGGAAGACGCCGGAGGCGCCCAGGAAGAGTGTGAGGACTCCGACGAAGGTGGAGAAGATGCCGCTATGGTAGTGACGTCCGCTTTCGAGAATGGTTTGGATGGAGACGCGGCCTTGCCAGCCTACGAGGGATTGGACCTGGTCGAGGAGGTGGCTTTTCGCGGCGCTCTGGTTGTAGAGAAGCGAGACGATGGCGACGGTGAGGATGACGAGGGGGGAGATGGACAGGATGGTGTAGAAGGCCAGGGCGGCACCGAGGCGGGTAGCGTTGTTGCGGTTCCACTCGTCGAAGCTGCGGCGCAAGAGGAAGACGATTGGTTTGAAGTCCACGGCAAGTCTCCCGGAGGGTTGGATGCGGGGGTGTCGGAGAGGCTGTTGCTTCAAGGGCTGGGCTGGGGGAATCGACCCAGCGCGGGGGTTCATGTTTTTGCCGTTGTGTGCCGATGAAACAGGTGTTGTCCGGAATGCCGGCTGGCGGGCCACAGATTGAATCGCCCCGGAGACCAAGTACCCACTGGCGACCGGTTAGACCGTGATGCTGATGGCCATGCAGTTCGAATCCTCTCTGCCCCGGGCCCGACCGTTGTGGAGATGGAGCCGGGGGGCAGCCTTCTAGCGGCGGGGTGAGCGCCGCGTGGCGCAAGCTGTTGCTGCAGGCGGAGATGGCGGCACCCCGCACGTTCAGGTGGCGTCGATTGATGGCGCGCACAAACGCTGTCGCACTACCCGCTGAGCCGCTCGCAGTTGGCGGGTTCGCCTCTGACGGGGCCGGCGCGTGAGGCGGACGCAGTGGCTGCGCAAGGACTCCACCAAGCGCTGAATGGACGAGGTGATTCACCGGCATGTGGAGTATGTGCTGGAACTGGATCGCAGCAACAAGCCGGGCGGCACGGCTGCTGGGAATTAGCATTAGCCGGTCGCCGAATGATCGACGGCGTCGATGCCGATTCCAGTCCAGACGAGATGGAGCGAGGGTCTTGACGGGACACAGTACTTCTGCCAGTTCAGCCCGGCGTAGCGGCGGTTGTTGATGTCTCTCTTCAAGACGCTGACCAAGGTCTGGGTCCACCACCGCCGCGAAGGGGTCGCCATCGAGCGCTTACTGACGAAACACTTCCCGCCCCAACGATGATGAGCGCGCGGAGACTGTAATTCTTCCATCGCGAAACGATGATGGAGAGACGCCCAGGTCTCCGCGCCAGCTCTTTGCCAACTACGAAGGCCGTTTCTGGCTCCGAGCGCCCCGAAGGTAGTATTCACCGGCTGGGAAAATCTGGAAATGATTTCAAATGGAAATGAACTTAAATCGATCTCACGGCCGTAGCCAATTCTCGACTTTGAGGCCGCGGACGCGGCTGAACTCGCGTGTGTTGTCTGTGACGAACGCGCGACCTAGGGAAAGTGCATGGGCTGCAATCAGCAGGTCATTCGACCCGATCGGTTTTCCGAGTGCCTCCAACTCGACGCGAATGCGGCTGTAGAATTCATCGGCTGGCGCTTCAAAAGACAACACCTCAAGCGCTCCGAGCACGGCTTCCAACTGCAGCTTCAGGCGAGCTGAGCCCTTCCTCTCGGCACCGTAGCGCAGCTCTGAGGCGACGATGATCGAAGTCCCAACCCGGGACTCTCCCACCTTGCGGATATGCGCTGCGATCTGGCCCTGCGGATTCCGGACCAAATCGGAAAGGATGTTGGTGTCGAGCAGATAATTTGTCATAGATCGACAGGCGAAGGAGACCCGTCCAGGATCTCCGGAAACTCCTCGCTGAGTGCGGGAAGCGTTCTGAGCAAAGCCAGCAGAGACTTTGGAGGTGCTGGTTCGATAATGAGTCTTTTCCCTTCTCTTCGCATGACGGCGTCCTCTCCCGGGAGTTCAAACTCGCGGGGTATGCGTACCGCCTGGTTTCGACCGTTCTTGAAGAGCTTCACATGTCGCTCGAGGGTGGTAGCGCGTGCTGGCATATGTCTCAGCATATGCCCTTTCGGGTTTCTGGTCAAGCCGTGTCGAAATCGTCGCCACGAGCCGGCCAAATTGGTCGCGCGGATAACCGATGCCGATGGGAGAAGACTTGAGTAAAACGGTCCCGCACATGAGCCATCAGCGGCTAGAGAAAGTTTCGCTCCATTGCATACAGCTGTCCGAGCCCCCAATCCCTCTTCCGTCCCCAACATTCTGCTTTGATCAAGGTAGCGGAGCGTTGCGTGCGATCATCTCTGCCAATTCGTCGATGCTCGTCGGCGATCGGATTAGCGAATTCGAGGGACACACGCCTGCCACATCGATTAAATCAGTGGAAGGTAAGGCGGTGGTCGCATCGGCCGAGGTCGTTGATTTATCCGTGAGTTTATTCGAATTTGGATCTCAAGCTAAAACCAAGGGCACTCGTTGTTCATCGGACAATGGGACTCGCCGCAGGCCAAATACTACCGGCTTACCGACCAAACCGATGTCTGTCACGCCGGATAAGACGGCGCACCACAATAGCCGCTGAACCAAGCTACTTAGTAATATGAGTCTGCGGCACTGGCCTTACCCGGTTGTCAACTAGCTGCTGCGCATTGAAAACGCCTAAGTGAAAGCACGAACTTTGGGGATCGTAAGTCACGAGCCAACTTTTCTTCATTTCCAGCTCATCTAAAACCTGCGCTAATACTTCGCGAGCAGGAAGCGCTTCAGCCGATTTGAATGAAACCTTCTGGGCCGCCAAGGAATTGTCTATGATCCCCGCCCTTTCCAGGCAGTTTCCCGACCGGATTGCCACCTGCCTCGTAGTCTGGTTCACTACATCTTCAACAGAAAGATTCTCGCCATTGATCACGACCGGTGTACTCAACAACGGTTGCTGGTATGAATTGTCTGGAATGACATCGACTCGATCTCCGGATTTGTGGAAATAAACCTTAAATTTGAGCGGAGCGATATCGTTATATTGTTTTACGAGTGACGAGAGCATGTTCTCTTTTCGAGCGGCTGAATTCGACCTGTTCAAAGGAATGGTTGCTGTAAACTTGCCGCCCCTGAGGCGTCTTCCTATGCCGCTTGGACCATAGAGTTGGTCATTTGAATAGTGCGGATCTTCGTAGTCCACTTCGATCCCGTATTTGCTATAGAGCATGTTAAGAGCTTGCCAAAGTGGACGCGGGCTATTCGCGGTGATCGTGAGTGTGCCGTCAGGATTTTCTGTAGACGCCGCTTCCAGCGTGTAATCTTGATCGGTTTCCTGAGTCTGCGCTTCCACCTTGGATAGTGCGAAGAGGCACAACGCACTCATCATCACCCATAACATCGCCATCGTTTCCTCTCCTCCGGTATTAGTGGTTCAGCGTATTGCAGACACCACGCTTACAGTTGGTTACATATGTGGAATAGACCGATTCTGAAAGGGTGTTGTTGCTATCCGCGTCAATCAGGGCTTGGTCCGTGGCCGCATTACCGTTTGGACAGAGGGCTGTCAGAGCCTAGTAGACGACTCCCCCGCACGGAAATACTGGAATCAGCGGTGTGTTAGAGTGCAACGGAGAGTTGTTTCGTATGTAGGTCATCTGGGCATGGTCAGTTCTTCGTCTACGTAAGAGGGTAGGGACGCTTTGAATTTAGTAACCAGGAGTTGCGCGGCGACCGCCATCCCCTTGAGGTTTGCGTCCTGCGTGACTGTAATGCTGCCGGTGGTGATTGGGCTGGCAAACTGCGCGAGAAGGGATAGCAGCGGGATCTCCTGCTGCTCGTGGGGCGCAAGCTTCTTGTGAACGGTACCCACTTCGCTGCCGGATAGACTGCGCACGGTGACGGTGGCTCCCGCGCTCATGGCCGTGCTGTTTGCGATCACCAACGAACTGGAGGTTTGACCGTCTTCAAAGAAGATGGGCGCCACCAGAGGCATGGGCTGCAACTCCGTTTGGGTCGCTGGAGCGCTGCTGCTCTGAAAGCCTACAGGGTTCGGTGGGAACCAATCTGTCTTGGTCGGAGCCTTGCTACTGTGCGGCTGTTGCGCGGCGAGAGGCGTGTTCAGACTGAGTGTGACAATAATGACCAGGGAAGACAGAATCTCCGTTGATGGGGACTTCACGTGGGACCTCCAAATTTACGACTGAGGAATAAAAAGGATCTGGTTTGATCTTCATGCCGAGCACAGGCTGGGTGGCCGATCCTCCAAATACATATTAGGAGTTGTCAGTTTATGAAATGTCAACTCATGACCGGACACCATGCGGATCGACCGGTGGGAGGATGCTCCTGGCGATACCTCGCATGAGCGATAGAACGTTGTTCTATCGCATGCTACCGCCCGTGCGGGCCGGACTCTCGCATTCTCTATGCCTGAGGCAACGCAAGCGCTGGCGCGCGAAAGCGCAGCTGATCGGAGAGCAGGAGTTGGACTCTCAGCCAGATGAAATTGAAGAGCTGGCCTCAATTATGGGTGAGCCGGACTTCAAATACGAAAAGAACACATTGCGGTCTGCTTCGCAGAACGCCTAAGCACTGCGAATGCGTGACCTGGGGAACAGTCGAGGGTACGCTATTCGCGTGGTCTGGACGGCGCTGTGGACCTTGTTGGCGGAGCAAGTAGCGTCACGGTGATGCTCTGGCAGCGGGCGTGGGGCACTGTGCCCCGCGCCATGAACGGAAAGCCGAATTGACCCGGCATTTCAGTCCGCGGCTTGAATTCTGAATCCCAGCCATGATCGCTTCCGTCTCAGCGTGTGCCCACGATGGGTACGGGTTCGTCTCTCCCAGAATGCAGGGCGGGTAACGCGAACCACCGCTGCCAAGTCTCGAAGCATCATCAATGCAGGTATCGGCTTCGACAGCATCAAGGCCAGAAAGGCATTGTGGGTGACAAAGCCAACCTGGGCTCCAGCCTTGGCTACAGCTGTCGTGGAAAACCGCTCGCCGCCGACGAGCGCCTGCAGACCGAGGAGTGCGCCGGGACGAACTGGGACCGCCGCGAGCGGCGTGCCGTCCGCGCTCTCCAGGACCATCGTGGCCACTCCGCCGTGAAAGACGTAGAGGCCGGTTGGTTCTTCTCCCTGGCAGAAGAGTACGCGGTCTTCGAGGCAATCGACCGGGAACTCATAGCGGCGGAGGGCCAAGAGCAGGTCCGGTTCGGCCACGAGTGCTGGGGGGTTGAAATCTATGGATGGCATTGTTCGCCCACTTTCTGGTGACCCGGTTTATTCGGACATGTTTCCATTCAGACAGCGGAACGCTACCTGGGTTGCAAGCAGCGGATTCGATCGGCAGTCAATGATCAGGTCGCGATTGGCCGAGTCGCCCAACCGGATCCAGCCCCCGCCGAAAGCACTCATAACTCAAGCGCCTGTCGAAACAATGGGTGCTCCACAAACGACACCATGGGATCCGATTCGAACTTGAGTATCTCTTACCGGCTGTACTCGTACTCTTTGTCGCAGACATCGCACCGCACCATGATCCGCGGCGCGGTAATTGGCAAATCGGCGAACGAGTCCGTCTCGCTCAGCAGGATCCGGTGCCCGAACCATCTGGCGTTCATGAAAATGCTTGTTCTTGCAGACCACTACCCAGAAGTATTGTTTGTCTTCCCACTCCGACATAGGCGACCCCCCTTGTCCGGCGCACTCCCGCCAGTCGCCCCAACGCTGAGCAACTAGATCATGTGTTAAGGGTTCCTTGCTTCCGAGGTCTTCCGTTCTCTACCGTAAACAGAAAAACGGGGACCCCTAAACTCTTAACGCGTTAAGACTTGATTGTCAAGCCGAAATGGCGATCAAGGGAGCTATCGATGGTTCAGGGTGTGGAGGCTAGCGAGAGGCCGTCTTTGTGGTCACTGACGAGAGCTGTCCTGAAGGCTCCTTGAGATGCCTACCCAAGCCAAAATGAGATCCGACTTTGGAGAAGCCCAACTTAACCGAGCGGATTGCCCAACCTCCGGCCTTCGGGATGACATGCCACACAGCAGGACGCCGCGTAGACTTCGGTTCAGATTGCGGCTGAGATGTGCCGGAGACATCCGAGGCGATTCTCGGAAATTGCGGCGTGGAGGAAGCGGACCGGGAGTGTACCCGTTGAACATTGGTTTCTGGAACCCGCAACTTGTGGCGTTGTAACCCCGGTTTTCGCTCGGCGGTCGAGATGGGTTGAAGTCGGGTTGGGGCTTCCGGGGTCATGGCTGCCCTGTCTGACGGGGTCGCGTTTGGCGGCAAGAAGGCGGTAACCGTCACCTCCGGTACCAGCCGTAAGGCGAAAGTAAGGGAGACTGCGGTGAGGCATGCCAACGCCGTCATTTTGGTCGCGGAATAACTCGCATTGGGCGGCGCTACCAGCGCGCGAACCCTTGCGCCGAGCAATGAAGGCGGCGAAAGTAAATCTATCGGGCCGGCGAAATCCTCCCCAGAAAGCCGCCAGCTCGCCAGGGTCGTCAGACAGCTCGCGAATTCGAGGCGACAGGCGTCTGAGCGATCCACGGAGCAATTGTCGCAGACCAACTCGCGATCCCAACGAAGGTGACGGCGAAGAAGCCACGCTGCAGGATGAAAAAAAACGAGATAACAGC
>Ga0210410_10003330_pt1 | contig 14270 bp, 11 predicted proteins | sample IncBWC4MmetaG_FD_161058 | JGI IMG/M metagenome (GOLD analysis project Ga0210410, IMG submission 161058) | Forest soil microbial communities from Barre Woods Harvard Forest LTER site, Petersham, Massachusetts, United States - Inc-BW-C-4-M | ecosystem: Environmental > Terrestrial > Soil >... | reverse complement strand
ACCGGCGGTCGTCTTTCGCCCGGGCCGGCTATTCCCGGGCCGAGGGCGATGGCTTTGGCTCGGTCGGCCATTGGCGTCGGCCCGCGCGTAATACCCCAGACCGATCCGGCCGTCGCAGCGCGAGGTCTGCGAATCGCGCGCGCCCGTTTGCAGGGATCGGTATCGCGCGCGACGAACCAAACCCGCGGATGGACGCTGCGTGCGTTCCACATTGATCGCGGCGATCAACCCGTTCGCATGGTTGCGGCGAACTCTCGTTGATGCGCGCGGCAATGCCGACGCCGATCATCAAGCCGGATCGACCGATTCTTTTGCGTGCCCGATATCGCCGCTTCATCGCCGCCGGCGCGAATGCACGTTGACGGTTGCCGGGCTTGACGCTACCTTAAATTGTCTTTTTCGGTCATAATAGTTTTGATGTTGGTGCGTTATTTATGATTTTCGCGATCCGCGCCGCAGATTGCTGATCGGTTTGAACGTTTTGCCGCCAGGAGATTGATCGTCGCCCCTCCGACGCAAGGACGGAGCCGGTCGCGCCGCCGCGAGCGGCGTTTGTCGAACGCGTTACGTGTTGTCCTTCCGCGTCGCGGCGTCACCCGTGACCGCAAAAATTTCGCCGAGCCAGAGGTGAAGATCATGCCGGAATCGAACGTTGTGGAGCCGCCGTCGCGTCATCAGCGCTTTCGGGCGATCATGGATGCGGCTGCGGGAACGTCCACCGCCACCTATTCGAATCATCCGCGCTTCTGGAACCTGCCGCTGCCGGAGCTGCGAAATTTCGAGCTCTACGGTATCGCGATGATGCGCCCGGGCAGCGCGCGACCCGCGGCGCCGGCAGCCGCGCCGTCGTGCTGTCACGGCGAGGATCATTGCCATGCGGCGGCGCCCGCGTCGGGCGGCGCGGCGGAAGCCGGACTGGTGCGCGGCTTGCGTGGCCAATTCCCGTTCGACGGCACCCAGTTTCCGCCGCTTCCCTGGGGCGGCAAGCGGGTCGCCGAAGCCGACATCGTCTTCATCGCGCAGTGGATCGCCGACGGGTGTCCCGGCGCGGATGAAGATCACAGCCGTGTCCAGGCCGCGCATGTCAGCGAGATGAGTACCGCGCTGGCGGCCGGACACGCGCCGCATCCGCTGTTCGAGGGACCGACCAACCAACTGGCCGACGAATCCGGCAGCGTGAAAGCGCGCAAGAATGTCGAGCACCTCCCGGACGAGGAATTGCGCCGGCTGCGCGCCGCGATCGCGCAAATGAAATCGCTCGATGCGTATCCCCAGGACGAACGCAGCTTTGCCTACTGGGCGCGCATTCACGCCAATCAGTGCCAGCACGGCTGGGAGCAGTTCCTGACCTGGCACCGCGCCTATCTCTACGGTTTCGAGAAACGCCTGCAGGATATCGATCCGACCGTGACGCTGCCCTATTGGGACTGGGCCTCGGACAGCCAGAACGTCAAGGCCTCGCTTGACGACATGGGTGCTGCGAACAACGACAATGGTTTCGTGCCGGCCGCCTATCAATGCTGGGTGGATGAGGACGGACTGCGCAAGCTCACCGATGGCGGCAAGGTCCCGCAGGCCGTGCTGGCCGGCCTGCGCGCCAAACTGGGCAAGAGCTACAGTTCAGGCGCGCGCCTGTTCAAGGATGCCGGCATCCAGTACAGCGCCGACCCCGCCAGCGATGAGGCGATCAAGAAGGTCCTCGGCGACATCAACCCGCTGTTTGACTGGAAACGCTGGCCCGGCGGCAATGCGAGCCTGATTTTCGAAGCCTATCCGACCCCGGACGATGTCGAGCGGATCCTGGGGATCGACGACTTTTTCGATTTCGGCAGCGGCAGCAGGGGAAACCAGTTCTTCGGTTCGCTGGAGACCGTGCATAACCTGATTCACAATTTCTCCGGCGGCAACAATCCGTACTCCGATGTCGCGCCGAACGAGATTCCCACCGGCGATATGGTGGATCCGGGGACCACGGCCTTCGATCCGATCTTCTGGGGCCATCACAGCAATTGCGACAGGCTCTGGTCGGAATGGCAGCGGCGCCATCCCGGCGGCGGCCCCGACGATCCCGGCGATCCCTTGCCGCCGTGGAACCTGAGCGTGGACGACACCTATAGCATTTCGCGGCTCGGCTACGAATACATGATGGCCTCGAAATCGTTCCTCACCAACAGCGCCGTCCCGATCCAGCGCTTCCAGTCGGTCGCGAGCGCGGTGCATCCGAAGGTGATCGCGCTGCACGGCCGGGCCGAGATCAGGCTGCATGCCGTGCAGTATGTGGCGCGGCCGGGCTTCCACATCAGGGCCTTCCTCAATACGCCGGACGCCAGCGTCGCCACGCCGACCCGCGGCAATCCCAATTATGTCGGGCTCGCCAGCATGTTCACCGGGGTCTGTATCGGCGGACCCGGACATTGCGACGTGCCGGCGCCGCGGACCGATCCCTTCGATCTGCGCCCGCGTCCGCACAAGACGCCCAGCAACATCCGCTTCGATGCCACCGACGCGGTCAAGCGCCTCGCCAGCCAGGGCGCGACATCGTTCGCCGTCAATCTCGTGGTTCTCAACACCGACGGCACGCCGGCGGCCGACGCGCTGAAAATCGACGCGGTTTCTCTCAACTTCTTCGATCGACCCTCGACATCGAACCAACGATAGGCCCGCCATGGCAACTTTTCGTATTCATCCCGCAATCGGCATCGCCCGGCTCGGCAACAGCCCGGAAGGTTTCTACATTGCGCCCGACCAGGGCGGGCAGCTGCCGATCCTGTGTGACGGCAGCGGCAACCCGATCGTCGATGCCAAGGGCAACGAAGTCGGCGTCACGGACTTCAAGGACGCCGAGCTTCGCATTCTGCGCCAGGCGGCACGGTTTCGCGTTTTCGTCTACGACGACAAATCCCCCGACGGCCGCGAGGTCCTGATCGGCGATCAGGTCGGGATCGTGAACAAGCGCAACGGTCAGCTCCTCACGGTCCAGGTCGACGACATCCAGTGGACCGCCTATCTCGCCAACAAGAAATCGAGCTGGTACACGTTCGACGAGACGCAGGGTGAGCACGGCTATACCGTCGATCACGCGCTCCGCAACGCCGACATCACCAACAGCGAGGAGCGGCAGCGTCTCATCATCGATCCCGGCCCGCGCAGCGTCAGCTTCAAGGGCACACAGCATTCCGTTTTCGACAATCGCAGCGCCGGGCCGACCAGCTTTCCGCCGGAACTGACGCCGCACTCGATCAGCAGTCTCGGCGAACTCCGCTGCACGCAACAAGCCAAAGCCAACCGGCTGCTGGTGCTCGGCGGATTCGGGAATTCCGGCTCGATGCTCGGCGGCTTTGGCAATCCAAAGATCGAAGCCTATGCCAATAATGACGGCTGGTTCGACGATACGTCCGACGGACCGGTCAGCGCGCGATTTGTCGGCACGGTCGTAGCGATCGACGGCAATCCGGTTACCCCCGGAGATCCCGGGCCGATGCCGGCGTCGATCGATCCGGCCTGGGTGATCGTTGGCTATCCCCGCTACGTGCCGCAGGCGCTCGATGTCGTGACGATGGACGATCTGCTGTTCGACATCGCCGTCCGGCGGTTCGGTTATGTGCCGTATCTGTACGGGGTGCCGCCCTATGACGGGGCGGCCAAGGTCCCGCAGGATGCGGCCGGGTTGAAGATCTGGCGGGGACTGGCGCACTGGAATCCCGCGTTCCGCCCGTATTTCGGCCGCGACATTCTGCCGATGCTGATGCGTCCGCTCGACGCGCAGAATTTCATCGACAAGGATCCGCTGACCGGCGGTAATCCGCACAGCAACAACCCCGGCGGCAATTTCGATTTCACCGACCTGTCGGTGCCGCCATTCGATGGCGAGCCTGAAGCGGATCGCAAACGCCGTTACGACATGCGGCAATTTCTCTACGGCGTGTTGCGCAAGGCCGGCCAGGAAAACGACCTGTTCGCGCCGCCCAATCCGAACAAGCCGGGATACAAGCTTTTCGCGATGCCGCTTCTTTGCGGCGACAATCCGATCTCGAACGTCGCGCCTTCGAAATTCTTCCGCCTCACCGACACCATGCTCTTCCTGCTCAAGCAATGGGCGGACGGCCTGTTCATCGACGAGAGCAAGGAAGACATCATACCTCCGCCGCTGGTTGCCGGCGCCGGCGCGGCGCTCGACCGCGGCGCGCTGGCAGCAGGGCTGGGCGGCGCATTCTGCCCGGGCGCCGAAGCCGGCTGGATCATGCGCAATCCCGCGATCTATTCCGGACCTTACCGGATTCATCAGTCCCGGACGGTCACCCAGGGAGAACTCAGCCAACCGGCCGACGCCAGCCTCGAGGAAGGCCTGGAGCCGGGCGACCTGACCAAATACAGCGCCGTTCCCTGGCAGTCAGATTTCAACGAATGTACCAACCAGCCGATCGACGTCACCTATCGCGAATGGAACAGCATCGCGCCGGAAAACACCGGCGATCCGGTCGCGACGATGACGCAACTGACCTATTGGTGGCCGGTGCACCGTCCGGTCTATTTCGGGTCGCTGCCGTGGTCGCCCACATCGGTGACCAATGCCGGCGATCTCGCGATGGTCACGGCATGGGCATCGCTGCGATTCTTTCTCAGAATCAAAGATCAAAATGGAAATGACACCAACAGCTTCCAGTTTGAGGCGTCGGACACGCCGCCCTCATGATGCTTTCGGTGCATCCGCCATTCTACGATGTCGTCATTTTGGGAGGCGGACCGGCCGGTGCCGCCGCCGGGATCGAACTGAGGAAGTTCGATCGGACCCTGCGGGTTCTTCTGGTCGAAGCGGAAATGCTTGCCGATTGGCATGTCGGAGAGACGTTGGCGCCCGGCGCCCGACAGCTTCTGGAAGGGCTTGGCTGCTGGGACGAGGTCGCACGCGACGGCGTGCTCGAATCCGTCCAGACCATGGCGTGCTGGGGCAGCGACCGTCCGCATGCCAATGAGTTCATGCTCTCGACGCGCGGCAATGCCTGGCATCTCGACCGCGCCGCGTTCGACGAGACCTTGCGTGCGGCCGCCGAAGCCGCAGGCGTCGTGATCTGGCGCGCCACGCGCTTTGAAGGCGTGACGCAGGGCAGGGACGGCGGGTGGCGGCTGACGCTCTGCCGCAACGGCGAGCCGCTCGCGGTGGCCGCCGATTTCGTGGTGGATGCAAGCGGCCGGTCGGCGAGGTTCGCCGCGGCGCTGGTCCATCGCCCGCACTTTGCTGATCGGCTGGTCGGGATCGCCGCGATCGTGCGGCTGCGCGACGAAGTCTCGCCGGATTGCGCGACGCTGGTTGAAGCCCAGGAGAATGGATGGTGGTACTCCTCACCCGTCCCCGGCGGGAAACTGGTGCTGGTCTGGATGAGCGATGCGGACATCGTTCATGGCGACGGTCTCGCGCGGCGGGAGCGCTGGCTGGCGCATCTGCATGCGGCGCCGGCGACTGCTGCGCTGGCACTCAAGGCGGAAGCTCCCGATCGGATCACCACATGGTCGGCGCGCTCGCATTGCCTTGATACGGTCAGCGGCCCGCGCTGGGTGGCGGTCGGCGATGCCGCGTCGAGTTGGGATCCGTTGTCCTCGGCAGGAATCCTCAAGGCGCTGCGCACCGGCAAGCTCGGCGCCTTCGCCCTGCTCGACGCGATCCGGGGCGTCGAAGGCGGACCTGAAAAATACCGGCGGATCATATCGGCCGAATACGCGCGCTACCGGCAGGACAGGCGCGAGGTCTATCGAATGGAGCAACGCTGGAGCCGATCGCCATTCTGGCAACGCCGGCACCACGACGAACAGATCGAGGATCCCATGGCGCTACGCCAATCAGGAGGACGGTGAGATGATGACCCCGGTATTTCCGCGCACCCAGAGAATCGGGATATTCGTCTACCCGAATTTCGAGCCGATCGATGTCTGGGGGTTCGCCGAGGCGTTTTCGATCGCGCGCTTCCTCGGCACCGGCTATTCGGACCCGCCGCCCTATCCGTTCGAAATCGTCCTGATCAGCCGGGACGGCAGCAACGTCAAAAGCATCAACGGACCATCCGTGGCGCCCGATTGGGATTTCAGGAAGGCGCTGCAGGAGCCGCTCGATCTGCTGATGATACCGGGTGGCGGCGGAACCTGGCCGCTGCTCGATGAAAAAGATCACCCGGCCGACGTCGCGGCCCTGCTCGACTGGGTCCACGCGATGGATGCCAGGGTGCGGATCGTGGCGTCGGTCTGCACCGGGGCAGGGGTATTGGCGCGCGCCGGGCTGCTTGACGGGTTGCCGGCCGCCACCAATCACGGGGCGTTCGATGCGGTGAGGCTGTGGGGCCCGAAGGTGCTGTGGGACAGCGTCTCCCGTTGGGTCGACGCTGGAAAATATGTCTCTTCCGCCGGCGTTTCGTCCGGCACCGACATGGGATTTTATCTCGTCTCCCGGCTCGCGGGACGCGCGGTGGCGGAGAACGCGGTGAGTGCCGCCGAATATGACTGGCACCGCGATCCGCAGACGCCGATCTACTATCCGCCGCAGGCGCAGGTGTAGCGGAGCGGAAAATTTCGTGCGGCCGGCGTTACGAGGGCCGCAGCTCCGCGCCGATATGCTTGCCCGCGATGTAGCCGAACGTCAGCGCCGGTCCCAGCGTGATGCCGGCGCCGGGATAGTTGCCGCCCATGATGCTCGCCATGTCGTTGCCGGCGGCGTAGAGGCCGGGAATCGGGCGGCCCTCGGCATCGAGCGCGCGGGCGTTCTCGTCGGTCTTGATCCCGGCATAGGTGCCGAGATCGCCGATCACCATTTTGATTGCGTAAAACGGCCCGTCCTTGACCGGCGCGATGCAGGGGTTCGGGCCGTGCAACGCATCGCCCTGATAGCGGTTGTAGGCGCGCGATCCCTTGCCGAACGCGGGATCGCGCCCTTCGGCGGCGGATGTGTTGAACGTGGCAATCGTTGTCGCGAGTCCGTTCGGATCGATCCCGGTCTGTGCCGCGAGTTCGGCCAGCGTTGCGCCGCGCTTGAGATAGCCGGTTGCGAGATGATGGCCGAGCGGCATCGGAAACGGCGGCACGCAGCCAAGGCCGTATTTTCGCAAAGCACGATGATCGCAGATCAGGAACGCGGAAATCTCTTCGCCGGGCTTGGCCGCCTTCATCATCGCCTGCACGAAATCGTGGTAGGAATTGCCTTCATTGGCAAAGCGCGCGCCGTCGCGTGTCACCGCGATCACGCCGGGCTTGGCGCGGTCGATGAAATGCGGCATCACGCCCTTGCTTCCGTCCTTGCGCGTGGTGATCGAGACCGGCACCCAGGCCGCCGCATTCGGGAGGGAATCCTCGACGCGGCCGCCGGCGGCTTCCGCCAGTCGCAATCCGTCGCCGGTATTGCCGGTGGGGCCGGGCGAGAAGTGCTCATTTCCCGTCGGCACATGCGGAAACATCTTTTTCCGCCGCGCCACGTCGTGCGGAAAGCCGCCGCAGGCGAGCACCACGCCGCGTTTGGCAGTGACGCGAACGAGACGCCCGTCGCGTTCGACCATCGCGCCGCGCACCGCGCCGTCCTCGACGATCAATTCGCGCACCGGCGACGACAGCCACAGCGGAATCCGCAAATCGAATGCCGATTTCGCCAGACGCCCGGCCAGCGCATTGCCGTTGGTAAGGTTCATGCCGCGGCCAAAGCGCATCACGTCCATGGCGTGTTTCGACAGCCGCTTGGCGACATAGAACGCAGATGCGACCGATTTTGTCGCGCGCATGAAATGGATGATCTCCTTGCCGGAGCCCAGCATCATGCCGAACACGGTGAGTTCCGGCAGCGGCGCGCCCAAATTCTTGATGTGCTCGCCCAATTCACGGCCGTCGAACGGCCGCGTCACCATCGACCGGCCGCCCTGCGCGCCGCCCGGCGCCTCGGCGTGATAATCCGGAAACGTCAGCGGCATGTCGAACCGCACCGCAGTCTTTGTCGCGAAGAAATCGACGGCTTCGGGACCCGCGGTCAGAAACGCGGCGACGCGCGCGGCATCAAAACTGTTGCCGGCTTCGTGATGGAGATAAGTCCGCGCCTAGTCCGGGCTTTCGGTGATGCCCCAAGCCCGCGCCGGCGAGGTGCCGGGAATCCAGAGCCAGCCGCCGGAGCGTGCGGTGGTGCCGCCAAAGCGCGGCTCCTTTTCCACGATCAGGACGTTGAGGCCGCAATGCCCCGCGGTGACCGCCGCCGACATCCCGGCAGCACCGGAGCCGACCACCAGCGCGTCGCATTCGTAAGTGCCGTCGGAGCTGTCCGCCACGCAAGCTGTCCTGCTTGTTATTCAAGCGGACATTTGGGTTCGGATGGATTGGACTGTCAATCGCGCGGGAGGACGGCTCGATTCGCCGGCTCAGTTTTCCGCCGCCGAAAGAACCCCGTGAACGCGGGAAGCCAGCGCACTCTCCGAGAACGGCTTCTGGATCAGCGAGACGCCGGGATCGAGCCGTCCCTGATGCACGATGGCGTTGCGGGAGTAACCGGTCATATACAGTATCTTCAGCCCCGGGCGATGTTGTCTTGCGGCGTCGCCAAGCACGCGGCCGTTGATTCCGGGCATCACGACGTCAGTCAGCAGCAGGTCGATCGGGCCGGGCTGTTGAACCAGGGCAAGCGCGGTTTCGCCGTCGGGCGCTTCGAGGACACCGTAATTGAGGCTGCGCAATGTTTCTGTCACGTAGGAACGGACGTCGGGATCGTCCTCCACCACGAGGACCGTCTCCTGCCTGCCTTTCTGGCTCTCGGGAGTTTTGGTTTCATTTTTGGCTTCGGCGCGCCGGATGAAACTGCGGGGCAGGTAAATCTTGACTGTCGTTCCCTCGCCCGGTTCGCTGTAGATGCGGATGTGGCCGCCGCTCTGTCTGACGAAACCATGGACCTGGCTAAGGCCGAGACCGGTCCCGGTACCGGCCGGCTTGGTGGTGAAGAATGGATCGAACGCCTTGCTGATGACTTCCTGCGACATGCCGGTGCCGGTATCGGTCATCGAGATCGTGACGTATTGACCCGGCTTCACGCCGTCCACGGTCTCGCAATAGGCCTCATCGAGAGACGCATTGCCGGTTTCGATCGTCAGCTTGCCGCCCGATTGCATCGCGTCGCGCGCGTTGATCGCGAGGTTGAGCAGCGCGGATTCCAGTTCCGCCTGGTCGACTTCCGTCAGCCATAGGCCACCGCCGCGCACGGTTTCGATGAGAATGGTCTCGCCCAGCGTGCGGCCGAGAAGATCGGACATATCCGCCACCAGCCGGTTGGCGTCGATCGGACGCGGATTGAGCGGCTGGTTGCGCGAAAATGCCAGCAGCCGCTTGATGAGTTCTGCTGCGCGTTCAGCGGCATGATAAACGTTGGTCAATAACCGCTGTTGCCGGCCTTCCGGCGTCTGCCGCAATGCCAGCTGCAGATTGCCGAGGATGATGGTCAAGAGATTGTTGAAGTCGTGCGCCACGCCGCCGGTCAATTGCCCGACTGCCTCCATTTTCTGCGCCTGGCGGAGGCTGGCTTCGGCAGCTTCGCGCCGTTCGGCCTCGTCATAAAGCTGGCCGGTTGTTTTCATCGCCAGCAGGATCAGCACGATGAAAAAGACGGTCGCGGGAAGTCCATAGACCAGATGACCGGCCATCTGCCACAGCCAGCCCTGCACGATATCCCGGGTCGCCAGGCTCGAAGTGACATAGAGTGGGAACCCCTCGAGCTTGCGCGCCGCAAATCGCCGCTCGATCCCGTCGACACCGGAAACCGACGTGTATTGGCCGCCTTCAGGACTGCGCGCGACCAATTTGCCGAAGCCGGTGGAAGCGTCGAGCTTGATGCCGGTCGTGGTCGGTACCGGGTAACGCGCGAGTACGGCGCCGTCGTCCCTGATCAGGGCAAAGCTCGCGCTGGTGCGCTCGGCCAGCGGTTCATAGAGCCGTTCGAAGGCCTGGGGCAGCACCGAGATTTCGGTGATGCCGGAGAAGGTTCCGGAGGTGTCCGTGCGCCATTTGCTGAGGGGGACAATCAGCCGGCCCGTCATACGGATGCGCTGCACCTCGCCGATATGAAGGTTCGAATCGGGGGTCAACTGGCTTTTCAGATAGGCGCGATCGGGCGCGTTCGCGGCCGGTGCAACCGGGAAGAACAGCGAGGATACGATGGCGTCGCCCTGCGCGTTCAGGATCCAGACCGATCCGATGTCCGGCAGCGCGTTGACAAACTGCTTGAGGCGCTCGCTCAACTCGGCTTCGTTGATGCGAAGCGTCTGCTCGGTGCGTCCGCGCGTGATCTGCTCGACGCTGTCGAACGTCACGTTGATCGAGCGGAACACCCGTAGCGCCTGCTCGGCGCTGAGGTCCAGCCCCTGCTTGATCCGCTCATCGGCGCGGCTGAAGGCGGTACGGTAGTTCGCCCAGGATGCATAGCAGAACAGCAACAGCGGAAACACGACGCTCGCTGCGAGCATCAACCGCAAGCTTCGAAGCGCAGCGTTACGGCGCGTTCGCATGCGGAAAATTCGCTCCCTGCTGAATCGATCGGACATCGATAGCAGTTGCGGGCGATTCCCGCCAGTTCGGCACCTTTCCCGGAGCCCGGAGCATGATCGGTTCTGATTGAATCAGAACCGATCATCCTCCAGATTCTTGTTTTGACGCGTTTTCTTCACGCGAACCGGTGCCCACCCCGGATCACGTCCGGGGCAGGCTTACTCGAAAATGCTCTAGTTCCCCGGCTCGAACGTGCAGTCGGCGCCACCGCCGGCGTTTTCCTTGATCACCTTGGGATCGAGGGTGCAGGAGAGCTTGGAGAGAGCCTCGAAGATCGATCCGGCGGCGCCGTCGGAGGGAACGCCCGCCATCACTTCGGTGGCGTAGATTTCGTTAGCCTCGCGGCCTTTCAGACTGCGCTTGGTCGTCTTGAAGGTCAGTTCGCAAGAGCGCGCGGTGATGTCGACATTGGAGGTCCGGCAGACGATCTTGTCGGCGGTGACGGTGATCTTCTTGGCGTAGCTGATTTTGGAATTCCCCTCGAACAGCGCCGCCACGGCCTTCTTCTCGGCGGACGGCAACAGCGAGTAGGGCGCCACCACGCCGGCCAATGCGAGTGCCGTCGATCCCGATACCGTGGTCGGGGCCGCGGAGGCGGCGGTGCCGCCGGCCAGCGAAAGCGAGAGTGTCAGGACTGCCAATTTTCCAAGCTTCATTTTTGCCTCCTCGGCGTCTGGAATGCGGGATTGCCGTCGGTAGCATGCGGCGCAATCCAAAATAGTGAGGGATATCACACGCAATCCCGAAATATCGGTTCCGAAACCAGGCGAAGGCCGTGCCGGTGTGCCGTCCGGACACACCGGCTCCGCAGTTAGACCCTTGCTCTTGCCAACCATCGGCGGCACATTTGCGCCCGCGACACACCGTTCGCCAAAAACAAAGTCTTGAGGAACCCTCCATGGCGGCGACGCGGATCGACTGCGATATTCATCCCGCGGTGGGTGGCACCCGCACTACGCTGTTGCCCTATCTCGACGACCACTGGAAAGAGCAGGTGGTCAGCCGCGCCATCGACGGCCTCGACCTCAACTCCTATCCGCCCTCAATGCCGCTTTCCGGCCGGCCCGACTGGCGACCCGCCGAGGGCAAGCCCGGCAGCGAGCTCGCGATGGTGCAGCGCGGCGCGTTCGACCAGCTCGGTTCGAGCCACGCGATCTGCAATGTGGTCTACGGCGCGCAAGCCGTGTTCGATCCCTATATGGCGGCCGGCTTCTGCAAGGCGATCAACGACTGGATCGCGGCCGAATGGCTGTCGAAGGATGCAAGATTGCGCGCCTCGATCGTGGTGCCGATGCAGGCGCCGGATCTCGCAGTCGAGGAAATCGAGCGCCGCGCCGCCGACGAGCGCTTCGTCTCCGTGCTGGTGCTGTCGCAAGGCGAGACGCTGCTCGGACGGCGGCATTTTTGGCCGATGTATCAGGTGGCCGAGAAATACAAGCTGCCGATCGCGATCCATGCCGGCAGCCAGTACCGGAGCGCGCCGAGCTCGATCGGCTGGCCGTCCTATCGCTACGAATATTATCTCGCGGAAGCGCAGGCGTTTCAGGCGCAAGTCTTGAGCCTGATCTATGAAGGCGTGTTCGGAAAGTTTCCGGGTCTGAAGGTGGTGCTGATGGAATCCGGCGTGAGCTGGCTGCCGGCCTTCATGTGGCGCGCCAACAAGACCTGGCGCGGCGTGCGCGTCGAGGTGCCCTGGGTCGAACGCGAGCCGGCCTCGATTATGCGCGACCACATCCGCGTCACCATGCAGCCGTTCGACGGCCCGCCGGATGCCGCAGGCGTCGCCGACGTGATCGAGCAGATCGGCTCCGACAAGATGTTTTTGTTCGCGTCCGATTATCCGCACTGGCAGTTCGACGGCGACGACCCGATGCCGCCGCATCTGCCGAAGAGTATCGTCTCGCGCATGTGTGAAGAAAACCCGCTGGAAACCTTTCCGCGGCTCAAGCTTGACTCGTAATTGATCATGATCCGGACCCGGAGGGCCACGTTAGTGCAAAGTGGATACCGGTTTTCCGAAGGGATCATGATCCGGAATAAAAGGAGGATCGCATGAGTGATGTCATCGACCGCCCCATCCTCGAGCAGGAAGTCGCCGCCAAAAGCCGGCTGCGGATCATCGATTGCGACGTGCATCCGAGCCTGCATTCGCACACCGACCTGCACCAGTTCATGTCGAAACGCTGGCAGCAGCATTTCAAGGAATATGGCAGCCATCTGCGCACGCCCTACATCGGCACCACGCCCTATCCGCGCTCCTCGCCCTTGATCGCGCGGCGCGACGCCTGGCCGCCGACCGGCGGGCCTCCGGGCTCCGATCTCGCCTTCATGCAGAAGCAGCACCTCGATCCGCTCGATGTCGAATACGGGATCTTGCAGGTGCTCGACCTCTTCATCTTCTCGCAGCAAAACCTCGAATTCGGCGCCGCGATCCAGCGCGCCATCAACGACTGGCAGCTCGCGTTCTGGTCCGACCGCGATCCGCGGCTGAAGGCCTCGATTCTGGCCGGGCAGGACGACACAGAGTTCGCGATCGCCGAGATCGAGCGCTGCGCAAAAACCGGGCGTTATGTCCAGATCAACGTCTGCCCGCGCGCCAACGAGCCGCTGGGCCGCCGGCGCTATTGGCCGATCTACGAACGCGCCCAGGAACTCGGCCTGCCGCTCGGCATTCACGTCGGCGGCTATGGCGGGCACGCGCCGACCGGCGGCGGCTGGCCGTCCTATTATTGCGAGGAGCATCAGTCCAACGCGCATACGATGGGGTCGATGCTCACGAGCCTCGTGCTCGAAGGCGTTCCGGAGCGTTTCCCGAAACTCAAGATCGTGTTCATCGAGGGCGGCTTCGGCTGGATCCCGTCGACCATGTGGCGGATGGATCGGCAGTTCGATCGCTTCCGCAGCGAAGTGCCGCACCTCAAGCGGCGCCCGTCCGAATATGTGAAGGAGCATTTCTGGTTCACGACCCAGCCGATCGACGAGCCGGATGAAGCAAAACATCTGCGCTCGTTGATCGAATGGGTCGGCGTCGATCGCCTGCTGTTCTCGTCGGATTATCCGCATTGGGACTTTGACGATCCGCGCTTTGCGTTCAAGACGCCGCTGACGGAGATCGAACGGGCCAAGATCTTCAGCAGCAACGCCCGCGCGCTCTACAAGCTGTAAACGTACGTCAATGACCCGGCATATCGTCGCCCGCACCTCAGACATCCCGCTTGGCGGCAACAAGGTGTTCGGCGTGGAAGGACGCGACATCGTCATCTTCCACGTCAACGGCGAATTCTTTGCCCTGCTCAACCGCTGCCCGCACGAAGGCGCGCCGCTGGCGAAGGCCGCCTGCGTGGCGCGGCTGACCTCGCCGGAGCCCGGCGTCTACCAGCGCTCGCGCGTCGGCGAGTTGCTGCGCTGTCCCTGGCACGGCTGGGAATTCGACATGCGCAACGGCCAATCCTGGTTCGATCCGCAGCGGGTCAAGGTGAGGTCGTATCCGGTCGCGGTCGAGAGCGGCCAAGCGCTGGCGGAGGGGCTCGAAAAGGGCCCGTATGTCGCCGAGACCTTTCCGGTCCACGTCGAGGACAATTACGTCATCGTCGAGACCTAGAGCTACCGCAACATTTTTCCTGTCGTTCACCTCACCCCAAGGAGCCATTCCATGACGCACGCCATCCGTTTTCATCAGACCGGCGGCCCCGAAGTTCTGGTCTGGGAGGAAGTCGCCCTCG
>Ga0210410_10003329_pt1 | contig 14276 bp, 12 predicted proteins | sample IncBWC4MmetaG_FD_161058 | JGI IMG/M metagenome (GOLD analysis project Ga0210410, IMG submission 161058) | Forest soil microbial communities from Barre Woods Harvard Forest LTER site, Petersham, Massachusetts, United States - Inc-BW-C-4-M | ecosystem: Environmental > Terrestrial > Soil >... | reverse complement strand
GAATATGCTCGACGAGCAGCGGGATGTCGTCCTTGTGTTCGCGCAGCGGCGGAAGATGAATGTGGAAAACGTTCAGGCGGAAATATAAATCCTGGCGCATTTGGCCACTTCCGACGGCTTGCTCGGGGTCTTTGTTGGTGGCGGCCAGAACGCGGACGTCCACCGGAGTTTCGGTCTTGCTGCCGAGCCGCCGCACTTTGCGGTCCTCCAGCACGCGGAGAAGTTTCGCTTGCGTAGGCGCGGGCATCTCGCCGATCTCGTCCAGCAGCAGCGTGCCGGCGTCGGCCAGCTCGAAGCAGCCGATGCGGCGTTCGGCCGCTCCCGTAAACGCTCCGCGTTCATGGCCGAAGATTTCGCTTTCCATCAGAGTTTCGGGGATGGCGGAACAATTGATGGCGACGAAGGGTCCGCCCGCGCGAGGTGAAAGCTTATGGATGGTGCGGGCCACAATTTCTTTTCCCGAGCCCGTCTCGCCGGTGATGAGCACGGAAGCGGAACTCGGCGCGGCCATCTCCACGATGCGCATGACTTCCTGCATGGGCTTGGAGCCGCCGACGAGATCGCCGAGGCGTCCTGTTTCGCGCAATTGCCGTTGCAGCACGGCGAGTTGGCGCGCGTCGCGTGCTTTGCCGAGCGCGCGGTCCAGCAAGGCGCGCAGCACCGGGCCTTTCAACGGTTTTTCGATGTACCAGAAGGCGCCCGCTTCGATCGCAGCCACTGCGCGTTCTTCGCTCCCTTTTCCGGTAATAATGATGGCTGGAACATCCGACAGCTCCTGCCCGAGCTGCTTCAGCAAATCCAGGCCGTTCATTCCTGGCAGCTCGACGTCCGCGATCAACGCATCCGGCTGATAGCTCGCAAATTTCGCCAGCGCGTCCTCCGCCGTCGCCACACCGAGGACTTCGCAGCCCCAGCGCTGCAAGAGTTGCTCGTAGCCTTTCCGCGCATTGTCTTCGTCTTCCACGATCAGCACGCGGTCTCTTCGCTCGCTGAGGTCCACCGCGCGCACCGCCGCCCGCTTGTCTTCCACCATGCGTCTGGCCTCTCCCGGCTCTGGTGCTTATGTACGTTTTGCTGGACACACCGACTGTAACAAGCCCGCCACGGCTTGCCAAGCACGCTTGAGCTAGCGAAAGTTAGATGTCTTGCTGCGGGCCATTTGGTTTGAAGTTGTTTATAGCGCGGAGGAAATAGAGAGCCGGCGCAGCGTCTTGCGCCGCGCCGGCTCTTGCTGGCCCTCCGTCAGAAATGCTTTTGCCAATGGGTAATGTGTGGTTCGTCTGTGGCTGGTTTTGCGCCGCGACGTTCAGCCAGCGATTGCGTTTTTACTCCTTGACCAGATACAGCGCTCGTTCGAGTTCCAATTCAAGCTTGGCTCCTTTGGGGAGATCGAGTTCGTGGCCGCGACCGGACTCCATTAGGTAGGCAGCGATGGCTCCGGCTAGTGCGCCTTCTCCGGCTTCCTTGGCGTTTTTGTCTTTCATGCCGTGCACGGCGCCCATGGCCGCACCTTCGGCCGCGGCTTGACCGGCCGCTTGCTGCGTGCTGGTGCGGCCTTCGACCACGCCTTCGTGATCGGGACGGATTTTCACGCTGCGATCGCCGGGCACATCGGAAAGTTCTGCGACGATGGGCAGCGCGCCGAAGCGGGTGTGAATTTCGTCAAAGGTGAGGTAGAGCTTCGCTCTACCGGCGACACCTGCGGGTTCGACGCGGCTTACGTGTCCGGTAATTTCCGCACCGGCGGGGAGGTAAATCCCGCTGCCGGCTTCCAGAGGATCGAGAGTTTGCACCTTGAAGCGTTTTTTCTCCGGAGTGTTCATGGTGTTCAGGTCTTCTTCGAGCCGAACTAGAAATTTAGTACCGGGGGTGACGGCGTAGGCTTCGATGGGAAGGTCAGGGCGACGCTGGCCATCCGCGCGGTGTTTCGCCGGTTCGGGGGTGAGGCGATCCTGGCTAACCGCTTCGTTCGCTTGCTGCTGCGAATCTTGCTGGGTGGATGTCTGCTCCTTGGGTGTGGGTTCGGACCTTGGATTTTGCGCACGGGCCAGTGTCGCGACACCTGAGAAAACCAATAGCAATCCGATTCCAGTTCGAAACGCGTTGCAATTTGTCTTGGCCATACCTTCCTCTCACGGCTGGGTGACGCCGATACAGGAGCACCCAGGTCGCCAAAAGGAGCGGCAAAGCGTGCTTTTAAGGGTATGGATTTTCAGTCACTTGGAAGGAGATGGCGCCAGCATTGGTGCGGGCCCGGCCCTGGTGTCGGCATAGGGCGTCAGGGCACCGTCGGGGAATTCCGACATAGGAGCGAAAACGATCCGCCTCAGAAGGACCCTACAACTGCAGAAAGCGGTGGATGCGGCGGAGGACTTGGGCGTACATGGCGGGGGTGACGCGACCGGTTTGCGTGTTTTGCTGGCTGGGGTGGTAGACGCCGAAGAGGCGCGGGGCGTTGGAGGGGAGCTTTGCCTCCGCGCCGTGGGCGAAGGGAAACGCGGCTCGCGATGCGATTGCGCCTTGCTGCTTCAAGATTTCGAGGTAGGCGTCCCAGGCGATTTTTCCCAGGGCGAGAACCGCTTTGGGCTGCAGGATTTGCATTTCGCGTTCGAGATAGTTGCGGCAATTGGAAATTTCACTGGGCAGCGGTTTGTTGGCTGGCGGGGCGCAACGAATGGTCGCGGCTACGTAAACATTATTTAGTTGGAGGCCATCGTCGCGGTGGAGCGAAGTAGGCTGGTTCGCGAAGCCGGCCTTGTACAGCGCGGCGTAGAGAAAATCGCCGGAACGATCGCCGGTGAATACACGCCCCGTGCGGTTCCCGCCGTGCGCTGCCGGCGCCAAACCAAGAATTAATAATCTGGCGTTCGCATCACCGAATCCCGGCACGGGTTTGCCCCAGTAGGTCCACTCGAGGAACATGCGCCGTTTTTCGTGGGCGACTCTTTCGCGGTAGGCGACGAGGCGAGGACACTTCCGGCAGGCAACGACTTCTTGGGTCAGAACCTGGAGCAAATTTGCATTGTCCGGCATACGGCTAGGGCGCGCGGCGATCCAGGATGGCGTTCAATTCCGCGAACGGTACCGCGCTATCGAGCCACGACGAATACGTTCCCGTTTCGAGCAATTCCTTGCCGAGGCGGCGGACCGTGCCCATGGCGGCGCGCATGGTGCCGGAGCCGATGCTGGCGCGGGCGACGCCCATTTTTTCCAGCTCTTTGAGCGAAGGAGTTCCCACGGTTACGAGAATGTTCAGCGGGGCGTCGAGCGCTTTCACTAGTTTCGCGATGGTCTCTGTATCTTTGACACCTGGCGCGAAGACGCAGTCCGCTCCGGCTTGGCGATAGGCGCGGAGACGCTCGACCGTGCGCTCGAAGCGCGTTTCGGCGGGGCCGATGGGCATTAGATAAACGTCGGTGCGGGCGTTGATAACCAGCGGGACGCCGAGCGACGAGGAGACTTGGCGAATCGTGCGGATTTTTTCAACTTGCGAGGCGGTGTCCACGTGAGAACTTTCGTCGCTGCCAGTGACGTCTTCGAAGTTCAGACCGACGGCACCTGCGGCTACCAGTGCTTTGGCCATTTCTGCCATGTCTTCGAGCGTTGTGCCGTAGCCCGCTTCCATATCGGCGGTCACGGGAATATGCACGGCTTTGGCGATTCTGGCAACCATGCCGAGCATTTCGTCGCGCGAGATGCGCTGGCCGTCGGGATAGCCGAGGGAGAAGGCTACCGCCGCGCTGGAGGTGGCGATGACGGGGAAGCCCAGTTCTTCGAGGATGCGGGCGCTGGCGACGTCCCAGGCGTTTGGTAGCACTAAGATGTTCTTGCCGCGATGCAATCCGCGGAGTTGTTCTGCTTTTTTCGCTTGTTGCCGAATATCCATGCGAACCTCCAGGCGAAAAACTTGATTGGGCTTTCCCAAGGCAGCGTAAGAGGCGCTTGGCGGATGGGAAACGGCCAAATTGGAGACCAATTCCTTAGGTCACTGCAAGAGCCTCAGAACTTCGTCGTGGACTTTTCCATTTGTGCTTACCAGTTCTCCGTTGTAGATGCTGCGAATACCGGCCAAAGTCGTCGAGCGTCCGCCGGCTTCTTCGACGATGATGCCGAGCGGGGCCAGATCCCAGGGCTTGGAGGTGAGGTCGATGGCGACCTCGACGGCACCTTCGGCGACAAGCATGTGCTGCCAGTAGCCGCCGAGACTGCGTCCGTGTTTGCCGCTGCCGACCAAGCGGATCAGCTTGGCGCGCATTTCCTGGTTTTTGCTGGGGCCGACGCCGGTGGTGAAAATCATGGCGTTGCTTAATTGCGCGACATTTGAAACGTGGATGCGGTGACCGTCACGGTAGGCGCCTTCGCCGCGATACGCCCACCAGCGGGTGTGCAGGCCGGGAGCGCTGACGAAGCCGGCGACGATTTCGCCGTCGCGCTCGATGCCCATGAGCGTGCCGAAAGTGGGGATGCCGCGCGAAAATTCTTCGGTGCCGTCGATGGGATCGATGATCATACGCGCGCGGCCGTTTGCAGACGGGGCAGTGGCGCCGTCGCCGCCCATTTCTTCGCCGAGGACGTCGAGCGCGATTCCGCTGGCCGCCACTTTAGCGCGGGCCATAGCTTCCACTTCGCGGTCGGCTTGCGTTACAGCGGTGCCGTCTTTTTTGCGTTCGATGCGCATGGCTTCGCTGCGAAAATATTTTAGGGCGATGGCATCGGCCTCCTGCGCGATGGCTTCCAGCAGCGCTGCGTACTCTTCCTTATAACCCATCCAAGCTCCTTGGCTTCTCGCGGCTACGCTCAATCATCTTGCGTTGGCCGCTTCATTTGACACTCTCACTGTGCACCCCTAGCATACAAACTTACGCTGGTGAGCGCACAATCCAACACCGGAACGGTTCTCGACCGCATTCTCGATGCGCGACGGGCGGAGGTCGAGCATCGCAAGCACGTTCTGCCGGAGACGGCGCTGAAGTATGGCGTCAAGGCGGCTACGCCCTTGCGCGATTTTTCCGCGGCGCTATTCCGCGATGGGTTGAATGTGATTGCAGAGCTGAAGCCGGCTTCACCTTCGCGCGGCGTTTTGCGCGAGCCTTTTGAGCCGGTGGCACTTGCACAATCGCTGGCTTCGGCTGGGGCGGCGGCGCTGTCGGTGCTGACGGAGAGTGAATTTTTTCGCGGGTCGCTGAAGAATCTGCGGGATGCGCGGAAGTCGGTGGAGCTGCCGGTGCTTCGCAAGGATTTTATTTTCGATCCATGGCAGGTGTGGGAAGCCCGCGCGAATGACGCGGACAGTTTTTTGCTGATCGTCGCGGTGCTTGGCGATGGGTTGCTGCGTGATTTGATCGTTCTTGGCCGAGAGATGGGGATGGAGCCGCTGGTTGAGGTGCACACTGTTGAGGAGCTGGATCGCGCGCTTGGCGCGGGTGCGAAGATATTGGGTGTGAATAACCGCAATCTCAAGACGCTTGATGTTCGCGTGGAAACTTCTTTTGAGCTGATTGAGCGCGTTCCCGAGGAATGTATCGCTGTGAGCGAGTCTGGTCTACGCTCGCATGACGATTTGGTGCGATTGCGCAGCGCGGGGTTCGATGCGTTTTTGATTGGTGAGAGTTTGATGCTGTCTTCCGATCCCGGTGCTGCTCTCGCGAATCTTCTGGATTTAGCGCCTCCTCAGAGATGAACCGACCATGGTCCGCGTAAAAATCTGCGGCATCACCAGCGAGGAAGACGCGCGCGCTGCATGCGAGGCGGGGGCGGATTCTCTAGGATTTAATTTTTACAAAGCGAGCCCGCGCCACGTCGACGCTGCCGAAGTCGCAAAGTTCCGGGCGCGTCTGCCGGCAAACGCCGAGGTCGTGGGAGTTTTCGTGAATGCGCGGCCCATCGACGTAGCTAATCTTTGCGCTTCGCTGGGATTTGACGCCGTGCAGCTCCATGGGGATGAAACGCCGCAGCGTGTTGCCGAGCTGGCTGCGACTATACCGGTGATCAAGGCGTTTCGGGTGGGGCCGGATTTTCTTCTCGAAGCACTGGACGAATATTCGCGCGCTTCCGCGTTTTTGCTGGATGCGGCGGAGGCAGGCCAATATGGCGGCACGGGGCGCACGAACGACTGGGCGCTGGCCCGGAGCGCTGCGCGCACTCGCCGTATCATTTTAGCTGGCGGGTTAAACGCGGAGAACGTGGCTGCGGCGATTCATTTGGTGCGGCCTTATGGTGTGGACGTGGCCAGCGGAGTGGAAAGCAAGCCGGGAAAGAAAGATCAGGCGAGATTGCGCGAGTTTATTCAGGAAGTGCGGCGCGCGGAACGTAGCTTGGAAGCCATGAAGGAAGATACGCTCGGACTATGAGTTCTATATTGCAAACCCCGGCGACGGCGCCTGGACGGTTCGGCCCTTACGGAGGGCGTTACGTTCCCGAGACGTTAATGGTGCCGCTATTCGAGCTGGAGCGCGCTTACGAGCTTGCGAAAATGGACGCGACGTTTCAGGCGCAGCTCAGCGATCTGCTGAAGAATTTTGCGGGACGGCCCACGCCGTTGCAGTTTGCTTCGCGGCTCACGCAGAAGCTGGGCGGGCCGCGCATTTATTTGAAGCGCGAAGATTTGCTGCACACCGGCGCGCACAAGATTAATAACGCCATCGGTCAAGGCTTGCTGGCGGTGAAGATGGGCAAACCGCGCATCGTGGCGGAAACCGGCGCTGGGCAGCACGGCGTGGCTTCCGCAACGGTCGCGGCGCATCTCGGGCTCGAATGCGTCGTGTACATGGGCACGGAGGATATGGCGCGGCAGGCGTTGAATGTGTCGCGCATGCGCATGCTGGGCGCGGAAGTGATTGGCGTGAATTCCGGAAGCCGCACGCTGAAAGACGCGATTAATGAAGCGATGCGCGATTGGGTCACGAATGTGCGCACCACGCACTATCTGCTTGGGTCGGTGCTTGGGGCGCATCCTTATCCGACGATGGTGCGGGATTTTCAGGCGGTCATCGGGCGCGAGGCGCGCGAGCAGATTCTTGCGGCGGAAAAGCGACTGCCCACGCATCTTTTCGCGTGCGTTGGTGGAGGATCCAATTCGATTGGGCTTTTTTACAATTTTTTGCGCGATGCCGATGTGAAAATGGTGGGCATCGAGGCGGGCGGGCGCGGCGGCGAACTTGGCGAACACGCTGCGCGGCTTGGGGCAGCGCAAGGATTTACTGGTGCGCGGCCCGGCGTTTTGCAGGGCACTTACACTTATGTTCTGCAAGACGAAGACGGGCAGATCGCCACGACACATTCGATTTCGGCGGGGCTCGATTATCCTGCCATCGGACCGGAGCATGCGTGGCTCGCCGATCAGCATCGGGCCGAGTACGCCGCCGTTTCAGATGCAGCGGCGCTCGATGCGGCGCGCTTGCTTTCGCGCACAGAAGGAATCATTCCCGCGCTGGAATCCGCGCATGCCATCGCTGGACTCATCGAGCGCGCCCCACGAATGTCCAAGGACGACCTCGTGATCCTCAATCTTTCCGGGCGGGGCGACAAGGACATGGACACTTACTCGCGCCTGCTCTAATCTCTTCTGAAAAATCATGACCTTCGCGCCTCACTATTCGACTCGCATCTCCAAACGCTTTGCCGAATTGCGCGCGTCGGGCGAATTGGGGATTGTGGCCTACATCACGGCGGGCGATCCGTCGTTGGATGCCACGTTGAGGTATGTGCTGGCGCTGGCCGAGGCCGGTGCGGATGTCATCGAGCTCGGCGTGCCGTTCAGCGATCCGCTGGCGGACGGGCCGGTGATTCAACGTGCTTCGGAGCGCGCCCTCAAGGCGGGTGCGACGCTTGCCGGGGTTCTTGGGCTTGTGCGGCGCATCCGCGAATCCTCGGAAGTGCCGCTCGTCCTTTTCGGGTATTACAATCCTTTTTTTCAGATGGGCATCGCGAAATTCGCGGCGGCGGCTGCCACTGCGGGGGCCGACGGCGTCCTCGTTACCGACCTTACGCCGGAAGAATCGGACGAATATCGCCGCATTCTGACAGCGTATCAGCTGGACACGATTTTTCTTGGCGCGCCCACTTCTACGGACGAGCGGCTTGCGAAGATCGCCGCTTGTTCTTCCGGGTTTCTCTATCTTATTTCCAGAACCGGCGTCACGGGGGCAAAGGATGCGCTTCCTGACGATTTGCCCGCATTGTTGCGCCGCGCGCGGGCGGTTACGCAACTGCCTATCGCCGTGGGCTTCGGCATTTCGCTGCCGGGGCACGTTTCCGTTCTTGGCGGACTTGCGGATGCTGCGGTGGTAGGCTCGGCACTCGTGTCGGAAATTGAAAATGCGAAGACCGTTGATGCGGCGGCAGCCGCGCTGGGGGCGCGCATTCGGTTGCTGAAGGAAGCGGCGCGGCACGGACTGTCCCGGCGCGAGGCCCCGATACATCGGGGCGGGATCGCGACATGAATCTCAGTGATTGGCGACGCCGCATCGATGAACTCGATAAGAAACTGGTCGAACTTTTGAACGAACGTTCGCGTTGCGCGCTGGAAATCGGGAAACTGAAGCAGGCGGCGAATCTTCCGCTCTATCAGCCGGAGCGCGAAAAAGAAGTTTTGCAGAACGCCGAGCGCACGAATTCAGGGCCGCTCACGAATGCCGCAATTCGGCGGCTGTTCGAGCGCATTATCGACGAAGCACGCGCCGCCGAACGCGACGCCATGCACCCGGACGGCAAGCACACGAAAGAATCGCAGTGAAGCGGAATAGACCTCCGGCATCGCCGGAATTCATTGAGGAGAGCAGGGAACTGTCATGGTAATCGTGATGCAAGAGGGCGCGACCGACGCCAACATTCAGCACGTGATCGACCGGCTGATCGCCAGCGGGTTCAACGTGCATCGCTCGACCGGAGAATCGCATACGGTGCTGGGCGCCGTCGGTGTGCACCGCGACTTCGATCACCGCGATTTCGAGCTGCTCGAAGGCGTGCGCGAAGTCATGCGCATCACGCAGCCGTTCAAGCTGGCCAGCCGCCAGTTCCGGCCGGAAGGGACCATCGTCGATCTCGGACGCGGCGTGAAGATCGGCGGCAATGAAGTGGTGGTAGCCGCGGGGCCTTGTTCGGTGGAATCGCGGGAACAGATTCGTTCCATTGCCGAAAGCGTATCGAAGGCCGGCGCGAAAATCCTTCGCGCAGGTGCGTTTAAGCCACGCACTTCGCCTTACGCGTTTCAAGGCATGGGCGAAGCAGGCCTCAAGCTGATGCGCGACGCGGCGGATGAATTTGGTTTGTTCACCGTCAGCGAAGTGATGGACGCGTCGCAGATTCCGATGATGATGGGCTACGTGGACATCTTTCAGGTGGGCGCACGGAACATGCAGAACTATTTCCTGCTGCGAGCTCTCGGCGAAGTGAAGAAGCCCGTTCTTCTCAAGCGCGGGATGTCCGCGACGATGGAAGAGCTGCTGATGAGCGCGGAGTACATTCTGGCTGGAGGAAATTACAACGTGATTCTCTGCGAACGCGGCATCCGTACTTTCGAGACTTACACGCGGAACACGTTCGACATTGCCGCGATTCCAGTGGTCAAAAAGCTCTCGCACTTGCCCATGTTCGGCGACCCCTCGCACGGCACGGGACGGCGCGACAAAGTTCCGCCGATGGCTCGCGCGGCCGTCGCGGCTGGAGCCGACGGATTGCTGATCGAAGTACACAACGATCCGGACCACGCACTTTCCGACGGCGCGCAGTCCCTGGAGCCGGGCCAGTTCGCACAACTCATGGGCGAACTGCGCATCATCGCACCCGCCATCGGGCGGCGCATCGCCTGATCCATGGCCGCCGGACACCTCATCTCGCGGGTCACCATACTCGGCACGGGACTCATCGGCGGCTCGTTCGCGCTGGCCTTGAAAAAATACACGACGGGAATGCACGTCGCCGGCTGGGACCGCAGCGACGTCCTTCAAGAAGCGCTTGTTCGCGGCGCGATAGACGCGACTTTCGCAGGTGACCTCGCGCCCGCGCTGCGCGATGCCGACCTTATTTACATCGCGCTGCCGATCGGCGTGACGCTCGATGTGCTTTCGGAAATTGCACGGCACGCACCTTCGCATGCACTGATTACGGATGCTTGCAGCACGAAACTGCGCATCACGCAGGAGGCCGCCGAACTTTTCCCCGGTGAAAAAGGCCCGCTCTTTTTGGGCGGACATCCGATGGCGGGGCGGGAACTCTCCGGCGTGGCCAACGCCATCGCCGATCTTTTTCGTGAGAACACCTATGCGCTGATGGGAGATTCTCCGGTATCGAAAGCGGATGTGGCAAAAGATCCGCGCGTCTCCGCGTTCGTCAAAATACTGGAGAAAATCGGCGCGCGCCCGGTATGGCTGGGCGCGCAGCAGCACGACTACGCTGTCGGCATGGCATCGCATTTGCCGCAGCTCGCTGCCGTTGCACTAGGATCGTTTCTCTACGACCACCTCGACGAGAATGGTTTGCCCATTACGCTCGCCGGTCCGGGCTTGCGTGATTCTTTGCGCCTCGCAGGCAGCCCGTATTCCACCTGGCGTGACATCGTACTGACCAATCGCGAAGTTCTGTCCGCGGCGCTCGACCTTTACGCCCGGCGCCTCGACGACCTTCGCGAACGCCTCGCTTCGCGTGAACTTGAGGCGGACTTCGACGCCGCCAACGAGCTCTACAAACTTCTCCGCAGCCTTTAGCGTTGAGGGCCAGCGACCTTCTTCATAACTTTCATTCTTACCGAGCGGCAAGATGCGTTCCGTATTACATGGACGGTGACCTTGCGCTCTGTTACCGTGCAGATGGATGTTTTTTTCGCCCGGTCCATCCATCTGCACGCGGCAATTCTCAAGATAGATCATCGCGGACTTAAATCCTGCCCCTCGGCGTCATTTACATAGCGGACCCAGTTCCGGCGCCGCACCAACAGAAGCAAATAGTGCCATACAGCACAGAAGCGAAAGCCCTATTTGTGCTATTTCCAAGAGGAGAGTTTTTCCGCCCCGAGGCAAGGCCCAGTGGGAGGCTTGCGGTTGAACTGAACGAACGATACCGAGGAATTCGATGTCACTGCCTAAGACGATGCTGCCTGTTGAGATTGTGGATCGAATAGAGCTGACTTCGCTCATTTTGGAGGAGAACCTAACTATTGCCACGCCGGTGCTTCCGCGGCCGACGCTCCCGAGCAGGGTCGCTTTCGTTGGGAACTATCTTCCGCGGAAATGCGGAATTGCGACCTTCACGACCGATTTGTGCGATGCCATCCACGCCGAGTTTGGAGCGATAGAGCTGCTGGCTCTGCCGGTCAACGACACGGCGGAGGGATACAGCTATCCCGAGCGCGTGCGATTTGAGCTGTCAGAAGACAATTTAGCTTCGTACCGGCAGGCGGCGGACTTTTTGAATTTCAGCAACGTCGACCTGGTTTGCTTACAGCACGAGTATGGAATTTTTGGCGGACCTGCGGGGAGCAACGTTCTGGAGTTGCTCCGGCGGCTGCAAATGCCGGTGGTTACCACGCTGCACACGGTGCTGCGCGAGCCCAATCCCGACCAGCGCCGGGTGATGGCGGAGATTGCCGCGCTTTCGGACCGCCTCATTGTGATGAGCCGGCAATCCTCTGAGATCCTTCAGGAAGTATTCAACGTGCCTGCGGAAAAGATCGATCTGATTCCGCACGGCATTCCGGACTTGCCGTTCACCGATCCACATTTCTACAAGGACGCCTTTGGCACCGAAGGAAAAGTGGTCCTGCTGACTTTTGGTTTGCTCTCGCCGAACAAAGGCATAGAAAATGTGATCGAAGCTCTCCCGGAGATTCTGCGACATCATGACAACGTCGTGTACATGATTTCTGGTGTAACGCATCCGCATATTCTCCGGCATGACGGTGACAAGTACAGGCAATATCTGCAGAACCTGGCCAAAGAGTTGGGCGTTGAAGCCAACGTGATCTTCCGCAATCGCTTCGTGAGCCCAGAGGAACTGACGGAGTTGATCGGCGCGGCCGATATCTACATCACACCGTACAAACACAAAGGGCAGGTTGTTTCCGGAACGTTGGCGTATGCTCTGAGTGCGGGGAAGGCCATCATCTCGACCCCCTACCTGCACGCCGTCGAGCTTTTGGATGACGAGCGCGGCGCGCTGGTACCCTTTGATGATCCGGGAGCTATCGCCACAAAAACGCTGGAGCTTCTGGACAACCCCACGGCACGCCACGCCATGAGAAAACGCGCGTATCTCTATTCGCGAGACATGGTGTGGAACCGCGCGGCGCAGCAATATATGGGGAGTTTTGAACGCGTGTACAACGAACGATTGCGAAATCCGCGAGCCACATTTTCGGCCCAGAATACGGAGAAGGCTCTGGACCGGCTGCCCGCGTTGAAACTCGACCACTTGCGGCGCATGACGGACACCACGGGGATCGTGGAGCACGCTATTTTTGTGGTGCCCAACTATCCGGAAGGCTACGCCACGGACGACAACGCGCGGGCGCTGATTGTCGCCATTCTCATGGAAGAACTGGGAGTCACGGTGCCGGCAGGTTCCGCGGACTTGGCTTCGCGCTATCTAGCGTTCTTGTGGCTGGCGTTCGATCCAGCAACAAAGAGATTTAGGAATTGTTTGAGCTATGAACGCCAGTGGCAGGAGCCGGAAGGATCGGAAGACAGTCATGGGCGGGCGTTGTGGGGATTGGGAACCGTGCTGGGCCGATCGAAGGACGCGGGCTTGAGGGGAGCCGCGGGGCGTCTGTTTGAACTTGCGATTCCGGCGGCTGTCGAATTCAAGAGCCCGCGCGCTTGCGCCTTTGCGTTGCTGGGACTGCAAGAGTATCTCGACTCGTTCCCGGGGGACCGCGCGACGCTGAATGCGTCGGATACGCTGGCAAATCGGCTGCTTGGTCTGTACCGCGCTCAGCAAGCGGATGGCTGGAACTGGTTTGAAAATGTTCTGGCGTATTCCAATGCCAGATTGCCGCAAGCGCTGATTCGCGCGGGAGTGCGCAACGGCAATGAGGAAATGATCGACGGGGGACTTGAGGCGCTGGAATGGCTGTGCAGCATTCAACGCTGCGAAGTGAAAGGGCATTTCGTACCCATCGGTTCGCAGGGTTTCTATTCCAAGAAAACCGAAAAGGCGCGCTTTGACCAGCAACCGGTGGAAGCCTGCGCGGCGGTATCGGCTTGCCTGCAAGCTTATCGCGCGACGGGCAAAGGCCGCTGGCGCAAAGAAGCGTGGTCCGCTTTCAACTGGTTCCTTGGCGACAACGATCTGCAAGTCGCTCTGTATGATCCGAGCACTGGTGGATGCCGCGATGGGCTGCATCCCGACCGGGCCAATGAGAATCAAGGCGCCGAATCCACCTTGTCTTTCCTGATGGCTTTACTGGAAATGAGGAAGTTGGAAGAATCTGACGGCACACATAACAAGTCCTAGGAAACCGCTGCTCGCATCCCCATTCCGAGCCACTATTTTCTAAAGTCATTGTGATTTTCGGTAAGAAGACTTACGTGAGAGGGATGATGAATCACTACGAAACACTTTTTCAGCGGCATTCTGCAAATCCAATCTTGAGTGGAAAAGATTGGCCGTACTCGATGAATAGCGTTTTCAACGCTGGCGCCACGCGGCTGGCGGATGGAACCACGCTGCTGCTTTGCCGCGTTGAAGACCGCCGCGGACTCTCTCATTTGTGCGCGGCGCGTTCGGAGAACGGCGTGAGCGGTTGGCAGGTGGATCGTGAACCGACGCTGCTGCCCGATCCAGAGCGATATCCGGAGGAAGTCTGGGGCATCGAGGATCCACGCATTACGTATGTGCCCGAGCTTGAGCAATACGCGATCACCTATACGGCTTATTCGCGGGGCGGGCCGGGAGTGTCGTTGGCACTCACGAAGGATTTCAAGACCTTCGAGCGCTTGGGCATGGTGCTCTCACCGGATGATAAAGACGCCGCGCTGCTGCCGCGCCGCGTGAATGGGCACTGGGCGCTGATCCATCGGCCGATGACGCCCCTCGGAGCACACATCTGGATTTCCTACTCGCCGGATTTGCGCCATTGGGGAAACCACAAGTTGATGCTGGAAGCGCGGCGCGGCGCGTGGTGGGACGCCAACAAAATTGGGATGTCGCCACCGCCGATCGAAACGCCGCGAGGCTGGCTGATGATTTATCACGGAGTGCGGCGGACCCCATCGAGTTCGATCTACCGCCTGGGGCTGGCGCTGTTTGATCTGCAAGACCCGGAGAAGTGTCTGGTTCGCGGC
>Ga0210410_10003327_pt1 | contig 14278 bp, 10 predicted proteins | sample IncBWC4MmetaG_FD_161058 | JGI IMG/M metagenome (GOLD analysis project Ga0210410, IMG submission 161058) | Forest soil microbial communities from Barre Woods Harvard Forest LTER site, Petersham, Massachusetts, United States - Inc-BW-C-4-M | ecosystem: Environmental > Terrestrial > Soil >... | reverse complement strand
TATCTTATTTTCAGGAGCTGCGTGTGGAGCGCGCGGTGCATCTGCTGAAGACAACGGATGAGAGTGTGGACGAGATCGCGGCGCGCGTGGGATACGCGGATGGCGTAACGCTCAGGACTCTGCTGCGGCGCCACCTTGGGCATGGGATTAAGGAAATCCGAAGAAGCGCTGCGTGAGTGGCACGGACGTTACTCCTCGCGGAGGGCTACGGTTGGGTCGAGGCTTGCTGCTCGCCATGCCGGGAGCCATGAGGCTATGGCGGCGACTAGGAAGAAGGCGATGGCCATTGTGGCGAACGTTGTGGGGTCCGTCGCTTTCACGCCGACTAGCATTGTGGTCATGGCGCGGGTGAGGGCGAAGGCGGCGATTAGGCCCGTGGCTACGCCGATGGCGGTGAGGCGAAGTCCCTGGCCGACGATCAGCTTGAAGATTTGGCCGGGCGCGGCGCCGAGGGTCATGCGCACGCCGATTTCGGCGGTGCGCTGCCGCACGACGGTGGCGAGCACGCCGTACAGGCCTACGCTGGCGAGTAGCGCGGCGATTACCGCGAACACGCCGATGAGCAAGAGGGAAAAGCGCGTGGCGGCTTGCGCGCGCTCGAGCAAAGTGTCCATGGTTTGCACTTCCGTGATCAGGAGGTGCGGATCGACCGCTTTGATCGCGGCGCGGATGTCGCTTCCATATTTTGCCGGGTCGCCTTCCGTGCGTATGGCCCATTGGCGGACGGTGCCGGAACCCAAGAATCCGTCGACAAAGTAAACCTGCTCGCGTCCGCGCTCGGCCAGCGACTCCTCGCGCTGGTGTGCGACGACGCCGATCACCTCGACCCATTCGGCTTCAGGCGTTTTGATGCGAATTAAAATGCGCTTGCCGACGGCTGAATGGTGCGGAAAAGCTTTGTCGGCGAGCTGTTGGTCGATGACCACCAAATTGCGGCCCGGAACATTATCGGAGTCGGTGAACGTGCGGCCCGCGATCAAGGGCGTGCGCATGGCCTCAAAGTAGCCGGGCAGCACGATCTGGAAATCCGTGGCCTGGAACTTGCCAGGGTCGGAGAGTGCTTCCTCGGTGCCCCAACGGATGGGGCTGTAGTCGCCCGCGAGCGGAAAGGGAAAGGATGCGGTGGCGATCTTCACGCCGTTGATGCCGCGCAAGCGGTCTTGGATTTGGCGCATAAACGCGGCACGTTCTTGCGGCGTTTTTCCGCCGCGATTGCCGAGAACTTGAAAAGTGAGAAGACCACGTGGATCGAAGCCAGGATCGATGCGCTGGAGTTCGAGAAAGCTGCGGAACATTAGTCCGGAGCCGATGAGGAGCACGAAGGAGAGGGCGACTTCGGCGACGACGACGAGTTTTCGCAAGGGGCCGCCGCTGGCGAGTCCTTCGTTGCGACTGGTGCCGCGCAGCACGTTCATGACGTCCGGGCGCGACGCGCGCCATGCGGATGCTAAACCGAAAATCGCCGCGGCCAGCAGACCGGCAAGAGCAGTGAAGGCCAGAACGACAGAGTCGATTCGGATGGTATCGAGGCGCGGAAGATTTGCAGGAGCGATTACGCGTAATTCATGAATTGCCACCCAGGCGATCGCGAGGCCCACTGTCGCACCAATGGCCGCGAGCAGAAATGCCTCGCTTAGCATTTGGCAAGCGAGGTCCCACCAGCTTGCGCCGATGGCAGCGCGCACGGCGAGTTCGCGTTCGCGTAAAGAGGCGCGCACGAGCAGAAGGTTCGCCACGTTGGCGCAGGCGATGAGCAGGAGAAAAATGACGGCGCCCATGAGGGCGAGAATGGCTGGGCGAACTTCGGAGACGAGGTGCTGACGCATAGGCTCGATGCGGATTGCGTAGCCCGCGGTGCGCTCGATGAGGAAATTCTTTCGCGTCTCTGCCGCGATATTATCGGCCGCGGCCTGCGCGCGTTCCTGCGACACGCCATCTTTCAGTCTGCCGATAACCTGCATGGAAACGCCATTTCGATTAGCGTTGTTGTAATCCAAGCGATTGGCGAGCCACACTTCCGGAACAGGTTCGACGTTTGCTGAAGACGGGAAGTAGAGCTGAAAGCCTGGCGCGAGCACGCCAACGATCTGCGGCTGGAATGGTCCATTGCTGCGCATCACCTGGCCAATAGCGGCGGGATTCGAACCAAAGCGGCGCTGGAAGTATTCGTAACTGAGGACGGCCATTATCGGAAGGAGAGGAGGCGCGGGAGCTTGGGCACCGGCCGGCGGCGGCGCAGGTTGGGGCAGTCCGTCCGCATCGGAGAAGTCGCGGCCAAACACGATCTTGGCTCCCACCAGCCGAAAGAAGTTCGTTGTGACTACCGCGGCGCGCACTCGCTCGGGCGTCCCGTCCTCTCTGGCGAAAATGTTGCGAAACGTGAAGACGCCGGCGAGGTCCTGGAATGCGTCTTTCGTGCCTTCGCGCAAGTCGATGAAGTTCTCGTTGGAAAACGGAAAATCGCGGACATTGCGATTGCGCATGTCACTGGCGGCGATGACGAGGCGGCCGGGGTCCTTGTAGGGAATTGGACGCAGGATAACGGCGTTGACGACACTAAAGATGGCGGTGCTCGCACCAACACCCAACGCTATGGTGAGAATAGCCGTGAGAGAGAAGATCGGGCTTTTGCGTAGGGTTCGGCCTGCGAATGCCACGTCCTTTAAGGTCATTGCTTCACCCCTCACCGCATCGCGCTAGCAGTCGAGAGTACAACCGCTGATGCCCGTCGGGTCCTGCAATGCTGGACACGCGGGGCTCAGGTTTGCAACTTTATGACTGAGAGCGGGTTTAGTCTAGACAGGAGATTGTGTTTTTACGTTTCCCAAGTGAGGAAGCGCGTATGACGATTGACAGGCGCGTATGACGATTGACACCGAGCCAGCCGCTGAAGTAGTGCAGATTCGAGCTAGCGCGAGGTCGCTTCTTTCCATCTTCCTTTCTATTGCGTTTTTGTTTCCTGGTGGCGTTGCTTTGCCCGCACGCGCTGCGGCTAGCGAGGTCGCTCGCGAAGACTGGCGCGGCAGTGCCGTGCCCCAGGATAAACACAAAAAGGTGAAACAAGAGGCGGCGCTGAAGGGATTGCCGATTACGGAGTTGAGCGCGGATGAGGCGATTTTGCATGCGCTGAACCGGCTGGCTTATGGGCCGCGGCCTGGGGATGTGGAGCGCGTGCGGCAGATGGGCTTGGCTAAGTGGATTGAGCAGCAGTTGGATCCGAAATCGATTGATGATCGGGCGGCAGAGGCGCGGCTGGAGCAATTCCCTACCCTGCGGATGTCGACGGCGAAATTGCTGGCGGAGTATCCGCGGCCGAAGCAGCAGGAAAAGCAGGCGGCGGGTAAGGATGCGCGATTGGAACAGCGGAGGTCGGACGCGGCGGCCGATACGATCGCGAGAGATATTTCTGATAAGCGCGTGCAAGGTGCGCAGGAGCAGTCTGCGGCATCGGACGGCGCTGAAGGAGTGAAGGACGACGCGAATGCGGCTTCGCCGATGAAGCGGGATTCTTCGGTGGAGATGAATGCGGCTACTCGCGGTGTGGGAAAGCGCGATTTGCTGGGGGGCGGAGATCCGAATGCAGTGCCGCGGGCGATTGCGGACGATAGCAAGCGGCCGCAGCGTGTAGTGGAAGAATTGGCGATGGCCAAGGTGGCGCGGGCGATTTACAGCGAGCGGCAGTTGCAGCAGGTGATGGACGATTTCTGGTTTAACCATTTCAATGTATTTGCGGGGAAGGGCGAGGACCGCTGGTTTTTGACGAGCTACGAGCGCGACGTGATTCAGCCGCACGCGATGGGCAAGTTCAAGGATTTGCTTACAGCGACGGCGAAGAGCCCGGCGATGCTTTTTTATCTGGACAATTTTTTGAGCGCTGACCCGAGAGCGCCGCAGCGGATGGCGGCTGAGCGGGCTTCGCGGCAAGCTCGGCGCGGGGGATTTGGCCGGCCGTGGCCGACCCGTAGTCCGCAGCAACAGCAGGCGAAGAAGAATGTGCGCGGGCTGAATGAGAATTACGGGCGCGAATTGATGGAGCTGCACACGCTGGGCGTGGACGGGGGATACACGCAGAAAGATGTGACCGAGGTGGCGCGGTGCTTCACGGGCTGGACGATTGACAAGCCGCGGGAGTACGCGGATTTCAAGTTCGATGAACGGCTGCACGATCCCGATCCAAAGATGGTGCTGGGGAGGAAAATTCATGCGGGCGGAATGAAAGACGGGGAGCAGGTGATCGAGCTGCTGGCGCGGCACCCGAGCACGGCGAAATTTATTTCGACGAAATTGGCGCGGCGATTTGTTTCCGATACGCCGCCGCAATCGCTGGTTACGCGCATGGCAAAGACGTTTGAATCGACCGATGGAGATATTCGCGCGGTGCTCAAGGCGATGATCTACTCGCCGGAATTTTGGTCGCGCGAGGCTTATCGGGCGAAGATCAAGGCACCGTTTGAGCTGGTGGTGTCAACGGCGCGGGCGCTGGGCAGCGACGTGGACACGCCGATGCCGCTGGTGCAGTGGACGGGACGCATCGGGGAGCCGTTGTATCAATGCCAGCCCCCGACGGGTTACGCGGATAAATCGGACGCTTGGGTGAATACCGGGGCGCTGCTGAACCGGCTAAATTTTTCGCTGGCGTTGGCGGGAAATAAAGTGCGCGGGTCGCGGAGCGATGTGGGTTCGCTGCTTGGGCCGGAAGCGGATGCGGATGCTAAGGCGGCGCTGAATCGGGCTGTGCAGGTTTTTCTTGGCGGGCAGACGGCTGCGACTACGGTGGAGACGCTGGAGAAACAGATTGAGAATCCGCAGATTGTGCAGGCAAAATTGGATGACCCGGTGCGGCGCGTGGATTTGGGAGTAGTGGCAGGGCTGGTGTTGGGGGCGCCGGAGTTTCAGCGGAGGTGAGACGTGCGCCATGAATGTTGCGAGGGTGTGCGCGGGCTGAAGTTTTCACGGCGATATTTTTTGAAGCAGGGCGGGATTGCGTTGGTGGGGATGAGCGCGATGCCGGTGTTTTTGCAGCGGGCTGCAGCGGCTACGGCGATGCCGAACAAGAAGCAGCTTGTCGTGCTGTTTCAGCGCGGGGCGGCCGACGGGTTGAATATCGTAGTTCCCTTCTCTGAGCCAAATTATTACCGGCTACGGCCGACGATTGCGATTCCACAGCCACGGCGTGGTGGTGCGGACGTGGCGATCGACCTCGATGGATATTTGGGATTGCATCCGAGTTTGGCGCCGCTGGAGCCGCTGTTTCGAAAGGAGCAGTTGGCGATTGTGCATGCGGCAGGTTCGCCTGATCCGACGCGATCGCATTTTGACGCGCAGGATTTCATGGAATCGGGAACGCCAGGGGTCAAGGCGACAGAGGACGGCTGGCTGAATCGCGCGATGGAAACGGTGCCGGAAGAAAATGCTTCACCGTTTCGTGCGGTGGCGATGGGGCCGAATCTGCCGCGCATGCTGCACGGGAGTGCTTCGGCAATCGCGCTGCCGGATTTGCGGCAATTCAAGGTGATGCCGCAATCAGCGGCCACGGCTGTGGCGGTGCAAGGCGGATTCGAGGCGATGTACGCGCAAACAGTGGATCACGCGCTGCACGGGACGGGTACAGAAACGTTTGAAGCGATCGATATGCTGCGGAAAGTCGATCCGGGGAAATATTCTTCGGAACATGGAGCGCAGTATCCGACGAACCGGCTGGGGCAAAGTTTGCAGCAGATTGGGCAATTGCTAAAGGCGAACATCGGCGTGGAAGTATTGTTTGTGGATTGCGGCGGCTGGGACAATCACGTGAACGAAGGCGGCGTGCAGGGGCAACTTTCGAATCTGCTGAAGGATTTGGGGCAGGGACTGGCGGCGTTTCATCAGGACATGGGCGACCGCATGCAGGACATTGTTGTAGTGACGATGAGCGAGTTTGGGCGCACGGCTAAGGAAAATGGGAATCGCGGAACGGATCACGGGCATGCGAACTGCATGTTTGTGATGGGTGGCGATGTGAAGGGCGGGCGCGTTTATGGGGCTTGGCCCGGATTGGCGGATCATCAGTTGAATGAAGGGCGCGATTTGGCGCTTACTACGGATTTTCGTTTGGTGCTGGGCGAAATATTGAGCAAGCATAATGGAGTTTCGGATTTGAATGCGGTTTTTCCTGGGTTCGAAAACAATTCACGAAAATTTCCTGGACTGATCAGACCTTGAGATACCACAACGGGACCGACTCCATTCTTCGGTAGACGCCAATCGGGAGCTTGGCGTTCCCGGGTTGCGCGGCATAATTCGCACCTCATGTAATACGCACCACGGCAAGTCACCTGCGGCGCGCTGGGATGCGCTAGAGCGCACCCCTACAAATTCTTGACATATCAGTCGGATTCCGATATACCGGAGTCCGACTATGGAACGCAAACCTTCATCTACTCAATTTGGGCCGTTATCTGCAGCGGCATTGCATATTCTGCTGGCGCTCGCAGGCGAGGAATTGCACGGGTACGGAATCATGCTCGAGGCGGCGCGGCAGTCGAGCGGCAAATACAAGCTTGGACCTGGAACCCTGTACGACAATCTGAAAAAACTGATGGCGGCGGGAATTGTGGAGGAGAGCCGAAGGCAGCCTGCCGGTGAAGATCCACGGCGAAGGTATTACCGGCTTACTGGACTTGGACGCCGCGTACTGGCCGAAGAGATTGCGAGACTGGAAGGCGTTTTGCGGGAAGCAAAGGCGGTTCTACAGGGGACGAGAGCGAAAACGGCATGAGCTTGTGGGCGTAAGGAAATAGCGAATTCCGCGGACCACAGGAGGAAGACCATGGGCTTCAGACGAGCTGGTATCACGTGGCAGGTATATCGGGCGGCCTATCGGTGCATTGTGAGACTGCATCCGCGCATTTTTCGTGAACAGTTTGGCGAAGAGATGATGTGGATCTTCGAGGAGGCGACGGAGACGCATGGAGCGTTGCGTCTGCTGAGTGACGGCGTGATTTCGCTTATGCGGCAATCGATTTTGCGTCCAAGGCCATCGAGCGTTGCGCTGGCGGACGCAGCGTCTGCCACATCGCGCGAGGTGGGATTATTTTCTTGGGAGCACATCGGTGAATCGCCGTCGCGATTACCGGCCGGCCGCTGGGTGCAGGGCGGCCTGATCTCGATTGCGCTGTTCGCGGGTGTTTGGCAGGCGGCGAGTCAGGTGACCAAGTGGACGCCAGCTACGAATTTAGGGATCGAATCGAACAGCTCAATACGTACACGGAGCCTCGCGGAGGCGGCTGGTTCGGAAAATGTCGGCGCCAATCCCGCGATGGACGGCCATTACGGAAACGGCGCGTACGCTGGCGTCGCGTCGCGCAACTTCAGAGAACGGCAACAAAGACAGCAACAGCTTGCCGTGCAGGTCGCCGCAGGTGCGGGAGTTATTCCGGGAGCAACATTCGTCGCAGTGGAGTCGCAGGGATTTGTGCCGGAGGTGCCGAAGACTCCGGCGGGCGAGCAATTTTCGCTCTGGCTGCGTAGCTTCAACAGCGGGGAGCGGGCGCAGCTTGCGGAGGCGCGGAAACTTTTCAAGGATCCTCCGGGACCAAATGTTGATGCGGACATGGCGTTCAGGAGCAGGACGGGAGGATTCGATTTACGAAAGATCGAGGAATCGAGCGCTACGCGGATGAGCGGGTTGGTACAGGAGCGAGGCTCGGATCAATTTGCGCATTTTGCGATGGTGGTAGAGGAGAATGCGCCACACCTGATCACGGAATGGCATCTGGATGCGGTAGCGACGCCTGCGGAATTTGCGGTTGGGCGTTTAAGCGAGGCGACAGCAGTGGGGGCGGCAAAGGCACGGATCGATGAACTGGCGAAAGAAGATCAGTTTTCGGGTGCTGTACTAGTCACGAAAAATGGAAAGCCGATTTTGTCCGAAGCACATGGATTAGCGGATCGAGAAAAGAAGGTTCCGAACTCGCTTAACACAAAATTCCGGATCGGCTCGATGAACAAGATGTTCACGGCGGTTTCGGTATTGCAGCTTGCGCAGACCGGGAAAATCAAACTGAGCGAGCCATTCGGAAAATACATCACGGATTATCCCAACAAAGACGCAGCGTCAAAGGCCACGATTGAACAATTGCTGACGCATAGCGGGGGAACTGGAGATATTTTCGGGCCGGAGTTCGAGGAACACCGGAAGAATTTGCGAACTCTACAAGACTATGTGAATTTGTATGGAAAGCGCGGGCTGGAATTTGAACCGGGCAGCCGCTGGGAGTACAGCAATTATGGATTTCTGCTGCTTGGCGTCGTGGTCGAGCGGGTCAGCGGGAAGAGTTACTACGATTATGTGCGTGAGAATGTTTACGTGCCGGCGGGGATGAGTTCGTCCGGCTCACTGGCAGAAGACGAGACCGTGGCCGACCGATCAATCGGCTACACGTCCTTTGGAGGTAGCGCTCTTCATCCGAACACGGACACACTTCCCTACCGCGGAACATCGGCGGGAGGCGGGTATTCCACGGTGGAAGACCTGCAACGATTTGCCGCTGCACTGACGAGTCACAAGCTTCTGAACGCCGAATATACGGACTTGCTCACAACCGGAAAAGTGGCTACGCCTCGCGGCGGGAAGTATGCGTTTGGCTTTTTCGATGATGGCGCGGGGAGCGGTGCGCGGCACTTCGGCCACGGAGGCGGCGCGCCGGGGATGAACGGCGAGCTGCAAATTTATCCGCAAAGCGGCTACGTCATAGCGGTGTTGTCGAACCTCGATCCGCCGGCGGCTTCGCGGGTTTCTGAATTCATCGCGAATCGTTTACCTAAAAACTGACAGTCAGTTAACAGCGATTGCTCTCGCATTACGAGCCGGCTAGGGCTTTGTGTTGGGCGCTGGTTAGCGGGACTACGGAGAGTCGGCCTTGGCGGACTAGCGGGGAGTCGGCGAAGAGCTTGTTTGCTTTGATTTCGGCCAGGGAGACCGGCTTGGGGAGAGGTTTGCCGGCTTTTATTTTTATTTGGGGATTTTTCGGATCGGACGCCTCGACAGAGACGACTGTCGCGGTGCCGACGGCGCTCTTCTCGTCGCCGGTATGGTAGATGATGAGGCGATCGTTGGGCTGCATTTTGCCGAGATTTCTGAGGGCTACGGGATTCGAGACGCCGTCCCAGATGGTCGCGCCGTCTTTTTGCAGGTCAGCGAAAGAATATGCGGAGGGTTCGGTCTTCAGAAGATAGTCTGACATTGCGGGCCCCCTTTAGCGCTTTTCAAGAGAAAAGAATTTAACACAGAGAGCACTGAGGGCACAGAGGGCCGCAGAGGAAGGCCGGCCTTGTATTTTGCTAGAATCGCTGGCTGTATGGGTGAAGGCGAGCGGTTGCAATTTGCTGTCCCAGGGGCTGGCGACGTGTCCGCAATTCTCGTGCGCCCGGGGAAGGCGCGGTGGCTCTTGGTTCTGGCGCATGGCGCGGGTGCGGGAATGACGCACCCGTTCTTGGAGAAGCTGGCCGTCGAACTTGCGAACGTCGGCGTTGCGAGTTTTCGATATCAGTTCCCCTATATGGAGGAGCGGCGGAGAGTGCCGGATTCACCGTCGGTGGCAACGGCTACCGTTGCGGCGGCCGTGCGCACGGCTGCGGAGGCGGCTCCAGGCATGCCTTTGCTCGCGGGAGGAAAATCCTTCGGGGGCAGAATGAGTTCGCAAGCTGCCTCGCAGCGATTGCTGGAAGGCGTGCGCGGGCTGGTGTTTTTCGGGTTTCCGCTACATCCGCCCAATAACCCCGGGACTAAACGGGCCGAACACTTGGCGAAGGTGGACGTCCCTATGCTTTTTTTGCAGGGGACGCGGGACACGTTGGCAGACCTGCAACTGCTACGGCCAATCTGTAGAGACCTGGGTAAGCTGGCGACCTTCCACGTTATCGAAACTGCGGACCATTCGTTTCACGTGCTGAAGAGCTCTGGCAAGAGTGACGCGGAGGTGCTGCGCGAACTGGCGCAGACCACGGCTTCGTGGGCGGAGAAGTTAAAGATAGACGTCGCGAGGGTTTCAACGTAAGACTGAGGGACAGGCTTGGAAAGGAGCTCACAAATGGAAAATGCAGCGAAGCAGGCAATTTCATCCGATGCGTCGAAACAAGCCGAGACTACGTCCGGCGGGTTTCACACGATTGCGCCGTACGCCATTGTGCCGCGGGCGGGCGAGTTCATCGAATTTCTGAAGAACGCGTTTGGCGGAACGGAACGCTTTCGAGTCGGGCGGGAACCGGGCTCGGAGTTCATCATGCATGCGGAGGTGGCGATCGGAAATTCTGTGATTGAGTTGGCTGACGCGAATGAGCAGATCCCCGCGGCGCCGATGGCTATTCACTTGTATGTGGACGACGCAGACACGGTTTTCGCGCGGGCTATAGAGGCAGGTGCGACTTCTATTTACGAGGTCGGGGACCACGTCTCGGGCGATCGGCAGGGAGCGGTGCGAGACCCGTTCGGGAATTTGTGGTACGTCGCGATGATAAAGGGATGGACTCCGGGTCCGGAGGGAGTGGCGAGCGTGCAGCCGTATCTGCATCTGCGCAACTCGGAGAAGATGATTCCATTTCTCGAGAACGCGTTCGGCGGAGTTGTGCAAGGACACGTGCCGACGTCCCCGGAAGGACATGTGCTGCATGCGACGGTCCAGATTGGAGACAACACACTCGAACTGGATGAGGCGCATGGGGAGTTTCAGCCGATGCCGTGTCATCTGCATTTGCACGTGGACGATGCGGACGCAATGTACGCACAGGCACTGCGAGCTGGCGCTACTTCGATCGATGCGCCTTCGGACAAACCTTACGGGCGGAGTGGTGGAGTGAAGGACCCGTTTGGGAATAGCTGGTATGTGACTTCGCCGCTCCCGGTAAGAAGCTGAACACAGAGAGCGCAGAGACTGAGGCGCGGAGTTCACAGATAAGAAAAATATTACGGAGCTTTGGAAGCGATGACGCCGATGTTGGCGATGTTGTCGCCCTTTTTCATTGAGGGAACGGCGCAGATGTGCAGGATGATGCCGGATACGGGAGCGCGGACTTCGAAGATGACTTTACCGAAATAATCGGTGATGTCACCGAGTTTTCTGCCGGCTTCAACGTAGGTGTCGCGCTTGACGAGCGGATAGAAGATGCCGTCTGCGGGACTGGTAACCTCTCCTAGAGTCTTAATCCAGACTGGATGATCGATCGCGTGCGAAGTGCCTGGGAGCATTTTTAAGAGGCGCATAACGCTGCGCGTGCCTTGGACGAGAGCGGCGACATCGTCGGTTTCAACAGTACCGGCGTAACCTGCTTCGACGGTGATGGTAGGCTTACCGCGCATGGCCGCGGTGTTGTCCAAATATTTTGTCGCATCGCGATCTTTCGGGCGATCAGCCGAGATGATTATGTGATCGAGCCCGAAAGCCAGGACCATCTCCTTGGAGACGGCGTCCTGCTTTTTGTTTCCACTGACAACCCAGTAGGAGTAGGGGCGCAGGCTTTCGTCCAGGTCGCCGCCGTGAAAATCGATGAGATAGTCGGATTTGTCGACCACTTCCCTGGTGATCAGGAAGGAGGCGCGCTCGGTCTGCGTGCCGTCTTCTTTTCCGGGGTAGAAGCGATTCATGCTTTTGCTGTCGACCGGGTTCACGTGCGGGACTTTTTGTTGGAAGGAGGGGATATTGACGAGCGGAAGAATAATGACCGTGCCGGAGATTTGCGTGGGGTCGAGGCTGCCGATAAGACCTTCGAGGGCGATGATGGATGCGTATTCGGTGCCGTGGGCGCCGGAGACAAGCGCCAGCGCGGGCCCCGGATTGTTGCCGCGGATGACTACCACGGGAATTTGCGTGGCAGCGTCAGAACCGGCCGGCACGTCGATCGTGCCGGTAACTTTCTGCCCGGCCTGAGCTGTGGCGGTGCCAACGGTGAAAGGCGGCGGCTCCTGAGCAACCGCGGAAATTGGAAAGATGCAGGAAAGTGTCGCGATGAGGACGCGAAGTAAGCGTTGCATGGAGCCTCCGGGCAAAGGAGAATAGCGCGCCTGCGACGGCACGGCAACAATCAGGGCCGGAGTTTGAGGATGCTCCGTGGGCGGTGCTGACGAGAATTTGACAACGGCGCCCGAGACAATTGTGGGACGGGCCGAATCCAAGAATTGGGACCGAGTCTAAAGGAAAACTACATGAGCCTTAGAGATTGCCTGTTAGTTGCTTTTGCTTCCGCAGTTTTCTCATTCGCGGCGACACCGCAGGGATTAGACACAGCGAAAATTGATAGCCAGCTTGGGCGTTCAGGTCAAAAAGGCGGAGACGTATACAAGGTGGGATTTCCAAGGACAGACTTGCACGTTTCCGTACGCGGCTTGGCGGTCAAGCCAGGGCTGGCGCTGGGCTCGTGGGCGGCGTTTCTCGGGATGGACGAGAACGCGATGGTGATGGGCGATTTGGTTTTATTGGAGAGTGAGATTACGCCGGTGCTGGATAAATTGCGGGGCGCAGGTTTCGAGATTACGGCGGTGCACAATCATTTGGCGGAGGAGACGCCGCACGTGATGTACGTGCATTACATGGGCCATGGGAATGCTTCGCAATTAGCGGGATCGCTGCGGGCCGCGCTTGCAATGTCGAAAACTCCTTTGGAGAAGCCTATTGTTGCGGAAGAGGTGTCGATGGCACCGGCTTGGGTGGAAAGAGTGCAGACGAAACTGTCGCGAAAAGGCACGTTCAAGGGCGGCGTTCTGGCGTATGGAGTGCCGCGCGCAGAGCAAGTCAACATGAATGGCATGACGATCCCGCCTGCAGCCGGCGTGGCGCAAGCGGTCAATTTTCAAGCGGCGGAGGGCGAGAATATCGCGACTACCGGGGACTTCGTGCTCATCGCCCCGGAGGTGGGTCCGGTCATGTCGGAATTGCGCGGTCACGGAATCGCGGTGACGGCACTGCACAGTCACATGCTGACTGAGGAGCCGCGGTTGTTCTTTATGCACTTCTGGGCGGTGGGCAGCGCGGAGTCCGTCGCCGAGGGCATCGGAGCGGCATTAAAGCAGATTGCCGTTAAGTAGCGCGGTTAGTGGCAGCTTGATCTTACCCTGAAGAATCCAGCAGGTTGCAGTTTACGAAGTCTCCGTAAGAAAAGTAGAGTCATTTTCCCTTGATTCCAAACGCGCTCAAAGCACTGAACCGCGACGCATGGCTCCTGTTTCTGACCCGCTTTATGCGCCTGTTCGCGTACGGATTGATTTCGGTCGTTCTGGTCTTCTACCTGATTGGAATTGGCCTCAGCGAATCGCAAACTGGTTTGCTTCTTACCCTGACGCTGATCGGCGACACCGCAATCTCGCTCTTTCTAACCACGCGGGCAGACCGCGTTGGCAGGCGGCGCATGCTTATCATTGGCGCTCTGCTGATGGCGGCCGCGGGCCTGGTATTCGCCCTAACAAGAAATTTCTTTTGGCTGGTTGTCGCCGGAACAATCGGGGTGATAAGCCCGAGCGGCAACGAGGTGGGTCCATTTCTTTCGATTGAACAGGCGGCCCTATCTCACGTTGTGAGTGACCGGACGAGGACGGAAGTTTTCGCCTGGTACACACTTACGGGATCGTTTGCCACCGCACTGGGCGCGCTGGTTGGCGGCACGCTGTCGCAAGCTCTACAAAAAACGGCGACGTCGCCGGTTAGCGGCTATCGTGCGGTCGTTGTGTTGTATGGCGTGCTGGGCATTGTCCTGGCATTGCTGTTCTCGCGTGTTTCGCGCGACGCCGAGGTTAGCCCTTCGGAACCAACCGCGGCCTCAGGATTCGCCCGACTATTTGGAATTCACAAATCGCGCGCAGTCGTGGCAAAGCTCTCGGCCTTATTCGCTGTGGACGCGTTTGCGGGTGGGTTTGTCGTGCAGAGCTTCGCGGCGTATTGGTTTTATTTACGATTTGGAGTGAACCCGGCAACGCTGGGCGTAATTTTCTTCTGGGCGAACATTTTATCGGGCATTTCGGCGCTGCTGGCGTCACGGCTGGCGACGAGATTCGGACTGATACGCACGATGGTGCTGACGCATTTGCCGTCCAATATTCTGCTGCTCCTGGTGCCACTGATGCCAAATTTACGACTCGCGGTGTTGGTGCTGCTTGCGCGCTTCAGCATCAGCCAGATGGACGTTCCGACGCGGCAGTCTTACACGATGGCCGTGGTCAGCCCGGAGGAACGGTCGGCAGCAGCAGGGATTACAGGAGTGGCGCGAACGACTGGCGCGGCAATCAGCCCACTATTCGTGGGCTTTTTGTTCG
>Ga0210410_10003326_pt1 | contig 14279 bp, 7 predicted proteins | sample IncBWC4MmetaG_FD_161058 | JGI IMG/M metagenome (GOLD analysis project Ga0210410, IMG submission 161058) | Forest soil microbial communities from Barre Woods Harvard Forest LTER site, Petersham, Massachusetts, United States - Inc-BW-C-4-M | ecosystem: Environmental > Terrestrial > Soil >... | reverse complement strand
TGTAGCGGTAGCGGGGCAGGGAGCCAGCACGTCACCGAACAGCGGGAATCTGACGACGACGGCGAACGGGGATTTGTTGCTGAGCGCGATTGCGACGGCGAATTCCGGGACCTACACGGCGGGAGCGGGATACACGATCAGAGACTTCGTGCCGGCGGAACCAAACACCAAGCTGGTCAGCGAGGACCAGATTCAGACCAGCGCCGGACTAGCTTCGGCCACTGCCACTCTCGCGGGCTCGGATACCTGGGGATCCATCCTGGCGGCCTTTAAAGCTGGCAACGGCAGCGGAGGCACAGGGCCGACTATCACGAACCTGAGCCAGACAACCGGAGCCGTAGGCGCGCAGATTACCATCACCGGGACGAACTTTGGAGCTTCGGTCGGCTCCAGCACGGTGAAGTTCAACGGCACGATTGCGACAATTTCAAACTGGAGTGCGACCAGCATTATCACCTCGGTGCCGGCGGGCGCAACAACCGGGCCTGTTGTGGTAACTGTTGGTGGTGTGCCGAGTAATGGCATGACCTTTACAGTCGTACCAGCTCCCAACATTTCTGGCCTAAACCCCACGTCCGGAACTCTCGGTACTTCTGTCACTGTTACCGGCACGAACTTTGGTGCCAGCCAGGGCACAAGCACGGTTACATTTAATGGAATCGCAGGGTCACCGACGAGTTGGGGTGCTACCAGCATTGTGGTCCCGGTCCCCAACGGAGCGACAACGGGCAGCGTAGTAGTGACAGTATCTGGTGCCCCCAGTAACGGCGTCCTTTTCACGGTGACCACGCCGAGCCCAAGCATCGCGTCGCTCAGCCTGACGCAGGGCCCGATAGGCGCGAACCTAACGGTCAATGGCGCGAACTTTGGCGCAAGCCAGGGAAGCAGTACAGTCACCTTCAACGGCGTCGTCGCGACTACCTCAAGCTGGGGCTCATCCACCATCAATCTGTCCGTCCCAGCGAATGCAACGACCGGAAACGTCGTTGTCACCGTTGGCGGAGTGCCGAGTAACGGCGTACTGTTCACGGTTACTCCGCCTGCGAACATCACCAACATCAGCCCCACTTCCGGTCCAATAGGGACCAATCTGGTCATCACCGGGACAAATTTCGGTCCGACTGTCGGGACCATTCAGAGCTTTGTCACGGTTAACGGCATACAGACCAGGGCATCGAATTGGAGCGATACCAGCATCACGGCTCCAGTGCCTGCCGGAGCTACTACCGGGAATGTGTTGGTCAATGTTGGCGGAGTCCCCAGTAACGGCGTGCTCTTTACGGTCACCCCAGCGCCGAGCATTTCGAATCTGACTCCGAACTTTGGGCCGATTGGTACCTCGGTAACGGTTAACGGGGCTAACTTCGGAGCGACGCAGGGGACCAGCACACTTTCGTTTAATGGGACCCTGGCGACCCCGACCAGTTGGAACGCCAGCAGCATCGTGGCGCCCGTTCCGACAGGCGCAACGTCTGGTAACGTCATCGTTAGCGAAAGCGGCGTGCCGAGTAACGGGGTGAACTTCACGGTTACCTCCGGATCGGGCAACATCGCTCTCGTTCAACACACCAGCCTGGACGCCGGCACAACCGCCCTGGCATCGCTGGCATTTGCTTCCAACAACGCCGCGGGCAATTGGATCGCGGTTTGTATTCGCGCGGGTCTTTCCAACTCGCAGGTGTTCACCGTCAGCGACTCCAACGGGAACACCTACAAGCAGGCGTTTCAGCGCGGCATGGTCGGTAGCGCCGTTACATTCGCTATCTATTACGCTGAGAACATCAAGGGTGGCGCGAACACCGTGACCGTGTCGGACACGGTTTCGGGACCGTTGCGCATCGCGATTCTCGAGTACTCGGGTGTGGCGACGACCAATTCTCTGGATGCCTTCCCCGTAAGTGCAGAAGGGACCAGCACCACACCTAATAGTGGAGTCTTGATGACAGGTGCGAACGGAGATCTGCAGTTGGCTATGGTCATCACGGCGAATTCAGGTACATTCACCGCGGGAAGTGGCTATACCATACAAGATTTTGTGCCGGCAGAGCCGAATACCAAGATGATCACGGAGACTCAAATCCAGCCCACAGCGGGAACTGCATCGGCCACGGCAACGCTTGCCGCTTCAGACAATTGGGGCGCAGGCCTAGCCACTTTCCGCTCGATCAACGGCGTTGGATTCCCAATCTCCGTCAGCATTTCTCCAACCACAGCCAGTATTCCGACGGGGTACGGAACTCAAGTCTTTACCGCCACGGTAAATAATGATTTCCAGAACCTTGGCGCAACCTGGTCACTGTCGGGCACGGGATGCAGCGGAAGCACTTGCGGCACCCTCTCGAACATTACCCCCACATCGGCCACCTACACGGGGCCAGCAAACGTGCCGAGCCCGGCCGCTGTCACATTGACCGCGACCGCCGTGGCGGACGCTACAAAAACCGCTTCAGCCGCGATCACGGTTACGCAGGGCTCGCTCAATGTTAAAGTCAGCCCCAAGCGCGCCGCCGTAACCATGTCTGCTTCACAGACAGTTCAGTTCACCGATACGGTCTACAACGATCCTTCTAATTCGGGTGTGACCTGGCTGGTGGACGGCAACATCGGCGGGAACGCGCTTTCCGGGACAGTTTCGAGTACAGGGCTTTATACTCCCGGCACTCAGCCCGGACAGCACACCATCTCGGCCAGCAGCAATGCCAATGCCTCGGTCAGCGGTTCCAGTATGATTGCCGTCACCGATTTGACCGGCGTGTACACTCACCACAACGATGTTCAGCGGACCGGCCAAAATCTGCAGGAATACGCCCTCACCGCCGCGACAGTGAGCCCGACTACTTTCGGACCACTTTTCTCCTGCCCGGTCGATGGCTTCGTTTACGCGCAGCCGCTCTGGGTAGCCAACCTTACGTTTGGCGCGACGACGCGTAACTTCGTCTTTATTGCGACGGAACATGATAGCGTCTACGCTTTTGACGCCGATTCGCCCTCTTGTGTCCAGCTCTGGAACGTGAACTTCTTGGGGACCGGTGTGACGACACTCACGCCATCGGACCTGCAAGGCAACACCGATATCACTCCGGAAATCGGCATAACTTCAACGCCCGTAATTGACCCCGCTACGAACACGCTCTATGTCGTTCCCAAAACCAGGGAGACGGTGGGCACTGTGAGCGGTCAGACATGCACTACTTCTACGCCGTGTTTCGTGCACCGGCTGCACGCGCTGGACTTGATTACGGGAGCTGAAAAATTTGGCGGGCCAATGATTGTTACGGCCCCGAATTTCAACTCGTTCCAGCACTTGCAGCGGCCTGCGCTCCTCCTGAACAACGGCACGCTGTACATCGCTTTTGGCTCGCATGGCGATCACAATCCCTATCAGGGTTGGGTGATGGGTTACAACCCGGCAACCTTGGCGCAGAAATTTGCCACTCCGCTTACGAACGCAGTCGTCGGATCATGCTGCAACCGCGGCGGCATCTGGGGCGGTGGAGCTGGTCCGGCCGCTGACGCAAGCGGCAACATCTACGTCTCCACAGGCAATGGCACTTACGATGGCTCGACAAATTACAGCGACTCCACGGTAAAGCTGAGTGCCACGGGATCGATTGTCGACTGGTTTACGCCATTCGATCAGTCCGTCTTCAATGCCAATGATATCGACCTCGGCTCCTCGGGTGTCACCGTCCTGCCCGATGCCGTTGCTTCCACCACGCACCCCCATCTGGCTGTAGCGACGGGCAAGGTGGCCATCCTGTACCTCCTGGACATTTCTCAACCGAGCCCGGGTGGAACAAAGATGGGCAAATTCAATTCCTCAACGAACAACGATGTGCAGGAAGTCGTTCCTGTACCCCCGCCCAATACCACTCTTCTGGATGGCGGCGACTACGGCAACATTGCGTTCTGGACGACCGGACCCAACAGCGGAAACATCTATACCACCGGGCAAAACTTCCCGCTGAGCCAGTTCTCGATCAGCAATGGGGCTATATCGACACCACAATCTGCGCAATCCACCAACACGTTCCCGCCACGCGGTGGAATACCGGCGGTCGCCGCCAACGGCTCAACCGGAGGCGTCGTTTGGATTCTGGATATCAACACAGGTTGGCAGACCAACACGCCTACCATCCTGGATGCTTACGACGCGACGAACGTGGCCACGCGGCTCTACACCAGTCCGAACAGCGGACCGGGCGCCGCGGGTCCCGCGGTCAAGTTCACGGTGCCCATGGTGGCGAACGGAAAGGTCTACGTGGGGGCGCAATACATCTTCTCCGTGTACGGCCTGCTCCCGAACTAGAGGGCCGGTCAGTTAGACCGGAAGAAACGCGAGTTGAGTTAAGCCGGCGATTTTCAACTCTCGCGTGATTGACGGTACAGGGGAACAGACGGTGCTTGGCTATCTAGGGACAAGGCTAAGCACCGAACCCCCTGTGCGCGATAGACTCAGTAATTTCTATTTGCGTGGTTCTGACATAATTACAATTAACGCGGCTCCCGAAGTTCTACCAGGGTTCCGCTCTTTTGTTCTTCTCTGATCCCTCATACTTCAGGACCTTCCCACCTCTGACGCAGCCGATCTCTCCCCCGCCTTTCAGCAATCGCAACACGCCAGCCAACCGTAGTTCTGGTGTAAGCTCTAGGACAGCCGATGCCACTCCGCCTACGTCGTCCCGATAGACTGCGTCAGTAGCGATGGGCTGTCCCCTGGCTTATCGGCATAGGGATAGGTTTCTATTGTCCCGTTGACATACCGACAAGAGCGTATGGCAAGCAGTCGCCCGAGACACGATTCTGGGTCAATTAAGGGGATTCAAAACATGAAAGGCTTCCGCACTTTGCCGCGAATTTCTGGCCGGCACGCTGCAAAGACTATTCTTTTCCTGGCATGCATGAGCTTGTCGTTGTTCAACGTCGGTTGCTCCGGCGGATCAGTGGGGACGCCGAGTGGTGGTGGAAACACTGCGCCAAGCATCTCGAGCCTGAATCCAACCGCGGGACCGGTGGGCACGACGGTGACGATCGCCGGGGCGAACTTTGGAGCGAGCCAGGGCTCGAGCACAATCACGTTCAATGGAATCGCGGCGGCGCCGACGAGTTGGAGTGCGACGAGCATCGTCGCGCCCGTGCCCACAGGAGCCACGACGGGTAACGTCGTTGTGACCGTGAGCGGAGCGGCGAGTAACGGCATGCCATTCACGGTACCCACCTCTTCCGCGCCAGTTATAACGGGGCTGAGTCCAAACTCGGGAGCGGCCGGAACTTCGGTGACAATCGCCGGGGCGAACTTTGGAGCGAGCCAGGGCTCCAGTACGATCAAGTTCAATGGAATAGCGGCGATCCCGACGAGTTGGAGTGCGACGAGCATCGTAGCGCCTGTGCCCGCAGGAGCCACGGCGGGGAACGTGGTGGTGACCGTGGGTGGAGTGCCGAGCAATGGTATGGCATTCACGGTAACCACTGCCAGCGCGCCAAGCATCACGAGTCTAAATCCAACCTCGGGAGTGCTGGGGACGCAGGTAACAATCGTGGGTACGAACTTTGGGGCGAGCCAGGGCTCGAGCACGATCAAGTTCAATGGGACAGCGGCGGCGCCGTCGAGCTGGAGCGCGACGAGCATCGTTGCGCCGGTGCCTGCGGGAGCGACAACGGGAAATGTTGTCGTGACCGTAGGCGGAAGTGCCAGCAATGGTGTGGGGTTTACGGTAGCCGCTGCCACTGCGCCAAGTATCACGAGTTTGGCTCCAACCTCGGGACCGGTGGGGACGTCGGTGACAATTACCGGGGCGAACTTTGGAGCGAGCCAGGGATCAAGCACGATTCAGTTCAATGGGACAGCGGCGGCGCCGACGGGTTGGAGTGCAACGAGCATTGTGGCGCCGGTGCCGGCGGGTGCGACAACCGGGAATGTCGTCGTAACCGTGGGCGGCACTGCCAGCAATGGCGTGTTGTTTACAGTTTCGACCGTAGCTGCCAAATGGCCGATCAAAATCAGTGCAAACAAACGCTATTTCGTTGACCAAATCGGAACGCCATGGATGATGGTCGGTGACTCTGCGCACCACATCGTGAATGTGGTGCCAATCTTAAGCTGGCCGACCTACTTTGCCAGTCGTCAGGCCCTGGGCTTCAACACCGTAAACATCTTCTCGTGCACCCACGGCAACTGTCCTACGACCGGCGCTACCGCCGATGGCCAGCTGCCCTTCACGGGAATGATTACAACCCCTTGCAACGGCACGAACCGTTCCGACTACGACCTTGCAACCCCGAACCCCCTCTATTGGGCAGAGCTCGATAGCTTCGTGAATATGGCAGCCTCTTACGGCCAAGTCGTGCTGTTTGACCCCTTGACCACCGCAGACTATATGAATGATATGCGGGCAAGCGGTTCCACGAAGGCTTTTAACTTCGGCGCGTACCTCGGCAGCCGTTACAAGAACTTCCCAAATATCATCTGGGAGTTGGGCAATGACTTCCAGACGTGGGCGAATACGACACCGACCTGTCCTGGGACTGTTTCTGACAATACGTTGGTGCAACAGCTCATGGCAGGCATCGCGAGTGCCGACACGAACCATATCCAGACGATTCAGCTCGACTACTACCGCTCCTATTCCAACCAGGATACGACCATCGTTCCATATATCAATGCGGACGGCGTCTACACCTATTACGAAACCTATGACTATGCCCTGAAGGCCTACAGCAGCTCCCCGGTCTCGCCCGTCTTCCTCACTGAGGCCAACATGGAGGGAGCGAATAACACCAATATATTGTCAATCGGCGGCGTCCTCACGCCTGCGAACGGACTTGTCCTTCGGCGCCAGATGTACTGGATGATGACGAGCGGAGCGGCCGGTCATGTCTGGGGCAATACCCACGTGAACCACTCTGACTCCATGTGGCAGTCCCAGCTAAACACCCCTGCGACCTTGCAGGTGGCCTTGCTCACCACACTCTTCACGAAGTATCAGTGGTGGCTCTTGGTGCCTGACCAGACCCATCAGGTGGTCACGGGAGGCTTCGGCACCGCGAACCCCAACAACGAGAACCTGTACAACGCAAACTATGCGACAACCGCTTGGATCCCGAATGGCTCGTTATCCTTGACCTATGTGCCATCGTCGCCGACGACCCTCACCATTGCTATGAGTAAATTTGCCGGACCTACCGTAACTGCTCAATGGTACGACCCCACGAACGGTACCTTCACCGCCGTACCCGGCTCGTTTCCCAATTTCGGCACGCAAACCTTTGCGACCCCGGGAAATAACAGCGCCGGCGATCCTGACTGGGTGCTTGTGCTCCAGTAAACACAGCCCTTCGCAAATTCAATCCGACCACACCATTTATCCATGAAGGCTGAGGTCAGATTGTGGCAAACCTTTCTTTGTTCTGTGGGATCGATTCCGTCGGCTGCGCGCAGTGTAGTTGCTTAGTGGCGCGGTTATCCTTCCAAAACATATTGAATAGAAAGAAGGTAAGTGAACTCGCCAACTTGCTAAACTCTCTTAAAGCCAAGGGCTACCGCACAAGAGAGCTTGTCTCCGATTTGTTCCCCGAACCCTGGGCTAGGTTCGTCCAGCCGGCGGAGCGGATGCAGCAAGGGAGGAAGGTTCCTTCATGAAGGCAGTGATTCTAGCCGGGGGATTCGGCTCCAGGTTGAGCGAAGAAACCCAAGTCAAACCCAAACCGATGATCGAGATCGGCGGGAAACCGATCTTGTGGCACATCATGAAGTTGTATTCCTTTCATGGAATCAATGACTTCATCATCTGCTGCGGCTATAAGGGATATATTATCAAAGAGTACTTCGCAAATTACGTCCTGCATATGTCCGATGTGATGTTCGAAATGCAGGAGAAAAAGACAAATTTCCTGAACAGCACCGTCGAGCCCTGGAAAGTCACCCTGATAGATACGGGCGAAACAACAATGACCGGAGGCCGGCTTAAGCGCGTGCAATCCCACCTCGGCTCCGAGACATTTTGCCTCACGTACGGAGATGGCGTGAGTGACATAAATATCCGTGAACTGATCGCTTTCCACCGGCGGGAGGGCGGGATTGTCACCCTGACCGCCGTACAACCCGTCGGCAGATTTGGTGCTTTCAGCTTGGAACACGAACAATCCGTGATTTCTAGTTTCAAAGAAAAACCTGAGGGCGGCTCCGGCTGGATTAACGGCGGGTTTTTCGTTTTGGAGCCCAAGGTGTTTGACTATATCCCGGGCGATTCCACAGTTTTGGAACGCGAGCCCATGGAGAAGTTGGCGCAGGAGTCCAAACTCCACGCTTATCGGCACAGGGGTTTCTGGCAGAGCATGGATACGCTCCGCGATAAAATGCTCTTGGAAGATCTATGGGCCTCTGGCAAACAGCCTTGGAAAGTCTGGTAGCCGGGCTAGTCACGATAGTGAAAATTGTTAAAAACATGCGTTTTGAGGTCAAAAAAGGGAAAAGGTTTGCACAGTCGTCTCGCACCCCTCCTTATGGGCGACGCTCCCTATTGTAACTTCAATGGTGTCTATATATTACAGCCATTATCGCGGGGTGATTTAAGTCGATTTTGGCAGGATACGTGCACATTAGGCCATTGAGGTTACACCTATGCGATCATCTCGTTTGTTCATGTTCGTTGTCGCAACGCTTCTGATGCTAGGAGTGGCGCAAGTTGCTTCCGCCGACACAGTTGGCACGTTGAATTTGGGGGCTCCCGGCTTTAACGCTTCTGGAGACTTGGCTGCCAGCGGGGGTTCGTGGACGCTGACATTCACGTTCACCAACGGCTCGGCCAACACGGTCGACATTAACTCGTTTGGCGTGCAGCTCTTCAACGCTGGTTCCGGCGAAAGTTTCAGCATCTCGTCCGCTACGTTGAATGGCAGCTCGATTTCGGGGTCCGTTTGGGAAGCCTTCTCTGACACTAAGCTCAACAACGGCAGCAGCCCGACTTGCAACAACACCGCCCCTGGCGGCTGGTTGTGCGCAGACACGGCCGCACTTTTGGGGGGACCAACGTCAGGACTAGTGAGCCCATTTGCGCTTCTCAGCGGGCAGAGCGCGACGTTCGTCTTCACGGGTACGTACTCGAATACAAGTCCGCTCGGTACCCTGGATCTGATGTCCAGTGGCTGCCTCGTTGCCGGAACCTGTATGCTTGACGGTGGCAGTTCCAACGGCAACAAATGGGCTGTTTCGGCACCTATGGGTTCAGGCGGAGGCACCAGCGTCCCGGAACCGCAAACTCTTAGCCTTCTTTCGATTGGGTTAGTGGGTCTCGCGGTAAGTCGCAAGCTGCTCCTAGCCTAACCGCTTGTTTTAGCAAGCCTGGGACCTAGGTTATCGTACGCATCGGCTCCTCCTCGGGGGAGCCGAATTTTTTTGGGGGGACGCTTTTACCGTCGCACCGACCCCACTGAAAGCTGGGCCGGTAAGCTAACTGCAGAGCATGGGAGTCTGGGAGTATCGCAACCCGGCACCTATCATCGTCGAGAACCTCTGGTATCCCTATTCGATCGCTCGCGAAAACACCCAGGCACTCAAGCGGGTTTCCAGGGCCGAAATCGGTAACATTGGGAGACAATCGCCCAACCTTCGAAGCGGCTGGTTTGGCCCAAATCAGTCTTCTTCACGGGTGGAGGTCGAAGAACGAAAACGGAACCGGGAAAGCGCTTCGCCGAGGTTTTGCACGAAGGCCTCGGAATTGTAAACCTCTAACCCAATCTTCGAGCTACCAGTCGTTGTGCCGGACTCGACTTCGTCCAGCTGGAACTCTCTCGCGACCTCTTCGACGATCTTCGACTGGATCGGCCGCTGCTGTTCGACGAATGCGTTCACCAGAGAGTGTTCGCACAGCACATTTATAATTCTTGGAATACCGAGCGAATAAAGGTGAACGGTGTCCAGGGCCTGAGGACTGAAGATGGGTTCGCCCGCGTGGCCGGCGATTCTCAGGCGTTCTGCGACATACTGGTGAGTCTCTTCCTTTGAGAGGGGAGCGGTTTTGCAGCGAAGCATGATTCGCTGGCGGAGTTGGCGAAGTTGTGGAAGCTTGAGCTTTTCTTCGAGTTCAGGTTGCCCCGAAAGCACGATCTGCAGCAGCTTGTCGGTCGAGGTTTCCAGGTTGGTCAGTAATCGAATTTCTTCCAGTACCGGATAAGTCAGGTTTTGCGCTTCGTCAATAATCAACACCACAGTTTCGCCGGCGCGATAGCGATCCAGCAGCCAGTGGTTCAGCTTCAATAATTGCTGGCTTTTCGATTTGGATTCACACTGGATATCGAATTCCGCGAGGACAAAGTCAAAAAGCTGGCTCGAGTTCATGCGCGAATTGAAGAGAAACGCGGTCTTTGCCCGCTGGTCGTGCAGCCAGTCCAGCAAACGGTTCACGAGCGTCGTTTTTCCCGTTCCTACTTCACCAGTCAACGTCATGAATCCCTTGCGGGTGTGGATTCCGTACATCAACCCTGTCAACGCTTCCTCAATCTGCTTGGTCATGAAGAGGAAATGCGGGTCGGGATTTACGTTGAACGGATTCTCTTTCAGTTTGAAGAAATTCTTGTACATGTCCTTGAAATCCGCGTTACCTTTCTCATCCTCGACTTCTCAACTTTTTGACCACCCGGGACTATTTCTATCCTCTCTTCATTTTCATCAGAGAACAAAGGGGTTCGCGTGCCACTGGATACTGATTGTCACCACGTTCTGCGTGAAGCTGGTATTGCACCCGGCGCCGGCGCACACCGTGGGATTTACATATTGAATCTGGGCGGTATAAGCCAGCGAAATGCCAAGATTCCTTCCGATTGGCCGGTCCAATCCACCAGTGATGAATAGGCTGTTGTAATTACTCCCCTGGATACCCGTCTGGCTGCTCAACGCCCGGTCACTCGAAAATCCAAAATTTCCGTGTACGCTCCACACCCGCGTGAGGCGCGCGTTTCCGCTCAATGTGATCTGATCCGTATTCGAGCCGATCAGTACGCCGCTCCCTCCCGAGACCCCGTGAAAATATGTGGCGGAGACTTGGTTCCCCTCACGAAACGCATACTTGATGCTGGCGCTGCCGTTGCCGCCGAGGGTCTTCTTCTTATTTCCCACAGGGATCCGATAGGTCGTGATTTCCGGACCACCGAAAATTTGCAGCGCCAGCCGTCTGGTGATTTGCCTGCCATATGCCACACTGACTGTGTGATCCCCCACGGACTGAGGATCGCCTTGATAGTGGAAGGCCGTAAATCGATAAACGACGCCGATGGAATCCTCTTTCGTGAGCGCGTAGTTGTATCCAATGTTGCCGATGTAGTCGTCAGTGCTCACATTCCCGGCTTGTGAAAATCGCAGAAGTCCGTAGGACCCCCCCGCGGTGAATGAACCGCGCGGACTAGTCATGTAGGTTATCTGGTCTATAATTGTATTGCTGTATCTCGGTCCAGTTGCCGCGTAGATGCTCTGGTTTGGAACCACGGAGGTCCCGATTCCCGGTACCGTCGGTCCGAGCGAACCTCCAATTCCAGGCGTACTCAACGGAGTGCCCCCTCCAAAACCAAACTGCGATTCTGGCAAGTACGAGAATTGATCAAGGATTTGCATTTGCCAGCGTTTCCATTTCAGAGTTTCGCCTAATGCCGATTGCTGATACCAACCATTATTCTGGCCAGACTGCGTGGTCACGAATCCGCCACCAGTGTAGTTAACGTCCAGTTGCGTGTGGCTTGACGACTCGAGGAGACTCAGGCTTGCACCAAAAAAGTTGGTGGAGTACCACCCGCCGGAAGTTCCAGGTCCGGCAGTTCCGTTTGGCTGGTTCTGAATCGTGCTCGAGAACTGTAGTCCAGGCACCCAGTAATTGTGCCGCAAGTCCGGCCGCCCCAGCGAAGTAGTCTGCAGGCCGGTAAGAGGCGCCGTGTCGGCACTCCATGGGGTTGAGGTATCTTGGTCTGAGGGTTCGTTCTGAATAATTGAGGGGTCGGTGATTGCTGGAATTCCGCGCCCAGCCGGTTTGGGCTGCTCGGGTGTTTGCGGTTCCTGGGCAAGGAGCATGCCCGAGCACGCAAAAACCTGCAGCGCAAGGACCAAAAGTTTCCAGTTATGCTTATTTTGCGTCATCCTCATTACCTTACGGCACGACGATTGTGTCGCCTGGCTGCAGTGCGATGTTATCCTCAGGCTTATTCCCCGCTACTACCTCTTTATAGTTAAATGGATACTTTACTTGCTTGCCGCCTTCTTGTCGGAGTACGTAGATCTTCTTTATTTTGGCGAATTGAGTGAAACCCCCGCAGCTCGATACCGCCTGTAGAACGGTCATGTTTGGCAATAAGGGGAGCGCTCCTGGCTTACCCACTTCGCCTGTGACATATACGCGTCGGCTATTGATCTCCGTGACCGTTACTGTGACTTGAGGATTGTTGAGATACTTTTTCAGTCCTTCGCTGATCGATGACGCGAGTTCGAGGGATGTGAGTCCTGCTGCTTGGATGTCATTCACCAAAGGCAAGGAAATCTTTCCGTCCGGACGCACGGGTATCGTCCGCGTGATCTCTGGTTCTTTCCAAACATCAACCCGAAGAACATCTTGTGCCCCGATCTTGTATTCCGCCTCTGACACAGATTTCGCAGCAGCTCCCGCACCGTTCGAAACCGCCGGCGCCGGCGAACCCTTTCCCGGTTCTTGGGCCCAAAGTGAAGCTCCAAGAAGCATTCCGCTCAAAATGACTGTACTTAGTGTTCTCTTCATTCGCTCCCTCACTTTTGCGGTCTCGTTTCCCTCGCGCCAATCTGCTTCAGTTTGTACAATAGCGCCTTGTAGCTGATCTGAAGTTCTTGCGCCGCCCGTTTCCTGTTCCACTTCGTCCGCTGCAGGGCTTCAAGAATCAACTCTCGCTCCCTTTGCCGCGACGCCGCACGTGCCTCCACCTTCAAGGAGGAGCTTCGCTCCGTGCCCGGTGGCTGTGGTTGTTCTGCACTCGACACTCGCAGGTCGTTTACAGCCAACTGCGCATTTCCCAGCGCCGCCATCTTTCGAGCGATATTCTCCAGTTCCCGAATATTTCCGGGCCAATCATAGGCCATCAGAGTATTCAGGGTCTCTTGATCGACCGACGGAACCTCGCTATTCAAATTCTGCTCGTGCTTCTGCAAGAAGTGTTCCAGAAGCGTTCTGATGTCTTCCTTTCGCTCTCGCAGTGGAGGCAGTCTCAAGCACGCTCCGTTAATTCGAAAATATAGTTCGCGCCGAAACTTTCCTGACTCCACTTCTTTCTCTAGTTCGCGGCTAGTCGCGGAGATGATGCGCACCCGGGATGCTAACTGATCGATCCCTTGTTCCCCGTCTGCCAAGAAGGCGAGCATCTGTTTCTGACATACCGGGTCCAACTCATCCACTCCATCGAGAAACAGCTGCAGCGTCCTGCCGCACCCTTCTTCCTGCGTCATCTGCTTGTGAAGTTCGTTCTGCAGTTGGAAGGACTCGATGGTCGCGCAATTAATCTTTTTGAGTGGTGCCCCATTGTCACCGGATAGTCCGTGGATGACTCGCGCGTACACTTCCTTGCCGGTCCCACTCTCCCCGATCAGTAAGATAGGGATGTTCGTAGGAGCTAACTCCTCTACCATTGCGCGCAATGCCTGCAATATGGCCGACTGGCCGGTTACAAAGCCCGGATCGGTAAGGGTTGTACACTGCATTCTTACGGTTTCCATCACACCATCTCAAGAACTCGAAACGGCACTAAAAAGCTGCGCGATTCAAATCCTAATTCAAGGGTCTGCGTGAAATGAAGCAACTGGCCCTCCACATGACCGTGAGTCCATACTCCGTTCCTGTAAATTAAGTGGTTCATTTTGTGCTGATTAGCGAAAGGTATCCGGATGCATCCCGGCGTTGCCTTGCCCGCAGCCTAGTTTATTTCCACGAAGTGGTAGAGACTTACCCTTTTCTCCAAACGGCCACTTTCGGGGCAGACCAAGCCATTTCTTTTTATCAGCTTATGGTTTATTTCAGTTCAATGATCGGGAGGCCGAAGCTGGGATTGACTCGCGGCCGGGTTAAGGACCGATAGCCCAGATCCGACCTACCTGTGCGGCAGATAACTGTTTTCATGTCTTTGGATTGTGGAACAATCCCAACCTCAAACAGGCGCTCTCTCGATTGGGGAACGCCTACGATCTGTAATGAAGAGGCGCTGCATGTGCAAGATTTTGCTCATTTTACGCAAACCTTTGTTCAATTTGGGACACCGCGCTCAACCAGGACTTGTTAACG
>Ga0210410_10003325_pt1 | contig 14280 bp, 13 predicted proteins | sample IncBWC4MmetaG_FD_161058 | JGI IMG/M metagenome (GOLD analysis project Ga0210410, IMG submission 161058) | Forest soil microbial communities from Barre Woods Harvard Forest LTER site, Petersham, Massachusetts, United States - Inc-BW-C-4-M | ecosystem: Environmental > Terrestrial > Soil >... | reverse complement strand
AACCCTGTGAAAGTTCCTGCGGCTGGTACGGATGCTCCGTCGCAATCCCATCCAGCCGCGCCACAAACTCATTCACCCGCGGGTTGTATTTCATCGTGCACGAACCCAGCGGATACATCCCCAAATCAATCGCATAATTCCACGTGGAGAGCCGCGTAAAGTGCCGGATCACTTCAATCTCGCTAACCTCGGGAAACCCGTCCACACCTTCGCGCCGGTACGCATCACCCAGCGCCTTAGAAGGATCGACGGCCGGCACATCCAGCGGCGGCAATTCAAACGCCCGCTTCCCCGGCGACGACTTCTCAAATATCAATCCCTCATTCTGATTCGTATGCCGCTTAGCCTTCTCAATCTTCTCGCTCAATCTCTTCTCCGTGCCCTCTGTGTCCTCTGTGGTAAAAATCTTGCCTCTCTATCCTAAGCTGCCAGCGCCTTTCGAACCCCAGCCACCAACCTCTCAATCTCCGCCCGCGAAGTAGTCTCCGTAACGCAAACCACCGCGTTCTTCGACAACTCCGGATAAGCCGTCCCCAAAACAAACGGCCCGATAATTTTTTCTCTCAGCAAATCCGCGTTCACCAACTTCACCGACTTCGGAAAAGCCACCGTAAACTCATTAAAAAACGGCCCCGAAAACGTCCGCGTCACTCCCGGAATTTTCTCCAGTTCGCTCAATGCAAAATGCGCCTTCGACAAATTCTGCTCCGCCTGCTCTCGCAATCCCTCTTTGCCAAGCAGCGTCAAATGCACCGTAGCCGCCAGCGCGCAAAGCGCCTGGTTCGTGCAGATATTCGAAGTCGCCTTCTCTCTCCGTATATGCTGCTCCCGCGTAGCCAGCGTCAGCACAAATCCCCGCTGCCCCTCGCTATCGGTAGTCTGCCCCGAAAGCCGCCCCGGCATCTGCCGCACATACTTTTCCCGCGAAGCAATCACGCCCGCATACGGCCCGCCATAACTCGGCGCCAGCCCAAAACTCTGCGCTTCCATCGCCACGATGTCCGCTTCCGCTGGCGGCTTCACCGCGCCCAACGACACCGCTTCCGTCACAGCCACCACCAGCATCGCTCCCGCCGCCCGCGTAATCTCCGCCAGCGGCCCAAGCGATTCAATCGTTCCGAAAAAGTTTGGCGACTGCACCACCACCGCGCAGACATCGTCGCGGATCGCCGCCTTCAGCGCCTTCACGTCCATCGTCCCCGCCGTCGTGTACGAAATCTCTTCCACATGCAGCCCGGAATTCTTCGCATACGTCCGCAGCACTTCGCGGTACTCCGGATGCACCGACCGCGCCACCAGCACTCGCGTCCGCCCCGTCAGCCGCTCCGCCATCAACACCGCTTCCGTCGTCGCCGTCGAGCCGTCATACATCGACGCGTTCGCAACTTCCTGCCCCGTAAGCTGGCACATCAGAGTCTGAAACTCAAAAATCGCCTGCAGCGTCCCCTGCGTGATCTCCGCCTGGTACGGCGTATACGACGTCAAAAACTCTCCGCGCTGAATGATTGTGTCCGTCACCACCGACCGCAGGTGGTTGTAGACACCCGCCCCCAGAAAACTCGTGTACCCGCCGGAATTCTCCGCCGCCCGCTCCTGAAAATAGCGAATCACTTCTTGCTCGGAGAAAGGTCCCGGCAGGTTCAACGGCTTCTTTAACCGGTATTTTTCGGGAATCGACGAAAACAACTCTTCAACGTTCTTCACCCCGATGGCCGCCAGCATCTCCTGGCGCTCCGCGGGGCTCTTCGGGAGGTAGCGCATCAGGCCGACGCTTCTTTCTTCTTCTCCGCGATGTACGCTTCGTACGCGGCCGCGTCCATCAGCGTGCTGAGCTCAGCGGCATTCGCCAGCTTGACCTTGATCAGCCATCCCGCCCCGTGAGGATCCGTGTTGATGGCCTCCGGCTTGTCCTTCAACGCGCCGTTTGATTCGGTCACCTCGCCGCTCGTGGGCGCATAAATCTCGCTCACCGCCTTCACCGATTCCACCGAGCCGAACGTCTTTCCCGCGGTCACCTTCGCTCCGGCCGCCGAAAGTTCCACGAACACCACGTCGCCCAGTTCGCTCTGCGCGTAGTCCGTGATTCCCACCGTAGCCACGTCGCCCTTCACATCAATCCACTCATGATCCTTCGAATATTTGAACTGCGTCGGATATCCCATCGTTCCACTCCTTTAATTAACGTGTTTGCACCCAATTAAATCTTGCCATTGTAGGGGCGGGGCTTGCCCCGCCCTCTTGGGGTACTCTTGCCTCTGTAGCGGCCGCCTTCCGAGGCGGGCGCTTTTCGACGAGGCCCCGACGAACTCGACCGGCACAGCCCTCAACGTGGCACAGGCACTCCTGCCTGTGCTCTTGCTGTTCTCAATCCCCTCAGTGTGGCACAGCCATTCCTGGCTGTGCTCTTGGGGTTCTCACTCTTTTATAAAACGGCGTCCCCACAACCACCGCCTTAACCTTCTGCCCACGAATCTCCACAAAAACCGCCGTCCCCAACCCCGTCATCGAAGGCGGCACATAAGCCAACGCAATATTCTTCCCCAGCGTCGGCGAAGGCGACCCGCTCGTCACCACCCCAATCTCATTCCCATTCTCATCCAAACACCTGTACCCGTCCCGCGCAATCCCGCGCTCCACCATCTCCAACCCCACCAGCGCCCGCTTCAATCCTTCCGCCTTCAGCCTGACCAAAGCGTCCCGCCCGATAAACTCGCCCTTCTCCAAGTGGCAATACCGGTCCAACCCCGCTTCCCAAACATTGATCTTGGCGCTGATCTCGTGCTCGTACAACGCCATCTTCGATTCCAGGCGCAGCGTATTCCGCGCCCCCAGCCCGCAAGCCACAATCCCAAACTCTTTCCCCGTCGCAAACACTTCGTTCCACACGCGCTCGCTCGTCGCCACGTCCGACGGCACATAGATCTCAAATCCGTCCTCGCCCGTGTATCCCGTCCGGGCAATCAGCGTGTTCGGCAGCCCGCAAACCGTTCCATGCGTGAACCAGTAATTCTTGATTGTGTCGAGCTTCGCGTCCGTTAATTTTTGAAGAACTTCCGCCGCCCGCGGCCCCTGAATCGCCAGCTGCGTGTATGCGTCGCTCAAGTCTTCCACCACGCAATCCATTCCCTTGGTGTTCTCGCGCACCCAGGAAATATCCTTCTCCCGCGTCCCCGCATTGATCACCAGCAGGTAGTCGTCCTCGCCCAGCCGGTGCACTATCACGTCGTCCACAAACGTGCCGTTCGGATACAGCATCGCCGAATACTGCGCCTGCCCAATCGCCAGTTTAGAGGCATCATTCATCGTCAGGTGCTGCACCGCCGCCAGCGCCCCGCCCGGCCGCTTCGCCCCTTTGATGCGGATGTCGCCCATGTGGCTCACGTCAAACACACCCACGCTGCAGCGCACCGCCCGGTGCTCGCACATCAGGTTGCCGCTGCACGGATACTCCACAGGCATGTCCCAGCCGCCAAAATTAACCATTTTGGCGCCCAGGCGCTTATGCAGCGCATTCAGTGCCGTTTTGCGAAGACTTGAATTGGCAGGAGAGTTTCCGGAGTCCATTCCGTTTGCTCAGGCAAAAACCGATGCTACCACGCACCCCACACCCCGTCAAAACACCGCCGCTCCCGCAGCGACTCAACTTCAGGACGGTGCGTTGGTCAACAATTCTCCGCTGAACGTCCGTACAGCTAAAGTTGGTACGGGCACCCTAATCCGGTACCATTCAGGCGATGCTTCAGTCGCAAGCGGGGATACCACAATGAAAAAGCCTATTTGCGCAATGTTTTGTTACCTTCTTCTCTTGGCTCCTTCCGTTACTTGTGTAGGACAGCATGCCACCAATCCTGTTGAAGCGACTCTTTGTGACCTGTATCAGCATCCCGAACAATATATCGGCAAGATGGTTAAAGTTAGGGGATCAGTTGCAGGTAACGATCTATGGATAGACGCTTTTACGGAAAAGTCATGCCCAACATACATGCGGCTCATCGTGGTTTTTCCAGACAAGGTAAACCCCGCGCCCGGTTTCGAACTCGTTCGAGACAAGTCCTTAAAGGAGTTGGAGGACGCCCTTTATCACCCAAGGCCCATCCACATTGAAGCGACGTTTGAGGGCCGATTTGATGCGGCGTTTTATTGGCGTGATCAAAAGCGAATTGCAGTTGGCCAGAGTCAAGTAAAGGGCTATGGAAAGAAGCATGACTACGATGCTCAGATAGTGCTGTACCAGGTTTCCGATGTAGTGGCAAAGCCTCTTCCTCGCAAGTGATTCCGTGCTTGATCGGCAAACAATTTGTTTCTGCCCGCGATGTGGGTTCGGCTCTAACGGGAATAAGGAGGCCAAGTCTTGATAAATCTGTAATTGGAATCGGATGCCAACTAGCTGGGTAACTGCCCGGGATAAGCTCATTGCTCTTATGCATCGCCCACCCCACACGCCCCTTGCTGGCCGCCTCTCCCTCAGGTACAGTTTTTTCCGGAGGCACCGATGGCCGCCCGCCAACAAGTTCTCTGCGCGCAATGCGACAAATCCGAAGAATTCTGCACCTGCGATAAATACTGCACCATCTGCAAGAGCCTGGAAAGAGTGCGCCTCGGCGTCGACGGGTTGTACTATTGCCCTGACTGCCGCGAAGCCTGCGACGTCTCCTGGGCCAGCAGCCAATAGCCGTGCCGAAAAATCCCCTTCACCTGCGCCTCTCGCTCGACCACGACGAACGCCTCGCCCCCGCCGCGGGTGGCGCCATGCGCGTCTTCGCCGACGCCGCCGGCCTCCCCAACGACACCATCGAGCAACTCAAGACCGCCGTCGTCTCCGCCTGCAAGCTCTGTTTCAACTTTCACGACGGCTGCACCACGCCCTGCCAGGTCAACTTCCTCCGTCTAAGCGACCGCATCGAAGTCGAAGTCTCCGTCCCCGGCGTCCCGCCCCCCGCCGAAAAACCCAAGCCCCACTGGCCCGGCGTAGACGACGTCCAGTGCGAATCCCGCAACGACTGCGGCGTCCTCCGCCTAACAAAATTCCTCTCCCCCGTCTCCTAGTAGCACAGCCATTCCTGGCAGCGCTCTTGGGTTGGCCTGTGTAGCGGCCGCCTTCCGAGGCGGGCGCCCTACTTTTGAGTGCGGAGGCAAAGCCTCCGCTTTTACGCGTGTTACCCCGCCACCCAACGTTTCGGCGAAGCACCACACGCGAAACGTGTCATTCCAAACCCCGTTCGCCGTTTGAACGGGGTTTGGAATCTGCTTTTTCTTAATTTATAACGCGGTGGGCACCCCATGTACCGTAGTTTGCACCTGGGGTTCTTCTCCAAAAAACCTCTACATCTTCAACGCAAACGTATTCTTCTTAATCAACGTCGTCATCTGATCATCGCTAACCGACATCCGAATCACCACGCGATCCCCCGACGGCACCACATTCGTCTGGTCCAGCAACGCTCCCAGCTCCGGATTATCCTTCGCCGTCTGATATTTCTTATAAAGCAGTCCCGCGGCCATCAACTGGCTCAGCGTGTTCGCATCTTCCGTTGAGCCGCAGACCGCCTGAAACTTCGCGTCCATCCCGCTGCTGGCCGTCGCCGTAATCAGCATCGCCTGCATCCGCCCCACCAGCTTCGCCGCTTCCGGGAACTGCTGCACTTCCGGCGCCAATTGCCCCATCGCCAGTTTCGTGTACGCCGGATCCAGCACCGCCCAAATCACGCCGCTGCCGTTCACTTCATTGATCATGCTGTACACCTTGTCGTTGCGCAGCAGGCTGTCCTCTTCGCCGTACCGCACCGCAATCAGCTTCTCCAGCAGTTGCCGGTGGCCAAACGCCGCCTTGTTCGAATCCACAAAGAAGAAAAACAAATCGTTCGGCCCCACGCCCGACCCAAAGGCAAACAGCGTGTATCCGTGCGATTTCGCCGTCGGCAGTTTCTGCGCCTTGAAATACGCTTCCGTCGAGTCCGGGTTGTAACTTCCCAGAGCGATGCCCACGATCTCTTCGCTGTCCGGAGCTTCCGTCGCCGCCGCGCCCGCCACCGCCGCATCCTTGCTCAACGCCGACTCCGGCACCAATGCCCACGTCAACTCGTCCACTTGCGTATTCGTATCAATTCCCGCCGCGGCCAGAAATTTCTCAAACTGCTTGAACTTTTCCGGCAGCATCTGCTGCTCCAGCGCCGGATACCACTTCATCGTCCGCGCCTTCTTCAAATCCGCGTACGCAAATTCGCCGACATCCTTCGGGAAGAGTCCAATCGTGTCCGCGCCGAGGCCACCCGCCTTCGCGGGCCTGGCCATCGCTGCCGCCAACGCCAGCAGCGCGCACGCCGCCGCAAATCTCTTCGTCGCCTCTGTCCACTTCTTCATAAATTGCTCCTTTCGGGGGGCCGGGGGTGGAAACCTCAGTCTACGCTACTTGCTCGTTTTCAGCCGAGCCGTTTGCGCAGTTCGTCAACTCTGCCGCGCATTTGCGCCACGTACGCCGCGTCCTTCAACCCTTCCAGGTTGATCTCTACGTTGGCCAGCGCGCCTTTTGCTCCCGCCACTCCCATTAGACGCGCCACCAGCAGGTCTGACTTCATGGATGCCGCCGAGATTGCTTCCAGTTGTACCAGCCGCTCCACCAGCCTCGCCGCCTTCTCCGCCACTTCCATCGGCACATCCGATGCGCCCTTCGTCGCCGCGTGAATCGCTGCTTCGCGCGCGGCTTTCTCTTCGTCGTTCCCTTGCGGCATTTTGAACGCGGCCATCACCGCGTCATACGAGGCTGCGTCGCGATCTATCGCCGCCGTCAGCTCGTCTGCAGTTTTTCTCAGCGCATCCACGTTTTCCGAAAGCTTGTCCACAAACGGCGCCTGCAATTTTCTCTTCCGTGAAAGTCCGGCGACCATCTGTCCGAGTGCCGCGGCCAGCGCCGCCGCAAACGCGGAAACGCTTCCGCCTCCCGGTGTCGGCGTCGTCTCCGCCACCGCATCCAGAAACGGCCGCGCCAGATGGGCTAGCTTTCCGTCCTTCGATTCCAGCGGCGCCCCGCTCAGCGCATCCGCCAGCTTGTTCTCAAACACCTGGGAAGGCGAAAAGTTCTCGAGCTGCAGGAAGTAGTCCGCCGCCATTTCGATCGCCTTCTTCGGCACCAGTCCCACAATTTCGCTGCCAACCGGCATCGCGCCATAGCGCTCCGCTTCGCGCTTCACCGCCGCATACACCCGGTGCATCGGCGTCTGCTCGTAATCCGTCAAATTGATGGATACCTGCGCCAGGTTCCGCGCCTTGAGCTCCACACCCATCGATTTCACATACCGGAACCCGCCATTCGAAAACCGGATCGCCCGCGCAATCTTGTTCGCAATCCCAATATCCGATGTATTCAGGTTGACGTTGTATGCCACCAGAAATTTTCGCGCGCCCACCACCGTCACGCCCGCCGTAGGATGTAGCTTAGGCTCGCCAATATCCGGCTGCCGGTCAGGATTCTTCTTCAACTCCTCGCGCAAGCCTTCAAACTGTCCGCGCCGCACATTTTCCAGGTTCACGCGGTCCGGACGCGTCGCCGCCGCTTCATAAAAGAAAATCGGAATCCGATAACGCTTCCAGATCTCCTGACCTACCCGCTTCGCCAGCGTCACGCAATCTTCCAGCGTCACCCCCTCCACCGGAATGAACGGCACCACGTCCGTCGCTCCCACCCGCGGGTGCGCGCCCTTGTGCACGTTCATGTCAATCAATTCCAGCGCCTTGCCCGCGCCCAGAATCGCCGCTTCGCCCAACGCCTCCGGCTCTCCCGCCAGAGTAATCACGCACCGGTTATGATCCGCGTCCATCTCGCGGTCCAATACATACACTCCCGGCACGCAACACATCGCCTGCACCAGCGCGTCCACCTTCGCCGGATCCCGCCCCTCCGAAAAATTCGGCACGCACTCAATCAGTCGTTTCATCTCTCTCCGTTTCGCCCTCTTCTCTGCGTCCTCTGTGCTCTCTGTGGTAGATCTTTTCTTTCTCTTCTCTCAATCCTTCATCCAAACAATTTCCCCGCGCTTCATCGTCATCCAGCAAAGATTCATCCCGAAATAATAAGGAATTTCCCTATAATCCTCCACTTCGTATACCGCCACATCCGCCTGTTTCCCCTCTTCCAGCGACCCAACCGTATTCTCCTGCCCCAGCGCATACGCCCCATTGATCGTCGCCGCAGTAATCGCCTCCGCCGGCCTCATCCGCAATTGCGAACACGCCAGCGACAAAATCATCGGCATGCTCATCGTCGGACTCGTCCCCGGATTGTAATCCGTCGCCAACCCCACAATCGCCCCGGCCTCAATCAACTCTCGCGCCGGCGCATACTCCTTTAGTCCCAAATGAAAATCGCAACCCGGCAAAAGGGTGGCCACCGTCCCCGATTTCCCCAGCGCCCGGATATCCGCGTCATTCACCTGCTCCAGGTGATCGCAACTCGCCGCCTCTAGCTCCACCGCCAACTGCGTAGCCCCGCTACGCGACAACTGCTCCGCATGCAGCCGTGGCCGCAGCCCATGCTCCTTCGCCTTCGTCAGCAATTTTTTTGATTGCCCCACGGTGAACGCCCCGCGGTCGCAGAACACGTCGCAATATTCCGCCAGGTCGCCCACCACCACTTCCGGCAGCAATTTGTCCATCAACAGTGCAAGATACTTCTCGGCCCCGTCTTTCTTCGCCCGAAACTCCGCGGGCACCACATGCGCGCCCAAAAAAGTAGAAACAATCTCCAGCGGCTGCTCCTGATTCAATTCCCGATGCAGCCTCAAAATCTTTAGTTCGCTAGCCACATCCAGCCCGTATCCGCTTTTCGCCTCCACCGTCGTCGTTCCGCAAGCCGCAAACTCCGAGAGCGCCGCCATCGCGCGGCGCTTCAGCGCGTCGTGCGTCGCCGCCCGCAGCTTCTTCACCGAATTCAAAATTCCGCCGCCCTTGCGAGCAATTTCCTCGTAACTCGCTCCCTGAATCTTCAGCTCATACTCTTCCGCGCGGCTCGCCGCATGAATGAGGTGTGTGTGCGAATCCACAAAACCCGGCAGCACAACCCGCCCGCCCACATCCAATTTCTCAGCAGCCTTCGCCTCCGCGCGACGCTCCACCTCTGCACGCGCTCCCGCCGCAACAATCTTCCCGTCGCGCACCAGCACCGCGCCGTTCTTAACCAACCCAATTTTGGAAAGGGAATTACCCCGCCGCGGACCGCCCCCCCGCAGCGTAACCACCTGCGACGCCCCAGTAATAAGAATGCTGCCGCTCAAAAGTGTAGCGGCCACCTTCAGGTGGCCCATCGCCAAAACCGAATCAACAAACTCCGCAAACCCAATCTCCCATGTTTGTAGGGGCCGGGCTTGCCCGGCCCTCTTGGGTTATTCTTTTCTTGCGATAGCCAGTTCTTAATTCGATTTACACTCCAACCGCAATCCCCTGATACGCCGGTGCAAACACTTCCTTCACGAAAGTCTCGATCGACGTCGGTGTTGTATTCGCCGTGCTCCGTGGCTCCAATCCCGCCACAATCCCGTTGTTCAACCCCTGAAACATTTCAATTAAGTAAGCGGCTGTCTTCGTGGAAAGCCCCATCTGCACCAGGGTCTGTTCCACCTGCTCGTACGAAAACTGCACGTAACGCAGGTCGGGCTTCCCGATCCCCCTGCTGATGACCGCCGCCACCTCCGTCATGTTCAAGTCCCGTTCGCCCAGCAACTCCTGCGTCTGCTTGCCGCTAAAATCCAGTTTCAGCAATCGCTCCGCCGCGTATGCCCCAACGTCCCGTGTCGCGATCATCGGAATCTTCAAGTCCGGCTTCAGCGCCCCCGCGAAAATCCCCATCATCTGGATCATCTGGATCGCCGAAAGGTGGTTTTCCATGAAGTGCGCCGGACGCAAATGCAGTACGTTCAGACGCTCCACCGCATTCAATTTTTTCTCGAAATCGTGCAACCCCAGAATCGGCCCGGTCCCCGCCGGTGCCTGCGCGCCAAGGCTGCTCAAATTCACCGCATACTGCAATCCACCATTTTTTACCGCCGCGGAGATGGCATTTGACTCCAGTTCCTGCTCCGCGCGGTAGTCAGGAGAAGCCATCCCGGGCGGCAGCAGCAGAAACGCTCCACGCACTCCCGTGAGCGCCTTCGTCAGCGCTTCCACATCCTTAATGTCAGCGACGAACGCTTCCGCGCCCTTGTGCACAAACTGCTGCAGTCTGACAGCATTGCGACCAACGACGCGTACCTTCTCGCCCTTCTCCAATAATTTTTTCGTGATGACCGAGCCGATATTTCCCGTTGCACCCAGGACTGTATACATCGATAGCCTCTCCTCGACCGTCTGTCTCTGCACCGAGACATTCGGGCTGTTTGTGTGTCGCTATCCTTACAGCATTGGCACTTTCACGCCAGTTTTCTTTGCAAACGCGATAGCCTCGGGATAACCCGCGTCCACATGACGCACAACGCCCATTCCGGGGTCGTTCGTCAACACTCGTTCGATGCGCCCGGCCATTTCTTTGGTACCGTCCGCGCACGTCACTTGGCCCGCGTGTTGCGAATAGCCAATCCCGACCCCTCCGCCGTTATGAATCGAAACCCACGAAGCCCCGCTCGCCGTATTAATCAGCGCATTCAACAGCGCCCAGTCGGCAATCGCGTCCGACCCGTCTTTCATCGATTCCGTCTCACGATATGGCGACGCCACCGATCCGCAATCCAAATGATCCCGCCCAATCACAATCGGCGCCTTCAACTCGCCCTTCGCCACCAGGTCGTTCAACGCCAATCCGAATTTGTCCCGCTCCCCGTAACCGAGCCAGCAGATCCGGGAAGGCAATCCCTGGAACTTCACTTTCTTTTGCGCCATCGTGATCCAACGCTTCAGGTGTTCGTTCTCTGGAAACATCTCCAGCACCAGTTGATCCGTCCGCGCGATGTCCGAAGCCTCTCCCGAAAGCGCCGCCCACCGGAACGGCCCTTTCCCCTCGCAAAACAGCGGCCGGATATACGCCGGCACAAATCCAGGAAAACCGTACGCGTTCTTCACGCCGGCTTCAAACGCAAACGTTCGAATATTATTTCCATAATCAAACGTCACCGCGCCCAGCTTCTGCAAATCCAGCATCCCTTGCACATGCTCGCCCATCGCCGCAATCGACCGCTCCCGATATTCCACCGGATTTTCCCTGCGCAGCTCCAGAGCCTTCTCCAGCGTCATTCCATTCGGCACGTATCCGCTGATCGGATCGTGCGCGCTCGTCTGGTCCGTCAAAATATCCGGCACCACGCCGCGCTTCGCCAGCTCCGAAATCAAGTCCGCGCAATTTCCCACCAGCCCAACCGACGTCGCCTCGCCCTTGCGGACCGCGTTCTTCAGAATGCGCAGCGCCTCGTCCAGCGAAGTCACCATCACATCGCAGTAGCCCGTCTTCACGCGCCGCTTGATCCGCTCCGGGTCCACGTCAATCCCCAGAAACGCCGCGCCGTTCATCGTCGCCGCCAGCGGCTGCGCTCCGCCCATCCCGCCCATTCCGCCCGTCACCACCAGCTTTCCGCTCAGGCTTCCGCCAAAGTGTTGCCGCGCCGCGGCCGCAAACGTTTCATACGTCCCCTGCAAAATCCCCTGCGTCCCGATATAAATCCAGCTTCCCGCCGTCATCTGGCCGTACATCATCAATCCCGCGCGGTCCAGTTCGTTGAACTTCTCCCAATTGTTCCAATGTCCCACCAGGTTCGAATTGCACAGAAGCACACGCGGCGCATATTCGTGCGTGCGGAACACTGCGACCGGCTTCCCCGACTGCACCAGCAGCGTCTCATCGCCCTCTAGCGCCCGCAGCGACTTCACAATCGCGTGAAAACAGTCCCAATTCCGCGCTGCTTTTCCCGTTCCTCCATACACCACCAGGTCCTCGGGCTTTTCCGCCACCTCGGGATCCAGATTATTCAGCAGCATCCGCAGCGCCGCCTCTTGCTGCCATCCCTTGCACGAAATCTGCGTCCCCCGCGGTGCCCGAAACGGCCCCCGGCTCGTCAACGGATCATTCACCACCGGTGTCAATGCGCCCATCTCACCAATCCCTCTCCCGCCATCTTATCCCACACCAAGCCCCCGCAAAAACGTTGCGCTACCGGTAGCACAGGCTTCAGCCTGGCGTTCTTGGGTTGCTCTTGGTTTTTCCCGGGTGCCCCACACGCCGATTTTGCGTGTGGGTCTTGGGTCTGGGGCAGTGCTCTTGGTTTTCTCTTCTCTGCGAAATCTCCGCGTCCTCTGCGTCTCTGCGGTATCCTTATCTTCACCTCCCATTGCATGAATTTTCCCCATCATGTAAATTCAACTTTCCCATGTCCTACGGCACCCTTCCCACCCGCTTCCTCGACGCTGTTGAAGAGCACCCCTCTCCGCGCGCGCAGATGTTTCGCGGCCCGGACCGTTGGGAATCCATCTCCTCCCAGGAATTCCTTCGCCGCGTAGCCGGCCTCGCCAACGCCTTCGTCGAACTCGGGGTAAAATCCGGCGACCGCGTCGGCCTCTTCGCCCCCAACTGCCCCGAATGGCATACCGCCGATTTCGCCATCACCGGCTCCGGCGGCGTGACCGTTCCGGTCTACTTCAACGAATCCCCCGACCGCATGTCCTACATCCTCAATCATTGCGGCGCGCAAGTGCTCTTCATCGCTGGCCACAAACAGCTTCAGAAATTCCTCGCAATCCGCGACTCCCTGAAAGAAGTCCAGCAAGTCATCGTAGCCGGCGCCGGCCCCGATCTGCCCGCCGACTTCCTCCGCTACGAAACGCTGATCGCCGCCACTGGCCCCGCCGAGATCGCCGCCTACCGCCTTCGCGCCGCCAAAGTTCTTCCCAGCCAGCTCGCCTCTCTCATCTACACTTCCGGCACCACCGGGGAGCCCAAGGGCGTCATGCTCACCCACACGAATTTCTGCTCCAACGTCACCGACTCCTGCGTTGAACTCGACCTCCGCCCCGGAGTCGATCTCGCCGTCTCATTTCTCCCGCTCGCTCACGTCTACGGCCGCATGCTCGATTATGTTTATATTTTTCACGGCTGCCCGGTGGCCTACGTCGAAACGGTCGAAAACGTCGCGCAGGCACTTCTCGATGTCCACCCCACCGTCCTCGCCGCCGTCCCGCGCTTCTTCGAAAAAATCTACGCCCGTCTGATGGAGCAGGGAAGCAAAGCGACCGGTGCCAAACGTAAAGTTTTCGATTTCGCCATGCAGACCGCCCGCGAATCCGCTGCCTGGCGCTGCGGCGAAAAATCCGCCGGCCTGATCGTTCGCTTGAAGTGGGCCATCGCCGACAAGCTCGTCTATTCCAAGATTCGCGCCGGCACTGGCGGCCAGCTCCGCACCATTCTTTCCGGCGGCGCTCCGCTCTCCAGAGACCTCTGCGAATTTTTTTGGGCCATCGGGATTCCCATTTACCAGGGCTACGGCCTCACGGAAACCTCTCCCGTCCTCACCAGCAACCACCCGCACAATCGTGCCGGCAGTTCCGGTCGGCCCATCCCCAACGTGCAGCTCCGCATCGCCGCCGACGGCGAAATCCTGGCCAAAGGTCCTTGCGTCATGCAGGGCTACTTCAAATCTCCCGAATCCACCCGCGATGTTCTCTCCGAGGATGGCTGGTTCAAAACCGGCGACGTCGGCTACCTTGACAAAGACAACTATCTCTTCATCACCGACCGCAAAAAAGATCTCCTCAAAACCGCCGCAGGCAAATTCGTCGCCCCGCAGCCCATCGAAAACACCCTGAAGACCAGCCCTTACATCCTGAACGCCATGGTCGTAGGCGATCAGCGCAAATTCGTCGTCGCCCTCATCGTTCCCAACCCGGTCACCATCGCCGCCAAGCTCGCCGAGGACGGCCTGAAATTTTCATCCAATGCCGAACTGGCCGCCCATCCCGGCACCTACGCCTTAATCGAGAAAGAAGTAGCCCGTCTCACCACGCACCTCGCCCAATACGAAACCATCAAGCGCTTCGCTCTTCTCGCCGACGATTTCACTTTCGATTCCGGCAGCCTCACCTTCACCATGAAACTCAAGCGCCGCGTGGTCGAGCAACAATACGCCGACCTCATCGACAAACTCTACGCCGACGTAACCGAACCCCGCCCCGTCCTTTAATCCCTCGTAGCGACGACCTTCAGTGCCTGCCCTGACGAAAGGAAGGGTCGCCCCTCTTTCTTTTTTCTTGGTTTGTAGGGGCGGGGCTTGCCCCGCCCTCTTGGGTTGCTCTAGCCTTTGTAGCTGCCTCCTT
>Ga0210410_10003323_pt1 | contig 14282 bp, 11 predicted proteins | sample IncBWC4MmetaG_FD_161058 | JGI IMG/M metagenome (GOLD analysis project Ga0210410, IMG submission 161058) | Forest soil microbial communities from Barre Woods Harvard Forest LTER site, Petersham, Massachusetts, United States - Inc-BW-C-4-M | ecosystem: Environmental > Terrestrial > Soil >... | reverse complement strand
TCATCCCCCGGCGCATACGCCGGTCTATAAAACCAGCGTGCTGCGCTCGCCGCGGATACCGCTATGGTCGCTTCAGAACTCATTGTCAGAAGTGACCGGCCCGACATTTACGCCTGACGAACTCGGTCAGCTCGATAACGACCTCATTCTCAACTACGCCAAACAGGGTGAGCCGATTGGCGAACAGACGATCGTCCACGGCTACGTGCTCGATGGCAATGGCCAACCGATATCCAATACCCTCGTCGAAGTGTGGCAGGCCAATGCCGGCGGACGGTATCGCCATCGCAACGACACTTACATCGCACCGATCGATCCAAATTTCGGTGGGTGCGGCCGAATGCTGACCGACGAACGGGGCTATTACTTCTTTCGAACGATCAAGCCGGGCGCGTATCCATTCCGGAACCGCGTCAACAGTTGGCGACCCGCTCACATCCATTTTTCAGTATTCGGAACCGGTTTCGCGCAAAGACTGATAACTCAGATGTACTTCGAAGGGGATCCGCTCATCCCTCACGATTCGATCATCGCCACTATTCCCGACAAGTCAGCGGCGGATCGCTTGACGGCAAAGCTCGATCTCAACGCTTCGCGACCGCTTGAGTGCCTCGCTTACCGCTTTGACATTGTGCTGCGCGGGCGCCGCCAAACCTTGTTCGAGAACAAGCTACAAGGAAGCTGACATGACACCGACCCGATTTGAACTGTCCTACTTGCCTGAGACCCCTTCGCAAACGGCGGGCCCTTACGTTCATATCGGCCTAATTCCAAGCCAGGCGGGTTTTGAAATTTTTCAGAATAACTTCAGTGGCGACATCGCGGGTGAAGATGTCGCGGGTCAACGTATCGTCATCGAGGGAAGGATCTTCGACGGCGCCGGCCACGTGACCAAGGATGTCCTGGTCGAGACATGGCAGGCGAACGCGGCCGGCCGCTATAGTCATCCGGCCGACCGGCAGAATAAATCACTCGATCAGGGTTTCCGCGGCTGGGCCCGGACAGGCACCGACTTCAACACCGGGGTCTATACAATTCGCACCATCAAACCGGGAAGCGTGGTCGGCCGTAAAGGCCGAAAGGCCATGGCGCCTCATCTCAATTTCTGGCTGGCCTCTCGCGGTATCAATATCGGGCTCGCTACGCGCATGTATTTTGGCGACGAGGAAGCGGCAAATTCCCAAGATCCCGTCCTGAATATTATTGAGCAACCGGAGAGGCGTCGAACGCTGATAGCGCCCCGCTCTGAGCGAGGCGGCGCAATCGTGTACACTTTCGACATCTATCTTCAGGGCGATCGGGAGACGGTGTTCTTCGACGTCTGAAGTTTTTAAATAGCAGATGGACCGGCCAGTTGTCGATCTAGCCACTGACCAAGGGAGCATAAATTGGCGACTGACAAAGAGATTTTGGCATCCGTGAAGCTGGGCAAGCCGCCGGCCGATTGTCCTGTGCTCGGAACATGGCGGCTTCGGACCTATGTTCGCGAACGATTGTCCGATGGTCAGCGCCACAATCAGTTTGGCGACGCGCCCGTCGGCTATATCGGCTATGCGCCCGACGGCAGGATGTACGCAATCTTCACGCGGGATGACCGTGTCGTGCCGCGCGACGTGGTGCCCACTGATGAAGAAGGCGTACAATTGCTTGGCTCCATGGTCGCTTATGCCGGTACGTTCTCTCTGGGGGAGAATGTCGTGGTTCATCACATCGACACTTCCTGGAACCAGGCATGGACCGGAACAAATCAAATTCGGCACTTCGTGCTGGAGGGAGATACGCTGACGATCACGACCGCCCCCTACAAAAGCTACCTGGATGGCACCATGGGCCGATCAATTCTCGTCTGGAGCAAGGTCGAGTGATGCCGCATCCCCTCGCTACAAGAGATTTGCCATGAGCGATCTATTTGAAATCCAAGGATCGCACGTGCTGGTTACCGGCGGCTCAAGCGGTCTTGGACGGTTTTTTGCGACGTTTCTTTCAGCGCGGGGAGCACGCGTGACCGTTGGCGCACGCCGCGCAGAAGCCTTGACCAAAACTGTCGCTGACATTGCTGCTTCAAAGGGCCAAGCCCAAAGCGTGGTGATGGACGTCACCGTCGCAACGAGCATTGAGACCGCGTTGGACGCTGCTGAAGCACGATTCGGTCCAATTCAAATTGTCATTAACAACGCTGGTGTTACGGCGACGCGGCCGGCACTGCAGCAGGACGAGACCGATTGGGACAAGGTTATCGACACCAACCTGAAGGGAGTCTGGCTGGTAGCGCAGGCAGCTGGACGTCGAATGGTCGCGCAGAAAGTGAAAGGCTCCATCGTAAATGTGGCCTCGATCCTGGGCTTGCGGGTTGCAAGTTCCGTCGCCCCATATGCGATTTCGAAGGCCGGCGTTGTGCAGATGACCAAGGCCCTGGCCCTGGAATGGGCACGCTACGGCATTCGCGTCAACGCGCTTGCGCCGGGATATTTCGAAACCGAACTAAACGACGATTTCTTTCAGGAGGCCGCGGGTCAGGCGCTGATCAAGCGGATTCCTCAGAGACGGCTGGGCGAATTGCGGGAGCTCGAAGGGCCGCTTCTGCTGCTGGCTTCGGAAGCCGGTTCCTACATGACCGGAAGCGTGATCGTCGTCGATGGTGGTCACTTAGTTTCGACCTTGTGAATGATGGTCTCTTGAGACCGGACTTGCAAACTTCTGTGAGGCAATGCCGACATTGGCTGAAAATGATGTGGTGATCCAATGAATACAAACGAAACGCACCCTTTCGAGACGAGTTTGGATCGACATCCGTCCAACTACATACCACTGTCGCCTGTCAGCTTTCTGACTCGCGCCGCAAGCGCGTTCGCCGACAAAATGGCAGTGATCGATGGCGCGCGTCGTTATACTTACGCGCAACTCCTTGATCGCTGCGTCGGGCTCGCATCCGCACTCGCGCAGCTTGGGGTCAAACGGCTCGATACCGTGGCGATCATTGCATCGAATATTCCGGAGATGATCGAAGCACATTTCGCCGTGCCGATGCTTGGCGCGGTGCTCAATCCGTTGAATACCCGTCTCGATGCTGCAAATGTCGCTTTCTCGCTCATGCATGGTAGCGCCAAGGTTTTGATCGTCGATGCGGAATATGCACCGTTGGTGCGGCAAGCGCTGCAACAGGTGGATCGAGAGATCGCTGTAATCGATATCGCTTCCCCTGATTCACCGGCCGCGCCGCTGGGTCAGCACGCCTACGAGACCCTACTCGCTTCCGGTGACCCGGGTTTCAACTGGCCGGGCGTCACCGACGAATGGCAGTCGCTATGCCTGCTCTACACCTCGGGCACCACGGGCGATCCGAAAGGCGTCGTCTACAGCCACCGCGGCGCCTATCTCTCGGCGCTAGGCAACGGCTTCAGCTTTGGACTGACCTTCGACAGTATTTACCTTTGGACGCTGCCGATGTTTCACTGTTCCGGGTGGTCTTATCCGTGGGCAGTTGTCGCCGCCGGCGGCACGCAGGTATGTCTTCGCAAGGTCGAGCCAGCACAGATCTTCAGGCTAATAGCAGAGCATCGGGTCACGCACCTCTGCGGCGCGCCGATCGTACTGAATATGCTCGCTCACGCGCCCTCCGATCAGCGAGTACAATTCGAGCACACGGTCACGGTTGCGACCGGTGGCGCGGCGCCGCCCTCCGCCGTCTTCCGGTCCATGGAAGCCCTCGGCTTTCGGGTTACTCATCTTTATGGTGCTACCGAAACCTACGGACCCGCAACCTCTTGCGTCTTCCAGCCGGAATGGAATGCGCTGCCGGATGAAGAGCGCTTTGCCAGGATGGCGCGGCAAGGTGTTGCCTATCCGATGGTCGAGGCCGTTACGGTAGCTGATCCCAAGACAATGGCCCCGGTTCCACGGGATGGCACGACAGTCGGCGAGATTATGGTTCGCGGTAATACCGTGATGAAAGGTTATCTCAAGAACGAGGCAGCGACGGCAAAGACGCTCGTAGGAAACTGGTGTCTTTCGGGAGATCTCGCCGTTTGGCACCCCGACGGGGCGATCGAGATCAAGGATCGCTCCAAGGACATCATCATCTCTGGCGGCGAGAATATTTCTAGCCTTGAAGTGGAGGAGGTCCTCACCCAGCACCCGGCAGTCATGCTTGCGGCAGTTGTCGCTCGTCCGGATCCGACTTGGGGCGAAACACCCTGCGCATTTCTTGAACTCAAGCCAGGCGTCACTCAACCCGATGATAAGGAGGTCATCGCTTTTTGTCGGGCGCGCATGGCGCGTTTCAAAGTCCCAAAAACTTTGGTCTACGGTCCGCTGCCAAAGACATCGACCGGGAAGATACAGAAGTTCCTGCTCCGCGAACAAGCGGGTTCGCTGTGAAAGAACGGCGCAAAACCGATAACGCGGGACAGCAGCGAGAACCGATCGCTCGCTTGTGGGCCACCCGATGACGATGCGGCACGCCGAGATCAATGGCATCAAGATCGCCTACGACACCCGTGGCTCGGGTCCACCGCTTGTTCTAATCATGGGCTATCGCCTGAACTCGCACGCATGGCCGCTCGGTTTCATCGAGGCGCTGGCGCAGCGATTCACGGTGGTGTTCTTCGACAATCGCGGTACTGGTGCCAGCGACAAGCCGACATTCGGTTATGAGATCTCCAACATGGCCAGGGACGTGTGCGGAATTCTGGATTATTTGAAAATCGCACGCGCCAATGTTCTTGGCTATTCCATGGGAGGTGCGATCGCGCAGGAATTCGCGCGGCAGTTTCCTGAACGGATCTCGGGTTTGGTTCTTTGCGCGGCAACGTGTGGCGGTCCTCGCGCGACCCACGCGCCACCATCCGTCGTCCGTGTGATGCGAGAGCTCGACGGGCTGAATCCGGAAGAGATCGCGCGGCAGATATGGAAAGTTACGTACTCGCCCGGATATCTCGAGAACCACCGAGAACTGGCGGAAGACCAGATGCGACGTGAAATCGCCACGCCAACCCCTTTGCACGCTGCGGATTTGCAATTTCAGGCCTTTGCCGAATTCGATTGCTCCAAGGCGCTGCCAACCATTCAGGCCCCAACTCTGGTGCTGACTGGCGATCTCGACCGATTGGTCTCGCCACAAAACTCCAGGCTCATTGCGAGTCTCATTCCGAGAGCCCGCCTGATCATCATTCCTGGCTGCGGTCACCGCATGATGTGGGAGGCCACCGACGAATGCGTCGGGTTCGTCACGGAATTCCTGGCCAACGCGGACGAAGGGCGTCACGACAGCGTGCCTGCCTCGGGCGACCAACGCCCGCTAACAGATTTCGTCGACTTTCTGATGCCTGCAGTGGAGCTTTTTACAAACTGGCCGTGGATGTTTGCGGGAGCCGGAGTCGATAGCATGCTGATCGCTCGGCAATCGGTATATTTCGGAAGCAACGCTCAGTTTGGCGACGGCAAACCAATTATCCTCGTCCCGCAACTCGGCAGCACTCTCCCCTTCATACTCCTCTCGAACTGGCTCAGGGTACTCGGATATCGCCCGGCAACAGCAGGTATTTCGGCGGATTTCGACGATCAATCGATCGCAAATTTAATACGCGTCACCACGCAGCGGATCGGTCGAAAGGCAGTGCTGGTCGCTCCCGCTTCCAGAGAGCAGTTCGTATCGGCAATTGCAGAAGCCCATAAGGACCTGGTGTCCGATATCGTGTTGCTCAATACATCACGCCGGTTAGATATACCCCTCGGCGTTCGCGCGTATTTCATTTCGTCCGTCTGGTCCCTGCTTTTTGCCATGACCGCATTGCCACAAGTGCTGCGGAATATCCGAATCGAATTGATCGAAACGCCCAGTTCCATCGAACCAGAAAGTGGTCATTACAACTCGCCGCTTCCGTTACACACCAAACATGCCTGACAGCTGATCCGGGAGCCCACTATGAACCGCATCATTTATGTATTGAACGGTCCCAACTTGAATCTGCTCGGCAAACGCCAGCCTCACATCTACGGTCACGAAACTCTTGCCGATGTCGAGGCTGATTGTCGCAGGGTTGCCAAAGAGTACGGATTCGAGCTTCGCTTTCACCAGTCCAACCGTGAATACGAGATTATCGACTGGATTCACGAGGCTAGAGAAGCTGCATGCGGCATCGTGATCAATCCCGCCGCATTCACCCATACGTCGATTGCGATCCTCGACGCGTTGAATGCCTTTGAAGCGCCGGTCATCGAAGTCCACATCTCGAACGTCCACAAGCGCGAGGAATTCCGTCACCACTCCTATGTCTCGCTTCGCGCAGACGGCGTGATCGCAGGGCTTGGAACCCAAGGGTATACGGTCGCACTAGGACGTCTTGCGAATTTGCTCGACGAGGCCAATGCAAAATGAGTGCGGTTTCCCACGGCCTGGCGTTCAAATTGCCCTCGGGACCGGGTCAGGTCGGATCGCTATCATGACTCTGCAAAAGGCCGGACTGGTGGACAACCGTCTCGATGACAGAAGGAAAAACTAAATGACGATCAGCGGACGCACAAGGCTCATTGCCCATCTCGGCTATCCGACCGAGAGTTTCAAGGCACCGATGATCTACAATCCATATTTCGAGAAGTACAATATTGATGCCATCGTCGTTCCAATGGGCTGCACGGCTGAGAACTATGCTGCGTTTCTTAGGCTCGTGTTCAAGCTTTCCAACATCCATGGTGCGCTTGTCACCATGCCGCACAAGGTGACCACGGTCGCATTGCTGGATGAAGTGATGACCACAGCGAAGGTCGCTGGCTCGTGCAACGCAATCCGCCTTGGCCCCGGCGGTATCCTTGTCGGAGATATGTTCGACGGTGAAGGTTTTGTTCGCGGCGTTTTGCGCAAGGGCCGGGTGTTGGCAGGCGCGCGAGCGCTTGTTGTCGGGAGCGGCGGCGTCGGGTCCGCGATTGTTGCTTCGCTGGCCAAGGCTGGTGTGGCGGAACTTGCACTGTTCGACGCCCATGTGGCGACAATGAACAGCCTGGCGGAGCGTTTGCGAGCTTATTATCCGGCGTTGAAGATACAGGTCGGCTCCAAGGATCCGACCGGCTTTGATGTTATCGTCAACGCGACGCCGCTCGGCATGAAGGAGGGTGACCCGTTACCGATCGAAGTTGGGCAAATTTCACCCTCGACGTTCGTCGGCGAAGTGGTCATGAAGCAGGAAATCACGCCGTTTCTGGCGGCAGCAAGAGCGCGTGGTTGCGAAATTCAGATCGGCACCGACATGCTATTTGAGCAGATTCCGGCTTACCTTGAGTTCTTCGGCTTTCGTACGACCACGCCGGACGAGCTTAGGGCAGTCGCGCAGATCAACTACTGAGCACGGTCTCCTCAGTTCGTTTCGCGAGCGCGCACAGCAAGTTGTCTAGGCTAGGTAGCCACTAACCCGCAGCGCTGCGCGGTGGTCCAGGTCATTTAGGGATCGCAGCGAGGCAGCGCAACGTTGCGTCGTGAACGCGACGGGCCACTGCTTCTGGACCTTCCAGTTCCGTCAAGCGCTGCATCGGCACCTCGAGAGTAATCTGGGTGTGATGCGGCAGTCGCGTCAGAACGGCAGCGATATCGATACCACCCTCTCCAGGCGGTAGCCGATCCGCGCGTGCCGTATGCAGAAGCCCCTCAATCGTCGTCGGCTTCTCTGACGGTGCATCACAAACATGAGCCATCGGAAGCCAGTCAGCCGGAATAGACTCTAGTTGGTTCAGCGAACTGCCAGAGCGATCAAAATGCAGCGTATCTACGAGAATGCCAACATTCGGACAAGAGGCCGCAGCGACAACCTTGGCCACGGTCGCGAGGTCAGGCACCGTGGTCCAGGGAAAAAATTCCAGCAGTGCGGACAATCCATAGGGTTTGGCGAGGTACGCGATTGCGCCGAGTATGTCAGACAGGCGCGCATGGTCGCTATCGTAAGGCGCGGCGATGATGTGACGTGCACCGAGCGAGGCGCCGGCGGCGATAAAAGGCTCGAGCGCGGCAACATCTATTTCAGGCGTGATTTGGACTAGCTCGATGTCTGAGAGCCGGAGACCCGTGTCCGCCAGCGCTGCCCTCGTTTCGCGCATCATGACCGCGTCATTCATGAGCGGATAGCCGGGGCTATCTTTGGTTACGGCGATCAGCCGCAGGCCGACCGCTCGATAGCCGGTTCGCGCCGCGACACGCACCATCTCCGGTGGCGGGAGCGACAACACTGTAAGGTGCGCAAGCGACAGATCAGAACGCAGAGCAATACCCTCTCAAACCAACGACCTTCTCATGCATGGCCGGCGTCAGGCTCGCGGGATGGTCAACGGTCGCGATTCCCGCGCCTGTGCAGCGAGGCGAACAGCGGCGTTGGCAGCACCAAATCCATCATAGCTCCGGCGCTGGACGATCTCGAAGAAAAACCGCTCGTCGAAAGTGTGGGTGTAGATCTGGAAGAATTCGCCATCGCCTTCGCGATCGTACAGGATCTGGTTATCGCGCAATGCCACCATTGTCGCTGCATCGAGATCGTATTTGGCTTCGATATCGTCATAGTAATTGTTGGGAATTTTGAGGAAATCCGCGCCGCGCGCGCGCATGTCCGCGACGGTCGCGAAAATATCGGCGCACGAAAACGCGATGTGCTGGACCCCGGAGCCGAAAAATTCGCTGATAAAGCGGGACGCCAGCGTGCGCGTGGCCGATGAACCGTTGAGGATCACGCGCAAGCCCTGATTGCCGTTGATCAACGCTTGGCTCTGCACCAGTCCCACGGGATCGGCGATTTCCATCTGCGGCAGGCGTTGTAGATCAAGAACCCCGGTGTAGAACAACAGCCAGGACAGCATCTCGTCATAAGGCATCGACTGTGAGATATGGTCGACCGTGTTGAGACGGTCGTCAGTCGCATCGGTGCGCAGCGCTTCGAAGTCCGTATCCCAGTTCTTGCCCGCTTGTTCCAGAAAATAGAGCAGACTGCCCCCGACTCCGCGGATCGCGGGGATTTCCAGTTCACCCGGTCCGACCCGCTGATAGAAGGTGCGCGCCATCAACGCTTCCGCACGTGCCATGGTCTTGCTAGCGTCATCGACATCGATTGCGATGGCGCAGACGCCCGGGCCGTGTGTGATGAAATGTGAGTGGGCAAAGCCGTCAGGCTCGCAATTGATGACGAGCTCAATATTGCCTTGCGACCAGCGCTCGACATCCTTGCTGCGATGAGAGCCGGTTCTCCGAAAACCGAGCTGGCCGAATAGCGTGCCCAGATCCCTGGCCTTGGCCTCGCTGAGCGCGAACTCAATAAACCCGACGCCGCGGCTATGCGCCTTCGGTTGCAGCATGGCTGCCGGCTCATGGGGCGAGCTTTCCGCGAGCTGATCCTGCAGCAGAATGAGCGAACGCAGTCCATCCGTCGCGGTGCGGACCGCGGAGCCGGCGCGAAACTGATCGTTGAATATCTCTAGCGACAGCGGACCGGCATACCCGGTTCTTAGCACGGCCTCCATAAAATCGGACACCGGCAGATCGCCCTGCCCCGGGAAGCAGCGGAAATGCCGGCTCCAGGATAGTACATCGAGGCCGAGTTTCGGCGCATCCGCCAGTTGAACGAGGAAAATCTTGTCGGCCGGGATCGATTGAATTGCGTTGGTCGGGAACGCCGGCGCCAGCGCATGAAAGCTGTCGAGAATAATCCCGATCGATGGGTGGTCGGCGCGCCGCACGATTTCCCAGGCATCACGATAGTCGTTGACGTGGCGTCCCCAGGCCAGCGCCTCGAAGCCGACACGCAGGCCACACGCGGCGGCACGGTCGCCAAGCGCGCGGAAATCCGCCGCAGCGCGATCAATGCCGCCGATGGAGACCGGTGAGATATTGCTGCAGATCAACAGCAAATCGGTCCCCAGTTCCTGCATCAAATCGAACTTGCGATCGGCCCTCGCGAAGTTACGGGTGCGTTGCGGTTCGGGCATGCCTTCGAAATCGCGAAATGGTTGGAACGCGCAAATGACAAGACCAAGATCGCGGCAGAGCTGACCGACGTCGCGGGGACTGCCATTAAACGACAACAGATCGTTCTCGAAAATCTCGACGGCGTCGAACCCGGCGGCGGCAATGGCGCGCAACTTTTCATCGAGGGAGCCACTCAACGAGACAGTAGCGATCGATCGAGCGGTCATGCGGTCTGCTCCGTGATTCGGCGCGTCGAGACGTGGGCACCAGTTCGTACCGCCTCACGTACGGCTTCAACGACAGCGAACGTGCCCATGGCATCTTCAACCGGGATCAAATGCCCGCAGTCTCGGTCACCAAGACAATCCTGAGCAAGGCCCTCCCCAAGATTTCCAGCTTCACTGGGTTTCTCCCTAATGATCTGAACGAACGCACTGCCAAGATAGACCAACAGCTATCTAACACAATTACCACGTTGCGCACGAAACGTAACATCATGTTATTTTTTTTGGAGGCGCGATGCAGGCTTTTGCGTCCCATTTCCCGCAAGGCCGCCGGCCTGCATTTCCGAACGCAAGCATCGGATAAAATGTTCGATGTAAAGCGACAGCGGCGCACCACGTTTCACCGCGATGTAAGTATCGAATTGGGTAGGCTCAACGATTCGCAGCAGTTTAATGCCTGGGAAACCGCCATGGGCAACAGTGAATTGATCGATCACGGCGATACCAAGCCCGGCCTTGACGAGCGCGCAGACCGTAGTGCCGAACCGCGCGCGGATGGTCATATCGTAGTTGAGTTTCTTGCGGGCAAAGATTTCGGCCATTATCCGCCCGTAGGGATCTGTCGGATCGATACCGATCAGCGGATAACGGATGATTTCCGCTGCAGAGATTTGCTTGCGGCCCGCAAGTTCATGCCCGTCGGGGACGATGCAGAACAACTCGCCCGACGCAAGCGGCAGGAAGTCGAGGCCAGAGTGATCGAGCCGATAGCTCATGGCAACGCAATCACCTCTGCCGAGCAGCAGATAATCGACGGCTTCCTCGATCTTGAGGATGTTGATGTCGATCCGCAGTTCAGGATAACGCCGCCGCACGCGCTCGATCGCGCGAGGCACCATGACCTGGGAAATGCTGGGTACCGAACCAATGCGCAACTCTGACAACGCACCGTGTCCGATTTTGGAAATGATTTCGGTCAGATCATCGACCTTTTTGTAAACACCGTTGATCTGTTCAAAAATGTTCTGTGCTTCGGGCGTCGGGAAATAGCGCCCATTCTGGCGCTGGAAGAATCGGATGCCGAGCGATCTCTCTGTGTATTTCACCAGGCGGCTAATACCGGGTGCCGAGACATTGAGAAGCTTAGCCGCGCCGCCAATGGTGCCTGTTACCATGACCGCCCGGATAACCTCGACCTGGCGCAGTGTCATCATTTGCCCTAAACCCCAGACAGAGTAGGCGCCTTTAGATAAGGCCCACTCAGATCGCGCGAGAGCCCGGCGGCGATTCGCTAAACTGAGACGGATAGCTGTGGACATCGCTCATGTGCCGATAGCCAGAGCCCATGTCTTCTCCCGGTACCGGCCAGAAGTCGCACACGGAAAACCACAAGCGCCTTAAGCGTAGATAGTAATGCCGACGTTTACGCCAACAAGCGATGTTGGCTAATTGATTACCCCTGGTTCATTTAGGGTCGATAAGAAATCCACAACAGCGCCCATGAAGTAGCCGGTGCGACGAATGCGCGCCGGGCCCCCCTTGGAGCATTGCGGAGACAGACGCTCCACATGCTTCTATTTGCATACAGGCGAAGTTGCGACGATGGCGCAAGGAGGACGTCTCGCAACGCACAATTTTGGCTGCGCCGCAAAAGGTCGGCCTGACTGCGGATTCGGGTTTTATCATTTTTTGATCACGCCTAGTGGGAAGGTGGTAGTCTTTCAGAGCTAGCCAAAGCTCCTGGTACAGGCCTGACAACCACTAGGGGAAAAATATGGCCGACAAACTGATTCAGCCCAGATGGGACCCGCTCCTCCTTGCGGCGCAATTGCAGAAAATCGCGACGCAAAGCCAGACACTGATGCAACGTTTCGTGTCTAGTCAGCCGGACGCGATCAAGCTTGGCATTGGTGACACGTCGAGCCTCGGGTTCGATTTTTTCGAACTCATGACGAAGATGATGACCAACCCGGCGGCGGTCGCGAGGGCGCAGATCGATGTATTTTACGGCACATTGAATGTTTGGCAAAAGACCGCCGAACGCATGTTCATGCTGCGCGCACAAGAAGCCAATGCTCCGAAAGATAGACGCTTCAAGCATCCGGAATGGAGCGAGAATGCCCTCTTCAGCTTTGTGAAAGATAGCTATCTCGTTGCTGCCAAATCGATTCTTACGGCAGTCCGCGAAGCCCAAGGCATCGACGACGCCACTGCTCGCAAGGTGGATTTCTACACCCGCCAATTCGTCGATGCTTTGTCGCCCTCCAATTTCGTGGCAACAAATCCGGAGGTCCTCGCCGCAACCCTGGATTCTGGCGGACAGAACTTGCTACGTGGCTTGGAGAATCTTCTCGCCGATCTAGAACGCGGCAATGGTCGGCTATCGATTACGATGACCGACATGAAGGCTTTCCGCCTCGGCGAAAATATCGCCACAACTCCAGGAAAAATCATTTACCAGAACGAGCTCATGCAATTGATCCAATACGGACCATCGACGCAAGAGGTCCGAAAGCGGCCACTGCTCATCGTGCCGCCCTGGATCAACAAGTTCTATGTTCTCGATCTACAGCCGAAGAATTCGTTCATCAAATGGGCTGTTGATCAAGGCCATACGGTCTTCGTCATCTCCTGGGTAAATCCCGACGAGAAGCTCGCTGAAAAGAGCTTTGAAAATTACATGATCGAGGGACCTTTGGCGGCACTGGACACGATCGAGTCCGCAACCGGAGAGCGCAGCGTCAACACGATTGGCTATTGCCTTGGCGGGACTCTACTTGCCTCGACGGCCGCCTATTTGACTGCGAAGGGCAACGACCGTATCGCAAGCGCCACCTATCTTGTGACGCTCGTTGATTTTACCAACGTGGGTGAAATGGCCGTCTTCATTGACGAAGAGCAATTAGCTTCTCTCGAAAGACGGATGAGGGAGCGCGGATATCTGGACGCGCAGGATATGGCAACCTCCTTCAATATGCTACGCGCGAATGACCTCATTTGGAGTTTCGCCATCAACAACTACCTGCTCGGCAAAGAGCAACTGCCATTTGACCTTTTATTTTGGAATTCGGATTCAACACGCATGCCGGCGGAGATGCATTCGTTCTATTTGCGTAAGATGTATCATCAGAATCTCCTGGCAAAACCCGCCGGTATTAACCTCGCCGATACCCCGATCGACCTGTCGAAAATTTCGACGCCGACATTCATTCTATCCACGCGCGAAGACCACATTGCGCCATGGAAATCGACCTACGCGGCGACCCGTTTGTATTCGGGGCCGGTCAAATTCGTTTTGTCGGCGTCGGGCCATATGGCTGGCGTGATCAGCGCACCAGGCAGCAAGTATGGTCACTGGACAAACGACAATTTGCCGCCGAGCCCTGACGAATGGTTCGCTGGCGCTACGCCTCATCAAGGGTCGTGGTGGCCGGTCTGGGACGAATGGGTATCGCAACTGGATTCCGACCGCGTTCCTGCGCGCGACCCCGGCGGCGGCAAACTCACGATTATGGAAGACGCGCCGGGCTCTTACGTGCGGGTGAGATCGGCAGCGTAGAAAACAAACTTCCGGCTTACCGGTTTCTCAGACGGGTCATTTCCGAACCTCGGTGCGCGCAATCGCGACGTCCGCGCTACCCCAATCAGCCGATATTGTTGGCTTGAAGTCTTACGTCTGAGAAGTGGAAGAGTGGAAGTCACTCCAAGCAGGCAATGCCGGGTCGTACCATTGATCGAGGTTCTCTCCGGCTCTATTTTCGTGCAGACTTGCGCAGCCAAAGGGAAGGATGTCCGGATGACCGAGACCCTTCAGACCACGGGGTTGCCCCGGCAAGGCGTCCGGAAGCAGACCGCAGCCGCGGCTCTTACCGCACTCGGTGTTGTCTACGGCGATATCGGCACCAGCACGCTCTACGGGCTGAAGCAGGCCGTCGAGGCGGCCGGGGCGCCCACCCCCGACACAGTGATGGGCATCGTGTCGCTGATCCTCTGGGCGCTCCTCCTGATCGTCGCGCTCAAATACGCAATTCTGATCCTGCGCGCCGACAATCACGGCGAGGGCGGCATCGTGGCCCTGCTCGCGCTGCTCGATGCAAGGCGCGCACCACGCGGGAGCTGGCGTG
>Ga0210410_10003322_pt1 | contig 14282 bp, 10 predicted proteins | sample IncBWC4MmetaG_FD_161058 | JGI IMG/M metagenome (GOLD analysis project Ga0210410, IMG submission 161058) | Forest soil microbial communities from Barre Woods Harvard Forest LTER site, Petersham, Massachusetts, United States - Inc-BW-C-4-M | ecosystem: Environmental > Terrestrial > Soil >... | reverse complement strand
CGTGAGTTGACGTGGATTATTGGGGTGTTTCTGCTGCTGCTGACGTTGGGGATGGCTTTCACCGGGCAGGTTCTGCGCTTCGATCAGGATGCGTACTGGGGGCTTGGCATTGGGGCCTCCATCATCAGCCGTGTGCCGCTGATTGGCGGCTGGCTGGTGGACATGATGCTGGGTGGGCCAATCATTGCAGGACCCACGCTAACTCGTTTTTTTGCGCTGCACGTGTTTGTCATTCCGGGGATTTTGCTGGCGTTGGTTGGGTTGCATCTTTGGATGGTTTTGCGGCTTGGCATTAATGACTGGCCGATGCCGGGGCGCATTGTGCGCAAGAGCACCTATGTTCGTGAGTATCACGAACTCACAAAAGAGACTGGAATTCCTTTTATCCCGGATGCTGCGTGGAAGGACGCTATCTTCGCGGCGGCGATCATGCTGTCGGTTGTTGCGTGCGCTCTGATATTCGGGCCCTTTGGCCCTACGGGGCAGCCGGATCCGACGATCATCCAGACAGCGCCAAAGCCTGACTTTGCGTTTCTCTGGATCTATGCTGTTCTCGCGTATCTTCCTCCAAGCCTTGAGACTCCGGTGATGTTTATCGCTCCGGTGTTAGCTATTGGAGCGATGCTGCTGCTTCCGCTGATTGCCGGCGAGGGAGAGAAGCATTGGTCGCGCCGCCCGGTCGCTGTTCTGATGGTCGCGGTGATTGCCGTCACGCTTGGTATCTTTACGCGGCTTGGCATGTACACGCCGTGGAGTCCGATCATGAATGCGTGGACGAGCGATCCGATTCCTGTGGGCTACCTGCATGACCGCACGCCGCTGGAGAGGCAGGGCGCGATCGTGCTGCAGGACAAGCAGTGCCGGAACTGCCATTCCATTGGCGGAGCGGGAGGGCTTCGCGGGCCAACGCTTGATGCGATCGCAGCCCGCATGACGGAGGACCAAATCATTCGCCAGGTGCTGCAGGGCGGCGGCAATATGCCGGCCTACGGTAACGCGTTGAATCCTTCGGAGACGACTGCGCTGGTGCGCTTTCTCACTACGCTGCGGGGAAATGATCTGTCCCCTGCGATCGATGCGTCGAGGCAGAGGGTTCTTTCCGGCGAGACACCTGCGACGCCCGAAGTGCATTAGCAGAGCGTTTACTCTGATCCCATGCCTCCTGCGTATCGCGCCATCTTTGAAGAGTGGTCTCCGCCAATTGTTCTGACCGGAACGCTAGTCCTCTGCGGCGCCGTCTATGCGCGGGGGTGGTTTGCGATTCGCAGGACGCGTGCGGCTCAATTTCCCTGGTGGCGGCTTGGGGCATTTCTGCTTGGCCTCGGTGTGATCTGGCTTGCGATTGCCTCACCGCTTGATGGGTTTGCCGATGCGCTGCTAAGTGCTCATATGGTCGAGCATCTGCTGCTGATGTCGTTTGCTCCGCCACTTCTTCTTCTGGGATATCCCGTGGTTCCGCTGCTGCGCGGACTTCCTCGCGGAGTTACGACTCATCTCCTCGGCCCTCTCATCCGTAGCGAGATGCTTCGCAGGCTGGGCTATCTCCTCATTACACCGATGGTTGCGTGGCTCGCGATGAATCTGGCTTTCCTTGGCTGGCATGTTCCTGCGGCTTACGATTTTGCGCTTGAGCACGAACGGTGGCATGAATTTGAGCATCTTTGTTTTCTGGGGACGTCGATTTTATTCTGGTGGCCGGTGATACATCCTTGGCCTACGCGGCAGAACTTTGCGGGATGGCTCCTGCTGGTGTATCTGGCGATGGCGGATATTGTGAATACGGTGCTTTCCGCGTTTCTCGCTTTCTGCGACCGGCCGATCTACGGTTACTATCTGAGGGAACCGAATATCTTCCATATCTCGCCTCTCTCCGACCAGAGAGCCGGCGCAGTGGTGATGTGGGTGATCGGTTCGTTGATTTTTCTCGTTCCTGCCATCGTTGTTACCTTCAGGCTGCTGCAGCCGAAGGAACGGCGATCTGATCTAGATCACTCAGGCGCAGATGATCGCCAGCCTCTGTCAGGAAGCGATTAACAACGAACTATTCGAGGCGAGGAGATTCCGGCCGTTGCGTTGCGTGTGTCGACGATCAGTTGAGCTTCGTCGACGATCTGCCGGTAGTCATACTCGGAATGATCAGTGACGATAACTACGCAGTCGTATTGGCCGATATTCTCCAGTGGCACGCGTTGCATCTGGAGATCGTACTTGCGACCCTTTCCGATCTTTGGGAAGTAGGGATCGTTGTAGGAAACTAACGCGCCATGCTTTTGCAGGTCCTCGATGATTGTGATCGCGGGCGATTCCCGGAGGTCATCGATATCTTTCTTGTAAGAAACTCCCAGTATCAAGACCTTTGAACCCCTTAGAGCTTTGCTGCGAGCGTTCAGGGCCTCGGTTATGAACTCAACGATGTGGTAGGGCATGGACATGTTGATTTCGCCTGCGAGTTCGATAAAGCGCGTGGCGAAATCGAACTCTTTGGCCTTCCACGAGAGATAGAAGGGGTCGACTGGGATGCAGTGTCCACCGAGGCCTGGCCCGGGATAGAACGATTGAAAACCGAATGGCTTGGTTGCCGCAGCCGCGATGACCTCCCAGATATCGATCTCCATTCGCAGGCAGAGCAGTTTTAATTCGTTAACCAGCGCGATGTTCACGCAACGGTAGATGTTCTCGAGCAGTTTCGTCATCTCCGCTACGGTTGGGCTTGATACTGAAATCGCGCGACGAAAGATTGAGGAGTAGAGCGCGGTCGCGATCTCGCTGGCGTGGCGATCGATGCCACCGACGATTTTAGGAATATCTCTGCGTGCGACCGTGTTATTTCCGGGATCTTCGCGTTCGGGGGAAAACGCGAGAAAGAAGACGTCGCCGGTTTGGGAGTCGTCGCGCGAAACCGATAATTTCAACTGGTTTCCGTTTTCCAACAACGGCAGTACGACCTGATTTGTCGTTCCCGGATACGTTGTGCTTTCGAGCACAACCAGTTGACCGGCTTGCAGGTGAGGAGCTATCGCCTTTACGGTCTCGGTAACGAAGCTGAGATCCGGCTCGCGGTACTCGGTGAGGGGCGTCGGCACGCAGATCACAACGGCATCCATTTTAGAGATACAGGCGAAATCGGTTGTGGCTTGAAATCCACGATCTCTGGCGAGCGCTATCTCGGTTTCGGGTATGCGGCAGATGTAGGACCGGGAGCAGGCAAGCATGTCGATTTTGGTTCGATCGATGTCGAACCCGGTAACGCGGAAGCCTTCTTCACTGAACAAGAGCGCCAGAGGGAGGCCGACGTATCCCAATCCGATGACACCAATGGTTGCCGTCTTCGACTTGAACCTGGCGACAGCCTCTTCTTTCAAGAAGGTCGCGCTGAGCGGATTGACTGAGGATATTGATATGGCTGTTTGCATACGGTTGCTCTCATTCTGGTCGTGATGTATTAACTGGCTAACTGCGCTTCAGCGGCATCCAACTCAAGCAGCATTGCGCTCTGAATAAGGTCCAATGTGACAAGCAGGCGTATCTTGCCTTTACGGCGAAGGATCTTACCCTCCAGACCCGCAAAAGGACCAGACTTAATCCGCACCTGTTTCCCGGCAGTTAGGAACGGGTATGGTGTTGCTTTCCAGATCGCCAAAGACGACTGGAGTCTTTCAATTTCCTCGTCGGGAAGAGCAGCTGGATGGCCGTCGAAACTTACCAGCCGAATTATTCCTGGGCGCGAGAGGATCCGAATCCTGTCGGCGAGAAGCATCTTGACGAACACATATCCTGGAAAGAGGGGAAGTTCTATTTCGACTCGACGATGATTCCAGCATCGGACTGCAGCGTAGAGGGGCAGATACGATTCGATGTTCTGCTGGAGAAGCCGATCGGCGACAGCTTTTTCGTGTCGCGGTAACGTGTAGGCCACATACCATCTCGGCCTGTCGATATTCTTTATCACGTCTGACGTTTGCATGGGCCTCCACCTTTCTGACCGTGCACTCGGACAAGGTCTCAACTGTCGGCGAGTTGAAGGCTGTTCTCCAGGAGAGACATTCTGACGGACTCCGCCGCCTTTTTTGCGGAAGGTATTATGTCTCTCATTTTCTGGGCCGAACGGAATACTCAAACTAGAGATTTCGCATGGGCGTATCAGTGTGGTGGCTTACATAAGTAAGAAAAAAATATTGGCATCTGTAAGACCGTGGTTTTCGCACAGAGATTTGTTGCAATGGGGCCAACACCTATCGGTCAAGGTCGTTTTGCATAATTTGATTGTGGGAGATATGTGTGGTTCAGCGCACAGACGCGCTTAGAGGCGCATCGGTATAGGAAAGATGTTTGGAGAAAATTCATGACAAACGTAGTGACAATGTCATAGACAGGGATGAAAAATGTGATGGCTCTGGAACATCAACAACGTCAGATCATCCTGGTCTTAGAAGATGTAGAGGAGACCGCGCAGCTTATTGAGAAGATGCTGAAGGGAAATGGCTACAGTGTGACTGTGGCGAGGAGTGAAGAAGAAGCTATTTTCCGGGGCCGTTTTCAATCTCCCGATTTGATCCTGATGAGCTTAGGCCTTGACCCCGAAGGGCTTCTTGCGACCGCCCATCGAATACGCCGACAAGCTGGCCTCAGTTCGGACGTTGCGATCGTCATTTTTTGTATTCCGACGATCCCGGAGGGCGCTGAGATGGAAGTCGACAAAAATGTTTATGTCACGCGGCCCGACAACTTCAACCAACTTAGAGAGCTTCTCCACCGGCTTCTCTGCAGGGTGCCTACTTACTGAGCTCGCTGCTTTGACGTACACCGACCAATCGATTCAACTCGTCGTTGACGATCTTGTAGCATTCACACACCATCGCTTCCAGGCCCTTCCGATCGAGGATCTTGATACGACCGCGAGAGTAGTGGATCAGACCTGCGTCCTGCAGATGTCCGGCCGCTACCGTCACGCTCTCCCGTCGTCCGCCTACCATATTGGCGATATACTCCTGCGTCATCAGAATCTCGGAGCCATTTACGCGATCATGGCACAGGAGCAGCCATCTGCAGAGACGCTTTTCAAGAGGGTGCAAACGATTGCAGACTGCCGTCTGTGAGATCTGTGTGATGAGCGCCTGAGTGTATCGCAGCAAGATGTGTTGCAATGGGCCGCCGCGGGCAAACTCCTCCTGCAGCGCCTTAGCGGGTATCTTCAGCGCGTGTCCGCCAATCTGCGCTATCGCGCGATGGGGTATTGTGCCACCCCCGAGAAATGAGGCGATACCGATGATCCCGTCATTTCCAGCGAGAGCCATTTCGGCTGTAGAGCCATCGCGCATGGTGTAGAGACATGACACGACACAGGTTGTAGGAAAGTAAGCATAGTCGATACGTTCATCGCACTCATACACCACCTCTCCGAGGGCGAAAGTAACGTCTCGTAGACGAAGACGTGCGCGCTCTTCTGCAGAGAGAGCGCACAAAAGATGATTTTCTACAGACTCTTGCGTTTCCAAGGCTTTGAACATAGGAGACTCCAACACACGGCCGCCAAGCCCGGCGCGTACTGCTTGGTGTCAGCTCGTAATGTCAATTTTGGACAACCAGACCCTGTGGCCCCTATGGGTGTATCGATCTTGCCAGCTTTCCAACCGGGGGAGTGCTGATGCAGCCTGGTAGCAACTAACGCCCCCTTTGGACCCATTGCCATTGCGCAATGCAATTTCCAGGCCAATTGAAATACCCGTAAGTGTTTGCAAAATGGCGGACCGGGTGCGTTGAGCGTGTCTACAAGGCTACACGGGCGGTGTCGTGGGTATACACAGGTTCACACTCTCCTCGGTGGCAACCTTATAAATCCATGATTTGGCGTGAATGCGAATCTTGCTCCCGATACAAACGGCCGACATTAATTGTGACGAAGGAGGGTCTAACTGCAAAGTCGCATCGAACAGTATCGTTGCGCGCTAAGTAGAGAGGTAAGATTTTCTCGGTTTATGTATGCTGCCGCACCGACTTCTATCCGAGAACTTTATAGTTTTGGCCTTCGATCCCTAACTTTGTTTGAAGGGCTTATGAATCATTTTGTTGAATTGACATCGCCTACCGACGCTCCAGAGATGCAATCGCGATTTCCGGCGAAGGCGACCGGGGATCGTTTGCCCCTGGAAGGTGGCTTCGTTGATGGCGGATTTGAAAACCTTGGGACATCTCTTGTAACTAGTTGAGTATTCCACATTTACTTAGGTTTTCCACTGCTGCTAAGGCTGGCGAAGCCATGTCTTGAAGTGGGCAGGAAGTCATCCTCAGGAATATTTGCATAACCTTTGTTCGCCACAGCCCAGGCCTCTTTGCGTGGAAACTTATTCTGGCAAGTCAACCACTCTGCTTTTTGATTCTTCTCTCGTAAGTAATTCACTCCAAAGTTACCTTCTTGTCGAATCAGGAGAAATCAGTGTGACTTTCGATACTTTGGCTCAAGCCGAATTGACGGTCTCGGCGGAACCCTGCTTCGCAAACATCCCATTTCTGGACCTTAAGGCACAGTTCGGGGAGATTCGCGCTGAGGTTTTGGACGCGGTTACTCGAGTTCTGGAATCACAGAACTTTATTCTGGGTCCTGAAGTCGATGCACTGGAGCGTGAAGTAGCTGAGTATGTCGGCGCAAAGTTTGCAATCGGTTGCGCATCCGGTTCGGACGCGCTTTTGCTGTCCCAAATGGCAATTGGCATTGGACCGGAAGATGAGGTTATTACCTCGCCATTCACTTTCGGCGCGACGGCGGGTTCGATCGCGCGGCTGAAAGCCCGTCCGGTGTTTGTCGATATTCATCCGGATACGTTCAACTTCGACGAGCGACAACTTGAGGCAGCGATCACCTCGAGGAGCCGAGCTATTATGCCGGTTCATCTTTTTGGATTGCCGGCCCACATGGATGCCGTTCTGGAGATTGCGCGCAAACACCATCTTGCCGTGATCGAAGACGCTGCGCAGGCGATTGGAGCGCGATGGAGCGAGAAGAGTATCGGGAGTCTAGGGACGTGCGGCTGCTTTAGCTTCTTCCCATCGAAGAATCTGGGAGGGGCAGGCGACGGCGGAATGATAACGACGAATGATCCGCAGATCGCGCAGAGATTGCGCATACTACGCGTTCATGGCTCCCGGAAAAAATACAGTTATGAATTGTTAGGGATCAATAGTCGAATCGATGCCCTGCAGGCAGCTATCCTGCGAGTGAAACTCCGATACCTGGATGTCTGGACAGATCGCCGCCGGAGAAACGCCGAGATCTATCGAAGACTGTTCGCCGAATACAGCCTGACGGAGCAACTGGCTCTGCCTTGTGCGCCGGAGTCGAGTTTTCATGTGTACAACCAGTTTTCGATTCGTGCTCCGCGGCGAGATGAATTGCGGGAATATCTTCGCGAGAGGGGAGTTCCGAGCGAAGTTTATTATCCGAGTCCGCTGCATCTTGAGCCGGCGTTTGAGTATTTGGGCCACCGCATCGGGGATTTTCCGAATTCGGAGGCAGCTTGCCGTGACGTGCTTTCACTCCCAATCTATCCCGAACTTACGCTCGACCAACAGCGAGCGGTGGTTGCGACTATCTCGCGTTTCTACCACGCGGAGCTTTAAAAGGTAATTAATAACATTCGAGGTCAAAGGAGACGAGATGCTTCCGACGATTGCAGTGATTGGAAATGGTGCATGGGGAAAGAATCTTGTGCGAAATTTTCATGCCCTCGGCGTGCTGAAGTATGTTTGCGATTCGCGGAGCGAGGCTCGGCAAGAGGCGCATGATCTGTTTGGAGTGGAGACCTGTTCCTCACCGAGGGAGGTCATCAACGATCCTGAAATTCAAGGCGTGGCGATCGCGGCACCTGCTGCTCAACACTATCAGCTGGCTAGAGAGTGCCTGCTGGCGGGGAAAGATGTGTACGTAGAAAAGCCACTGTCGCTGCGGGTGGATGAAGGGCGGGAGCTCGTAGAGATCGCGGAAGCGCGACAGCGCATGCTCATGGTCGGACATATTCTCCAATACCATCCTGCGATTTTGAAACTTAAGGAGTTGATCGGCTCAGGTGAGCTGGGCCGTATCCAGTACATCTACTCTTCACGTCTTAACTGGGGCAAGCTGCGGTCAGAGGAGAACATTCTGTGGAGCTTTGCACCGCATGATATTTCGGCCATTCTCTATCTGCTGGATGAAGTACCTGTCAGTGTTACTGCTTCGGGCGGCTCTTACATCAATCCGCAAATTTATGACACCACCCTGACTGCCTGCGAGTTTCAAAGCGGTGTGAAGGCGCATATCTTTGTAAGCTGGCTTCACCCCTTCAAGGAGCAGCGGCTGGTGATCGTTGGCACCCAGAAAATGGCGGTATTCGATGACGTAGAGAAGGAGCACAAGCTGGTTATGTACTCGCACAGTATCGATTGGCTAAATCGTCTTCCGATTGCGCATAAAGGGGAGGGTCAAACAGTACCGCTCTCAACGGAAGAACCCCTCAGGAAAGAATGTGAACACTTCATTGAAAGTATTGTCACGCGCAGAACTCCCCGCACTGATGGCAGAGATGGCGTAAGGGTGCTGGAGGTACTAGATGCCTGTGAGCGGTCGCTGCATGGAGGAGCTGTATCGGCTCAGGTTCATGAGGCGGCGGCAAAGTATTTCGCCGATGCCACGGCGGTTATCGACAGCGACAGCGAGATTGGACCCGGGACCAAGGTTTGGCATTTCAGTCATGTTATGGCCGGCGCGCGGATTGGATGCAACTGTAATCTTGGTCAGAATGTTGTTGTCAGTCCGGGTGTGAGGATAGGCGACCGGGTAAAGATCCAAAACAATGTTTCGATATATTCCGGAGTGGAGATTGAGGACGATGTTTTCTGTGGGCCGTCCATGGTCTTCACGAATGTGATTAATCCACGCAGCCACGTGGAGCGGAAACACGAGTACAAACGAACCCTGGTGAGACGAGGCGCTTCCATTGGCGCGAATGCAACGATCATCTGTGGCGTGATATTGGGTCAGTATTGCTTTGTGGCCGCCGGTGCTGTGGTCACAAGCGATGTTCCAGACTACGCGCTGGTGATGGGAGTTCCCGCAGTTCAGGCTGGGTGGGTGTGCGTTTGTGGAGATCGCCTGCGTGAAACAAGCAAAGCGAACTGCAGCGGTTGTGGTCGTCATTACATCATCGAGGACGGCTACTGTCGCGAACTGATCCATACTTCCACTGTCGCCGCGTGAGCCCACTGAAGATTGCTGCCTAGATCGACCAACTGTATTTGTTATGTGCGCGACCACACCGACTAACTGTCGAAATATCTCCTCGGTCGAACACCCGACAAACTAAAGAGCCTACAGGAGCGGATCCCTTGAACCGTCTGCTGCACTACAGAAGACTATTCATTCTCGTCTCGCAAGTTTGCCTCCTTGCAATGAGCTATTACGGGAGTTTTCTGCTGCGATTCGATTTCCGTCCGGATGCGACCTATCAATTGGTGTTCGAGCGAACGCTACCATTGGTTGTTGCGGTCGAGCTGTTCGTCTTCTATGCGTTTGGTCTTCTCCGTGGATGGTGGCGTTACGTTGGAATGAGTGATGCATTGGATATTTGCGAGGCATCGTTCGCAAGCACTGTAGTTCTTTTTTTGACGATCGAGATGGTTCTTAATGTGGACGGTTATCCCCGATCGGTGCTCGCGATTAATCTGGCCCTCACAGTGCTCTTGGTTGGAGGCACGCGTTTTGCGGTTCGCGCGTATACCGAGGGTGCGCAGCGGGGAGCGGCAGAGCTCAACACTCTGATTGTGGGGGCCGGGCGGGCGGGAAGCAACATCGCCCGCGAACTGAAGCATGACACGGAGCTCAACCTGAAGCCGGTTGGATTCATCGACGATGATCCCAGCAAGCACGGTATTCGCATTCACGGCTTAACGGTACTGGGATCGAGTGACCGCATGCAGGAGATTCTTCGCCGGTTGCGCATTCGATGTGTATTAATCGCAATCCCTTCGGCGAGCGGAAGCCAAATAGAACAGATCATTGCCAAGTGCCGCCAGTGCAAGGTCGATTTTAAGATTCTTCCGCCGTTCAGCCGGCACATAAACGGGGGGCGATCCTCAATTGCCAATCTCCGCGATGCGCGCCTGGAGGATCTGCTGGGCCGTGAGCCCGTACAGATCGACCTGGCGAGCATACGTAAGCAGCTCGAGGGTGGAGTGTTATTGATTACCGGGGCCGGTGGGTCGATCGGCTCGGAGCTAAGCCGGCAGGTGTGTGATTTCGCGCCACGTGAGGTAGTCCTGGTTGATCGTTCGGAGAACGCCCTGTTCCAACTAGGTTTGGACCTGAGCACTAACAGACCGCAACAGCATTTTGTTCCTGTGATTGCTGACATTCAGGACGTGAGCGCCATGCGGGAGATCTTTGCCCTGCATCGGCCCGACATTGTGTTCCATGCGGCCGCGTATAAGCATGTGCCCCTGATGGAGCAAAGCTGTTTTCAGGCGGTGACGAACAATATCTTTGGGACTTACAATGTCGCACTTGTTGCACGGCAGTTCGGTTGCAAGACCTTCGTCATGATCTCCTCCGACAAAGCGGTAAACCCGACGAATGTGATGGGGGTAACGAAGAGGATTGCCGAGTTGATCATCCTGGGGCTGCAACACGAGCATACGCGCTACGTCGCGGTGCGCTTTGGAAACGTTCTCGGCAGCAACGGCAGCGTGGTGCCGATCTTCCAACAACAAATCGCCGCTGGGGGCCCTGTTACGGTAACGCATCCGGAAGCGCGGCGTTTTTTCATGACGATTCCGGAGGCGGTGCAACTTGTGTTGCAGGCTTCGACCATGGGAGTCGCCAGCGACATATTTGTCCTGGAGATGGGCCAGCAGATCCGCATCACGGACATGGCGCGCAATCTAATCCGGCTTTCGGGTCTGGAACCCGATCAGGACATTCCGATCATTTACACCGGGCTGCGGCCTGGTGAGAAATTGTTCGAAGAACTCATGTTGGACGGCGAGGGTGTCAAACCAACGTCACATCCGAAGATTCGAGTGCTCGATGGGGGGCCTGCCAGCTTCGAGCAAGTGCAGCAATGGCTCGATGAACTTTCGGCGCTTGTGGAAGCGAAAAATGTATATGGGCTGATACAGACCTTCCAACGCATTGTGCCGGAGTATAAGCCCAGTGATGAGATCCTTGCCCTCTGTGAAGTCGACCGTCACGACATGGCGCTTAACTATCGGCGAGCTCGGGTACAACTTTGGTCCGAGGCCAGCCATATACCTAGCCAGCTCTTACCGGCGCAATTCGCGGCGCCAGCACAGGGAATTTATGAACAGCCGCGTTGATGTGATCCCTGGAATTGAGACCACCGTTTCAGACGCGAGAGCAGCAGAACGGAGAATCCAATGAGCATCAATGCCGAACTCTGGACAACGCCTGAACGACGCAACCCGATGGCCGCGCGGCGGGCCGAAGCGATGAACCGCCATCTTGAGTTGGAGGGAGGGCAGCACGAGAATACACAATATTCGAAGGAAGTCAGCAGGCCGGTCGAACTGGAGACGGAACAAAGCTCCAGTACGCGATACCCGAAGGAGTTCGACCGGCCTGCTTATCCGCTGCCAGGTTACGTAAATAGCCTTACTCCCGAACATACTGACTGGCGCCGTGCTATCGATATTCTCAAGAAACACTGGCGGCTATCGACGCTGTTCGCCCTGGGTGTCACTGTGAGCGTCACGGTCGCCACTCTCATGATGAAGCCGGTGTTTGAGCCTCAGGCGCGCGTCGAAGTTGACCCTCCCGGAGCCGAGGTGTTCTCTCTCCAAGGCAATAACAATGGCGGAGAGTCGGCGGATTACATCGAGACACAGGCGCAGAACCTGCAAAATGATGAGTTGACACTGGAGGTGGTTCGCAAGCTTCACCTCGATCAAAGTCCTTACTTTGGAGCGGATCCCTATGCAATCAGCAGTGGGTCGAGGCTCGCTACTGAGGTTGCAGTTCCCTTGACGCCGGCCGAAAACAGGGCCTTGTTTGTCTTTCGACAGTCGAGAAAGGTTACGCGCGACGTAGCGAGTCGGCTAATCACAGTCAGTGTGTCGGCACACAATCCAATGGTGGCGGCGGCGGTGACAAATACGCTGGTCAACATGTTTATTGAACGGGACTACACGCTGCGAAATGAAGCGATCTCGCAGTCATCGAAGTGGCTGCAGCGCCAGCTGGATGATATTCGCCAGCGCATGGATGAAGCGAATCGTGCGCTGAGCAGTTTCGAGAAGGACAACGGAATTAGTACGATCGGGGACAACCAGAACAGATTCACCGAAGAGATGGTGGAACTGAGCCGGCAATTGATGCAGGCTCAGGCCGATCGGATTCAGTTGCAGTCATACATGAATGATCTCAACGGCGTTCGAGACAGTTCGCTGCCCCAGATTAGCAGTAACCCTGTGGTGCAGGAACTCACAAAGAAACTAGCGGAGGTCAAGGCGGAGATTTCAGAGACTCGCGCGATCTATGGGACGAGCCACCCGAACACCCAAAAGCTTCAGAACCAAGCGGACGAACTGCAAACGCAATTGAGCGCCCAGCGCGCAGAAATTCTCCGGGATATGAAGACGAGCTATACGGCGGCACAAGCGCGGGAGCATTTGATGCAATCGCAGATGCAGGGCGCCAGCAAGCAAATGACTGTGTTGGCCCAATACAACGCTCTCAAGAAGGAATCGGACGCGAGCACGCAACTCTATCAGGCGCTGTACCAGAGGATCAAAGAGGCAGCCATCGCAGCGGAAACAAAGTCGAGCAATGTTCGCGTGGTGGACCGGGCGCGCGTGCTGGATCAACCTACCCGCCCGCATCGTAGACAGAACATTGGGATTGGTCTGCTTGTAGGCATTTTGGGCGGAGTGATCATGGCGTTCTTGTGCGAAGGTATGGATACGCGCATCCGCACGCCCGAGGATATCAAGAGATGTCTTGGAGCGGAATCGGTCTCGGTCGTCCCAGTGATTGGAAATGGTGAACCGAACGGGCAGATTCGTCTAGGGCAACCGCCGCAGCTAAACGGTACGCAGCATAAGCCCTACTTACTTCAAATTGAGCGGCCGAATTCCGCTGCAGGGGAGGCGCTTCGCAGCATCTGCGTCTCTGTGCGTTTATCTCGTCATAATGCCTGCGCGCCACAGGTACTGCTGGTCGTTTCGCCGCTTACGGGTGAAGGGAAGACAACCCTTTCCGTCAACCTTGCCCTCACGCTCGCGCGGCACGGGAGAACTTGCATCGTGGATGCGGACCTGCGCAAGGAGGGTGTCGCGCAAGCGTTAGGAGTCGTAGCCTATCACGGGATCAGAGAAGTGTTGGCCAAGACCATGGAAGTTGACCAGGTGCTGGTTTCGGGAGTGCAGCTACCTAACCTTTCACTCCTTGGAGCAGGCTCCGCGCCCGGCGAGCCGGGTGGGCTGATCTCATCAGGTGCAATGTCGGATTTAGTAGGGAAATTGAGAAAGAGGTTCGAATTCATCGTTATCGATTCGCCTCCGATGCTTCTATTCTCTGATGGCCGAGCGCTCTCTGCCCTTGCAGATGGTGTCATCGTGGTTGGACGCTCCGGAGTGACCACGCGAGAGAGCCTGAAACGCACCATGGATCTGTTGAGAGGAGTGCGCTCAGCTCCAGTAGTCGAGCTCGTTCTCAACGCAGTCGAACATCCTGCGATGGACTACAGGTCTTACCGCAACTACGGCATGGCAGGCTGACTGCTAGAACTCCACTCTCGTTATTGTTCGTAAGGTTGACGTGACAAGTCATCGGAGGAAGATGCCCTTGAAAACGATTCTTGATGCCGATGTGCAGGAGAGACGAGCTAAGAATGATTTAGCCATCGATGGTGGCCAATGTGTACGAACCCGCAAATTTGCACCGTGGCCCTCGCTGTCAGAAGACGAAGTAGAAGCAGTGAGCGCCGTGTTGCGGTCGGGGAAACTCAATTACTGGACGGGTGAGGAGGTTAGACAGTTCGAAGCTGAGTTTGCTTCGTTCGCAGGCTGTCGACATGGAATTGCCGTTGCAAATGGCACGGTGGCTCTCGAGCTGGCGCTGTATTCGTTGAGGATTGGACCGGGCGACGAGGTGATCGTCCCAAGCCGCACGTTCGTGGCATCGGCCAGTTGTGCCATCATGAGGGGTGCCAAGCCTGTCTTTGCGGACGTAGATCCGATCAGTCAAACACTTACTGCAGACAGTGTCCGGGAAGTATTGACGCCGAGTACAAAAGCGA
>Ga0210410_10003320_pt1 | contig 14286 bp, 7 predicted proteins | sample IncBWC4MmetaG_FD_161058 | JGI IMG/M metagenome (GOLD analysis project Ga0210410, IMG submission 161058) | Forest soil microbial communities from Barre Woods Harvard Forest LTER site, Petersham, Massachusetts, United States - Inc-BW-C-4-M | ecosystem: Environmental > Terrestrial > Soil >... | reverse complement strand
CAACACCACAATCGGAGCAGCGGCTGAAACCGGGGCGGTACTCAGCTTTGCACTGAGGGCAAAACATGACAGATCGCGAGTCTACTACACTCTTCCCGCTCCGCATCTGTTCGGAAATCAGCCTGCGCCATTCCGCAAGATGCGGTTCACGTAGCGCTCACACAAGTTCACTCCTCGTTTGCACTTTACTGTGGAAAGAATGGGAAGTTCACCGCACTGGCCAAGAAAGGCGCAGTAACTCTTCTCAAGAATGGCGAGACGGATTCAGTAGCATTTGTGAGAAGGACGCCGTGCAATTCAAACATAACGGCAAGACGTATACGCGAAGGGAATTTGAGAAGCTTGTTCGGGGCTAGGGAAAAATGACTCGCGGCACCGGGGCTCAAGACGAAGTTGGGGCCGCATCTTAATTCTGGCGTTGACCGGGAGTACGATAGCAATCGCGAAGGTGCCGGTGCAATTGGGCAAGGTCGAACATCCCCGCGGAAAGTCATTCTATTGGGCGTGCAACGGTCCAGACTGCCCGTATGAGTCGGAAGATATCAAATACACGATGGACAACTACGACGCCACGCCCCCGTTCGTCTGTCCGCGATGTAGACGGAGCGGAAATCTGCAAGTCGATATGATGAGTGAAGGGATACCAGCCGTTCCGCAGCCTGCGAGTACGCCGGACGGGTTGCCAGAAAAGGTAGGCAACGGGAATCATCCTGAGGAAGATTTTCACGTGGGCTGAATTGCGGAAGGATGGATGCGGCGTTAGGATGGGAATTAAATGGTGGGGCTGGCCGGAGTTGAACCGGCGACCTAGAGGTTAGGAACCCCTCGCTCTATCCATCTGAGCTACAGCCCCATTTCTTACATTGTACCCAAAAACTGTACCCAATCTTGTACCCAACTAGCCCGAAAGTGGGTGCATCTCCGCCGGTTTACGCCGATGCTCCGCCCTGCAAGTCGTTGATTCTCCGCGGATAGCCGCAGGTTCGGGCGGTTTAGGAAACCGTTGCTCTATCCATCTGAGCTACAGCCCCGACGGGAAATAACACCTTGATTTTATATGGAATTGCAACAATCGCAATTGCGTGGAGGATTTGAAAGCGACTAGGATACTGAACGTAGTAAAACTGTAGTAGTTTCCTGCTTTCTGGCGACCGCCCAATTTCATTTGCTGTCCGGTGAGAGCGATAATCGTGACTTATCGAGAGAACCGGCCCGGTGCGGATCATAATGGCGAGCAACTGCAACAATGGCCAGCACGATCAGCGGGGCGACTCGCACCGACCACGCATCCCCCACAAACGAATGCGATGCGAACGAGGAGATCAGTTCGAAGGTCACCCCCGCGTACGCCCACTCTCGCAAAATCCGCGTCTTAGGATATGACAGGGCCACGGCCGCAAGGAGTTTCCCTGCGCCGAGCAAATAACAGAAATACCAGGGGTAGCCAAGGTGGTGAATGGTATCAGAAACCGTTTGCTTGTTGAGGAGGTCCTGCACGCCAAACACCACCAAAAACACCAGGGTCAAACCGGCGAAAATCCAATAAATCACGCTGCCCCCTTCAGCTTGCGGCTGGCTGCTGGACGGGCAGTTCCAATTCGCAAACTCCCCACGTTCCTATTTGGCTTCTTGTACCGTCGCATTACTGACCAGTCAAGCAAAATCAGAAAGACCTAGCAGGGCTGTTGGTGACTCGCGGAGCGGGCGAAAGGCGACTTAAAAAACTCATCAGTGAACGCTGTCAGTGGACAGGTTGTCACCGGTGAAGGCGGCGGGGTTTCAGAACTGGTCAGAAAAGTGGTCAGGTTTAGGAAACCGTTGCTTTATCCATCTAAGCTGCAGCCCCGCTCTTCGCCGGCGGCGGCGCCGCTCTTTGCGTCGCGGCCAAAGAAAACTAATTCGGCGAGCCGCCCGGCGGCGCAGGCCGCGTCGTATCCGGTCCCAATCCCGGAGCGACCCTGCCGATCCGCAACCTCTTGAAAATCGTCGGCCAGTATTCTTTCAGCAGGTTGTTCCCCGCGCTGAATGCGATTCGAATGCCGTAGCGCTCAAACGTTTTTGCCGCCGTACGTTCCGAGTCCGGAAGATACGTATTCGCCAGTCCCTCGGCCGCCAAAGGCCCCAAAGTTCCCGGCCAATTAAACGCTTCCTTTCCTCCATCCGTTCGAATCACTAGCGCCCGGCGCAGCGCGTACCCGGCTCGCGCTCGAAACCCGCCGTTCAGTTTCACAAAGTATCGCGGGTCTTCATGGAGCACCGCCGGCAACAAAAACGTGCCAAAAAAATGGCTCGAAGACCCGCTGGCCATCGACGACCCAAATCGCTTTCCGAATCCCTCGCCGCCCTGTCCATAACCCGCCAGGGTGCCGCGCGCCTCGCTGATTCCTGCCCCGGCTGCCGAACTCAGAATTTGCGGAGGCGATATGCTCTTGTCCAGGAACAGCTCAAACTTCTGCAGCGAACTAAGCGATCCTGGCGTGGTCGCCAACTCTGGATAAAAAAACGATTTCTTCGTGATCAGACCCATCGGCGTCTGCCAGGTGTTTTTGTCAGGCTTCTGCGCCGCGCCCGTCTGATCCCGCTTCGGGGCTGGCGTATCAGGCAGATTCGCGCGGTCGGGCTTGTCCTGCGCCATCGTCGCCCGGCTGATCCATAGGAACGCCGCTGCTGCCAGCAAAACCCGGATTCGTTTGTTCATCGTGGCCATCTTATCATGCGTCCTCTGATGCTTGCCTCCATCTAAGCGCCACTTTTTTCTTCAGCGGCCCAGGCCGCCGATTGCAAGTCCGGCGGCATCCTGGTGAGGGCGGCGCGGCCGCAGAAGTCGGCCCGGCCCTTTCATCTCGAAATGCAGCTCTGATTCCATCAATCCACAGCGAAATGCAGAAATGCTATCCTCTCAATGTTCCTCTTCCCCGGAAAAATTCCAAGAACGCGAGGATGCTTCCCGTGTCAAAACTGCCAAATGAAAACACCGCGAACACCCTGCAAGTAAACGGGGTTGAACTCTATTACGAGACGCAGGGCGCCGGAGAACCGCTTCTGCTTTTGCATGGCGGCAGCGGCTCGCACGAGGATTGGGTGTACGCCGGGCGCGACGAATTCGCGCGCGAATATGCTCTCATCATGCCGGACGCTCGCGGCCACGGCCGCTCGACAAATCCCGCCAAGGCTATCACCCACCGCCAATGCGCCCTCGACACCTTCGCCCTGCTCGACCATCTCGGCATTAGCAAATGCAAGGCCATCGGCCTGAGCATGGGCGGCAACATCCTTCTGCACATGGCTACGCTTCAGCCGGACCGCATCGAAGCCATGGTCGTCGTCAGCGCCACCATGTATTTTCCGGAACAAGCCCGCGCCATCATGCGCCAGGTTCCCATTGACGACCAGCCGCCAAGGGAATGGGACACCATGCGTAAGCGTCACAAACACGGCGACGGGCAGATCATGGCCATTTGGGAATGGCTACGGGGAATGGCCGACAGCCACGATGACATGAATTTCACACCCCCCGCCCTGTCCAGAATCACCGCCTCAACCTTAATCGTGTACGGTGATCGCGATTTCCTCTATCCCGTTGAAATCGCGGTCGATATGTATCGCGCCATTCCCCAGTCCGCCCTTTGGGTTGTACCAAAAGGCGGCCACGGACCTGTCTTCCTCGACGCCGCACCCTTGTTCGTCAAGACCTCCCTCGCGTTTCTACGCCCCTAGCACAGAATCCCCGGCCGCCTTCCACCGTGCTATCATCACTCACACTTCGTCACCCAGCCCTGCCGAATTGGAGACCGTCATGAAACGCACCCTTCGCATCGTTGCTATCGTAGTCGTGCTTTTGATCGTTCTTGTCGTCATCGTTCCTTTTCTGATTCCCGTCGACAAGTTCCGCCCCACCATCGAGGAAAAAGCATCGCAAGCGCTCGGTCGCAAAGTTGAGCTCGGCAACCTTAGTCTCTCTCTCATCAGCGGCTCGCTCTCCGCCGAAAGTATTTCTATCGGCGACGATCCCAAGTTCAGCTCATCACCGTTCCTCACCGCCAAATCCCTGAAAGTCGGCGTCGAGATCATGCCTCTCATCTTCAGCAAAACGCTCAACGTCACCGGCATCACCATCGAGAGTCCTGAAGTCGTTCTTCTTCACAATCCCGCCGGCCAGTGGAACTACTCCACTCTCGGCGGCGCTGCTGCCAAGTCTCAACAAACGCGGGCATCAACTTCGCCCGCCGATCTCTCCGTCCAGAAATTTTCGCTGAAGGATGGCCGCATCGTCGTCGGTTCCGCGACCAACCAGAAGCGCAGCACCTACGATCACGTGAGCGTCGTCGCCTCCAACTTTTCCATGACCTCCAGGTTTCCCGTCACCGTCACTGCCGACCTTCCTGGCGGCGGAAAATTCAAGCTCGACGGAAACGCCGGCCCCATCGACCAGACGGACGCTGCCCTCACTCCCATCGATGCCAAGCTCGAAGTCACCTCTCTCGATCTCGCCTCTACCGGCTTTGTCGATTCGAGCGCCGGTCTCGGTGGCCTTCTCGATCTCAGCGCCAATCTCTCTTCACAAAATGGCGAAGCGGAAACCAAGGGCGACGTAAAAATCTCCAAGGCTCTTTTCATTGCGGGTGGCTCCGCCGCGGGCGTTCCTGTCACCGTAGATTTCAATACCAAATACAATCTCCGCAAGAGCACCGGCGTGCTCGATCCTTCGACGCTCAAGATAGGCAGTGCCGCCGCGCATCTTCACGGCACATATCAAACCGCCGGGGAAGCCACGATCGTAAACATCAAACTCGACGCCAAAGATATGCCCGCGAAAGATCTCGAAGCTTTTCTCCCTGCGCTCGGCATCATTCTTCCAAAAGGAACTTCACTCCAAGCGGGCGCGCTCAATGCGGATCTGAATCTCACTGGCCCTCTGAGCAAGCTAGTTACGACCGGCGACGTCGGTCTCTTCAACGGAAAGCTCGCGGGCTTCGATCTCGGCTCGAAGATGAGCTCGATCGCCTCGCTCGCGGGTATCAAGAGCGGCAAGGATCTGGACATTCAAAAGCTCACCACCAATCTCCGCATGGCTCCCGATGGTCTCAAGGCAGAAAACTTCGTCGCCGTTGTTCCTTCGGTCGGCAATCTTTCCGGAGCAGGCACAGTCGACTCCAAGAACAATCTTGATTTCAAAATGGCCGCCACGCTCACAAGCACTCTCGGCGACGTCGGAAGCCCTGTTTCTGACGTTAGTGGACTTCTTGGCAAAGCCACAGGCGGCGGAAGCGGCTGTAAGACCGGGACAACCGTTCCCTTCCTGATTCACGGCACAACCGCCGATCCCAAATTCATCCCGGATGTCGGCGGACTAGCCGCCGGCATGCTCAAATCGCAGTTAGGCTGTGCCGCTGGTCTCGGCTCTGGCGCCGGAAAAGACGCCGGCAAAGCTCCAGCCGATGCCATCAACACCCTCGGCGGCCTCTTCAAAAAGAAGAAACCGCCACAGTAGCCAGCCGCCGCGGCCCGCGTGTTCGTTTTGAGAATGAGGAAGGTCGATCATTCATAGCGCAGCGCCACGATTGGGTCGACGCGCATCGCCCGCCGCGCGGGAATCGAGCACGCCGCGAGAGCCACGAGGGTCATCAAAATAGCGATTGCCGCTAATGTCGCAGGGTCGGATGCCGCAACGCCGACGAGCAAGCTGGTGATAAGCCGAGCTGCAGCCAGCGCCCCAGCAATTCCAAGAGCTATCCCGGCAAAAATGAATTGCATGCTGCTCTTGATGACATGACCAAAGATACTCTTCTGGTCCGCGCCGAGCGCCATGCGGATTCCGATTTCCGGCGTGCGCTGCCTCACCCAGTAAGACACCGTTCCGTAAATTCCCACGGCCGCAAGCAGCAACGCGATGAATGCCAAACTTCCAAGCAAGAGAGCGTTGAATTTTCGCTGCGATTCGTGAAGCGAGAGCAAATCGCTCAGGACGCCGACGTGATCGATCGCAAGCTTCGGGTCAACGGCACGCAGCTGCTCGTGAACGGCGGCGACGAGCGCACGCGGATCGCTCTTCGAATGAATCACTAGATCGTCTGTCCATTCGCCGCCCGAGGGGCTGTACGCCATAAGGCCGGGCGGCATTTCCAAACCCTCTTGCCGCACGTCGCCGACAACGCCGACGATCGTGAACCATGGACTCTTGAAATTCGGGTCGTCGAATTTCAGCCGTTTGCCGATGGGGTCTTCGTTCGGCCAGTAACGCCGCGCCATCGTCTCATTGATGATGATCACCGGTGGCGCCTTTTCGATTGTGTCGGCCTGCTCGAACACGCGGCCGCGCAAAAGAGGAATGCCCATGGTTTGAAAATAATCCTGGGTCGCGTCACCGTTCGGGAGAAAAGGGTGCTGTCCGGGAGGCTCCGCAGGCTGGCCTTCGATGACGAAAGGAACCTTATACATTTCGCATGGAAAAAGGACGTTCGAGGTGGCGCCGGTGGACGTAACTCCGGGGAGAGCTTGGAGCCGCACCAGCACCTCTCGGTAAAGAGAATTTCTCTTTTTCTCGTCCGCTGAGTTCGCGGGAGCGCCGGGCCAGTAGACATGAAGCGTGAGCACATGCTCTGCGTCAAAGCCGGAGCCTACGGCAAAAATATGCCAGAGGCTGCGCACAAGCAGCCCCGAACCGGTGAGCAGAACGAAAGCGAGCGAAACTTGCGCGACGATAAACAATTTGCGGAGGGCCTGGGGCCTCGGAGCGGCCTGGCCGGAATTTGTTTCGCGCAGCGCGCGGTTCAAATCCACTCGCGGCGCGGAAAGCGCAGGAAGCAATCCGCACATGAGCGCTGTGAATGACGTGATCGCAACAGTGTAGCCGAGCACGCGCGCATCAAACACAGAACCGCTGAGTTTCGCGAGATCGGGATTGAGATTTGAAACTAGATTCAAGATCCAAAGGGCGAGAAGGATGCCGACGGTCGAAGCAATGGAAGAAAGTAAGAAACTTTCGCACAAGAATTGCTTGATGATTCTGCCGCGGGTCGCCCCCAGCGAGTATCGAACGGAGATTTCTTTTTCACGGCCAGCAGCACGAGCCAAGATAAGGTTTGCGGCGTTCAGACACGCAATCAAAAGCACTCCGGCAATCGCGCCCCAGAGCATGAGCAAGCCCTGCCGAACGTTTTGCGAGAGTTGCTGGCGCAGCGGCACGATGCGAACGCCGACGCCGCCATCAATGGATGGGTATTCGGACGCGAGACGCCCGGCGATGGTGTCCAGCTCCGTTTGCGCTTCGGCCCATGTCACCCCAGGATTCAGGCGGCCGATGACCTGCTGGTTTGGATATTGCCGCGCCTTGGTTCTGAAAAATTCGCCGACCTCACGCGGTGTCCACAATTCCGTTTGGTCCGGAAAAGAAAAGCCCGGCGGCATCACCCCGATGATCGTGTGTTTGTCTCCGCCAGAGGACATAAGGTTGCGCCCGAGAACTTGCGGGTCGCCGCCAAGTTTTGTGCGCCATAAGTGGTAGCTGATGACAGAAACATTCGCATGTCCAGGAGTTTGTTCATCGGGAGAAAAGCTGCGGCCGATCGCAGGATTTACGCCGAGCACGGAAAAGAAATTAGTCGAAACCAATGCGCCGGGCGTGCGTTCTGGATCGCCCGCGCCGGAGAGGATGGATTTTCCGCTCATGAAAAAGGCCATGTCCGCGAAACTGTGGCTTTGCGAGCGCCAGTCCGCGTAGTTCGGATACGAAACGAGGCCCGGCGTTTCTCCCGTGCGTTGATTGCTCTGCCAAAGAAACGCGAGCCGTTCGGCATTCGGGTAGGGAAGCGGACGGAAAAACGCGGCATTCGCAAGGCCGAAAATGGCTGTGTTTGCAGCGATACCCATCGCGAGTGTGAGCACAGCAAGCGTGGCGAAGCCGGGATTCTTGCGCAGCATGCGCGCGCCGATGCACAAATCTTCAAACTGAGGTTCCAGGCCGGTCAGCACTCGCATAGCCACTCCTATGCGAATAATTTCTCACCTTAGGAGACGATCGTCCAGAACTCACTCGTACCGGAGTGCCACCATGGGATCCACGTCGGTTGCGCGGCGGGCGGGAAGCCATGTGGCAAGCAAGGCGATGGCGATCAGCAAGAAAGAGACGCCGATGAACGAGAGGGGATCGAGGGGACTGAGCCCGAAGAGCGTGGCCGAAAGTGCGCGCGAGACGCCGACCGAAGCGAGGACACCAATCACAACACCAAAGAGAATCGGCCGGAAGCCTTCACTCACTACAACCCGCAACACTTGGATGCTTTGCGCGCCGAGAGCCATGCGGATACCGATTTCGCGGGTTCGCTGAGCCACGCTGTAGCTGACCATGCCGTAAACGCCAAGGCAGGCAAGCAGCAAGCCTAGCGCGCCGACAATGCTGGCGAGAACACCGCCAATGCGTGAGACCACAAAGTAGGGGTCCATGGAAACCATCGTATTTAACGGGGCAGCGATGACCGGAAGATTGGCGTCCACGTGGCGAACTTCGTGGCCGATGGCCGTGAGCAGCGGCGTGAGATTACCGTCCGCGCTCACGAGGAGAGTGCGGGTCCATTGGCGGGATTGGGAAAGTGGAATGTAGAGATACGATTCATCGAGCTTGCGGAGGTCCATGCTGCGGACATCGCGGGCAATGCCAATCACCTCGCTGCTCGGGATGAATGGATCGCTCTCGCCGGGAAAGGACGTGCTTCCTTTTTCCGAGCCGATCTTCAGAAGTTTGCCAATCGGATCTTCACCGGGCCAGAAGCGGCGAGCGGTGGCCTCGCTAACGACAACGACTGGCGATTGTCCATCCGCCTCGCGAGGGGTGAAGGTGCGGCCGCGAACGATGGGAATGCCGAGAGTTTCAAAATAATTTGGAGTGATGTAGCTATAGCCCGAGGCCGGCGATTCGCTCTCGCGAGCAGCAGGAGCAGGAGACGGCGCGCCAGCTGGTGCAATTGGCACCCAGCGAATACCGCCCATGGGGCCGCGCGACGCCTGCGTGACGGAGCGCACGCCAGGGAGGCCGGCGATTGCTTGAATGAGGTCGCGATTAAGCTGGAGCAAACGTGCCTGGGGATAGTGCAGATTCGCAGGATTGTACGCTTCGAGATACAGGACGTGTCGACTCTCGTAGCCCGGATCGACGGTGAGCGCGCGTTGCGAGCCGCGGAGCAGCAGTGCGGAACTGATGAGCAGAACGAGACAAGCGGCCATCTGGCCCGCGATAAGCAAGCCGCGCAGCTGCGAACTTCTAAAGCGATGGCCGAACGCAGTGCTGTCATCCTTGAGTGCGGAGTTCACGTCGGCCTTCGAAGCTTGCAGGGCCGGAGTCAGACCAAAGGCAATGCCAGCTGCGCAGGAAACAAATAGGGTGTAGGTGAAAATGCGAATGTCGGGACTGATCTCGAGAGCGATCGTGCCCCAGAACGACGGGAGAGCTGAAGCAATCTCGACGATCAAAAGGTGAAGCATCCAACCGGCTAGAGGCAGGCCAACTGCTCCGGCAAGAAGACCGAGCAGCATACTTTCAGTGAGCAATTGGCGCAGCAACCGCCAGCGGCCAGCGCCAAGAGCGAGGCGCACAGCAATTTCTTTGCGACGAGCGACGGCGCGCGCGAGCAGCAAGCTTGCCACGTTGGCGCAAGCGATAAGGAGGAGCAAAGCCACGGCTGACATGGCGGCGATGATAACGGGCCATGCATCGGAATCAAGCGCTGCGAGGTTGTTGCGGCCTGAGGCAACGTTCACGCTCATGTTGCGCTCCGCCTCAGGATACTGCGCTCGCAACTGCGCCGCGAGCACGCTGAGTTCCGCCTGTGCATCCGACAGCGTAACTCCGGGTTTCAAACGTCCCATGGGAAAGCCGGCGCTCACGAGGCGATTTTCCAATTCTTGGCGGGTTACTGCATCTAAGGCGATTTTTGCAGAGACGGGCGCCCAAAGATCGGGAACTGATGGAGCGGTAGCAAGGTAATCGAGCGGCGTAACGCCGATGACCGTAAAAGCAGCGCCATTCAGGTGGAGGGTTGAACCCACGATATGGGGGTCGGAGTGAAAATGCCGCTGCCAGGAATTTCCGCTCATCAGGACAACCGGCGTGGCATTGGCTTGATCATCCTCGGGCAAGAGGATGCGGCCCAAGAGAGGAGTTGTTCCCAGCATTGGGAAGTAGTTGCCGGAAACAAAAAAACACATAATGGGCTGAGCGCTGCCCTGAAGCAATTGCGGAAGCTGGAAGCCGACGGCTCCGGCGACGCGGGGCACGGCTTCCGGACTCGTGGCTGGCAAGTCGGAAGAAGTGACCGCCATGCCGAAGGCAAACAGAGAAAGATCAGAGAAGGATCTGCTGTGGTCGCGATAGTAGAGGTAATCAGGATAAGAAAATCTGCCGTCGCGTCCTCCCGCGTTGATGCGAAGGAGGATTGCCAGACTGTCAGGGTCTTTCACGGGGCGAGGGCGCAAGAAAAGGGCGTCAAAGGCCGTGAATACAGTGGTGTTCACGGCAATGCCGAGAGCGAGAGTGAGGATGGCGACGGAGGCGAAGCCGGGGCTCTTGCGCAACATGCGGAAGGCGTAGCGGAGGTCGGCGAAGAAGCCTTCGATGGAGGGCCATTGCCAGATGGCGCGGCTGTCTTCTTCCATTAGAGTGAGATTGCCGAATTCGCGGCGTGCGGCGTGCGCGGCTTCTTTCCTGGACATGCCGCCCGCCATTAGCTCCTCGATCTTTTCTTCGAGGTGTTCACGGATCTCGTCGGAGAGATCATTGTATAGACGACGACGGGAGAATAGCTGCTTCAGCCAGTTCATAATTCACTCCCTGCTACGACGTGTTCAACGGATTCGCGCATTTGCCATGGGCCCTCATTCATAACGCAAAGCAACCATGGGATCGACGCGAGAGGCGCGGCGGGCGGGCAAGTACGCGGCCAGCAGTGCAATGGCAAGCATTGCCGCGGCGCCCATGACGATCGGAGCGGCGGTTTTCGATGGCAGATCTTGGATGAAATGCGCGGCGAAGTGTTTGGCCCAAAACGCGATGGGCGCTCCAATAATCAAGCCTGCGGACACCAAGCGCAGCGCTTCGCCGAGGACCATGCGGGAGACATCGCTTCGCGTAGCGCCGAGAGCTATGCGGACGCCGATTTCGTTGATGCGCCGGGCGACAGCGTAGGAAAGAAGTCCGTAGAGGCCGATGGCGACGAGCAGGGCACCCAGCGCGCCAAACCATCCGGATAGCGTGACGATAAATCGCTCGGGAACGATGGAGGCGTCTAGTTGATCGTCCATGGTCGTGATCTGAGCAACCGGAATGGACTTAAGCAACGATGTGGCAGCGCTGCGCACTTCGGGAGCCAAAGCATCTGGGTCGAGACTCGTTCGAATTGTAAATTGCGAAGAGATACGGCTCTCTTGGAAAGTGTCGAGGTAGATGGTGTGCGGCGGGGCTTCGCGAATGTCGTTGTATTTCGCGTCGCCAGCGACGCCGACAATCTCGTAGGGCTTGTCGTCAAGATCGAAGGTGAGACGTTTTCCGATGGGGCTGCGACCGCCGAAATAGTAGCGGGCCATGGTCTGGTTGATGATCGACGCGCGGGGGCCGTTTTGATCTTGTTCGGTGAATCCGCGGCCTGAGAGTAACGGCGTGCCGTACGTTTCGAAATAGTTTGGGGCAACCGAGTTGATGAAAACCATGTCGCGATGGTTCTCGGGTTTTTCTTCGCGGCCTTCGACGCTCACGCAATAACAGGCACGCGCGCGGCCTGAGATCGGAGTCATGGAGCTGAGCGTAGCAGAGCGTACACCGGGGATTGCTTCCAGCCGTCCGAGAAGTTCCTTGTATATCTGGGAGAGTTGATCCTCTTGGTAGCCACTCTTCGACGAATCGAGCGAGACGAGCAAGAGGTGGTCGCGGCGAAAGCCAAGGTTGAGATGCTCGAGATTCGAGAGGTAGCTGATAAACAAGGCGGCCGCGCTGAACAAGACTACCGAGAGGGCTACTTGGGTCACGACCAAACTCTTGCCGAAGAGACGGTGGAGCCTGCTCTCACCGGTGCCGCCAACGTGACGCAACGCGGAGGCCGGGAGAGTGCTCAACACTCGCAGAGCGGGAGACAGGCCGGAAATCACGACAGTCAGAAGGGCAACTGTGACAGTGAAAAGCAATACTTGCAAATCCGGATTAACCTGAATCTCGAAGTGAGATGGCATTCCCCGCATATCGTGGCCCGACAAAATGATCCGCACCAGCGCGCCCGCGCCGAAATAAGCGAGGACGATGGCTAGCAGGCTGCTGGCCGCGGAAATCAGGAAAGGCTCGGCCAGCACAAGGCGCACGAGGCGAAGCCGGCCTGCACCCAGAGCTACGCGCAATGCCATCTCGTGTTGCGCGGCCGCACCGCGCGCGAGCAGCAGACTGGCGATGTTGGTGCACGCAATCAGTAATAGAAGACCGACCGTCGCCATAAGGACGAGGAGTGGTGTCGTAAATTGTTGGCGCAGCGGTGATGTCAGACCTGTGCCAGCGGGCTCCATTTCGAACTTCATGTTGCGAAGGAACGGATTTGGATTGGGGGCTTGCATGGTCGAGAAGAACAGCACGGCCATATCGGCTCGCGCTTGTTCGAAAGCTATTCCCGGTTTCAACCTGCCTATCAATGCCAGTGATCCCCATCCGACCCCTGACGGATGATGAAGCCGCGCCAGGGCTAACGGCAGCCAGATATCCTGGGTGGACTCTTCGCTGAGTCCGGCGAATCCGCGTGGCGCGACTCCGACGACAGTTACGGGCACATTTTCCAGGTTGATTTGCTTGCCGAGGATTGACGAGTCTAGATTGAACGTGTTTTTCCAGTAAGACCAACTGACCACGGCCACAGCCTCCGGATTATCCGCTTGGTCATCTTGCGGACCAATCAGACGGCCGAACGCGGGCTGAAGTCCCAGGACCTCGAAGTAATTTCCATCGACAAATCCGCCGTCAATGGCCTGTGACTCGAAGCCGCTATGAGGCAGTTGAAAAGTTTCGTGAGTGGAGGCAATCAGTCCGGAGAAGACGTGATTGTGGTCACGCATGAGTTGGTAGGATTCCTGGGAAAAGCCGCTCAGCTCCGGCTCACCGGGGAAGCGGTGAAGGAGTTCGACAAGCTGTCCGGGGTCTCGCACGGGGAGCGTGCGAAGCATCAAAGCGTCGATCAGGGTGAAAATGGCGGTGTTGGCGCCGATGCCGAGAGCTAGCGTGAGAATTGCTGTTGCGGTGAAGGCCGGAGTTTTTCGGAGGGTACGCACAGCGAAACGAAGGTCGGCGAAAAGGCTTTCGATCTTGGTCCATTGCCAGACTTCGCGACTGTCTTGTTCAGCGAGCGTGATGTTACCGAATTGGCGGCGGGCGGCGGCCATGGCTTCTTTTCTGGGCAGGCCGGTGGCGACGAGTTCTCCGATTTTTTCGTCGAGGTGGTCGCGAATTTCATCGGAGAGATCATTGTAGAGGCGGCGGCGCGAGAAAAGCTGTTTGAACCAGTTCATGGCAGACTCTGTTCCTAGGCCGCGTCGAATGCCGCAAAAAATTCAGAGAGAGGCGTCATTCGTACCTCAGTGCAACCATGGGATCGACTCGTGAAGCACGGCGAGCCGGTAAAAAACTGGCGATCAGTGCGATGGCTACCAACAGGGCCGTGGCTGCAGCGAAAGTCAACGGGTCGTTCGGTTCGAGCCCAAAGAGAAGAGCACTGGCGGTTTGAACAACGGCGAGGGCTAATACCACGCCAACGGCGGCGCCAAGCGCCAGGAGCACGAGAGTCTGACGCACAATGATGGCTACAACATTTCGGGGGGTGGCGCCGAGAGCCATTCGAATGCCGATTTCATTGCGGCGCATCGCGACGATATAGGAAATGACGCCGTACAGTCCGACAACCGCGAGGAGCACGGCGAGCAGGCCGAAGAACCCGGATAGCATGGCCATCAGACGCTCCTGGACCAGGCCGTCGCGGATCTCCTTCTGAAAATCAGAGAATTCCGTGACGACGTCCGGGTGTTTTTCGGCGATCAGGCGCTTTGCGGCGGTGGCCACGGCTGCGGAATTGAGATTCGAGTGAATCATGACGCTGGTCCACGGGCCCTGATTCGGGAATTGCGAAGCCGGGGCGAAGGTCATTGGCGGGGTCTGGCTGCGCAGATCGTTATAGCGGGTATCGGGGACGACGCCGACGATTTCGTAAATGGTGGAGGGATAGTCTGGCTCCGGGCTGGTGCGAAGAGATTGGCCGAGAGGGTTGGCGCTGG
>Ga0210410_10003319_pt1 | contig 14290 bp, 11 predicted proteins | sample IncBWC4MmetaG_FD_161058 | JGI IMG/M metagenome (GOLD analysis project Ga0210410, IMG submission 161058) | Forest soil microbial communities from Barre Woods Harvard Forest LTER site, Petersham, Massachusetts, United States - Inc-BW-C-4-M | ecosystem: Environmental > Terrestrial > Soil >... | reverse complement strand
TACACCAGGATGCTGCTCGGCGCGGTTCCCGATCTCGCCATGTCCGGCCGGCAGCGGATTCCGGTCAAGGGCGAAATCCCCAATCCGATCGATCCGCCGCCCGGCTGCGCCTTCAATCCGCGCTGCCCGCTGGCGTTCGATCTCTGCCGCAAGGTGGCGCCGTCGCTGATCGACGGCGTCGCCTGTCACGCCGTCAACAATCCCGTCCCGGCGAAAGCTTCCGCATGATCACGCGGATGGGAGCCAATCCTGTCAACCAAACGGTTGGCAGCGGACCTCGCCTGTGATCAAGTGCGCCCGCACCAGATACCAGCGCAAACGAAATGATAGGTTCCCATGGGCAATATCAATCCCGATCCGTTCACGACCCGGCCGGAAATCGAAGGCACGTTCGGGGTCGTCACCTCAACCCACTGGATCGCGACCGCTGTCGGGATGGGTATTTTGGAGAAAGGCGGCAACGCCTTCGACGCCGGCGTCGCCACCGCGTTTACGCTGCAAGTGGTCGAGCCGCATCTGAACGGCCCGGGCGGCGACGTCCCGATCATCGTGCATGACACCAGGCGCGCGCGCACCGAGGTGATCTGCGGCCAGGGCCCTGCGCCTTCGAAAGCGACCATTGCGCATTATCGCAGCGAGGGGCTGGAGATGGTGCCCGGCACCGGACTTCTGGCCGCCTGCGTGCCTGGCACGTTCGAATCATGGATGCTGCTGTTGCGCGACTACGGCACGATGCGGCTGCGCGACGTGCTCGAACCCGCGATCGCCTACGCCCGCGACGGTCACCCGCTGGTCGAGCGCGCCGCCGCCACCATCCAGATCGTCGAGAAACTGTTCCGCACGCACTGGAAGACGTCGGCGGCGGTCTATTTGCCGAACAATGAGGTGCCCAAACCCGGAACGCTCTTCACCAACAAGACGCTTTCGGAAACCTATGCGCGCATTCTCAAAGAGGCCGAAAGCGCGGGAAGCGACCGCACAGCCCAAATCGAAGCCGCGCGAAAGGCCTGGTCGCACGGTTTTGTGGCCGAGGCGATCGACAAATTCTGCCGCACCCAGGACGTGATGGACGTCAGCGGCTCTCCGCATCGCGGCGTGCTCTCGGCCGACGACATGGCGCGCTGGCAGCCGACCATCGAGGCGCCGCTGACCTACGATTACGGCCGCTACACCGTGTGCAAGGCGGGGGTCTGGAGCCAGGGCCCGGTGATGCTGCAGCAGCTCGCGCTGTTGAAGGGATTCGAGCTCGACGGGCTCGATCCCGCCGGCCCCGAATTCATCCATCTGCAGATCGAGGCAGCCAAGCTTGCCTTCGCCGACCGCGAGAAATTCTATGGCGATCCCAAGTTCACGGAGATCCCGATCGCGACCTTGCTGTCGGACGCCTATAACGACGAACGCCGCAAGCTGATCTCCAGGGATAAAGCCTCGCTCGACTTCGTCCCCGGCTCGGTCGAAGGGTTTGGCTCGGTAGTCAAACTGCGCCGCGCCGAAGGCCATCGCGAGGCCGTCGGCGCGATGGGCGCGGGCGAACCGACCGTTGGCCGGTTCGGCGAGGTGCGCGGCGACACCGTGCATTTCGACATCATCGATCAGGCCGGCAACATGATCTCGGCGACGCCGTCCGGCGGCTGGCTGCAATCCTCGCCGGTTATTCCCGAACTCGGCTTCTGCCTCGGCAGCCGCGCCCAGATGTTCTGGCTGGTGGAAGATCATCCGGCGGCACTGGCGCCGGGCAAACGGCCACGCACCACGCTCTCGCCCACCATGTGCTATCGCGACGGCGAGCCGTACATGGCCTGGGGTTCGCCCGGCGGCGACCAGCAGGATCAGTGGACCACGCAGTTCTTCCTGCGGCACGTCCACGCCAAATTGAACCTGCAGGAAGCGATCGACGCGCCGGCCTGGCATTCCGAACATTTCCCGATTTCGTTCTGGCCGCGCACCGCGCGCCCCGGCGTGCTCGTGGTCGAAAACCGCGTGCCGAAGGCGACCGTGGATACGCTGAAGAGCCGCGGCCACGTCGTCGAGATCGGGCCCGACTGGTCGGAGGGACGCCTGACCGCGGCTTCCAAGGTAGGCCGCCGCCGCCGCGCCGCCGCCAATCCGCGGGGCATGCAAGGCTACGCGGCTGGACGGTAAAGAGCAGCAAGGCCCGAGATGACCTGGTCGATCATCGCCCGCGATAGCGCCACCGGCCATTTCGGCATCGCGGTCGCGACCCGTTTTTTCGCGGTCGGCGCCCGCGTGCCGCATATCGCCGCTCGCTGCGGCGCTGTCGCGACCCAGGCGCTGGTCAATCCCTATTACGGCATCGACGGCGTGAAATTGCTGCGCGAAGGGCGCGAATCCTGCGACATCGTCAAAACCCTGATCGCTGCCGACAGCGGCCGGGAGAGCAGGCAACTACACGTCATGGATGCCAAGGGCCGTATCGCGTCTTTCACCGGCAAGGAATGCGTCGACTGGTGCGGACATATCCAGGGCGACGGCTTTTCGATCGCGGGAAACATGCTGGCGGGTGCAGCCGTGCTGGATGACACTGCGAAAGCCTATGTCGCGAATGCCAGCCTGCCCTTCGCCCGGCGGCTGATCGCGGCGATGCGGGCCGGCGAGGCCGCCGGCGGCGACAAGCGCGGCAAGCAATCGGCGGCGCTGCTGATCCACGGCGAGGAAGACTGGTCCGATCTCGACCTGCGCGTCGACGACCATGCCGATCCGCTTGCCGAACTGGAGCGGCTTGAACAGGTCAGCCGCGAGCGCTGGGTACATTTCCGCCAATTTCTCCCGACCCGCAAAAATCCGGCCGGGGTGACCGACCGCGAAACCATCGATGCCGGGATCAGCGCCGCGATTGCGAGTCAGGGATGACGGCTAGCCCGCTGATCGAAATCGAGGGCTTGCGCGTCATTTTCCATGGCGACGACGGCCGTTCGACGCACGCGGTCGATTGCGTCGATCTCAGCGTCGCCAACGGCGCGACGCTGGGGCTGGTCGGCGAATCCGGCTGCGGCAAGAGCGTGACCTCGCTCGCGATCATGGGGCTGCTGTCAAAATACTCCGCCGAAGTCTCCGGCTCGATCCGGTTCGATGGTTTTGATCTGCTCGACGTGCCCGACCAGACGCTGCGCGACCTCCGCGGCAATCGGCTCGCGATGATCTTTCAGGAACCGATGACCTCGCTCAATCCGAGCTTCACCATCGGCGACCAGATCATCGAGACCATTCTGCGCCATCGCGGCGGAACGCGGCGCCAGGCCCGCGAGCGCGCCGTCGAGCTGTTGCGCCGCGTCCATATCCCCTCGCCCGAAAAGCGCATCGATGAATATCCACACAAGCTTTCCGGCGGCATGCGTCAGCGCGTAATGATCGCGATGGCGCTGGCCTGCGATCCCAGGCTTCTGATCGCGGACGAGCCGACCACCGCGCTCGACGTCACGCTGCAGGCGCAGATTCTCGACCTGATGCGCGAATTGAAAGCCGCAAGCGGGGCCGCGATCATCCTGATCACCCACGATCTCGGCGTCGTCGCCGAAGTCTGCGACGAGGTCGCCGTGATGTATGCCGGCGAAATCGTCGAACGCGCGCCGGTCGATGAACTCTTCGCCAACCCGCAGCATCCCTACACCGTCGGCCTGCTCGGCTCGATCCCGCGGCTCGACCGCCGCGCCTCGCACCTGGCGACCATCGAGGGCATGGTGCCGAACATGGCCAATCCGCCATCCGGCTGCCGCTTTGCCGCGCGCTGTCCGTTCGTCGGCGACATCTGCCTTGCCGCGCCGCCGCCGCTGGCGATGCTGAGCCCAAGCCACGCGTCGCGGTGCGTCCGGGCTCCATTGGAGAGGCTGGTGTCGTGACCGCCCTGCTCTCCCATCTCGTGCCCCGGGCGCGGTGCATCACAAGCGTAGCGCAGTGGTGCACCGCTGAACGGGGGCCCACGCCGCTCGCTGCACAAGGTGGGTCCCGGTTCTGCGGAGCAGCGTTTCACGCTGCACCGCGCCCGGGGCACGAGAACTTCGGAGCGCGAAAATGACCGCCCTGCTCGAAGTCGAAGGCCTGGTCAAACATTTCGTCGCCGAACGTTCGGTGTTCGGCCGGCCGACCGCCCACGTCAAGGCCGTCGATGGCGTCAGCTTTTCGGTCGAAGCCGGCAAGACGCTGGCGCTGGTCGGTGAGTCCGGCTGCGGCAAGTCCACGGTGAGCCGGCTGGTGCTGCGGCTGATCGAGCCCGACGCCGGCACGGTTCGCTTCGAGGGGCGCGATCTGCTCGCATTGGACGCCAACAAATTGCGCATCTTCCGCAGGGATGCGCAGATCATTTTTCAGGATCCTTATGCCTCGCTCAATCCGCGCATGACGGTCAGCCAGATCCTGACCGAGCCCCTGGCGCTGCATGACCTTGTGCCGCCGCCGCGCCGCCGCGAGCGGGTCGAGGAATTGCTGCGGCTGGTCGGGCTCGAGCCGCGCTTTGCGCGCCGCTATCCGCATGAATTCTCCGGCGGCCAGCGCCAGCGCATCGCGATCGCCCGGGCGCTGGCGGTGGAACCGAAGCTGATTATCTGCGACGAGCCGGTATCGGCGCTCGACGTCTCGATCCGCTCGCAAATACTGAACCTGCTGCGCGACCTGCAGGACCGGCTTGGCCTCGCCTACATCTTCGTCTCGCACGATCTGGCCGTGGTGAAGCACATCGCCGACCGGGTCGCGGTGATGAATCTCGGCACCATCGTCGAGATCGCCGAAGCGCAGGCGCTGTTCGCCGCGCCAATGCACCCCTATAGCCGCGCGCTATTGTCGGCCATCCCCGTACCAAAACCGCGCGCAAAACGCAGCCGCATCGTGCTGCAAGGCGAGATGCCGAGCGCGCTCCGTCCGCCGCCGGGCTGCCGCTTCCACACCCGCTGCCCCTATGCGATCGAGCGCTGCCGCGTCGAGGTGCCGCAATTGCTCGCCGACGGCACGGGACATGCAACGGCCTGTCACCGCACGGCGGAACTGCCGCCGCCCGAGAGCATCGTTCCAGCCGATGGCGGCTTTTCGCCGACGCTGGAAAAATTGGTCGCGGCGTTCAGCGGTGGTGCAGAAGTGCCGGCTCGGGCCGGGGTTGATATAGTCGGGACTTAATCCAAGAGGACATTTAATCCAAGAGGACATGGGGACAGAGTGATGAAAATCCTGCGTTTGGCACTGACGGCGGCGGCCCTGCTGCTGTCGTTCGAGGCAAATGTTCAAGCCCAGACCACGCTGCGCATCGGGCTGGCCGAGGACCCCGATATCCTCGACCCGACGCTGGCGCGCACCTATGTCGGCCGCATCGTATTTGCCGCGTTTTGCGACAAGCTGTTCGACATCGACGAAAAGCTCAACATCGTGCCGCAGCTCGCGCTGTCGCACGAGACCTCGGCCGACGGCAAGGAGGTCACGATCAAGCTGCGGCCGGGCGTGAAATTCCAGGACGGCGAGCCGTTCGACGCCGCAGCTGCGAAATTCTCGCTCGACCGCCATTTGACGATGCCGACGTCGTTTCGCAGGCCGGAGCTTGCCGCCGTCGACCACATCGACGTCGTCGATCCCCTGACCATCAAGATCGTCTTGAAGACGCCCTATTCGCCGCTGGTCGCGCAACTCACCGATCGCGCGGGGATGATGGTGTCGCCGAAAGCGGCGAAGGAGGAAGGCGACAAGTTCGGGCTGCACCCGGTTTGCGCCGGCCCCTACAAATTCGTCGAGCGCGTGCAGCAGGACCGCATCGTGTTCGAAAAATTCGCCGATTACTGGAACAAGGACAACATCCACATCGACCGCATCGTCTATCTGCCGCTGGTGGACGCGACGGTTCGCCTCGCCAATCTGAAATCCGGCGGCCTCGATCTGATCGAACGCCTGCTGGCGACCGACATCAAGGCGGTACAGGCGGACCCGAAACTCAAATTGTCCAGCGCGATCGAGCTCGGCTATCAGGGCGTGACCTTGAACATCGGCAAGGACAAGGCCAAGGGACCGCTCAGCCAGTCCGCCAAGGTGCGCCAGGCGCTCGATCTGTCAATCGATCGCGAGGCCATCAACCAGGTCGTATTCAACGGCGAGTTCAAGCCCGGCAATCAATGGGTCAATCCCGATCATCCTTACTACCAGAAATCCTTCCCCGTCCGCGGGCGCGACGTCGCCAAGGCCAAGGCGCTATTGAAGGAAGCAGGCGTGACCGCGCCGGTCAGCGTCGACTTCATGGTGCCGAAGGGCGCCGAAACCGAAGCCGTCGCGCAGGTGATCCAGTCGATGGCGGCGGAGACCGGCTTCGACATGAAGATCAGGGTCACCGAGTTCGCAACGTCGCTGAAGCAGGCCGAGGCCGGCGAATACCAGGCCTATATGCTGGCGTGGAGCGGGCGCATCGATCCGGACGGCAATTCCTACATCTTCCTCAAAACCGAAGCGCCGCAGAACTATAGCGCCTGGTCGAATCCCGATGCCGACAAGGCGCTCGACGACGGCCGCCTGGTCACCGATCAGGCGCAGCGCAAGGCGATCTATGAAAAGCTGACGAAGGCCGCGCTCGACGAGGAGCCGATCCTCTACATCTTTCACCGCAAGATACTGATCGCGCATACCACAAGGCTGGAGGGCTACAAGCAGATGCCCGACGGCCTGGTGCGCGTGGTCGGGCTGAAGCTGAAGTGAGCATGGCTGCGCCCGCATTCTCGTGTCCCGGACGCGATGCAGCGTTCTTACGCTGCTCCGCAGAGCCGGGACCTACCGCGCATCGTAGATGGGTCCCGGTTCTGCAGCGCACCGTTGCACGCTGCGCTGCGCCCGGGACACGATAACGCCATGCTGAACTTCCTCGCACGGCGTATTGTCCAGTTGATTCCGACACTGTTCTTCGTGTCGATCCTGATCTTTTCGCTGCAGCATCTATTGCCCGGCGATCCCGCGCTGATCATGGCCGGCGAGGAGCGCGATCCCGCGGTCATCGAGCAAATCCGGCAACAGTACCGGCTCGATCGGCCGGTGCCGGTCCAGTATGTCTACTGGGTCAAGGGCGTATTGTCCGGCGACTTCGGCGAGTCCTTGCGCATCAAGGTGCCGGTGCGCGAATTGATCGCGCAAAAATTGCCGGTGACGATGCAGCTCGCGGCGATGGCGATCGTGATTGCGTTCCTGATCGGCATCCCCGCCGGTATCGTGTCGGCAGTAAAGAAGGGTACGGCCTGGGACTACGGCGCCAACCTGTTCGCGCTGTGGGGAATCTCGACGCCGAATTTCTGGCTCGGCATTATGCTGATCTTCCTGTTCTCGATCGAACTCGGCTGGCTGCCGGCTTCAGGCTATGTGCCGCTCAGCGAAAACTGGCGCGCCAGCCTCGCCTCCACCATCATGCCCGCTTTCGTGCTGGGCAATGCGATCGCCGCGATCCTGATGCGCCATACCCGCAGCGCCATGCTGCAGGTGCTCGAAAGCGACTACGTCCGCACCGCGCGCGCAAAAGGCCTTTCCGAACGCTCGGTCATCCTCAAGCACGCGATGCGCAACGCGCTGACGCCGGTGATTACGCTCGGCGCGCTCGAACTCGGCACGCTGTTGTCCGGCGCGGTGCTGACCGAGCAGATATTTTCGATTCCAGGTTTTGGCAAGCTGATCGTCGACGCCGTGTTCAACCGCGATTATGCGGTGGTGCAAGGCGTGGTGCTGGTGACGGCGACGATCTACATCACGCTGAATTTGATCGCCGATATCGCCTATATCCTGGTCAACCCGCGGCTAAGGGCTTGAACGGCATGACCGACACCGCGCTCAACGTACCCATGGCGGTCTCCGAGGAACTGGAGAGCCCGACACGGCGCGCGCTGCGCCGGCTGTTCCAGCGCAAGGGCGCGGTGGTCGGCCTGATCGTGATCGCGACGTTCATCCTGCTCGCGCTGTTTGCGCCCTTGATCGTGCCTTATGACCCGATCGCGACCAGCTGGTCGCTGGTGCGCAAGCCGCCGTCGGCGCTGCATTGGTTCGGCACCGACGATCTGGGCCGCGACATTCTGGGGCGCGTGATCTACGGCGCGCGGGCCTCGCTGGTGGCCGGCGCGATCTCGGTCGGGATTGCGCTTTCCATCGGTGTTCCCCTCGGATTGCTGTCGGGCTACCGCGGCGGCTTCATCGACGCCCTGATCAGCCGCATCACCGATGCGATGCTGGCGGTCCCGTTCCTGATCCTCGCCATCGCGCTGGCGGCGTTTTTAGGTCCCAGCCTCGGCAACGCCATGATCGCGATCGGCGTCTCCGCCACCCCGATCTTCATCCGGCTGACCCGCGGCCAGGCGATGAGCGTCAAGGTCGAGGACTATGTCGAGGCCGCGCGCGCGATGGGCAACCCGCGCTGGCGCATCGCGCTGTTCCACATCCTGCCCAACATCATGCCGGCGCTGCTGGTGCAGGCGACGCTGTCGATCGCGGCCGCCATCATCGCCGAAGCCGCGCTGTCGTTCCTGGGGCTGGGCCAGCAGCCGCCACAACCGTCCTGGGGCAGCATGCTCAACGCCGCGCAGCGCTTCCTGACCAACGCCCCCTGGATGGCGCTGTGGCCGGGGCTTGCGATCTTCCTGGTGGTGCTGTCGTTCAACCTGGTCGGCGACGGCCTGCGCGACGCGCTCGACCCACGGGAGCGGTGACGCCGCTTCAACATCGTCATTGCGAGCGCAAGCGAAGCAATCCATCTCACCACACAAAGAAAGAATGGATTGCTTCGTCGCTTCCGCCTTCGCTCGTTGAGCTACGGCGGACAAGTCGCTCCTCGCAATGACGAAAGAAGGCCTGTTTCGCTCCGGTTAAATTCTTAAATCACCATCTCGCGCGCCACCCTCCGGCAATCCATCTCGTATTCGAGGTCGATCACCGGCGGGCGGGCGAAGTGCCAGGTCAAGCCAGAGCGCGTCGCGCCGCGGCGCACCAGTTCGTCGACAATAACGGGATGGAAGTCGTGCACGGTGTAGGCCTGCGCCGCCGTGGTGTCGTTCCAGCCGAAGCCGAACTCGGCGAGGCGGCGCTCCATCTCCGCGGTCGTGAACCTCACTTTTTCCTTCAAGCCGTCCGGACTGAGATCGCGGTAGCGCACGATGCGCTCGGGATAGCTCCCGGCGCCGCCGCGCGCTTCGGCGCTGCCGGCGATGACGAAGGACGGCGACGAGCCCGAAGCCGGGCGCGTGAACGAGAACGCGTAAAACGACGGCTCGGCGGGCGGATCGATCTCGGGACAGACATTGCTGCGCGCCACCGGGTTGATGGTCCCGTCGAACAGGCCCCATTCGGCCAGCGTCTTGACGTAATGCTGGTTGAAGGCGCGAAAGCCGTCCTCGGTAAACGCCGCGGGCGAGCGCAGTTCGCAGGCGCAGAACGACGTCAGCGGCCGCCCTGCCGCACGGATGTATGTCGCGATCCGCGCAAAGCCCTCGGCCAGGGCTACCGGTTTGTCGAAGCGCACACGCTCGACTTCAAAACCGGGAGCGGCGGCGGCGCCGCTCGAATATTGAAACACCGCCGGAATGAACCGGTAATTCCCGGCCGGAAAATCGCGCGTCATGTCCATTGTCCGTTCTCCAGATCTTGTTATTCGTATCGCGTTATTCCAGCTGCATGCGGACGCCCTTGGCGCCGTTCAATAGCCGCTTCAGATGAAAGCCGGCGAGCGCATCGTCGGCATGCAGCCCGACCAGCGCGGCAAAGGCCGGCATCGCCGTGGCATCGCCGGCCTCGAGCTTGGCGAAGGCATCGGAATATTGCGAGGTCGCGCGCTCCGCGAACACCGCCTCCGGCAACGGTTCGTAGGCGCGCAGCGGCTCGCTGCGACCGCGCAGCATGAGATCGCCGACCGGCCGTCCGCGAAAATCCCCGGCGGCGTCGGCCACCACGGCGCTGACGCAGATCCGGGTGCCCAGGAACTTGTTGGCGGCCTCGAGTCGCGCCGCGGTGTTGATGGTGTCGCCATAGGCGGTGTAGTCGAAGAACCGGCTGCCGCCGAAATTCCCGACCAGCGCCGGACCGGCGTGAACGCCGATCCGGGTGGCGCCGAAATTCACGCCCCTCGCCTTCCAGCGTTCGCGGAACGCCTGGGCCCAGACGTCGAGATCATGCGCGCAGGCGATCGCGCGCCGGGCATAATCCGGCTGGTCTCCCGGCGCGTTGAACAGAACCTGGATCGCATCGCCGATGATCTTGGCGACCGTCCCCTCATGGGCGAACACGACATCAGTCATCCCGCCCACATATTCGTTGAGCAGCGCGCCCAGCACTTCAGCTGCTGCAGTCTCCACCAGCGAGGTAAAACCGGTGATGTCGGTGAAGATGACCGCGACGTCGCGCCAATGCACCTCCATGCCGTCGGCTTCGCCCTCGCACGCGAGGCGGCTTGCGATCTGCGGCGAGAAATACCGCGACAGCGAGGCATGGGCGCGCTCGGCCTCGGCCTGGCGGCGGCGCGCCTCGCGCATCATCTCGACATGGCGAATGGTCTTGTCGATCGTCGTTTCAAGATCGCCGAAATCGATCGGCTTGGTCAGGAAGTCGAACGCGCCGCGGTTCATCGCGGTGCGGATGTTGCTCATGTCGCCATAGGCGGAAACGATGACGGTCGATTTCTTGTCCTCGGCCTCCTGCAGTCTCGCGAGCAGCGACAGTCCGTCCATCCGCGGCATGTTGATATCGGACACCACCATGTCGACATGCGGATGCTGCTCGATCGAGGCCAGCGCCTCGATCCCGTCATGGGCGAACATAAAGGCCACCGTACCGTCGCGGATCTGCCGGCGGAACTTTTGCAGTACCAGAGCCTCGAGATCGGGCTCGTCATCGACGACGAGAATCGTTGCGGTCATGCGGCTTGCCCGAGCCTGGTATCGATTTCGTGGCGCAGCAGCGCGAAATCGATCGGCTTGGTCAACAGACCCACCGCGCCGCGCTCGATCGCCTTGCGCCGCGTCTCGGCGTCGCCATAGGCGGTGATCATGATCACGGGCACGTCGGGCCGTTCGGCGCGCACCTTCGGCAGCATTTCAAGGCCGCTCATGCCGGGCATATTGATGTCAGACAGGATCAGGATCAGCGACGGGTCACGAATTTCCGCGGCACGCAGCAAGGCCGAGGGCGCCGACGGAGCAAACTCCATCGTGAAGCGTCCGGACTTGAGATCGCGCCGGAATTGCTGGCGAAACAAGGCTTCGACATCGGGTTCGTCATCAACGACGAGTATGTAAACGCTCAATTCCTGCCTCCAATATATTTGAGCACGAAAAACCGGTTTCCACTTTTCGCTGACGCGGCCCTTCGGGTCATGCCTTGGCTTGTGCCGCCCCGGTTCGGGGCAGCGTAATGGTGAATTCGGTGAATACGCCGGGCTCGGTATCGACGTCGATTGCGCCGCCGTGCTGTTTCACCACGATGTCGTGGCTCATCGACAGGCCAAGCCCGGTTCCCTCGCCCGCGGGCTTGGTGGTGAAGAAGGGATTGAACATTTTCTCCTTCACTTCCAAGGGGATACCGGTGCCATTGTCGCGAATCCGGATTTCGACCTTGGCGCCCAGGCTTTTGGTCGACGCCTTCAATGTCGGCTCGAAGGTATCGTCGCCTGCTCCCTTGCGCTTGGTCGCGGCGTAGAAGCCGTTCGAAATCAGGTTGAGGAAGACGCGCGTGATTTCCTGCGGGTAGAGATCGACCATCCCGGCTGCGGGATCGAGGTCGCGCTCAAGCTTGATGTTGAATCCGGATTTTTCCGCGCGCGCGCCGTGGTAGGCGAGATTGAGGCTCTCCTCGACGATCGCGTTGATGTCGGCCGGGCGGTGCTCGCCCGATCCCTCGCGCGAATGCAGCAGCATGTTCTTGACGATCGAATCGGCGCGCTTGCCGTGCTGAACCACCTTTTCCAGATTGCCCTTCAGCATATGCGTCAGTTCGTCGATCTCCTCGCGCATCTTGTCGTCGAGCGAAGCGTCCTTGAGCAGATCGTTCAGTTCGTCGATCAATTCACCCGACAGCGCCGAGAAATTGTTGACGAAATTGAGCGGATTCTTGATTTCATGCGCGATGCCGGCGGTGAGCTGGCCGAGCGAGGCGAGTTTTTCGGTCTGCACCAGGCGGTCCTGCGCGGTGCGCAGGTCTTCCAGCGAGAGCGACAGCTCCCTGGTGCGCTCCTGCACCTGCTCGAACAGGCGCACGTTCTCGATAGCGATGACGGCCTGGTCGGCAAAGGTCTGGACGAGATCGATCTGGCGCTCGCTGAAGTGTCCGGGCGTGGGCCGTCCCAGCAGCAGCACGCCTTCGACCGCGCCGTCGCGCATCAAGGGCACCGCGAGCACCGCCCTGTAATCGCCGAGTGTGGATGCTGGACCAAAATTATATTCGGGATCGAGTTGCACATCCGGGACGTGGACAGGCTTGCTGTCCATAAAAACCCGGCCGGTGATCGTGTTACGGCCCGGCTTGATCGGGTTGGCGTGCATGAAATCGATGAAGGCCCGCGTACAGCCCGATTCGGCCTGCAACCGCATTACCTCGCCATCCCTGAGGCAAATGATGCCAAGCGATGCACCGCATAGCGCCTTGGCGGATTCCGTCAGCGTCGTGAGCACCGACTTGAGGTCGAACGCGGAACGGCTGATGACCTTGAGCACGTCGGCGGTCGCGGTCTGCTGCTGCAGCGATTCGCTCAGTTCCGCGGTGCGCTGATCGACCTTGTTCTCCAAGTCCGCATAGGATTCTTGCAGCCGCGCGCCCATGTCATTGAACTGGTTGGCGAGGCCTTCCAGTTCGTCGCCGGTTTTGATCGAGATGCGCTGGGCGAAATCGCCGCCGCCGATCCGCTCCGCGCCGACCCGCAGCGCCTGGATCGGGCCGACCATGCGCCGGGCCAGGAATATCCCGGCGAGCACGGCGAAGAGAGACGCCATCAGCAGCACGACCGCGAGCCGCTGCAGCGCCTGGTACAGCGACGCATAGGCTTCCTTGACCGGCAGTTCGACGAACATGGTCCATTTAAGCGGCAAGATCGGCGCGGAGGCCGTCAGCACCTCTTGCCCTTGAATGTTCAGCGCGCCCTGCAACGGGTCCACGCCATCCGGATTTCCCGACATTGCAGCCCGCACCTGCGCGAGCTTCGACATGTCGGTGTTGCGCAGCACCAGGCTGATGTCGGGATGCGCGATCAGGCGGCCCTGCGAGCCCACCACATAGGCATGGCCCTTCTCGCCAACCTTGATCTGCGAAACCACGTCCCAGATCAGCTTCAGATTGACCTCGGCGATGCTGACGCCGGCGTCCTTGCGGGTGCCGGCCAGCGACAGCGTCATATAGGGCTCGGATTCGCGCCGGAAATAGACCGGCCCGTAATAAACCTTGTTGGCGACGGCCTCGGTGAATTTCGGGTCCTTGGACAGGTCGAGGCCGGAATCGACGACGTCCATGGCCAGACGCGATACCCGCAAGCGCTCCTTGCCGGTCGAATCGATCTGCGACAGTTCGGTAATGGCCGGCACCTGCCGCAACAGCCGCAGCGCATCGAATCGGCGGTCCTGCAGCGACCCGGCCGACCAGGGCAATTGGGTGGTCCAGCCCAACTGGCTTTCGATTTCTTTGATGAACTGGCTGATCTTGGCCGCCGCTGCCTCGGCCTGCTCGTGCTGAATCCGGATCAGGGCCAGCTTGTGCTCGCGGTAGTAGAAGAAAACCTCGAAAATCCCGTTGGAAAGCAATGCAACGCCCACCACCGCGACGAACAGCGCGACGTATTTGGTGAACAGCCGGCTGCGGATCTTGGTGCCCGCCGGTCCCGATGCAGGCGGCGCGGCTGCCGCCGGCGATGCCGCCAGCGTCCGGCCTTCCGGCGTATCGGGATGCAGTGAAATGCTCATTCCGCCCTGTCTAGCAAGAACGCAGGAATTTGTCTCTTGCCGCAGTGCGGTAGGGTTTATACAGCCGCGGCGGCCGAAGCCGCCGCTGGATCCTCAACGCTATTGGGCTTCCAGCCTCAGGTCGGCTTCAGCCCCGTCCGGCTGAGGTCGAATTCCTCGATCTCCTTGGTGCGGTCGGACTCGGCATGGGCCCGGTGATCGGTGGCGATCGTCACATAGACCGCGGGCAGCACGAACAGCGTAAACAGTGTGCCGATCGACATGCCCGAGACGACCACGAGCCCGATCGAGAACCGGCTTGCGGCGCCGGCGCCCGATGCGGTCAGGAGCGGAATCAATCCGGTAACCATCGCCGCCGTCGTCATCAGGATCGGACGAAGCCGGATGCGGGCCGACATCTCGAT
>Ga0210410_10003318_pt1 | contig 14290 bp, 14 predicted proteins | sample IncBWC4MmetaG_FD_161058 | JGI IMG/M metagenome (GOLD analysis project Ga0210410, IMG submission 161058) | Forest soil microbial communities from Barre Woods Harvard Forest LTER site, Petersham, Massachusetts, United States - Inc-BW-C-4-M | ecosystem: Environmental > Terrestrial > Soil >... | reverse complement strand
CGCAACCTAACGTAAAATTTAGGCAGCCGCGAACGCTGCCAACGAGAAAGGCAGCCGGCGAGACGACGCAAGACACACGCGAGACACAAAGGTAAACGCGGCGGCCCCCAGGGCAGCGCACGCGTTCACCATCGCGTCACGATCAAAAATATTTTTCGTAGAGATCGACCGTCGAGTCCTGGCCGATGCGGTCGAAATTGGCCGCCAACCATTGATCGGCGCGCATGCGGCCCATCTCGTGAAGATGCAGTAGGAAATCCCAATCGCTGTTCAGCCGGCTCGACCACGAAAAGCCACGGATCAAATCCTCGGCTTCGATCAGATGGACGAGCATGCGTTTGCCGCCGCCCATTTTGCCGTCCTCGATCTGCTTATTCAGATAGGCGATGGTGCGCATTTCGCGGATCAGCGCCGTATTGAAACTGATCTCCTGCATGCGATTCATGATCGACAGCGACGTAGTCGGCACACCCGGACGCTCGGCCGGCGTGATGTGAACCATGAGGATGTCGCGCGCATCGCAATTGTAGATGAGCGGAAAGATCGCCGGATTGCCGGCATAGCTGCCGTCCCAATAGAACTCGCCCTCGACCTCGACCGCTTGCATCAACAGCGGCAAGCACGTCGAGGCGAGCAGGCGCGGCACGTCAATTTCTTTGCCGTAGAAAATCTTCACCTTGGCGGTCTGCACGTCGGTCGCGCACAGAAAGAGCTTCACGGCGGTCTGCCGGCGCACCCGCTCGAAATTGATGGCCTTCGCGAGCAGGTCCTTGAACGGATTGATATTGAGCGGATTCATCTGATAGGGCGAGGCGAAATGAGTCATCGGCTCGAGGAAGATGAACCCGAGTGAATGCTCGAGGCCGTAGTCCGGATTCGCCTTATCGATGATGGACGGCGCCCACGGACCGCGGGCCGAGAGCGCGGACACCTTTTGCCAATAGACCCGCAGCGCCTCTTTTGCGCCCTCGCGCCCGCCGGCAGCCAAGCCGTCGGCGAACACGACCGCATTGACGGCGCCGGCGCTCGTTCCGGTGACGCCCTCGAATTCGAGCCGGCTTTCCTCGAGCAAGCGATCGAGCACGCCCCAGGTGAAGGCGCCGTGGCTGCCGCCGCCTTGCAGCGCCAGATTGACGATTTTCCGCCCGGCGGCCGATCCGGTAGCTGGAGCGGATCCAGCGTGATCTTGCTCAGTGGTCATGGCAGCAATGAAAGCTGGAGGCGTTGAGCCCACAACATGACGTTGCCGACCGTCCGCCGCATGGATGGGCACAATAGTAGCATCGGCCCGATTGCCGACGCAAAGCACAGTGGCCGCCGGTTCCGTCCAGCGGTTCGACCTTGAAGGAGATGAACGCCGTCTAGGCGTGCGCCTTGCGCTGCGGGTCGACGATGCTTTCGAGCTTGCCCAGAACGTGCATGCAGGGAAGAAGCTGCGCAAGGCTCCCGTTCGGCTCGCGCTTTTCTCTGATCGCCGCGACGAACTCGCGATCCTCAAGCTCGATTCCGTCCATCGATACATCGACTTTGGACAGATCGATCTTGTTGTCCTTGCCGTCGACCAGATCGTCGTAATACGCCTTATAGGTGCCGTTGTCGCAGATGTAGCGAAAGAACGAGCCGAGCGGCCCGTCATTGTTGAACGACAGCGACAGCGTCAAAATCGAACCGGACGGCACCTTGGCGACGATGCCCATGTCCAGGGCGATTCCCAATTGCGCGTGAATGGGCCCCTGCACCGCATAACAATCCGAGATCGTCTGTCCGGTCTGATACTGAAACAGATCGATGGTGTGCGCCGCATGGTGCCACAATAGATGATCGGTCCAGCTGCGCGGCTGGCCGGCGGCATTCATATTCTTCCGGCGGAAGAAATAGGTTTGCACGTCCATCTGCTGAATCTTCAGCTCGCCCTTCTCAATCTTCTTGTGAATGAACTGATGGCTGGGATTGAAGCGGCGCACGTGGCCGCCCATGGCAACCACGCCGGTTTCCTTCGCGATCTTCACCAGCGCTTCGGCATCCTCGACGCTGTCGGTGACGGGAATTTCGACCAGCACATGCTTGCCGGCGCGCATCACCTGCTCGCCCTGACGAAAGTGCATCTTGGTCGGGGTGGTGAGGATCACTGCGTCGGCGCGCTTGATGCCCTCCGAGAGATCGCCGGTATGGTGGGGAATGCCGTACTTCTTGGCGACTTCCGCCGTGGCGTCCTGATTGCCGCCGACCAGCGAGGTCACCTCGACCTCCGGTATGCGCTTGAGCGCATCCAAATGCTTCTGCCCGAACGCACCCTGACCGGCGACGCAAATTTTCATGGGTTGCCTCTTACTCTGTCCGTCTTGCGCGCAAGTGCGTCATTGCGAGCGAAGCGAAGCAATCCAGACTGATTGAGCGGAACTGGATTGCTTCGTCGCTTTGCTCCTCGCAATGACGAGCTAGCTGCGGACGCGATGAACCTTGGCGCGCGCAGCCGCGCGCTTGTGCTTGGTGGCCGCCGGCTTCTGCTTCCCGGCAGCCTTTGCGCCACGGCGATGATTTTCAAGAATAATGTGGCCGACCGCGGTGTTCGACGCCGGCACCGTGTAGAAGCGGTAGACCTCGTCGACCTTGTCGTCGAGCGCGCCGCGCATGATCAGCCACATCACCATCTCGATGCCTTCGGCGCCGGCCTCGCGCATGTAATCGACATGCGGAATCTTGACGAGCTTCTGCGGGTCCTTCGACAGATTGTCGAGGAACGCCTTGTCCCACTTGCTGTTGATCAGGCCGGCGCGCGGCCCGCTGATCTGATGCGACAACCCGCCGGTGCCGAAGATCACCACCTTGAGATCGTCCGGATAAGATTCCACGGCCTTCTTGATGGCGCGGCCGAGCATGAAGCAGCGGTGGCCGGTCGGCGGCGGATACATCACCACATTCACCGCCAGCGGAATGACCGGGCACGGCCAATGCGCATTCTTGTCGACCTTGCCAAACAACAGGTTCATCGGAACGGTCATGCCGTGATCGACCGTCATCTTGTTGACGATGGTGAGGTCGAACTCGTCGAGGATCACCGACTGGGCGATATGCGAGGCGAGCGCCGGGTAACCTTGCACGACCGGCACCGGCCGCGGGCCCCAGCCTTCGTCGGCCGGTGGGAATTCCGCCGCGCAGCCGAGCGCGAAGGTCGGGATCAGATCGACCGAGAAGGCCGAAGCGTGATCGTTGTAGACGATGATGGCGACGTCAGGCTTGGTCTCGCGCATCCATTCTTGCGACTTCTCGAAGCCCGAGAACACCCGCTTCCAGTACGGCTCCTCGGTCTTGCCGTTGTCAATTGCCGCGCCGATGGCGGGCACATGCGATGAACCGATACCTGCGACGATCCTGGCCACGGCTTCACTTCCGCTTTGCTGATTTGGGTGGGGACTTCGACTTTGCCTTGCTCTTGATCTTGCTTGCGGCTTTCGGTTTGCTCTTGCCGGAAGCTTTGGCTGCCGGTTTAGCCTTCGCGCCTTTTGCGCTCACGGACTTCTTGCCTGCACCGGCAGCGATCAGCGAAGCGGGCCTGTTCTTGCCTGAGCGCGAGCGATTGCCTTCGACCGACCGGCCGCCCTCGAGCATCATCTTGGCGTAGTCTGATTGACTGTTGCCGGTCATCACTGCGGCGAGATGCTGGAACGAGTGCCCGTCGGTGGCGCCAAGCTTGGCCGTGAAGTAGATGTTGCCGCCGAGCTCGAGCATGCGATTGTAGTCGCGCTTGAGGATCGCGTCCGTCTGTGCCGGCGTCAGGTTGAATTTCTTCAGATACTCGGCCTCGTTGGCCTTGAAGGCCTGGCGGTTCTCCTCCTGCATCAGCGACATGCAGAACATGTTGATGCCGTAACCCTGGCGCGAGCGTTCGGCGTCAAAAACGTAGGTGCCGGGGATGTCGTCGTATTCGTGTCGTTCGCGGGCCATCAGCGTTCTCCTGCGGCTTCACATATATAACGCAGCAAAGCTTGGCAACGTAAGCAATTCCTGCACGTGCGAACTGTTCTAACCTCAGCCCTCATCTACCCGTCATGCCGGCACTTGTTGGCACTTGGTGCGGGCATCCCGATGAGTAGGGCGCCGCTGTGCAAGTTGATCGGGATGGCCGGGACAAGGCCCGGCCATGACTCCCGGCCGTGACGCCAAGAGGTCAGCTCCAATAAAGCCGCACGGGATTGTCGACCAGAAGCTTCCGCTGCAGCTCGGCCGTGGGCGCGATCTTGGGGACGTAATCGACCAACAGCCCGTCGTCGGGCGCTTCCTTCTTCATGTTGGGATGCGGCCAATCGGTGCCCCAGATCACCCGGTCGGGGAAGCGCTCGACCAGTGCGCGGCCGAACGGCACCACGTCGTCATAGGGCGGGCCGGCAAGCGTCATCCGTTCCGGACAGGTAGTCTTGACCCAAAAGTTCCTGTGCCGGTCCATCAGCCGATGAAAGCGCTGGTTCTCGGCATGGTCGACGCCCTTCTTGATGTCGGGCGTGCCCATATGATCGACCACGACCGTTGTGGGCAGCGCGGTAAAGAAATCCTCAAGCTCAGGCAAATCGTGCATCTCGAAATAGAGCACGACATGCCAGCCAAGCTTCTCCACCCGGGCGGCGATGCGCTCGAGCACATCGCGCGGCGTGAAATCGACCAGGCGTTTGAGAAAATTGAAGCGCACCCCGCGCACGCCGGCCTTGTCCATCCATTTGAGCTCGTCGTCGGTCACCTCTTCGCCGACAAAGGCCACGCCCTTGGCGCGGCCGGCGGAAGACTCGAGCGCGTCCACCATCGCGCGATTGTCTTTCGAATGGCAGGACGCCTGCACGATAACGTTCTTGTCGAACCCGAGAAAATCCCGGAGCGCGAACAATTTCTCCTTCGGCGCATCACAGGGCGTGTACTTGCGTTCCGGTGCGTAGGGAAATTTGCTCTCCGGTCCGAAGACGTGGCAATGCGCATCGACCGCGCCCGGCGGCGGCCGGAATTTCGGCTTGGAAGGATTGGGGTGAAAGGGAATATACCCCGGGCTCATCGGCACAAGCGTTTCTCCTTTATCATTTGTATAACTTGATCATTTGTATGACTTGCATTTCGGCGACTTCGCTCAATCCGACTTGGATCAAATTGAGCTGGATGGATTTGGCTTGGTTCAAACCGGCTCGCTTCAACTGACACTTGGCCTTGCGCGCGCCCCGCAACGGTGCTGCAGCCACAGCAGGACGAAGCCGATCACCGGGATCAGTACGTCTGTGTAGAGGATCACGCCGGCGTTGCCTGGCGCAAAATTGCCTGTCTTCGCCATCTGATAAACGTGCCCGCCGGCGGCGCCCAGCAAGAACACGGCCGGGCCAAGGACTGCCGCGAGCCGAAGGTCGAAACTGCGCCAGCAGGCCAGAAACCCGACGGCCGAAAAACCGAGGCTCGCGAATCCGACCTCCGCTTGGAACGGACTGTCGGACCAGCCAATAAAGCGCGCAGTCATTTCGCCGAAGAAAGTGTGCAGGATGAAGTTGTAGAGAAAGCCGATGCCGATCGAGAACATTAGGAAATAGAAGAACAGCGCCTCGATGACAATTGGACGTGTCAGCGGCTTGGGCGTACGCAGGAGCGCAACGAGCGAAGCAATGAGACCAACAGCAAGAAACGTGAGGGTGAAGTTTGAAAGTACGAACCGGATCGCTTCGCCCATCGCCGTGCCGAGGTCGCCTAGATCCGCTCCAGTGCCAGCGAAACCCCCTGCCCCACGCCGACGCACATGGTGGCGAGCGCGCGTTTGCCGCCGCGCTTTTCCAAGCCATGCACGGCGGTGAGCGCGAGCCGGGCGCCGGACATGCCGAGCGGATGACCAAGCGCGATCGCGCCGCCATGCGGATTGACGTGCTCGGCATCGTCGGAGACGCCAAACTGCCGCAGACAGGCGAGCCCCTGCGAAGCGAAGGCCTCGTTCAACTCGATCAGATCGAAGTCGCCGATCTTCAGCCCGAGGCGCTCCATCAATTTGCGCGTCGACGGTACGGGGCCGATGCCCATGATCCGCGGCGCGACCGCGGCCGACGCCATGCCGAGCACGCGCGCCCGCGGCGTCAAGCCGTGCGCCTTCACGCCCTCCTCGCTGGCGAGAATGAGCGCGGCGGCGCCGTCATTCACGCCTGACGCGTTGCCGGCCGTGATCGTGCCCGGATTGCGCACGAACGGCTTGAGCTTGGCGAGAGCCTCGAGCGTGGTATCGGCGCGGAGGTGCTCATCCTTATCGACCACGATCGGACCGGCTTTGCCGCCCGGAGCCTCGACCGGCACGATTTCCTCGGCAAAATATCCGGCAGTGACGGCTTTGGCGGCGCGCTGCTGCGAGCGAAGCGCAAACGCATCCTGATCCTTGCGTGCGACCTGAAACTCTTCCGCGACGTTTTCGCCGGTCTCCGGCATCGAATCGACGCCGTATTGGGCCTTCATCAGCGGATTGATGAAACGCCAGCCGATGGTGGTGTCGTAAATTTCGGCGTTGCGTGAGAAGGCCTCGGCGGCCTTGCCCATCACCATTGGGGCGCGCGTCATCGACTCGACCCCGCCGGCAATCGCAAAATCCATGTCGCCGGTTTTGATCGCGCGCGCCGCATCGCCCACCGCATTGAGCCCGGACGCGCACAGCCGGTTGACCGTAATACCGGGCACGGTTTCCGGCAGCCCGGCCAGCAGGAGCGCCATGCGCGCGACATTGCGGTTGTCCTCGCCGGCCTGATTGGCGCAGCCGAGAAAGACCTCGTCGAGTTGCGTCCAGTCGGCATGCGGATTGCGCGCGACCAGCGCGCGGATCGGCGCCGCCGCGAGATCGTCGGTGCGCACCTTGGCGAGCGAGCCGGCGTAGCGGCCGATGGCGGTGCGCGCTGCGTCGCAAATGAAGACCTCCCGCATCGGCGTATCCTTTCCAAATCGTTTTCGGCTTATCCGTCCCTATCTAGGGACCGAAGGCGAGGGGGTCAAATCAGCGGCCGCGGTCAGCGCTTGCCGAACTTCTGCAGTCGTTCCAGCAGCAATTGGCGCAGATCTCGCCCGATGAACTTGACCATCTGCCGTTCGTGCTGCGCCGCCAAACTCTCGATCCGCACCATGGCTTCCTTGCCGGCGGCGGTCATGAACAGCGAATGGGACCGGCCATCGCCGGACGAGACGCGCCGTTCGATCCATTGCCGGCGCTCGAGCTCGTGCAGCATGCGCGCCAGCCGCGCCCGCTCGATATTGAGCGCCTTGCCAATCGCGGCCTGGGAGCGGCCCGGATTGGCGGCGATCAGCACCAGCACCGAATACTGCGCCGGGCGGACGTCGACCGGGCCGAGCGTGCGAATGAAATCCTTGAAGATCGCGACCTGCAGCCGGCGCAGGAAATAGCCGACGCGGTCGTTGAGTTGGGCGAGATCCATCGTCTCCGACCCGGCGCCCGGCCGCCGCCTGGGCGCGGCCGCCGGCCCGGAGACGGCAGATTTCCGCCTGCGCGCGGCCTTCATGCTTGGAGCCCTCCCCGCAGCCTGTTCCATAGGGCTTTTCCCTGTTGCCTGTTCCATTCGGCCGGTTCTGCGGCAATCCGCCGGATATCGGCGGCCAGCAAGGCGCTTGACCAATATTGTTGTCAATGACAACATATTTTGCAGCCGGCCGATAGCCGTGCCGGCCAGCCGCCAATAAGGCGAATCCAAAAAGGCCAATAAGAACGGCCATCGTTTGTGGGAGGATCGCATGCGTCAGCGCGCAGCCACCTTAGCCGCCCTGTTTTCCCTTCTGTGCTCTCCGGCCGGAGCCGAAATGAACGGCACGCTGCGCATCGGCGTGATGAACGACATGTCGAGCGTCTATTCCGACTTTCAGGGACCGGGGTCGGTGGTGGCGGCGCAACTCGCGGCCGAGGATTTCGCCAACCAGTCAAAGCGCAAGGTCGAGATCCTCGCCGCCGACCACCAGAACAAAGCCGATGTCGGGGCGTCGATCGCGCGACGCTGGTTCGACGTGGACGGCGTCGACATGATCATCGACTTGCCCAATTCCGCCGTGGCGCTCGCGGTAGCCGATATCGCGCGCGAGAAGAACAAGGTGCTGATCGGCTCCGGCGCCGGCAGCTCGCTGCTGACCGGCGCGAAATGTTCGCCGAACACCGTGCACTGGACCTACGATACCTGGGCGATGGGGCACGGCGTCGCGCGCGGCGTGCTCGCGCAAGGCGGCAAGAGCTGGTTCCTGGTCACGGCCGACTATGCGTTCGGTCAGGACCTGGAAAAGCAGGCGAGCGAAGAAGTGAAGGCGGAAGGCGGTCAGGTGCTTGGCAGCGTCCGCCACCCGCTCGGCGCCAGCGACTTCTCTTCCTTCCTGCTGCAGGCACAAGCCTCCGGCGCCCAGGTGATCGGGCTCGCCAATGCCGGCGGCGACACGGTCAACGCGATCAAGCAGGCGGCCGAGTTCAATCTCGGCGAGAAGCAGAAGATCGTCGCGCTGATCTTCGATCTGCAAAGCGTTCCGGCGCTCGGCCTGAAGACGGCGCAGGGCATCGTGGCGCTCAACGCCTTCTACTGGGATTTGAACGACAAGACCCGCGCCTGGTCTGCGCGCTATCAGGAGCGCTACGTGAAGAAGGAGATGCCGAACCACATGCATGCCGGCGTCTATTCCGGAACGATGGCTTACCTTAATGCGGTGGACCGCGTCGGCTCGCCGGCCGACGGACGCGCTGTCGTCGCCGCCATGAAGGCAACGCCGATCGACGATCCACTGTTCGGCCATGTCACCATCCGCGAAGACGGGCGGGCGATGCACGACATGTACCTGCTGCAGGTCAAGTCGCCGGCCGAATCGAAAAGCACCTGGGATGTCTTCAAAGTGACGGCGACGATCGATGCGGAACACGCCTTCCGTCCGCTCAACGAGGGCGGCTGTCCGCTGGTCGCAAAATAACGAGGCATTGGTGCGCGGGAATTGTCGAAGTCTCGACCTGACAATTTGTTCGCATCTCAAACTGTGGCAAGCTGGAGCGCCGCCGCAGGCGCGGTTCAGCGATCGACTGTGAGTTCCGATTTGAACGCCATCAAGCTTCCCTCTTCGCTCCGCGCCGAGCTGCGCGGCCCGGTCGCGATCCTGCGGCTGCATCGGGCCGAGAAGCGCAACGCGCTCAACGACACGCTCGTGCAGGGCATGGTGGCGTTCTTCGACGCCTTGCCGGCCGAAATTCGCGCCGTGGTGCTGGCCGGCGACGGCGATCATTTCAGCGCGGGCCTCGACCTCACCGAGCTTGAAGAGCGCGACGTCTTCGGCGGCGTCGCGCATTCGAGCTCGTGGCATCGTGCGTTCGAACGCATTGAGTTCGGCAAAGTGCCGGTCGTCGCCGTGCTGCACGGCGCGGTGGTCGGCGGCGGGCTGGAGCTTGCCGCCGCGGTGCATATCCGCGTGGCGGAACGCTCGGCTTACTACGCGCTTCCTGAGGGGAGCCGCGGCATTTTCGTCGGCGGCGGTGGCTCGGTGCGGCTTCCGCCGCTTCTCGGCGTGGCCCGCATGATGGACATGATGCTGACGGGACGCACGCTCAATGCCGAGGAAGGCCAGGCGATCGGGCTGTCGCAATATCTCGTCGATGACGGCGCCGGCTTGGCCAAAGCGATCGAACTCGCCGAGCGCATCGCCGGCAATGCGCCGTTCACGAATTTCGCCGTCACGCACATGCTGCCGCGCATTGCCCGCAGCGATCCGGCCGCGGGCTTCGCCACCGAAGCACTGACTGCGGCGATCGCCCAGGGCGAAGAAGAAGCAAAGAAGCGGCTGAAAGCGTTCCTGGAAAAGCGCGGCCCCAAGGTCGTGCGCGGATAACAGGTCTATCCATGTCGACTGCGTCGGCAAAAAGTCGATCGGGAGAACAAGCGCCGCTGCGACCGGTGCGGCTCGGACCGGCGAGCGTCGAGGTCGAGCGCAAGCCGGACGGCACCATCCTGCTGCGCTCGCCACGCGCACTCGAGCCCTATCCGGAAAAACTCACCGAGCGGCTGGCACATTGGGGCGAAGCCGAGCCCGAGCGCATCTTCCTCGCGCAGCGCGACCGCACCGGCGCCTGGCGCAGCGTGACCTATGGGGCGGCGTTCGCGAGCGTCCGCGCCATCGCGGCGGCTCTTTTGGAGCGTGAGCTTTCGCCGGAGCGGCCGATCGCCATCCTTTCGGGCAACGACATCGAGCATGCGCTGCTCGGCCTGGCGGCCATGCATGTGGGCGTGCCCTACGCGCCGATCTCGGTGCCCTATTCGCTGGCCTCGCGCGACTTCAAGAAGCTGAAGGCGATCATCGAGATTTTGACGCCGGGTCTCGTCTTCGCCGCCGACGGAGCAGCCTTCGCACCCGCGATCGCGGCGACCGTACCGCAGGACGTGGAGGTGGCGGTCACCGCCAATCCGGTAAGCGACCGGCCGATGACGCCTTTCACGGAGCTCCTCGACGCGCGGCCGACGGCTGCCGTTGAAGCGGCGCATGCGAAGGTCGGACCCGCGACCGTGGCCAAGATCCTGTTCACTTCCGGCTCCACCGGCCAGCCCAAGGGCGTCATCAACACGCAGCAGATGCTGTGCGCCAATCAGGCGATGATCCGCGGCGGCCTCGCCTTTCTGGGCGACGGCGAGCCGCCGGTTCTGGTCGACTGGCTGCCGTGGAATCACACCTACGGCAGCAACCATAATTTCGGCCTGGTGCTCGACCGCGGCGGCTCGCTCTATATCGATGAAGGAAAGCCGATGCCGGGCGCCATCGAGGCGACCGCGCGCAATCTGCGCGATATCGCACCGACCATCTATTTCAACGTGCCGAAGGGCTTCGAGATGCTGTTGCCGCATCTGTCCGAGGATCGGGCGTTGCGCGAGAGGTTTTTCAGCCGCCTCAAGCTGATGTTCTACGCCGGCGCCGGCCTGTCGCAGCATGTGCATGACGCGTTCCAGGAACTCGCGGTCAAGACCGTCGGCGAGCGCATCATGTTTCTGACGAGCCTCGGCTCGACCGAAACCGCTCCCGCCGCGCTCGCCTGCAGCTGGGAAAGCGAGCAGATCGGCAATATCGGCCTGCCGCTCCCTGGCCTCGAACTCAAGCTCGTGCCGAACGAAGGCAAGCTCGAAACGCGGATGAGGGGGCCGAACATCACGCCCGGCTATTGGCGCGCACCGGCGCTCACGGCGGCGGCCTTCGACGAAGAAGGGTTCTACAAGATCGGCGATGCGCTCAAATTCGCCGATGCCGCCGAGCCGGCCAAAGGGCTCTTGTTCGACGGCCGGATTGCCGAGGATTTCAAGCTTGCCACCGGCACATGGGTGAGCGTCGGGCCGTTGCGCATGGCCTTCATCACGCAGTGTGCGCCGCTCGTGCGCGACGTGGTGTTGGCCGGTCCCGACCGCGACGAACTCGCCGCCCTGATCATCCCCGACGTGGAAGCCTGTCGTAAGCGCGCGCCGGAGTTGCCGCCTGACGCGGCTGCTGCCGTTGTTCTGGCGCATCCGCAGGTACGCAAGGCGTTCGAGCAGTTCCTCGGCGCGCTTTCAGACCCGCGCCGCGGCACGTCGGCGCGCATCGGCCGCGCCATTCTGCTTGCCGAGCCGCCCTCGCTTGACGTCGGCGAAGTAACCGACAAAGGATCGATCAACCAGCGCGCGGTGCTTGCGCATCGCGCCGCCTTGGTCGAAGAACTTTACGCCGACCCGCCATCGGCCAATGTCATCGTCGCCCCTTCCCTTCTCTCCCCGGCGAGCGGGAGAGGATCAGGGTGGGGGCCAACAGCACAAGCGAGTTGATCATGGATATTCGTGGACATGCGGCTCTCGTCACCGGCGGGGGCTCGGGGCTCGGCGCGGCCACGGCGCGCATGCTGGCCGCGGCTGGCGCGAAGGTCGCCATTCTCGACGTCAATACCAAAGCCGCCGCCGAGGTGGCGATCGACATCAACGGCATCGCGATCGCCTGTGACGTGAGCGATAGCGCTTCCACCGAGGCGGCGATCGCCAAGGCCGCCGCCGATCACGGTCCGGCGCGGATCCTGATCAATTGCGCGGGCGTCGGCACCGCCAAGCGCATTGTCGGCAAGGAAGGGCCGCAGCCGCTCGCCGACTACGAGCGCATCATCCGCATCAATCTGATCGGCACCTTCAATGCGATGCGGCTTGCGGCCGCCGCCATGATCCCGCTTGAGCCGCTGACCGACGGAGAGCGCGGCATTATCGTCTGCACCGCCTCGGTCGCTGCCTATGAGGGCCAGATCGGCCAGGCGGCCTACGCGTCGTCGAAGGGCGGCGTGATCGGTCTTGTGTTGCCGGCAGCGCGCGAATTCGCCCAATACGGCATTCGGGTCAACGCCATCGCTCCGGGAATATTCCTGACGCCGATGCTGCTTGGCCTCACGCAAGAGGCCCAGAACAGCCTTGCGGCTTCCCTGCCCTTCCCGAAAAAGCTCGGCGATCCATCGCAATTCGCGTCGCTCGCCCACCACATGATCGAGAACCGCTATCTCAATGGCGTGGTCGTGCGGCTCGACGCCGCGCTCCGCATGGCGCCCCGATAATCAGGCGCCGACATGCTCCGCAACGTCCGCACGACGCGCATCGAATGGTGCGACTGCGATCCCGCCGGGATCATCTTCTATCCGCGCTATTTCGAGATCTTCGATACCGGTACCACTGCCCTCATCGAGCGCGCGCTGGGCATGAACAAGATCGCGTACCTCAAGGCCTACGATTTCGTCGGACATCCGGTGGTGGAGACGCGCGCGCGTTTTCGCCAGCCGACCCGCTTTGGCGACGACATCTCGATCGAAACCAAGCTTGTCGAGTGTGGCGAATCGACCTTCAAGCTCGAGCACCGGATCAGCAAAGGCGGCGCGCTTGCGGTCGAGGGCTTCGAGACGCGGGTCTGGGCCAAACGCGATGCCGGCGATCCGCGGCATATCCAAAGGCAGCCGATCCCGGCGGACGTGGTCGCATGTCTCAGGCACGCAGCGAACGAACAAGCGGAAACCGAACAGGCGGACGGCACCATGTAGATCGCGCGGTTTCGCGCGCCACAACGCCGCGCCCGGATGGAGCGCATTCAAGGCGGCGTTGATTTCCGATAGAAGCGTGCCCGGCGGAGGAGAATCGCCCATGCGCATTGACGCCTACACGCATTTTTTCCCGAAGCGATTCTTCGACAAGCTCGACGACGTGGCAGCCGATTATAGGGACATGGGCAAGCGCGTGCGCTCGCTGCCGGCGCTTTACGACCTCGACGTGCGCAAGGGGATCGTCGACGGCCACAAGGACTATCAGCAGATCCTCAGCTACTCGCAGCCGCCGATTGAGTTGATCGCCAAGACGCCCGCGCAGATCGACGAACTCTGCCGCCTGATCAATGACGGGCTGGCCGAGATCGTCGCGAAGGACAAGGATCATTTCCCGGGCTTCGTGGCGCAGGTCTCGCTTGCGGCGAGCGACGCCGGCGTCGGCGAGGCGCAACGCGCGGTCAACGAACTCGGCGCGCTTGGCGTGCAGATCTACACCAATGTCGCGGGGAGGCCGCTCGACCGGCCGGAATACCGGCCGTTCTTCGCCAAGATGAGCGCGCTCGGCATTCCGATCTGGCTGCACCCGGTGCGCGGCGCCGAGGTGCCGGACTATATCTCCGAGCAAAAATCGCTCTACGAAATCTGGTGGACGTTCGGCTGGTCGTACGAAACCGCGACGGCGATGATCCGCCTTGTCTACTCGAAAATCATGGACGACCATCCCGGCCTGAAAATCATCACCCACCATTTCGGCGGCATCGTGCCGATGCTGGAAGGCCGCCTCGGACCCGGCAACGACGTCATGGGGTCGCGCACCTCAGACACCGACTATGTGAGCTTGCGCAAGAGCCTGAAGAAGCGCGTGCTCGATTACTTCAAACAGGATTTCTGGGCGGACACCGCCGTCTTCACCGCGGAGCCCGCGACCAAGGCCGGCCTGGAATTCTTCCCGCGCGATAAGATCGTGTTCGCCTCCGACTGCCCGTTCGATCCGGAAGGCGGCACCATGTATCCGCGCGAGACGCTGCGGATACTCGATTCCCTCGACTTGTCGCCGATGGACCGGAAAAAGATCTACTTCCAGAACCTCGAAGCGGTGACCGGGCGCAAACTCGTAAAGTCGTAAGCAAGAGCCGGCGGGCGACGCGATCGACAGCGAGCGCTGGCGAATTTGGTCCCGCTGTTAGATTAGATGCAACCCGTTCACTTTTAACGGCGCGAGTCCTGCCGTTACGGGATTTCGGAAAG
>Ga0210410_10003317_pt1 | contig 14291 bp, 5 predicted proteins | sample IncBWC4MmetaG_FD_161058 | JGI IMG/M metagenome (GOLD analysis project Ga0210410, IMG submission 161058) | Forest soil microbial communities from Barre Woods Harvard Forest LTER site, Petersham, Massachusetts, United States - Inc-BW-C-4-M | ecosystem: Environmental > Terrestrial > Soil >... | reverse complement strand
CAGACGATCCGCTGGCGCCATGGATCCATCTTGCCCGCGGGCTGAGTATTGGCGTTGATGACGCTCGAAGCCGAGCCAACACCTTGCAGCCGGACGGGCTTCCACATGATCACCAACTCATTGTGGGTTGCGATGGACTTGGCCGCCCCCGCGGTCGTACACGCAATCCCGGTCGTGACTCCGGCCGTCGTCGTGGTGCAAGTCGGGTCCACGATGAGCAGATCGCCCGGTGCAGCCGCATCAATCGCAGCCTGGATCGAACCAGATGCGGCGATGTGCTTTGGAGCCTTGCCGCCAATGGTGACATTGACGGTGTCGATGGACTGTTTGCCGGAGGCCGCGGTGATGACCAGCTGGCCGCATTGTGTCGAAGTGGCCCCGGGGGCGTACTGTGCCTGTTGCTGCACGGCGCAGTTCGGCACCCCCGCGGGCACCGTGACCGTGAGCGATGTGTCACTCCAACCACTGACCGTTGCGGGGACTCCGCCGATAGTTACCGTCCCCGCCGTGGCGCCAAAGCCATAGTGGCGCTTGATGAACTTCTGGTTGTAGGGAGCGGTGTTGGCCGAGGGCCCGGAGTAGGCGTGGTTCGCCACCATCTGGTCCCCAAGAGCGGTGACGGTGAGGGTCTTCCCTGCGGCGCTCACCCATGGCCCGATCTGGTCGCCGTCGACTTCGGCGATAGCCGGCGTCAGATCAGGATAGGCGCAGTCGACGTTGTTGTACCCGGCGCCAGCGAAGCCTGCATTGGGCACGACGGGCGTATCGAGATACGTAGTGGCTGCCGGCATGAACGGCAGTTCATAGCAGAACTGGCTGTAGGTCGAGGTAAAGAGCGGGTCGGTGATCATGGTTCCATTCGGGCCGGGGATCGGGCCGGGGTCGTTCATGCACATGACCATCATCGTGGGTGAATACCCCGTCGGGTTTGGCGGGTTCACTTCCCATGTGGAGTAGGTCATTCCATCAAACGCACCCCAATGATCCGAATACACGCGGGAGACTTCGTTTCCAGCCCAATCCTTGACTGAAATAGGCATGTCTGGCGGAGAGAATTTCTCGCCGTACTGCGGAGAGAAGGGATCGAATTCCGAAGTGAAGTCGTCGGTGATGACTCCTGTGAACTTGCCTGCGACGTGCGTCGAGGTGTAGATGTAGAACTTTGCGATCGCACCCATCTGGTCGCCAAGGGTCACTTCCTTGCGGTCGCAGAGGGGGCGGGTTGCGCCGGCAAACGGCGCGACCTCATTCGAATTCGGGTAAATGCTCATGAAGTCGGGCACAACGCGCATTTCGCCGACGCACGGCCACGTGGGCTCAGGGATGAACCCTGGGACGATGTTTTCAGAGGGTGAGGTTCCAAGACTGGTGGTCGGATTCTGGGCGTTATTGGCGTTGTAACCAGGGCCTGGATATTGCTGCTGAGAAGCCACCGAAGCCTGGTCGGGCACGATGAAGATGTTGCCCAACCCGCCAAACTCTTGCGTTACCGGAGCAATGAAGTTGTCGCCGATGAGGATGTTCTTGTCCTCTTCCTTCACCAGCTCGAACCCTGGAGGCAGAACCACTTCCACGACGTACTTGCCGGCGGGAAGCATGGGTATGCCGTTGTACAGGTCTGGCGCTGCCACGGGGTCAGGGGTGCAAATGGTGCAATTCGTTCCCGCTGCAGTAGGCTTACCGTTTGCATCCACCGCAGTCACGCTCGGGAACCTGTACATGCCGTCGTAGGGCGCCGGCTCTAGCTGGTTCCAGTTGTGCATGCCGTCATAGCACTTGAATTGAGAATTGTCCGGCAGCGGTGTGAATGCGGGTCCGCCGTGCTGGGAGTTGTAGAAGTTGAGGTAGTTGGGCTGGTTATACAGCGAGAAGAAGAACAGGTCCGGAATCGCGCCGGAACTCGCGGCTTGTCCCGGGCAGCTCATATTCGGCGTCACGCCGTCGGCGCGGAAGCCCTGGGCGTAATCGTCGAAGCTGCTGGTCTGGGTATGGTCAACCAGCGTCAAGGTCGGCGTTATGCCGTCGACCGCAAAGCCCTCCTTGTAAAGGTTGATTCCGACGTGGGGAACCAGAGGCTCCCACTGTGTCTGAACCAGCATCATCGGGTCGTCAAACGGCCGGGTCGAAGCATAGATGACATGGCCCTTGATGCCGCCGTTTTCGCCGGCGACATAGGGCTCCTTGCCGAATTCGAGGAAGTTATTCTGACCGGGGAAACCCTGCCAGCCCTCGACGCCTACCCAGGGGGGATCGATGCGCCCTGAGGAAAGTATGGTCGAGCAGGTCGTTATCGGGGGGGTAGCCGTGCTCGTAGTGCAGGCGCTCGGTGGATCGCTGGTGCCGGGGCCATTTTGAATCGATTTGCCGGTGCAGTCCGCTCCCGCGCAATAGACCGAGCCGGGTACACGCAGATTCGTAGGCACGGAGATGACTTCCGCGGTGGCGGCCATGTTCTTTCCAATTGTGGATGTGCCGCAAGGAGGATATCCAGTGACGCCGCAGGATCCAGTACCGTCGGCCGGGCCGCCCACGTCGTACACGACGTGCGTGCCGGTATTCTTGTAACGAGTCACGTCGGTTTCCACCGTGTACCAGTTAAAGAGCGGGAACGTCTCGTTGAAATTGGCGGTGCCATTGAAGTCGGTCACCAACAAGTTCATAATTTGGCCGTCGCGCAACCGGACCCCAACGTTCGCGAATGGAATTCCCGCCTCATCGGCCTGCGAGAGGCCATCCTTGTTATCGTCGATAAAGGTCCGCGTGTAGAGGTTGGTCTGCCACTGGACCGTGGCGATGTCTCCCATATTGACGGTTGTTCCGGTAGCGGAGCCAACTATTCCAACAGGTGTCGAAAGGCCGTCTACCAGCAGATCGTTCCATTGGTCGAAGACGGTGACTCTCCAATCGCCCGGGGGAAGACCCGTGAGCGTGAATGTGCCGTCGCCGTTGCACTTGGTGAATGCGAAGTCTTCACCATCAGGGTCTCCAAAGCTTACATAGCATTGGGTCCAGTAGTAGGTGTCGTGCGAACCGCTGCTGAACAGTCTCTCGTCCGGCGGCCGGCTCAGGCGCTCGCCGGTGACTTTGCCTGTGATGGTGTTATTGCAAACGTAGGGAACGCCGGGCTGAGGGCTGAACGGGTCTGTGCCGCCGCAAATGAAGGGCTTGCGAGCGTTGATGATCGCCGGGTTGGCGAAACCAATGACATTGTGGAACGACGCAGGTCCGTATTCCTGGAAGTAGCTGGGCTCGTTGATTTTGGTGAAAATATCATGGCCCTTCTGGCCGTCCAGGGTATTGGTCTGGAGCCACTCTTCCCCTCGGGCAATGCGGTCAGCCCCGGGCGTGGCGATTCCGGCCCACTGTCCCGGCATCAGGTTCGCGATGACCGCCTGGCCTGCAAGCGGGGACAGCGTTACCCCGTCGGATTCGTACTTGGGGCAGGTCACAACCATGCCGGTGATGCCGGTTGCGGTGGGATCCGTATTACCATTCCCGTCATTGAGCGGATTGCTTGTGACTGGACACGCGTCGTTTCCGTTGTTCGGGTCCTTTGTTCCCGCCAGGCTGTTGCTCAGCGGCTGGTTGAACATGTCGTAGGTCATCTGACCGGTAAAATCACCAAATTCGCCCATCGCGTCCCAAAGGTGAATCTGGAAACCGCCCAGTCCGGGCTCAATCGGCGACAACACATCGACTCCGCCGCCCGTATCCATTTCGCCGTTCAGTGGGAAGTCATCTTCAAAGACCATCACGGAGTATTTGCCGGTCGGGTAGGGCGCGGGCTGAGTGAGCACCGTGACAGGCGCAAAGAGGCCCGTGCAGGTTGTGGCAGGCGGCACCGGCGTGCAAGCGGCTGCGACCTGTGCACCGCCCATGCCGTGCCCGCAATTGGTTGCGCTGGTGCCGTTAGCTGCAGCGTTAGCGCTGCCATTCGAGCAGCCCGCGCCCGAGTATCCGTAGGAGAACGGGTTGGCCGAGTCGCCGGGCAAGATGGAGATGTAGTAGCGCTTGGTCGGATCCAGCGCGACCTGGCTGGGGCTCACGGGCGTCTTGCCGGCTGCCGTGGCAACATACCGGCAGGCGCCATTGCCCTCGTCGCACACAACGGGCACATGCTGTCCCGAGGTGGTGCTGCAGCCAGTTGGAACGCCAGGCGCCGTGCAAGCTGGGCGCGCGTCAACGGCCGTCTGGCCGCTTTCGCACGATAACGTCCCGGTGCAGCCCTGGGCCACATAAGGCATGTAGCTGGTGTGGAAGTTGCTCCCCAGGGCTGGAACTACCCCTGTTGTCCCTTGACCCGGTATCGTCGCTGTCGGGCAACTCGCTGGGGGCGGATTCGTGGTGCAATTCGGGTTGATGTAGAAGGTCCGGTCTTCCTCGATGATCCACCGGTAGTCGGTAATGACGGTCTTCTTGTCCATTCCATCCAGCACCTTGACTGCCAAGCCGCTCCCAATCGGGAAGACGACCGTCATCGTCGTGGCCGCGCTCAGCACGCCATGGGAGTTCTGAGCCTGGAAGGAGAAGGTATTCGTGCAACCGGCCGCGGAAGTGCATGGCGTGGAGAGGATGGCATTGAACCCGCCGTTTGCATCCGGAATCACAGTCATCCCCGTAGCCGTTACCGATGCTGTGTTAACGGTAAGAGGCAGGTTTGCTCCGTCTTTGCAACCAGCCAGAACGCCGGGGGTTTTGACCGCAAGATACGATGACGTCTTTGCGTTGAATGTGGCGGACGTACACGTAATGCCGCTGTCTGCGATGTTTGACGCACCCAGGGTCACCGAAGCGGTGATACCGGAGGAGCATACCCCAGCTGTTACCGATCCGTTCGCACAATAGGTGAACGAGTCTGAAGTAGCGGTTCCGGTCGGAACGTAGCTGAATGTTCCGTTTCTGTTGAGCGTAACTGTTCCGCTGGCTGCCCCCACCAGGAGAGTGACGCCATAGACGTTTGAGTCATTGGCGATCACACCCTTCGACGGATCTGAAACGGTAAGAGGCAGACCCGCGACGAGTGCGCTATAGCTGTCCGCGCGTGCTACTGCGGCCGAGAACGCCGGGTCGGCTGGAACCAACGAGGCTGGATTGGTTTTGATGTAGGCCAGCATGCCCGCGTCGCGTGCGGTCGCGTTGCCCGACAGGCTCAGCTCGCGGTCATACACAGCGAGCGCGCTCGCGTACGGGGCGATTGTGGTTCCAGTCGTGTTTTGTCCGTTGATGGTGACGTCAAAGGTCTTGCCCGCGGCCATGAACACTTCGCTTCTGATCTTGGGGAGGCCAGGGAGATGATTGCCGTCTTCGGCAACGACATTGAAGCCAGTGACCACGGGATTTGTGGCTCCCGTTGCGCCCGGCACCTGCGATCCAACGATCGCGGGAACGTGCATGCGCAATCCGGCATTGACCATGCGCACCAGAACTGTGCCCGTGGTGCCTGCAGCCGGCGCAATCGTGGCGGGTGTGATCGCGAAGAGCGAACTGGTTGCGCTCGTCTTGTTAAACGCAACGCCGTTGATGGTGTAATACAGCGGGGTGTAGTTCACTACAGGCGGGTAGCAGTTCCCTGTGTTGAGGGTGGTGGGGTTTCCGCACCCACCTGGCTGCCCGGACCAAACGGTCAACTCGCTGAATCCCACGGAGTTCACCGCAGTGTTGACAAGGTTGTTCTGCACGGCGTCGATTTCGCCGAATTCGAGCGGGACTTCCGCATCGTAGGTCACCGCGGCAACCGCAGCCATAGTAGTTGTTGCCGCCACAGCGGGATACGCCGTGCCGGCTGCCGACTCCACGCCGGCTGTCGTCGCCGTGGGCGCAGCTGTGACCACCAGAATTCCGTAGAGTCCCATTGGGACCTGGATCGACGGGTGCGTGCCGGACTCAATCAAATAGGTGCCGGGCTTGAGGTTGTTCCACGTAAGCGCCACCGCTCCCGTCGTCACCGTCGTGGCAACTGCCGGCACCTCGGTAGCGAACGACTGAATGCGCGGACCTTGCGGAGGAGGAACGTTCGACGCTCCGGTGTTCGCAATCGGCCAGGTGACCGATTGGCTGCCGTGCGCCGGGCTCGCCGTGCACGTCGCTCCCGTAGCGCTAGCAGTGGTTGGGGCTACCGGGCTGCAAGTTGCGCCCACCGATCCCAATCCGCCGCCCACCTGGCCCACGATCATGATCGACGTGGGGATGGAGTTGGCGGCCGGAGCCGTGCCCCCTGTCGGCGTCGGTGGCTGAAAGGTCAGGTTGTTCGTGAGGCTAATGGTCAGGTTCGTGCCGACGCCGGGGGCGGTGTTGGCGACGTACGGCACTGTAATCACGATAGGTGACCACGTTGTCGGGGTCGTCGCTACCGACGCCGGGTTCAAGGCGCGGCAAGTTGCTGTCGCAGTTGTCACGGCCGCACCGCAGGAGTATCCCCACATGGGCACGGTTGACCCGTCAGGCAGAACCGTAACCGTCGGAGCTGCAGTCAGGTTGATCGTCTGCTGTGCGCCAGCCACTCCCAGTACAGAGAGGAGAACAGTCGTTCCCTGTAAAACACTCTTCAAAATCGCTTTCAGACAGGTCATTCGCATTTATGTTCTCCTCGCCTACATGGATTCGTCGATTACGAATTCGCGGGTATCAACCAGCATCATCATCAGCATTCCGCCGGGAAAAACGTTGTTGGTGGTGATTTCGCGCTCGTTGTGCGAGTGCCACATGTACGCCCAACCGCGTTCGTTGGCCGGATTGGCCTGGATGTTGAAAGGCTGCAGATTGGTGCACGGGGAGGTTGGAGCGTTGGCTCCGCTGGTAACCCCTCCAAAAGTGAGACAGGCCTGCGTGCCGCCACCGCGAATGGTCGCGTCCGGTCCCAAATACGGCGTACCGCCGTACCAGGCGCCGTTGGTGAAGATGTTGGGATTTGGAAGAGTCGCAGGACCGCCGGCTGCAACATCTCCGAGCGGAGCCACTTCGAGAGGCTTGTTATGGTCCTGACACCACTCGTAGTAGTTGATGGTGCCCAACTTGGTCATCGCCGTTGGAACGGTGTTGTAGCCGTTGGCATCCGGAGTACACGAGACCGTCGCATATGCATCAGTCGAGCCTGGATGATGCCCGTACGCGTCCCAATTCAACCCTCTGCCTGTGAAGTAGAAGATCCCGTCGAATGCCTCTCCGGGCGTTGTGTCAGTGTTAAACATCAAGAGTCCGGCGAGGTCGGCGGAGTTGGTCGCGCTGAGCTGCATGTTTCCGTCGCGAGCCAGAATGCGCACGTGGTTAGCGTGTTCGTGGAACGGGTGCTGCCACCGGCCCTGGCCGATGGCACGGATCAGAGTCAGATCACCCGGATGCATGTGAGGATTGCCGTTGTAGGGCTGGTGGGGATATTCGGCCGCAAAGTTGGCGTCCATGAGGTCGGGCATGGAACGGCCGTTGATCAGGAAGTAGGCCGGGTGATAAGGCTCGGTGGGGACGTTAAGGCTGCATCCCACCGCTCCGGCTGTGCACCCATTCAAAGCAGTGACCTGCGCCAGCGCCGCGTTATGGATCCTGGGATCCATCTCTGCCCACTGAAACAGATATTCGCGGTCGTAGCAGGACCCGGGATGGTCGTAGGCAGCTGCGGCCAGCCGATAATCTGCTTCACCCCAGACTGTCTTGACGGAAAGGTTGGTTGCATGCGTTCCAGTGGTGCAGGCGGCGGGAACGGCATTGGGAATCACAACCACCGCGCCATAGAGGCCCATCTCGATTTGAAGATCGCCTTGCGTTCCGCTGTAGTACGCATGCGTGCCCGGCGACGAAGCTACGAACGTATACGTCACCGGGGTTCCCTGTCCTGCTTCCATGGTCAGCAAGCCCTGCACGCCGCCGGTCGCCGTCACGTTGAAGCCCGGAAAGAGAATGGAGGTGTTTCCGGCGGCCGCGGGAAGGCCATTCTGTAGATTGACCGTGACTGTTTGTCCTTCCGTGACAATCAGCGTTGGGCCGGGCACCTGCATGGTCGGGCAGTTAGCCCCCACGATGGGTGTCGACGTTGGGGCAAAGCCGGCCGGCGGAATCGTTGCATTGCACCCATAGCCCCATGAGTAAACCTGGTTGCCGTCAGGCTGGTTGAGAAAAGCTGTCTGCGCCGTCAGGTTGAAGACCGGGCCGGTGATTCCAGGAACAGCGGCGTGAGCCGCGGCCGTCAGGAACAATACCAGCGTCGGCGCCAGAAGCAATCTTGCGATCGAGATCGTCTTTGTCATTTTCGTTTCGCTCATTGCTGCTCTCCTAATTGCAGGTGTTGCCGTACGTGTTGCCGCCGGTCACGCTGTTGCAAATGTGAACCTCGGTCATGAGTCCCCCGAAATTCTCCTGATCGTTGGAGAGATGGTCGAGGTTTGGGGTGTAGAGGTAAAAAGTGCTGCCGGGCGGATACAGCGCTGCCGCGCAGCCCGTGAACCCGCAGCCCGCATCACTGGCATCCAACAGCACATCCAGAGACTCGCCGCCGCCCAGTGTGATCGAGTTGGTATAGAACTCGAGATTGTTCCCTGCCTGGTCTCGCAGCAACTTGGCCATGAAGCCAACTTCTTTCATGGGAATTCCCAATGACGCGAGCGTCTGGTACTCCGAAACGTCCAGGTCCGCGATGCGCAGAAGAGCTCTTCCGCCGGCCGGGATGTTGATGATCGAGGGCATCGGCTGCGAGTAGTGCATTCTGCCATCTGAAGACTGGGTCGCCATGGGGCCGGGCGTGACGGTATCGGGGTAACTGCGGCCGTTCAACAGGAAGAACTTGTCCTTCATGTCGGCAAACGCTTCGGGGTTGAACGTCATACCCACAAAGTGGAAGTTCGGATCGAAGCCGTGGATCTGGAGGGGATACTCGACGTCATACGCCGTTGAGCCGTCGCCATCGTTGTAGGTGTACTTCTGCGAGAGGCCAAGCTTATCCAGGCCTTGCGCGGCACCCGTGTTGATGGCCGGCGTGACCGCGCTGCACAGGATGTCGGCGACAGGGTTGCAGACTGTGCGGAGATCTGCGTTCCCGCTCAAGGTTCCAGTCCCTCCCGGCCCAAGGCCGCCATTCTGAAGCACAAGCCCCGCGTAAAGGCTGGCGCCGGAGGCAAGTCGATTCTGACGAGGCCTGACATACAGCTGCCCGACCATGCCCATCTGCAAATGCTCGGGAGGCGTGATGTGGCAATGCCAGAAATACGTGCCGGCATCCGGGGCGAGGTAGTAATACGTGAAGCTGCCGCCGATGTTGATGGCCACTGAAGCGTCCGGCACACCGTCGTACACCGCAGATGCGTTCGGATATCCGTGGAAGTGGATGGTGTGCTGCTCGAACAAGTCCGGCCGCATGATCATGCCGACGTTGGTGAGAGTGAGGAACATCTCATCGTCCTCATCAAATGCAACCAGAGGAGCCGGGATGCTGCCGTTCATCACGCCAACATCCATGATCTGACGGGGATCAACGTGACCGTCGAGTACTGGGCCAGTCGATGCGGCTGCGGTTTGAGACTCAAGCACATCGGCAAGCCCTGTCGCCGCGGCAGTGAACGTGAAATTGAAAGTGGCCGGGAAGCCGTAGTTGGTCACTCCAGTTACGCCCGCGGTGGGAAACGTGTAAGGTGCAGCGGTAACAGTCCAGGTGCCGTCGTAGCCTGCCCCGGTCCCCGCAATGGTCACCGACTGCCCGACGACCAGACCTAGAGGAGAGTTCGCTTGAACGTAAACCGTGTTCCCGCTCTCCGCGATATCGTAGATGTTCACCAGGTTAGCGATGTCGGGAGCTAGTCCCACTGCACCGTTGTAGGTGAAACCGGCCGTCGAGTTGAGCGGCGCAGTGGGCGACCAAGTCCCCCAGGTGTTCGCCACTGACCCGTCGGTCGATGCCGGGTCGCCAGGTAGGAACCTTCCCGGATATGTCGTGTTGAAAACGGAGGGAAACTCAGTGCCGGGTTGACCATTGGCGATGTCCGCGAGTCCGGACAGCGGTCCAAACGAAAACATAAATGTCTGAACGCCGTTGGCCATCGTCGAGTAACCGTCGCCCCCCGAAACCTGTTGGCACTTGATCGCACCGTTAACGTGAGCTGTCGGAACCATATAGCCGCTGCCATTGAGCGACAGCGACGTCGGGGCGCTGTAGGCCGGTTCCGCATTGTTGTTATTCAGTGCGCTGGGGTGCGTGATCGTGCTAGTGGGGCATTGAACTCTGAACGACTGTGCCGTTGAACATACGGCTGAAATCAAGATGAACACGGCCAGAGACAAAACTGCGCCCGCAAATCTCCTCGACATTCGTTTCCTCCCTCGTCGGTAACGAATCAGCACCGATTTCCAGTGCCAAGTCTCTCCGCTCGAATAGAGACGACAATCGCCTCGGCAATCCGCTATTTAAGTGCCCTAGCGCAAGGAACCGTGGTCTAGCTTTCGAATTTCGAGGCGATTTGCATTTTGTGACCTCTTGCAAACACGACGCTGTCTCATCACGAATGTCTGCTGCGCACTCGATTGCGGGCAAAACCCCCTCTAACTTGCATGCGAGTGAAACTCTTGCTGTAACCCCAACCGCTGCTCCCAGCTTGCGCTAAAAAGGCATCCCGAGAAACCGCGAGCATTCGCTGTCTCGACACTAAGGAACATCACTTAATCACAGGCCTAATAAGCCCGACAATGTGCGCCACTTACTCCTCTCCGCCCCCGCGATAACCTTTCAGGTAGATAACTTCAGAAACTATTAAGGGTAACTTCAGAGACTCTTAAGATAAGCCCGTCATGAAACTTGGCATACTTCTATTCCCGCATCATTTCCCCCGAACGAGTTGAGCGTCGATGGCGTTACCGACGCCGTGGCACACGGTCGGCGTGCCAAAGGTGCCGATGGGAGGCTTATGGAAAATCCGACAAGGATTGCACGCCGAGACTTCGTCCAGCAGCCCCACTCTTTCGATCGATCTTGCACCCGCACTTCTTTTGACGACGGCGCAATTGCGAGTTTTCCCCGACTCGCGCCGCCGTGGGCCACAGCTGCAAGCTTAACCAGTACGGCACAACTGGACAATCAACTTACCCTCCGAACAAGTGACGAGTGCTCGAATCAAGAGGATCGAAGTAACGTTTCTTCGATGAGCCTCGCGGAATTCGTGCGGCGGAGGTTCATTCCTGAATTCGTTGAGAAGAAAAGGTCAGCGGGTCGTGCATATTTCCGTGAGATTCTCAAATACATCGTGCGATCTGACAAAGCACCTTCCGAATTCGTGGCGATTTTCGAACGAACGGATGTCAAACGTAAGGCGATCGAGAATTGGCCATATATGGATTCTTTGAGGCTTCGCGACATAAATGAGCACGCAGTTCAACATATTACTTCGATTGCCTTGGCATCTGGTTACTCAATCCAGACCGCAACCCACATTCGCAACGTGATACGCGCCATCTACTCCCACGCGATGACGGCCTGCAGTTATACAGGCACGAACCCCGCCGCTCTAGTGACTCTGCCTGCGGTGGCTCACAAGAACCCGCGAACTCTCACCTTGGCCGAGTTAAAGGAGGTCATGCCGCTAATGCGGTTTCCGGAACGCGCCATCGCACTGTTTGCCCTACTCACGGAAATGAACCTGGTAGAGATATGCGGACTCCAGTGGCAATATGTGAACTTGTCAAGCACCCGATATTCCTTCGAAGGGGATTGGATACCGGCTAAAGCAATCGCCGTCAGGAATCAGTGGTATCGCGGTGAGTTTAGACCGGTGATGGCATGTCGGATCAGGTTTGTTCCAGTGCCGGAACTGCTTTCTTGCATCTTGCGTGATCTGAAGTTCCGTGGACGATTGACAAGGCCTCAGGACTTCGTCCTCGCGTCTCAGAGTGGCGGCCCTGTGGATCCCGGGAACATTGCGAAACGCCGTCTTAAGTTCATCGGACAGTCGTGTGATATGCCATGGCTCTCGTGGCACGTGTTTAGCCGGACTCATACCAGATTGAGATTAGAGTTTGGACGCCAATTGCACAGAGAGTATGCAAATGTCCTCCCGCGCCAATGTTATTGATTCGCAAATCGAACGGTGGCTCAGCGGAGCCTAACTAATCTCGCCGTCAACCGCGATTGCGGTCGCAAGAGTCAACCGTGACTTGGCGAGCGGCCATAAAGTCTGATGGGGGTCCACAGGGGACAGCGTTCCCGTTGTTGGACCCTCAGGATAGGAGTGGTGATGGGTCCGGATGCCGTTTCCGAGCAGGGCGAACTCTATCTCGACGGAGAGTTCTGGCACTTTCGTTTTCGTGATGTTGGAGAAGGGTCAGCCTCTCTGGAGGATATCCCCTCTTCAATTCAACATTTGGATCGATCTCCAATCTGGGTAGGCGTGGCGACTGGGCCGAAGCGACTAACAAAGAAGGAAGCACAGGGCATGGTAAGCGCAATTGTCCAGTCGCAACTTCGCCGTCAATCGATGTTGCAGCGATCGTACATGACAGTTGCACAGTTCGTTGAACATATTGTCATTCCGGAATATGTTGAATCCAAGACTTTGTTTGGCCGTATCCAATACAGGTCGATGCTCAAATATGTTGTCAATCCTGAGGACGTTGATCGAATTTTCCAGGATTACATCGTGAAGAGGAGGACAAGGTTAAGGCCTATCTTAGATTGGCCTTACCTCGGTCATCTTCCCCTCCGCGAAGTACGAACCGAAACCGTGCAGAACCTCATTTCATTTGCCCTAAAACAAGGCTATTCGCCCCAGACTGCCGTTCATATCCGGAACGTCGTGAGCACAATATTTGATTGTGCCAAGGAGCAATCTTACTTCCTAGGCGAGAACCCCGCGAAGCATGTTCAGCTGCCCAAATTGACCAGAAAGGAGCCGCGGCGCCTCACATACCCCGAAATAGTCCGGCTTGTCTCGCACATGGGTTACCCCGTGCGAGAAATCGCACTTTTTGCATTCTATCTCGGCATGACCCTCGGAGAGATATGTGGACTTCAGTGGAAGCGAGTCAATCTGGCTGAGAAAGAGATCTCACGTTCGGACGGCGAGGTGATCCCGGCGAGAAGCATCAATGTTAGGGAGGAATGGGTCCGCAGCAAGTTCATGGTTGTGCCGAAGGAGAGAAAGTTGAGTCGCACGATTCCCATGGCCCTGCTTCCAATTCTTCGAGAACTCAAGTGTCGTGACGAGTTCACTGGGCTAGATGATTTCGTGCTCGTTTCTCGTCGAGGTAGTCCTATAAATCCTTCACACGCCTTGACAGCCAAATTGAAATCTGTCGGAAAGGAAATTAATATTCCGTCGCTCTCATGGCGGCATCTTCGACGTATTCGCAGAGAATTCATTTCCGAGTTCGGAAGCCGCTTCCAGGATCAAATGGAGCGTTTGGTGCGTGCGGCAACCTCACACGATCTCGAGCATCCAGTTGAATGGCCCGGCCTAGTGGAAACGGAACTCCCATACTAAAAAGCTGGTCTGGGTCCCGACCGGGCCTAGTTGTGAATAGAGTCGATCCTGTGACTTGACGCTCGTCCTGAGCTGGCTATAAGAAACTCTGAAGAGGATTATGTACTTAGCACAGAAATCGATAAAGCGCCATCGTCTGTACATGAGACGGGCGCTCTTCTTCATTGCCACGTTGATCGGAGTCTTGGGGTTGGCTCTGATAGCAATGGCGATCCTCGGAGAGCTCGGTATTGATATCGCTTTGCCGTGAGGAGGTAAGCCACCAACCGTTGCACCGTTTGCGGATGTGACCGCGTGAGCAAGATCACGCGCAAGTATCCGGTAAAAAACAAGCGAGGCCCAAATCTAACAGTGCTTGGAGTCAACCTGCAAACAGCGGTTCTCCGCTACCAGCGACACGATCTTTGCTGACTCCCATCTCCCGCACAAGTGGTTCCTCGCAACGGCGCTCGTTCTGGACGCGAAAAGGGAATGAGCGTCCGTCAACTTCAAGAACACCTGGGGATCCGTTCCTACCGGGCCGCGTGGTATCTGTGCCGCATTCGCAAGGCAATGGGAACGGGCCACCGCACGCTTCCCAAGATGCGCGGGATCCTGGAAATGGATGAGACGTATGTCGGCGGCAAAGCCATTCGCTGTGGCAAGGGTCGGGGCCGGAGCAGCCAAGGCAAGCATATTGTTGTGGCGCTTCGCCAGGGTAACGGGCGATCTGCGGTTCAAGCATGATCCCGATCTGATCGCCGAGACGCTACGTAAGCGGTGCTGGTTGTAATTCGGCGGCTGTGCGCTGAAGGCGGTTGAACTTACCTCGGGAAGTCTGTTGCACGTTCCGGGATCGGAACG
>Ga0210410_10003316_pt1 | contig 14292 bp, 10 predicted proteins | sample IncBWC4MmetaG_FD_161058 | JGI IMG/M metagenome (GOLD analysis project Ga0210410, IMG submission 161058) | Forest soil microbial communities from Barre Woods Harvard Forest LTER site, Petersham, Massachusetts, United States - Inc-BW-C-4-M | ecosystem: Environmental > Terrestrial > Soil >... | reverse complement strand
GTAGGCCTGACCGAAATGCAGGCGCACCAGAACTTCTACGATCTGGGGGAAGGGAGCATCCAGTTGGGAGACGTAACCTTGCGGACTCTGTGGCTGAACCATCCCCAGGGCTGCATGGGCTTTCGCATGGAAACAAAAGAAGGTGTAATTGTGTACGCCACCGATAACGAGCCTGGAGACGCGCTGTTCGACAAGAACGTGCGCAAACTCGCGGCGGGCGCGGACGTGCTGATCTACGACGCGCAATACCTTCCCGAAGAGTACGAACGCAAACGGGGCTGGGGGCACAGCCACTGGCGTGAAGCGATCAATGTGGTCACGGAGAGCGGCGCGAAGGAATTGATCTTGTTTCATCATGATCCTGATCATGACGATGCGTGCATAGACAAAGTAGTCAAGGAAGCGCGCGATTATTATCCCCGGTTGCGAGCTGCGGCCGAAGGGATGCAGATCGAAGTATCGGCCAAGCGGTAGTCTCTGGCCCTTCGTCTCTCCCACCCTTGTATTTTGCATCCTGGATTACAATGAACCTACGGAGAACTGCATATTATTGTGACAGCAGTTTGGTCCAAACTATTGTCGCTCCGAACGCCTTTTGGCGCGAGGAATCTGCAGTTTCCTGGCAGCGAAACAAAGAGCAGATTCCTCGCTGCGCTCGGAATGACAATGGTTTATCGGGATGACAATGGTTTATGGGAATGACAATGGTTTATCGGGATGACAATGATTGAGATGTAACAATATTTGCAAGCTTGAAGGTCGGGACGGCGGATCATGCTTCGAAAGGGGCCGTGAGTGACGCAGTTTTCAGCAGCGTGGCCACATGTGTCGGTGATTTCGATCATCGACATTCTGCTGGTCGCAATTATCATTTACGAGTTTCTCGCCCTGATCAAGGGCACTCGCGCCTCCCTGATGGTTGTGGGTGTGGTAGGGCTGGGGCTGGCTTTCTATTTGTCCCAGCTGGGCAACTTGGCCGCACTGAATTGGCTGATCAGCACACTGCTTCCCTATACCGTATTTGCTTTGATTGTGGTTTTCGCAGCCGAGCTCCGGCAGGCCCTGGCGCGGCTCGGGCGGGGACTTACGCTGAGTCGCACGACGGGTTCGGAAGCTGACGCTTACGACGACATTGTGCTGGCGGCTAATCTGTTTTGTCAGAACCAGACCGGCGCTCTGATGATTATCGAGCGTGAGATTGGTTTGCGCACCTACATCGAAAGCGGGGTTCCTCTCGACGCACGGCTTTCCTACGATCTGCTGGCAACAATCTTTCGTCCGAGCGCTCCGCTGCACGACGGTGCCGTCATCATTCAGAACGACCGCATCGCCGCTGCTGCGTGCTTCCTGCCATTGTCCATGAACCCGGTGCTTTCCACCCAACTGGGGACGCGGCACCGTGCAGGCATCGGCGTAACCGAGGAAACCGATGCCATCGCGGTCATCGTTTCCGAGGAAACCGGGAGCATCAGCCTGGCGGTTTCAGGCAAGATCGAGCGTGATCTGAGCGTCGACCAGTTGCGTGACCGTCTCGGAGAACTGCTCCGCCGCTACGTGCCTCCGTCCACTCTGCCTACGCCGATTTCAAACGGCAGCGAGGTATTGGAGGATTCTGAGCCTGAGGGTTCCCGAGGTTCTCTGCCTCGCTCCGTGGATACTCGTTTGAGCGACTCACGTCTGAATCAGAGGGCGGATCGGTAGCCCATGCGCGATTTCCTGCATCGTTACGTGCTTCATAACCTCGGACTAAAGCTGATCTCGCTCGCTCTCGCCGTGGGCGTGTGGCTCGCGGTTGCGCGCGATCCCGTTGCTGTGGTCGCCGTGGATGTGGCTATCGAGTTCCACAATATTCCAGAGAATCTGGAAATCAGTTCGGAAAATATCCCCAGGGCTCAAATCCGCCTTCGTGGACCGGAGCGAGTGGTTCACCGCTTGCGTCCTTCCGATGTTTATGCGGAAATCGAGTTGAGTGGGTTGAAGCCCGGTGAGCGCACATTTGATTTGACGGCGCAACAAATTCACGAGCCTGCGGAGCTCGAGGTGGTCCAGGTCGTCCCCAGCCAGTTTCATCTCACCTTCGACACGCGCTTCACCCGGCAAGTTCCGGTGCAACCGCGGGTTGTGGGGACCTTCGCCTCAGGTTACGCTCTGGATCGAGTCGAGGTCGATCCGGCGGTCATCACCATCAGCGGACCGAAAAAGCATGTTGAGGCTGTCGAGTCGGCGATCACCGACGCGGTCGACGTGAGCGGGGCTATCAATCGTGTAACTTTCTCCAGACACGCCTACGTCTCCGACCCCCTGGTTCAGGTTACGAACCCCGATCCAGTGCGGATCACGGTTATCATGCAGAAAGTTCCGGTCACTAGCGGCGCTCAGTCCGCGAAACCCGAATGACATCCCAGACACGACAGCTCTTCGGAACCGACGGTATTCGCGGTGTGGCTGGCGAATTTCCGTTGGCGTTGGAAAGCACGTACCTGATAGGCCGGGCGCTTGGGCATGACCTGATTCGCAGCGATCCGCACGCCCGCGTGGTGATCGGACAGGACACGCGAGAATCGAGTTCGTGGATCGCAGACCGGGTGGTGCTGGGGCTGGTTGCCGCCGGCTGCGAAGTCGACAGCGCCGGTGTAATTACGACTCCCGGAGTTGCCTACCTGGCGCGTTCTCGCGGTTATGCTGCCGGAGTGGTTATTTCGGCCTCGCATAATCCCTGGACCGACAATGGCATCAAAGTTTTTTCCGGCGATGGATACAAGCTGCCCGACTCACATGAACTGGCCATCGAGCAGGAGATTTTCTCACTCTTGCAGAATTCCGAACGCAACGCACCGGCGTCGGAAAGGCATGCCTCCAGCTTGCCGGGTGAAACCAGCCTTCGGCAAGCCTATGTCGGATGGCTCGCGCAAAGTGTGAAGACGGACCTGCGCCGATTAAGAATTCTGGTGGATTGCGCCAACGGAGCGGCCACGGTTGAAGCCCCTGAACTGTTTCGCGCTTGCGGAATCCAAGCAACGTATTTGTGTGCATCTCCGGATGGAAGAAACATCAACGATGGTTGTGGTGCGCTGCATCCGCAAGCTGTGGCGAAAGCTGTTGCGGAGAAGCAGGGCCAGTTCGATTTGGGCGTAACTTTCGATGGCGACGCGGACCGGGTACTCTTCAGCGATGCCGCCGGCCGAGTGGTCAATGGCGACGCCGTTCTCCTGGTGGTTGCCGGTGACATGCAATCCCGTGGCGTTCTCACCGGATCCTCGATTGTCGCGACCACGATGTCCAACATGGGTTTGGAAATCGCGTTGCGCAAGGCCGGCATCCGCATGCTTCGGGCGAACGTTGGCGACAAGTATGTGCTTGAGGAAATGCTCAAGACTGGATCGATTCTCGGCGGCGAGCAGTCCGGCCACATCATCTTCCGCGATGGAGAAGCGACGACGGGCGATGGCCTTCTGACCGCCTTGCGAGTGATGGAAATCATGGCGCGAAGCGGCAAGTCGCTCGCTGACCTGATCGGCGATCTCAAAGTTTTTCCCCAGACCATTCAAAATGTTCGAGTGCGCGAAAAGACACCGTTTGCCCAGGTGCCGGAAATTCAGCGTACGATTGAGTCAGCCGAACGCGAGCTTGATGGAAATGGGCGCGTGGTCGTCCGCTATTCCGGCACGGAGGCTCTTGCCCGGGTCATGGTCGAAGCAGAATCGGAAGAAAAGATGCGCGAGTTGGCGGGAGACATTGCCGGCGCAATCAAGAATGCGCTGGGAGCCTGATTGTGTGGTGACGGGCGACTCGCTTGTTCGCCAACTTGAGCTTGGCAGTGGTGCTGTCTATGAAAACGCTGTTGTCCAACGTCGCCGCGATATGGAACCTGCTCCTGCTTCTGGCGGTGATTGCAACGCTTGGCGGCTTCTTCTACTGGTTTGGCGTGCGAAGGCTGATCCGAGCAAAAAGAATTGCCAGCTCCCGTGATCGGAGAATGCTCCGGGAGGCTGCCGAACGGGAAGTAGATCGGGAACGTTCCTAATTAACAAGACATGTTTGTCACCCCGAGCGAAGCGAGGGATCTGGGCGTTTGCCTGTGGCGGCGATACCGTGGTGCAGGCAAGAACCCCAGATCCCTCGCTTTGCTCGCGATGACAGTTTGTTGTGGGATAAAAAATTACTGCAGGTCTCGCCAGTTCGTGCCGACTCCAATTTCCACCAGCAGCGGAACGGTTAGCGGGTGGACTTTTTCCATTTGCTCGCGGACCAGAGCTCGCATAGCTCCGACTTCAGATTCTGGAACTTCGAACACCAACTCATCGTGCACCTGCAGCGTCATTCTTGATTTCAATCCGCGCTCGTTCAGCGCCGTGTCGATGCGGATCATGGCAATCTTGATCAAGTCTGCTGCCGTTCCTTGTAATGGTGTATTGACCGCTGTCCGTTCCGCGAACCCGCGCAGGTTGGCGTTCTTGCTGTTGATATCGGGGATCGGGCGCACGCGTCCGAACAGCGTTTTGACTTTGCCCTCACGCCGGGCTTCTTCCAAGGTTCGGTCAATGAATGCGCGGACGCCGATGTACCGCTCAAAATAAGCGTTGATGAACTGCTTGGCCTCGGCTGGTTCAATTCCCAGGGTTTGGGACAGCCCGAATGCTGACAATCCATACACGATTCCGAAGTTCACGACTTTTGCCTGGCGGCGATGATCGGGCGTGACCATCAGCGGCGGCACGCCGAATACCTGTGAGGCCGTGAGCGTATGGATGTCATCTCCGCGCCGGTACGCTTCGACGAGCAGCGGATCTTTCGAGAAGTGGGCCAGCAGGCGGAGTTCGATCTGCGAATAATCTGCTGCCAACAGCACGTGCCCGGGTTCAGCCGTGAATGCGGCACGAATCTCGCGGCCCAGTTCGGTGCGAATGGGAATGTTCTGCAGATTGGGATTCGCCGACGATAATCTTCCCGTCGCCGTGCCAGTCTGGCCGAAGGTCGTGTGAAGGCGTCCGCTGGCGGGATTCAACAAGGCGGGCAACGCATCGACGTAGGTTGATTTGAGCTTGGTCAGTTGCCGGTATTCGAGCACCAAGCGTGGTACATCGTGTTCCTCGGCCAATCCTTCGAGCACGTCGACCGCGGTCGAAACCGTTTTTCCCTTGCCGTACTTCACCGGTTTGGGCAGGTTCAACCTGTTGAAGAGAACGTCGCCCAGTTGTTTTGGCGAACTGATGTTGAACTCGCTTCCCGCACGCTGATAAATCTCTTTCGCCTTCACGTCGATCTCGCGTTCCAGTCGTGAAGACATTTCTGCCAGGGTTGCTCGGTCGATCTTGACTCCGGCTTGTTCCATGCGCGTCAGCACTGGGACCAGCGGCAAATCAATTTCTTCGTACAGTTTGAGCAGTCCGGCGTCTTCCACTTCGCGGCGCAGAGCGGTTGCGAGGCGGCCTGTGATGTCAGCAGCTTCCGGCAGCGTCCCGCTGAGCTTTAGGTTGAAGCGACGCAGTGCCACGTCCACCAAGCGATGCGAGGAGTAGGTTGGATCGAGCAGGTAGGAATACAGCATCGGATCATGCTGCACGCCTTGCAACGTGATCCCTTGCCGCTCTAAAACGTGCGTCACTGCTTTGTAATCGTGGATGGCTTTGATGAGGCTCTCGTCGGCCAGGGTAGACTTCAGTTTCGTCGTTGCTTCTTCCGCGTCGGCGCTGATGGTGATCGCTACGCCGTGCGTAGACGAGATCGCGATGTTCCGCGGACGTTCGATAAGCAGCGGCTCCGACGTGAGCGGCAACATCCGGTTTTCAGATTCTTCCTCTTCAGTTTCTTCCTCGTTCGCAACATCTGATTCCGCTTCCACAGCGACCGCCAGCGATCCTTGTGCTGGAACGGCCTTCAGCACAGCTTCTACATCCGCGGCCGATTTTGCTTCGGTGTAATTCGCTTCAGTCACCTCGACAATCGGCAGCAAGTCTTTTAAGAGCGAGGTGAACTCGAGTTCGGTGAAAAGCGCGCGCAAGGCTTCGACATCTGGCTCGCCCATCCTCATCGCATTTATGTTGAGGTCGATAGGTACATCGCAATCGATGGTGACAAGCTTCTTGCTGAGCAGGATGTTGTCGCGGTTGTTCTGGAGCGACTCGCGATACGTCTTCTTCTCGACTTCCGCTGCGCGATCAAGGGCCTGTTCGACCGATCCAAAGCGTTTAATGAGTTCTACGGAACCCTTGTCGCCGATGCCCGGGGCTCCAGGAATATTGTCGATAGAATCGCCGCGAAGCGCCATCACATCCACGACGCGCTCGGGAGGCACTCCGAGGATTTCCTCGACTTTGGCGGCATCGCAAATCAGGTTGTCTTTGGGTGGGTTCAAAACCAGGACGCGATCATTCACCAACTGCAGCATGTCTTTGTCGCTCGAAACCACGTAGACGGAAAACGACTGCGCAACAGCTTTGCGCGCGAGCGTGCCGATCACGTCGTCGGCTTCGTAGCCTCCGAGTTCGAGGATCGGAATGCGATAGGCTTCCAATGCCCTTCGGATGTATGGCAATTGCTGTACGAGGTCTCCGGGCATCTCTTTGCGGTTGGCTTTGTAACCCTGATACTCGATTTCCTGAAACGTTTGGGTCTTCAAGTCAAACCGGCGCACGCTGGTAAGGCCTTCAGCCTGCTGATCGCGGAAGGTGGGCGCTGCTACATCGAACACTGCCGCCAGATATTCCGGCGAGAAATCATCGCGCAATTTGCGCAACATGTTGACGAAAACGTAAGTCGCTGCTGTAGGCAAGCCGGTCTTGGTGGACATGCCGCGCTGCCGCGCCATGGCATGATAGGCGCGGAAGATGAAGGACATGGTATCGATCAGGAAAATGCATCCCGCTTCGCTCGCAACAAGCTTTGGCGTCCTGGCGGAGGCAGAGGTCTCGGGCGCGGCGATGGCAGCGCTCTCGGCAGAGATAGGCGATGATTTCGTTCTGGGGGACAACAGGCTAGTTTAGCAGTAGGTATGAAGAGACGCTCGCGCCCGCCAAGATGGCCGGGCAAGTGCGCTACTTTGAGTCAGTGAAACGGTCCGATGAAAATAAGCAGGAGGACTAGAAAGACGGCCACGGCGAAGAAGACGATGAGAGAATTCCGAAGACCAACGACATGCCTGTGGGCTCGACCGCGATTTTCGCCAAGGATCGTAAGCAGAAGGAATGTTATCCCTACTGACAGCATTATGGCGGGTCCTAAGAACTGATTGGTGTGATCCCGGAATTCGACGAAGAGTGCACCGGCTCCACCAACGATTGCCAGCGCGGCAAAGCACGTCGCCACAAGAAAAGCTGCGCTGGGCACTTTGGCGAGCACCTCCGGTTGCCTCCACTTTGGTCCAGAATCCAAACAACCCAGCCTAGCCCACGATCAAGAGTAGCCCACAACCATGCGCCCGTTCTTTACTTAAAGCTGACGGTGAAATCAGCCTTGACAAATTTTGACCCTGTGGTGTCGTCAGAGTTACTGAAAACCAGGTGGTACTGCTGCGGCTCGTCATAGGAGGGGGGAACGCTCCAATCCACCATCTGATTGTGGGCCGGATCCAGTTCGCGGGTCGTACTTTGCATCTGTCCATGCCGAAACTCGTTGAATTCCTGATCGTTCAATAACATCAAATCGACGTCGGCAGTCTTGCCACTCGTGGAATCAGGAGTGTCCCGATTGGTAAATGATTGGAAGTCGCCATGCACTCGGGCATGCCCCTGATGCGGGGGAACTACGAATGAAAACTGGGTATATTTGTTTACGGAAAAAACCTTGTGCAGAAAATTCCTGGGTTCTTCCGGCTTGAGGTAGACGGGGTGATCGACCGCTCGTAGTTCTGCAGGGGCTTCCTCCGCTTCCGGTTTTGTCGGCAGCCCTTTGGCTTGTCCTTTCAAGATCGCCAGCGGTTGGACTACGGTTGCCATCGGCCCCGGATCCTCGGGAGTCGCCGCTTTGATCTCTGGTTCCTCCGCTTTTGCTTCCTGGGGTCGATCGGCATTCGAATCATGAGCTTGTGTGCTTTGCTTCTTCGAGCAGCCCGAAGTCACGAGAACTATCACTAGCAGCCATGTGGACAACCTTTTCATTCCTGCCTCCCAGAAAGCCCTGCCGTAAGCCAATTTTCTTACGGCATGCCCTCGGGTGCACAGGTGACGGAAGTCACTTACTCGGTCGCCCGTACTCGGTAGTGTAGTGCAGCTTGATTTCTCCGCAGGTGCGCTGCTCGGGCGAATAGACCACACAGCTATCGAATGGCCGGGAATACACGTGCAGACTGACCGCTCGCTGGTTGAACTCGCGAGGATTGTAAACACGGTGCACTGGCTCCAAGGGATCGACGGCGCAGGGATGCGTTGGGCTCATTTCGAGAGTTTCCGCTGTTTCCAGGTCGCACGTGCCGGCTTCGAGCTTTTGGGAAATCACACGATAATTTTCGACCAGCAATCTGCCGATGGGCACGGCCATCCAGCAGTTCTGATCGCGGTGGTTATGCACTGAACTGCCCTGGCCGACCTCCCAGCAGACTGCGATCAGTTCGTAAAGCGGAGTCTTGTCAATCAGGTTCCGGGTGTAGTGCTGTCCGTCCCAGGTCAAGTAGGGTGTCAAAGTGTCGGGGGCTACGGGTGTGCTCTCGAGAAAATGAACGATCTGGTCGGTGCGGTCGAAGGCAGGCTCGGGAAACTTGCGCAAGCCCGAGACAAAATCCTGTATCGAAACCTGTTTAGACAGTGCTTGTATGGCCATGTTTCACCTTTTCGATGCTTAGTATAACGCGTGGGGAAACTCTGATGAAGGAAGCTTTGACTCAGGAAGGATTCTGGTGCCGACGGACATGGCAGGCGTAGTTCTTTGTGTACCTTTGTGTCCTTAGTGGTTTAAGCATTTTCACTGCATTAACCACCAAGGACACAAAGGTACACAAAGGAAGAACGCCAGCGAACGCCGATGCCTCAGCTCATTCCACGAACATGCAGTCGCCGTAGGAATAGAATCGGTATTTTTGCTCGACTGCATGCTTGTAGGCTTCCATGGTTGGTTCCTTTCCCCCGAGGGAGCAGACCAACATCAAGAGAGTGGACTGCGGCAGATGGAAGTTTGTCAGCAAAGCCCCGACTACGCGGAACTCATAGGGGGGATGGATAAAGATATCAGCCTCGCCGCTACCTGCCTTGATTCTGCCATATGCACATTGGCTGGCGGCGTACTCCAAGGTGCGGACCGTCGTCGTCCCCACCGCCACCACACGTCGTCCGGCGTCCATCGCGTGGTTTATCTGACCGGCTGCCGCAGTCGAAATGCTGTAGGATTCACGGTGCAGTTTGTGATCTTCGACCCGATCCACGCGTACGGGCTGAAACGTTCCGAGGCCGACGTGCAGCGTGATCTCTGTTGTCTCGATCCCTCGATCTCGAATCCGCGCCATAATCTCTGGAGTAAAGTGCAGCCCGGCGGTTGGCGCCGCTACAGAGCCGCGTTCCTGCGCATAGACGGTTTGGTAACGATCCCGATCTCCGGGACGGTCTGGCCGGTCAATGTAGGGTGGCAACGGCACATGCCCTAGCCGATCGACTAAATCGAAGAAATCGATGGTCGGACGGAACCTTATGCGCCGCTCGCCGAAACTGCCCCTGGCAATTACCTCAGCTTGCAGTTCGTGTTCGGGCCCAAAGAACAGCCGTTCTCCCACCCCAATCTTGCGGCCCGGCCGGACCAGGCACTCCCATTCGTTTGGATCCTGCGATACTTGACGGGTGAGCAGCACCTCGATCTGGCCCTTGAGAAACTCGCGGGCTCCAGGATTCTGTGAACTCACGAGTTGGGCCTTCGCCCCGCTTCTGCGTCCGTAAAGACGCGCCGGAAAAACCCGCGTGTTATTGAACACAACCAAATCGTCTTCGCGGAGCAGGTCGGGGAAGTCGCGAAAGCTGCGGTCGTGAAAGCTTCCCGAGCGGCGGATCAGCTGAAGCAGGCGGGAAGCAGCCCGGTCAGGAAGGGGCTCCTGGGCGATCAATTGCGCGGGAAGGTGATAATTGAATTCTGAAACCAGCACGTCAACTGATTATAGATTCGAGATGTTCGGATCTTATGAGCACATCCCGTAACAAACGGATTGTGTTAAGCCAATCGTCTGCGATACCATACGCGAACCAGCTTGGGTCCGCTTCCCCCCAGCAGCCCTAATTCGAATGTCTAGCGAACGCCAATATCGACGCGAAATGGTCCTCTTCGGCCAGATGCTGCACCAGCGCGGCTACGTGGCCGCTACCGACGGCAATCTCTCGGTTCGTCTCGATGATGAGCGGATCATGGTCACTCCTACCGGCATGAGCAAGAGCATGTTGCGGGCGTCGGACATGGTGGTCGTCGACCTGGAAGGCCGCCGGCTTGCCGGGAACCGGAATGTTTCCAGCGAAATCGCCATGCACCTTCTGATTTACCGGCTTCGCGATGACGTAGGTGGGATCGTGCATGCGCATCCGACCACGGCTACGGGCTTTGCCGCCGCCGGACTCGCGCTCAACCAACCTTTGGTGTGCGAGGTCGTCATCGGGCTCGGCTCCATCCCGCTGGCTAAATACGGCACTCCGGGGACGCCTGAACTTTCCGATGCGCTTGAGCCGCTGATCCCGCAGTACGATGCCATTTTGATGTCGAACCATGGCGTGGTCGCGTACGCGGACACGCTGCACCACGCCTACATGAAGATGGAGACGGTCGAACACTTTGCCCAGATCGCTCTCGTGACCCATCTCTTGGGCCGCCAGCAGCCTTTGGGCGAGGAAGACCTGGAAAAACTCAAGCTGGCACGGACAAAATATCAGGGCAATATTTCAGTGCTACCCGTGCCTTGCAGCACAGCCGCCGGCAACCACCAGGGGCGTCCACAGTCGGGTGTAGATGAATCCCACCTGGAGAGTACCGCCCGATCTAGAAGTCGGGGTTTTCGCGGCCAGCCAAAAACCAAGAGCAGCTAGGAGCCGTCAGCGATCAGCCAAGCTGTTGCTGACGGCTGCAAGCTGAAAGCCGCCCTTCTCACTCCCCACCGATTCTAAATCGCATCCCGGCCCGGACGTTTGCTCCCAAGGCCGGGTACCCCACGACTTCCTGGTACGGTTTGTCGAAGACATTCCCAATGTTGACGTAGGCGGTAGCCCGCGAGGTGAGCGCGTACCATCCTCCTAAATCCACCCGCACATATCCCGCGGCGTGATCGATGCCAAACCCGAGAAAATCCGAGTCCTTCCGCCTGCCCACAAAACTCCCTGCCAGACTACCTCCCCATCGCTTTCCGAGATAAGTCAGCAAAGTTGTGGCTGAATTTTTCGGCCGCCGCAGGAGTGGCTGGCCGGCGCCGAACACCGTGGGATCGCAAAAATTCGCCGGCGTGCAGACGGGAGCCTCCAGAATCTGCGTAGACGTGTAGGTGTAGGCTGCGTTCAAAGACAGGTTTGACAGGATCCGCCCCTGAAATTCGATTTCCGCTCCTTGCGCGAAAGACTTATCTACGTTCACATACTGTCCGATGAAGGTAACCGGATTGCTCGCATAGTCGATCCGGTCGTAGAACAGGTTGTTGAAGTAGGTCGCGGTAAACGCGTATTTGTTTCCAAAAAGGTTTTGCAGGATCCCCGCTTCGAACGCCCGGTTGCGCTCTGCCTTCAAAACGGTGTTCGGGACGCTGAAAGGCGGACCGGCAAAGGTTTCTTCCAACCGCGGCTCTTTAAAGCCGGTTGCGTAGGAAAATCGCAGCCGCGTGCCAGAAAAAACTTCGCCTCCGCGCAGCGCCAACAATGTCAACGCAACTCGCGGCACACCAGTGTTGCCAAAAGCTCCGTTGTGCACGAAACGAGCGCCGACTATCATCGACAGGCGACCCAGTGTAAGCTGTTGCTGCCCATAAATGTCATCATTGAGGCGCAGGCCGTGCGTCAGGGGTGGAAAGTTCAAGTCCCCAACGAATCCGTTTTCGTCCTCGAAGCGGTAACCCACCGTGGTGTGCGCCCAGCTGCGCTCGATATAATCGCCCTGGTACTCAAAACCTGCGCGATTGATGTCGGAGACGCCGTGCGCCGGGAAGTCGTTCACGCGGGCGGGGTCGCCAGTCAGATTGATGTTGGTGTAGCGGTAGTTGTAGTCGAAACCGGAGAAGCGATGCTGCCAACCGGAGGGTCCGACCACAGTCAACTCCAACCCTGCCAAAAGAGTGTTCAGTTGTGACCAATCATTCGGGTCCGGCGGTTGCAGGCGATCTCCGTTGAAGTTCCATTCTCCGGGCAAGCCAACGTGACTGTTGGAGTGGCGGACGCGTAGCCGCAGAGAGACCCGGTCGCTGAGCCCGACCCCAATGTTTCCACCCTGCAGGGAATCGGAATAAGCGTTGTTCACGCCTTCGCCGCTGGTGTTGAATTGATCTGCGAAGGCGTTGTAGTCGAATACACCCCGCGCTCCGGCCAGCGACGCGTAGCCGTTCGCAGTTGAGAAGTTCCCGCCGTCGGCGCCGAAACGCAGTTCGGGAACGCGGGTGCTACCGGTCCGCGTCCAGACCTGCACGACGCTGGTCATCGCATCGGATCCATACAGCGTACTTTGCGCTCCGCGCACGAATTCCAAGTGATCCGCTTCGGTGAGAGGCAGGGTTCCAAAGTCAAAAGTTCCGCCAGGTTCATTAACGGTTACTCCATCCACGATAACTTTGTTGTAGGTGGAATCGCCTCCGCGCACGAACAGGGAAGACAGTCCGCCCTGCTGTCCCGCGGTGTTCACCACCGCACCGGGCAAGAATCGGACGGCATCGTCTGCCGCGACTGGGTGCATCACTTCGATCTGTCCACCGCTCAAGGTCTCGACATCCGCGCCCGCCGCCTGGGTCAAGACCGGACTGCGCGTGGCGGTTACTACGACGGTTTCAGCCGCCGGGGCAAGGCTGAGTTCGACAGTAACAAGTTCAGCCGACGGTGAAACATCAGCCGTTTTCGCGGCAAATCCGGGAGCGAGCACCCGCACCTGGTATGAATTGGATGCAATGCCGCGAAAGACCGCCAGCCCTTCGGCGGAGGTGATTGCCACCGCCGCTGGTGCCGCACTACCCTCTGGGAGCAGCACCACCTGCGCTCCGGCAACCACTGCCGATTGGGGATCGACAACTTTGATTTTGATTTCGGCGGCTGAAGCTGCCGCCAGCAGACAAATCACGCTCGTAAGAATACGAAAGAACCGCATGCACTCCTCCTTTGTCTCGCGAAAGGGGTTGGTGTGGACGGTTCGCGCCAGTCTCCTGGCTTTGCGAGTTCAGGACAGTTTTCGCTGTCCGACGATACAACCGGCCTTCCCAGGATTTCCCAGTGACCGGGTGCGAATTTCCTCGCATACAGTTGCGCGGCAGCGCGGGATTCTCACCCGCTTCCCTCCTCACCTTTGTCGATGAGGACGCGCGAACCAAAGAAGTTGAGAAAGAACAAAAACCACTTCCCGGATTCAGAAGCAGAATCAGGGAAGTGGCATTGTACCTCAGCCGCTGCGATTTCCTCTACTGCACGGTTACGTGCACCGGTACAGAAGGGATGCCGTTGGCAACAACCACCAGGCTGCTGGCGCCCGTCTCCATGCCCGACGGCACATCGAAATTCGTGGACACGATTTTGTTGCCCGTCGCCACGCCCATGGTGCTGTGATCGTGGGTACGAGCGTAGAAGACGTGCTTGGTTGCGTTGTTAGTGATGCGGACCAGAGGATAGCTGCTGTTCATCTGCGCGTCGTCCCCGTAAGCCGCCCCATGGGTCAGGCCGTTGAACTGTTTCCCCGAGATCTTGTAAGTACTGCCGCGAGTTACGCTGCTCGGAGCCGTCGTGATCTTGGGCGCCCATGACTTCTGGTACGTTCCCTTGGCAGAGTAGATCTCCGCGTCCTTGGTAAAGCCATCGGCCAAAGTGTAGAAGATCTGGCCGGTAGGCAGCACCAGCAACCGGCCTACGTAGGAGGTATTGGATTTCTGTTTCTTGTTGCCCGTGTGCTTCGGATTAGGAACCGAATTGAACTTGGTTCCATCGAACTCGTAGAAGGAAACCGGGGTCTTGAAGATCAGAGGGCTGGTCTCGCACAGAACGTTTCCATCCGGCAGGACGGCGGCGGGAGCGTCGGCCATGTCGTTGTTGTTGGGGAAATCCGGGCCAGCCGCCCACTTGCCTGTTTTAGTGTCAAAAATGGCGGTGTGTCCGGCACCAGTCCCGTTGCCTCCCATCGCAAAGACTGTGCCGTCAGGACGCAACAACGCCGGTCCGATCT
>Ga0210410_10003314_pt1 | contig 14300 bp, 10 predicted proteins | sample IncBWC4MmetaG_FD_161058 | JGI IMG/M metagenome (GOLD analysis project Ga0210410, IMG submission 161058) | Forest soil microbial communities from Barre Woods Harvard Forest LTER site, Petersham, Massachusetts, United States - Inc-BW-C-4-M | ecosystem: Environmental > Terrestrial > Soil >... | reverse complement strand
TGTCGGAAGACAACACGATCTCGGCGCGTGGCGAGAAGTGGAAAGAACTGAGCAACCTGCTGCCCAACGTGATGGCGAAGGGCCAGGAAGTGGCCCAGCAAACAAGTTTATCCGCGCTGGGACTACGTCTTTCTATATTCCCGCGCGTGATTGGTCCGTTCAACTACTTTGATGTACGCACCTTCCTGAACCAGTCGGTGTTCAACTGGAACTACATCCAGAAAGAGCGTGCCGCCGCGCAGAGTGTGAAGGCGGCGGAGTTTTCTTATAAGGATGCGCGCGAGTTGGTGGTTTTGGTGACGGGAAACGCGTATCTGCAGGCCATCGCAGGGGCGGCCCGGGTGGAGACGGCGGAAGCGCAGGTGCAGACGGCCCAGACCTTGTTTACCCGATCTTCCGATCAGCTGAAAGCGGGAGTGGTACCGGCGATCGACGCCTTGCGCGCGCAAGTTGAACTACAAAGCCGCCAGCAGCAGTTAATCGCGGCTCGGAATGAGTTTGCGAAGCAGAAGCTCGCGCTGGCGCGCATTATCGGACTAGCTTTGGGACAGGAATTCATGCTCTCGGATAAAGCGCCGTATGACATGCTGATCCCGCCAACTCTCGAAGAGGGGCTGCGTCGCGCCTACGCGTCGCGATCCGATTATCAAGCCGCGTTGGCGCAGACGAGGGCTGCCGAATTCTCGCGCCGGGCTGCCACTGCGGAACGTTACCCAAGCTTCGATCTGGAAGGGGACTACGGCGACATCGGCGTGAACCCTGGAAATTCGAACGGAACTTTCCACGTTGCCGGAACTCTAACGGTGCCGATTTTTCAGGGAGGCCGCGTGCACGCGGATACGCTGGAGGCGGAAGCGACTTTGCGGCAGGCCCGAGCGCGTCTGGAAGATTTGCGTGGTCAAATCGACAATGATGTGCGAACCGCCCTCCTTGATCTCAACGCGGCCGCCGACCAGGTGCAGGTTGCACGCAGTACGGTAGACCTTGCCGAACAGACATTGACGCAGGCGCAGGACCGTTTTTCTGCCGGAGTGAGCGACAATCTGGAGGTCGTGCAGGCGCAGGAATCGGTCGCAAGCGCGCATGAAGCATACATCTCGAGCCTGTATGCTCATAATCTGGCTAAAGTGGAACTCGCACGCGCGCTGGGAAACGCTGAGCAAGGCGTGAAGCAGTACCTGAAAGGCAAATAGGAATGGGAACACCAACACGAACCGTCCCTGAAAAAGAACTGCCGTCCCCACCTACGGCGCCGGTGCCCGCGACCGATACAAGTCTCCATTCCCACCTGGCTCGCCGGCATGACCCTCGCTTCCGGATGTTCCTGATTCTCGCCGTCATCCTGTTGTTGATTGCCGGCGTCTTTCTGTGGCGCTACTTCACCAGCTACGAGTCCACCGACGACGCGCAGATCGATGGACATGTGAATTCGATCAGCGCGCGAATTTCTGGCCATGTGAGCAAGCTGAACGTGCAGGACAACCAGTATGTCGAGGCCGGAACGGTGCTGGTCGAAATCGATCCTACCGACTATCAGGTTGCGGTGGATCGAGCGCAAGCCGACTACAACGACGCCAAAGCTACAGCCGACGCCGCCTCCGTCAACGTTCCAGTGACTTCCGTCAGTACGGAGAGCCAGCTTTCTTCGGCGGATGCGGACGTGGTCAACGCGCAGGCAGGCATCAAGGCAGCACGGCAGCAATTGGAGGCGGCCAAGGCGAACCTTCAGCAGGCGGACGCTAACAACGTGAAGGCTCAGAACGATCTTGGGCGCTATAAGCAACTGGTCGACAAGCAGGAAATCTCGCAACAGCAGTTTGACCAGGCAGTGGCAGCGGCGAGGGCGGGAGAAGCAACGGTGCAGGCCGCGCGGGCGACGGCCGATGCAGCGGCCGCGCAGGTTATCCAGGCACAGGGCAAGCTGGCGCAGGCCGAGGCGAATCAGCGCTCAGCGGCCACGGGACCGAATCAGATCGCCATCACGCGCTCCAAGGCACAGTCGGCTCTCGCAGCGGCAGCTCGTAAGCGGGCGGACCTCGAGCAGGCAAAGATCAACCTTTCCTATACCAAGGTCATTGCGCCGGTGGCAGGCATCGTCAGCAATCGCACGGTCGAGCTCGGGGAGAACGTCCAGCCGGGACAGACGCTGATGAACCTCATTCCGCTCGAGGGCAACGACATCTGGGTAACCGCGGCCTTCAAAGAAACGCAGTTGCGTGACATGAAGCCCGGGCAAAAAGCGACTATTTATGTGGATGCGACCGGCAAGAAGTACAAGGGGAAGGTGGATAGCATCGCAGGCGCGAGTGGCGCCCGCTTCAGCCTTCTGCCTCCGGAGAACGCGACTGGCAACTACGTGAAAATCGTGCAGCGCATTCCGGTCAAGATCGTGTTCGAGCCCGGAGAGACGAAGGGCCACGAGCTGCGGCCCGGAATGTCGGTAGAACCCAGGGTCTGGATTCGCGAATGAGCACGGCAGCTCTCACTCTGAACCCGGCAGAGGAGTGGCGGCCGGCGGTCAATCCCTGGATCATCGCGCTGGCGGTTACGCTTGCGACTTTCATGGAGGTGCTCGACACGAGCATCGCCAACGTCGCGCTGCCGCACATCGCCGGCGGACTTTCCGCGGGACAGGACGAGAGCACCTGGGTTTTGACTTCGTATCTCGTCTCTAATGCGATCGTTCTGCCGCTCAGCGGGTGGCTGTCTTCGATTGTGGGCCGCAAGCGCTTTTATATGGGCTGCGTCGCCCTGTTCACCGTGAGTTCTTTTCTGTGCGGGTTTGCGCCCAACCTTCCCGCCCTCATTATTTTCCGGATTTTGCAGGGAATCGGCGGCGGCGGTCTGCAACCGAGTGAGCAGGCCATTCTCGCGGATACCTTCCCTCCCGCCAAACGTGGAATGGCTTTTGCCGTATACGGAATTGCGGTGGTGATGGCGCCCGCGATTGGACCCACGCTCGGCGGGTGGATTACCGACAACTACACCTGGCGCTGGATTTTCTTCATCAACATTCCGGTCGGGATCCTGTCGTTGCTGCTGACCTCGCGTCTGATCCAGGACCCTCCCTACTTCCGGCGCAGGAAGCTGAGTGAGACGCGCATTGACTATGTTGGGCTGAGTTTCGTCGCGCTCGGACTCGGTACGCTGCAGATTGTGCTCGACAAGGGCCAGCGCGATGACTGGTTCGAATCGCACTTCATCCTGGGATTAGCGATCGTCTCGGCCTTTTCAATCCTGTTCGTGATCTGGTGGGAGTGGCAGCATAATGATCCGATCATCGACCTGCACCTATTCCGGGAGCGCACGTTTGCGGTTTCGAACTTGCTGATGTTCATGTTGGGGTTCGCGCTGCTGGGGAGCACCCTTCTGCTTCCTCTCTTCCTGCAGACTCTGTTGGGCTACACGGCGCAGTTGTCGGGCATGGCGCTCTCTCCAGGCGGGTTTGCGATCATGGTGCTCATGCCGCTGGTGGGCTGGTTGCTGTCGAAATATGACGCGCGCTACCTGCTGCTGTTCGGCTTGTCGATGCTCTCGTTCTCGCTTTTCCACATGACGAATTTCAACCTGGACATCGATTTCAAAACCGCCGTTTGGGCCCGCGTACTTCAAGCCGTGGGATTGGCGTTCCTGTTTGTTCCAATCAACACGGCCGCGTACGCGTATCTGCCGCGAGAGAAGAACAATGCGGCTTCGGGGCTCATGAACCTGGCGCGCAATATTGGCGGGAGCGTCGGCATCTCGTTCGTGACAACCTTGCTCGATCGGCGAACGCAAAAGCACGTAAGTGATCTGATGAGTCATTTGACCTCGGCCAACGCGCAGTTCCAGGCGATGCTGCAGGCTACGGCGCAGAACCTAATGGCGCACGGCACCAGTTCCGCCGACGCCCAAAAGCAAGCATATGGCGTGGTGCAGAATCTGGTGCAGCGGCAGGCCACTATGCTGGCCTACATCGACAATTTCCATCTGCTGGCGTATGTGATCCTGGCGATGGTTCCGACGGTGTTCCTGATGAAGAAGACCAAGTCGAGCGGCGGCATGGCGGTACACTAATAGTTGGAGGGTGGTATGTTTCGGATCATCACTCTGGAGCGGGAATATGGCTGCGGCTGCGCCGGCATCGCCAAGCAGTTGGCGGAGCGCCTGCACTGGAAGCTCTGGGATCACCTGCTTACGGAAGAGATCGCCAAACAGGCGAATGTCGACTGCGGAACGGTGGAAAAGCGGGAAGAGAAGATCGATAGCACTTTTTACCGGCTCGCGAAAGTATTCTGGCGGGGAAGTTACGAGCACGGCATGCCTATGGCTGAACCGCAGACCTTCGACGCGGACTGTATGGTGAGAATGATGGAAAACATCACCAGCAGGATTGCGCAGGAAGGGAATGCGGTCGTGGTGGGCCGAGGTGCCCCGTATTTCTTACGCGAACGCAGCGACACGTTCCGCGTTTTTCTGTACGCGCCACGCTCGGAGAAGGTACGCCGGCTGATCAGCAATGGCACACCCCAGGCGGAAGCGGAAGACCTGGTCGACAATGTCGATCGCGAGCGCATGACCTTCATCAAGTACTACTTCAATGCGGATTGGCCGACGCGGTGGCTGTATCACGTCATGATCAACACTGTGGCAGGCGACGAAAAGGTTCTCGAAACCATACTGGACACCATGCGTCTGCTGCAGGATCAGGCTCCGGCAGCGCCATCCGACATGCGCGGCGTCGCTTTGAAGTAATCACCACAGAGACACGGCGTCACGGAGGAAACTGTTCATTGCTGTCTCTGTGAAGCTGGCCTTGTCGGAACTGGATTCCTCCTCCATCCGGCGTCGGAATGACAAGACTTGCGAGTTAGCCGGGAAAGACTCCGTCGATGTTCACTACCTTTGGGGCTCCCGGCACGACACACCACCCCGGCGCTGTTTTATCGTTTGTCATTTTCATCGTTTGTCATTCCGACGCCGAAAGGCGGAGGAATCTTTCTTCGCATTCACGGCCGGTCAAATCCATTCAGGTTGGAGTCTGCACGCAACAGCAGGCTAGCCAATCCCAGATAATCCGCGTGTCATGGGATGGTCAATCTAATTAGGCTGATTTAACAGCTATATGCCTAAATAAGATGACTGCTTTACAATACCCCATTTATGGGTAACAATGGCGGTATCACCCATGAACCGCCGGGGCCTCCAGTATCTCGCCGTGATCGCCGATATGGTGAAGTCGCGTGCCTTGCCCGCTGGGCAACGCGCCCTGGTGCAGAAGCACTTCCAGGAACTTGTCGCCAATCTGAACAAAGAGTACCGTAACGGCCTCGCATCTAAATTCGCCATCACCTTGGGGGACGAGTTCCAGGGTCTGCTGACTACATCCACCGTGCTTCCTGACTTGATCTGGCAGATCGAAGAGAAATTTCCTGACCGGCAGCTTCGGGTTGGGATTGGCATGGGGACACTCGACACACCGCTGCAGGCGTATGCGATCAACATCGATGGACCAGCGCTCCACGCCGGACGCGACGCCATCGAAGCCGCTAAAAAAAGCAATTTGCTCGGGGGAGTGTTCTCAGGCATGGGTTCTCTCGACGAAGTGTTGAATGGAATTGCGCGCCAGCTGTGGTTCCATCGTTCTAACTGGACGAAGGCGCAGCGTACAATTACCAACCTGCTGCGAAAGGGAATGATGCAAAGCGAGGTCGCCGAGCGGCTGGGCATCAGCCGGCAAGTCGTATCCAAGCAGGTGGCTGCCTCCGGTTGGGTGACGTACGCCGGCGCGGAAAAGGCATGGCGTATCATTCTGCGAGACTACGTCGACCCGATGCTCAGCAAAAAGCCATGATTGCTCCCAAAATCATCAGCGCCGAATTGCTCTTGTGGACGGAGATCCTTCTACTCTGGAGCTTTGTGTCGTACGGGATCGCCGCCGATCCGATGAAGGAAGAGGCGCAGAGATTTCGCTGGCAAGGGTGGTCCTGGTTGTTGGCGTTTCGGGTAGTTGTCACGGCGGTTGTCGCGTATGCGATGACACGGTCGATCGTTCTAATGCTCTTTCTGCTTTTTATGGCATTGGCGCGGCCGCTGCTTCGCTTTCGACTGCCGATGCGTTGGGTGGCTGAGGGCGAATCGCTGTGCGTAGCCATCGCTGTTCTTGTTCCGCTCCTCTATATCCGGCACTTTCATCTGGCTTCGCCGTGGCAGCCTCAGCTTTTCAATGGGGCGCGCATCGGTGCGGTTTGCGTGGCAGGCACGACCTTCCTTTTTATTGTGCGCGGGGGAACCTATATCGTTCGAGGAATTCTGAGAAAAGCCGGAACCCTGCCTTCGCGCAAAGAGGAATCAATCCTGACGGGAGTCATGGCCATCGATGTTCCTCTGAGTGAGGATGGAGTATCGATGGCAGCGTCGATCGGCGCACCTCAGGCGGACGTGGAGATTGTTTCGGAATCTGACATGGAGATCAGCGTCGATTTAAAGGAACTCAACCGCGGCCGCCTGATTGGCAATCTGGAGCGGATTGTTCTCACCATCGTGGTGGCCGCGGGCAGCTACTCAGCACTAGGATTTCTGATTGCCGCCAAAGGCCTGGTCCGCTTCGAGGAATTCGAGAAGAGCAGAGAGTTTACCGAATACTTCCTGGTAGGTTCACTTTCGAGTGTCCTGGTTGCTCTCGCCGCGGGCTTGGTGCTTCGGCATGCGTTGCTTGCACTGTGGCCGGAATTGCTGGCGTTCCAGATGCAATCGTGAACGGGACACCCGGCGGAGAAGAAGCGCTCCAGGACTAAAGCGGACCCACCCAGCTGCACACACACATCAGAATTTGATCGAAGAGTTGCCGACTTTCTGGCGCGCCCTAGAGGACGATTTTAGAGCTCCTGGGCTGGCGGGTGTGGGAGAAAATTAGCGCCCTAAAAGCGCCAGCATCGCTTTCGTGAATGGCCCGTACGGAACTGGCTTTTGCGAACTCGGCGCACTTCTTACTCTGCGGAGGTGTGGTAAACTCCGCGACCATGGCGACGAGCGTCATGTCCAAGCCTGTCGTACTGCCCAGAGGTGCATACGACCGCGTCTTTTACAGCGGGATGGCGGTCGTGATGGCGCTTACAGTGTTGATCGGCTTCGCTCGCACCTACTACTTGAGCGCATACTTCGGCACCCACGCGACGTTTGGCGGTAGGCCATTCTCGACCATCGTCCGATTGCACGCCGCGCTGTTTACGACGTGGGTGCTGCTGTTCATAGTGCAGACGTCGCTAGTGGCGAGGCATCGCGTTGCCGTTCATCGGCGGCTGGGGGTAGCTGTCGGGACGCTGGCCGGGTTGATGATCGTGGTTGGAACCGCCACCGCGCTCCAGCTTGCGCTCAGCGGGGGTGCGCCGCCCGGAGTCGATCCTCTGGTATTCCTCGCTGTCCCGTTAGGGGACATGGTCGTGTTCGCATCGCTGGTCACGGCGGCCCTCGGGCTGCGCCGCAATAAGGAAGCTCACAAGCGCCTCATGCTGCTCGCCTACACCGCCATCCTGGCAGCGGCCGTGGCGCGCTTCCCAGGCGTGCTGCCCCTCGGTCCCCTATGGTTCTTCGGCCTGACCTTCCTTCCGGTCCTGGCGCTCGGCGTTACCTATGACTTGGTGACGCGGCGTCGTATCCATCCTGCGTACCTGTGGGGCGGCGCTCTGCTAATTGTGTCCGTGCCCGTGCGACTGATGATTTCGAACACCCAAGGGTGGCGCTGGCTGGCGGAGAGGCTCGTCGAGGTAGCTAAGCTCTACTCGTAGCGTTGGGGGGAGCGCGCACAGCCGCACGCGATCTTGAATTGAATGCCGGCGGATACCATCCGGGAGATTCTTACTCAGTGAGCAGAAGGAACTGGCGCGCCCGGAGAGATTCGAACTCCCGACCTACAGCTCCGGAGGCTGCCGCTCTATCCAGCTGAGCTACGGGCGCGCAATCTTCAGTTTACATCTGGACTCCGGAGCCATCAAATGTCGGAGACTTTTCCGACAGTGCGGGAAGCCTTGCTTGACGTACGTTCGAGAAGAATTACCAGCGACCGCGTCCACCACCGCCGCCGCGTTCACGGCCGCCACGACCACCACCACCGCCGCCGGTGCGTTCGGGTTTGGGACGCGCTTCGTTTACGTTCAGTGTTCGTCCACCAACTTGCGTGCCGTTCAGCGCAGCGATCGCTTTCTCTCCGTCCTCGGCGCTTGCCATTTCGACAAAGCCAAATCCGCGCGAGCGTCCAGTGTCGCGATCCGTCATGATGCTGACTCGATCCACCTGGCCGTGAACTTCGAAAAGTTGACGCAGTTGTTCTTCGGACGTGTTGAAATCCAGGTTTCCAACAAAGATGTTCTTCACGCGAATGCCTCGGGGGTGAGCTATTTGAGTGTGGGCGCTTCGGCAGGGAAGCAGGTGGCACCTGAGCCCTTCCTGGAATCGAGGCCGGAGTGACGAACAGTCAAATGCGGGAGGAAGTATAGCAGGAAAAACCCGGACCGCTAGCAACCATCCACGCGCCAATATCCCTCGCGATGGTAGCCGAGTTGGAGCAGGCGATTCTTGGGATCATGACGCTTCCCGCAATTTGGACAGACCAGGAAACGATGCCAATGTGTACCTTCACGGTCGTATTTTTCGGAGACCGCAAAGCTGACACCGCAGCTGCAGGGAACCAGAAACATGCGCAAAGACTCATCCGCGACGACCGGCTGACGCTCGCGCTGCTTCGCCACTACGGAGTCTCCTCCACCATGACCGCGCCCGTGCTCTTCTTGCGCCGGTTCGCCTGCAAGGTTTTCTTGCGCAAGCGCAGAGATTTGGGAGTGATCTCGACGAACTCGTCGTCGGCGATAAATTCGATCGCCTGCTCCAGATTCAGTTGCCGGCAAGGCACCAGGCGAATGGCTTCGTCCGAGGTCGATGCCCGCATGTTGGTGAGCTTCTTCTCGCGCACGACATTCACGTCCAGATCGTTGTCCTTGGCATTTTCCCCGATGATCATGCCTTCGTAGACATCGATACCAGGACCGATGAACAGCTCGCCGCGTTCCTGCAGATTGTAGAGCGCATGCGAGGTGGAGAGGCCCGGGCGATCCGCGACCAGCACGCCGGTGGGCCGGTGGGGAATTTCGCCTTGCCATTCGGTGTACCCGTGGAACAGGGAATTCATCACGATGGTGCCGCGCGTGTCGGTGAGCAACTGGCTCCGCAATCCGATCAGACCACGGCTGGGCACGCGAAATTCGATGCGCACTCGGCCATAGCCATGATTGTGCATGTTAGCGACTTCGCCCTTGCGCGTACCGAGCTGCTCCATGACGACCCCGACGTACTCCTCGGGAACGTCGACGGTCAGATATTCGACCGGCTCCATGAGCTTGCCATCCATGCGCTTGGTGACAATTTCCGGCTTGCCCACCATGAGCTCGAAACCTTCGCGCCGCATCATTTCAATGAGGATGGAAAGCTGCAGCTCGCCGCGACCCAGCACCTTGAAGGAATCCGTGCTGCCAGAATCCTCGACCCGTAGGGAGACGTTGGTCAGAAGTTCTTTGGCCAGACGATCACGCAAGTTGCGCGATGTGACGTAACTGCCCTCGCGTCCGGAGAACGGCGAAGTATTCACGGTGAACATCATCGCGATGGTCGGTTCGTCAATGACGATGGGCGGGAGCGGAGTTGGATTCTCCGCGTTGGTGATCGTCTCACCGATAGTGATCCCTTCGACCCCTGCGACTGCGACGATGTCCCCGAGTTCGGTTTGGGTGATGTCCACACGCTTCAGGCCGGTAAACGAGAACAGCTTGGTGATCTTCGTTTTCTCGAACGAGCCGTCGCGCTTGGCGATGCTAACCTCTTCGCCGGTCCACATGGTGCCATTAAACACCCGCGCAATCGCCAGTCGTCCTAGATAGTCGCTGTAATCGAGATTCGCGACCAGGATCTGCAGTGGACCGGCAGGGTCGCCTTGCGGAGGAGGAATGGTTTTTACAATCGCATCAAACAGCGGCTCCAGGTTCTGACCGCCGCCCTGGATGTTGGTGGAAGCGGTGCCCGCCTTGGCGTTGGTGTAGAGGACAGGGAATTCCAGCTGATCTTCCTTGGCGTCGAGATCGATGAACAGATCGTAAATCTCGTTCAGCACTTCCTGGGGGCGCGCGTCGTTGCGGTCGATCTTGTTGATCACGACGATGGGAGGCAGCTTGGCTTCGAGCGCCTTGCCCAGAACGTATCGCGTCTGGGGCAGCGGACCCTCGCTGGCATCGACCAGTAGCATCACCCCGTCCACCATCTTGAGCGCGCGCTCGACTTCCCCGCCAAAATCGCTGTGCCCGGGAGTGTCGACAATGTTGATTTTTACGCCGTGATAGAAGACGGCGGTGTTCTTGGCAAGGATGGTGATGCCGCGCTCGCGCTCTAGTTCATTCGAATCCATGATGCGATCGACATGAGCTTCGTTGGAGCGGAAAGTTCCGCTCTGCTGCAGCATGGCGTCCACCAGCGTGGTCTTGCCGTGGTCGACGTGCGCGATGATGGCGATGTTGCGAATACTTGAACTCAAAGTAGAAATTTCCCTTATCGAAGATGCCGCGAGGAGATCCGCGCAGGCCGCATCTACTACTGTACTATGGCGGCCTCAAAGTGGAGAGTCTGAGATCGCGGATTGTGTCGGAACGCAAAGAAAACCTTAAACCGCAGAGGCCGCAGAGAACATCCGCAGAAGATCGCGGAGATAAGCTGCTACGCACAGGCACAAATATTGCTTGCGAGGCATATTCCAAACAGCTGGACCATCAAGCAGAAAGCTAAACGGCCCATACTTCCTGATCGTTCGGCACCACTCGTCCAGCGAGCCGATGCTCAACTTCCTGCGCCACGCGGCGGGCGCCGGAAATTGCCTGCGTCGTGCTTGAGACCGGGCCCTCGGCGTCGGTATTCGCGAAAAACACGCGATCCATGGGAGCGCGCAGGAGCGGCTGTATCTTCGTGTACGTGCCGGGAGTCGACATGTACATGGGATGTCCGCGCCGGTAGAGATGCACCTCGACCGGATCCACCTTGGTTGCGGGCAGCAGCTTCTGAAAATCTGTGAGCACATCGCCGGCGATTTTGCGAGCGCTGGTTTCATTGAGCAACAGGCGTCGTTCCTCCTCATGGAGCGGCGTGTAGCAACTCAGGATGTTGTATTTCGGGTGATAGCCGGGCTGGTTGCGAACGACCCAGTCGGCCACGATGAAATCGGTGAAGGAATTTCCCGGACACCAGTTGTCATATCCCCTGCGATAAATCTCCTTGTCGAAAATCAGGTTCACGAGCGCATACGGGATATAGCGCATCTGCTGCATGGCCTCGTCCTGTTTCTCCGGAATGCCCTCGACGATGCGCCGCGTGATGAACTTAGGCGTGGCCATGATGACCGCCTTGGCGGCGACCGTCTTCAACTCCGCGCCTTGCATGTAGGTGACATTGACCGCGTTCTTCTCCGGAGCGACGGCGACTATGGTGCTGCCGGTCTGCATCCGCTCGCCATACTTGGGCTGCAGGATGTCGACCAGGTGCTTGCTGAGCGCGCCCAGCCCGCCCGGCCAAGTGTAGCGGTCGTCCTTGCGATGAGGGCCGGCCATCCACTGCAATTGAGAAACGGCGAGAGCGGCCGCGGTATCTTCGGAGCGGCAGCCCCAACTGGAGGCGCCGAAAGCGTCCCACCAGAGCTTGATCTCGGGTGGGTAACCCTTCAGGAGATCGGTCAGCGGAACATTCCAAAGCTCCTTTTCGCGCTTGTCGTAGTCGATGGCCAGTGTTTCCTTGCGGAATTTCTGGAAGGCCTCACGGACCGGCGGGGGATAGGGAAGCTTGTCGATGCCATCGCCCCAGGTATCGGCGACGAACTCGCCGTTCACAATGGTGGGATCGAAATTATTTACGGGCAGCGGTTCGAGCCCGACTTCCTTGGCGAACGCGACGGCGACTTCATTGTCGGCAAAGGCGGAGCCGGTGGCATAAGCCTGGCCCTGGTATTCCATCAAATACGCATTGCCGCCGAAATGGGGTTCTTTTTCGAGGAGCAGGAAATCGCGTTTTTGCAAGAGGTAGCTTGCAGCCAGCCCGCTCATGCCGCCGCCGACAATGATGACATCATGATTGGCAGAGACGGGCGGGCGCGAAAACATTTTGCCGTCGCGCACCTGGTGGCAGATCTTGTTCTCTTCGCCCTCGATACTGGGCGTGGCTTCCGAGGGAGCGGCAAACAGCGCCATGTCCACGGGACAGCCCGAGGCTACCGCACCCGCTACCACAAACTTAATGAAGTCCCTGCGATTCGGACTCACGATTCGGCTCCTTGTACGGCGGTTTCGATCAGCTCGGCAGCGACTTCCGGCGATCCTTCTGCGCTCATGCGCAGGCGATACCAGAGCACAATCGCCACCAGCGAAAACACGAAGATGATGGTTGAGATGGCATTGATTTCGGGCGTGATGCCGCGGCGCAGGCGACCCCAAATCTCCAGCGGCAGCGTGTTATCGCGCCCGATCAGAAAAAAACTGACGGCGATTTCGTCCATGGAAAGCGTGAAGATCAGTAGAGCAGCGCCGATGATCGACAACTTCAGATTGGGCAATGTCACGCGAAGAAAGGTCTGCCAGTAATTCGCGCCCAGATCAAGCGAGGCCTCTTCCTGAGCCCGATCAAGCTTCTGGAGGCCCGCGAACACTTCGGTGGTCGCAACCGAAATGAGTGCCGTGCCGTGCCCCAGAACGATGGTGAGCAGGCTGAGCTTGACGCTTGCCTCGTTGAACAGCATGAGCAGCGACAGGCCGGTGATGATCCCTGGCAGAATCAGCGGCAGAAGCACGAGTCGGCGGAACAGGGTTTTGCCCGGGAACTGGGCGCGGTCCAGCGCGAGTGCTGCGGGGATTCCAAGTCCCAGAGCGATGACGACCGCCACCGCGGCGACGATGAGGCTGTTTCCCACCGACTCCCAGATCGCTCCGTCGCTAAAGAGCGTGCGGTACCAGTCCAGGGTCAGGTTGCGAGGGGGAAACCCGCCAACGCCTGCGCCGTTGAACGAATAGACGATCAGAACGGCTATGGGCAGATAGAGAAAGGCAAACACGAATATCGAGTGGAGCAACAGCCAGCGCGAGCCGCGTGTTGTGCCATTCGTCGCGCTCACGAGAAACTCCATTTCTTCTCGAGCCGCTCCGAAACGAAAAGCAGGCTAACCACCAGCACCAGCATGCAAAGCGAGATCGCCGCTCCCAGCGGCCAGTTGTATGCCGCGCCGAACAGGCTGACGACGATGTTCGAGATCATGATGCCGCTCGGTCCGCCCAGCAACAACGGAGCCAGGAAATCTCCCAGGCTGAGCACGAATGCGAACGTCGCTCCCGCCAGCACTCCGGGAATAGAAAGCGGAAAGATCACGCGCCAGATGGTCTGTACGGGAGAGGCGCCCAGATCGCTCGATGCCTCGACGAGGTTGCGCGGAATGTGTTCCAGCGACGCGTAGATCGGCAGAAACGTAAACGGAGTGTAGATATGTGTCAGCGTGAGAACGACGGCGAAAGGACTATAGAGAAGGAACTCGAGGGGATGCTTTGTTAGATGCACGTACTGCAGCAGCGTGTTGAGGACGCCGTCACTGCCGAGGATCGTCTTCCACGCGTACGCCCGCACCAGGTAGCTCACCCACAACGGGATGATGACGAGCTGGTAGAAGAGGTCCTTTTTGGCGCCTGCATAAAAGGAAAGGAAATATGCCAACGGATAACCCAACAGTAGTGAAAACAGCATCACGCGCGCGGCGATCCACATGGATCGCAGGAGCGTCTGCCAGTACACGTCGACGGTGAAGAGTTGGCGATAGTTGGCCAAGTTCCAGGAGTGCACAATGGCTTGAGAGGTCGAAACCATCCAAAAGCTGTAGCAGAACATGAGCGCGTAGGGAACCAGCAGGAACACGGTGACCCACAGCAAGGGAGGCACGGTGACCACGACTCGGTAGGCGCGCGAAAACATGTTAGGCGGCCTCCGAGTTGCGAACAGGGACGGCGTCCGCAGGATCGAATTCGAATTCCAACTCGCCCTGCCAGTCGCTACGGGCTTCGGTGCGCACGCTGAAGAGGAGTCCGTCGGCGCACTCGATTTGCAGGAGTTCGCTCGCGCCATGAAACGCCTTATGTCGCAGCTTTCCGCGAAACCGCACTTTTCCCATCGCGCCGGACGGCGCGGCGACTCCGATGTTTTCCGGACGCAAGGAAAGCAGGGCTGATCCGTCCGGCAGTTGCGATGTCCAGAAGAGCGAG
>Ga0210410_10003312_pt1 | contig 14307 bp, 9 predicted proteins | sample IncBWC4MmetaG_FD_161058 | JGI IMG/M metagenome (GOLD analysis project Ga0210410, IMG submission 161058) | Forest soil microbial communities from Barre Woods Harvard Forest LTER site, Petersham, Massachusetts, United States - Inc-BW-C-4-M | ecosystem: Environmental > Terrestrial > Soil >... | reverse complement strand
TTAACATTTGGGATCTGATTATTTGGAGCGGGCCATGAATTGGAACTGTGAACAAATTGAAAACCGATTGAGTGACTTTCTGGAAGGCGCGCTGACGCCTGAGGAAGCCGCGCTGTTCGTGAACCACTCGAGCACCTGCGCGCAGTGCAAGGAATTGGTGGCGAGCGTGCGCGGGCTGATTGGCGCGATGCACGCGCTGGAGCCGGTGCCGGCTCCGGCGAATCTGATGCCCGCGATTCTGAACAGCACGCTGGGGCCGCGTCCTTCGGCCAGCGGATGGCGCGCGTGGTTTGGTTGGACGCGCGTGATCATGCAGCCGCGATTTGCTTACGGTGCGCTGACGGTGCTGATTACGATGGGCGTAGTTTCGCAGGCGCTGGGAATTGAATGGCGGACGCCGACGGTCGCGGATTTGAATCCGGTGAATTTGTATCGCAGCTTCGACCGAACGGCACATTTGGCGTACGCGAAGGGGTCCAAGTTTGTTGGCGATCTGCGCGTGGTATATGAAATTAAGTCCCGGCTGGAGCCTTCGGAGCAGGATGCTACTCCTCCGCAAAAGACTCCCGCAGCAACGCCTTCTTCACCGGGACAGAGCAAAACACCTTTGAATTCTCCGCTGAATCGCGCGGAATCGATTGAAAACTATTTGACCCGGCTGGCTTGTGGAGTTTGGATCGCGCCGGTAAGGAGCATGCGATGAAATGCGCCGTACATCCTGAAATGGACGCAACCGGATATTGTAGAAATTGTGGGAAGGCATTGTGCACGACGTGCTCGCGCGAAGTTCGCGGCATGATTTATTGCGAAGCGTGCCTGGCGGATATGGTGACGCAACCGCGCGCGGTGGCTACAGGCGGACGCAGCCCGGCCGCTGCAACTATGCTCGGATTTATCCCGGGTTTGGGCGCGGTATATAACGGCGAGTACACGAAAGCGCTGGTGCACGTTTCCACGTTCATCGCGATTGTGGCGATTCTGGTCGCCTCGAATTCCGACGTGGTGCATGCGATTTTCGGAATGGGACTGGCAGCATTCATCATCTACATGGCGGTGGATGCGAATCGCACGGCGAAAGCGAATTTGGTGGCGCCGGTTCGACCGGAAGCGGACGCCGCCACAATTAAAGCGAGGACGATCGGTCCGTTCATCCTAATTGGAATCGGCGTGATTTTTCTTCTGCAAAACTTTCACGCTTTTGAATTAGACACGCTGATCGATCGTTGGTGGCCGTTGTTGCTGATTGGAGTGGGCGGATTTTTGATCTGGCGGCGAAGCGAGAAGCAATCGTAGAAATTTGGAGGACGAAGATGGCATTGCGATGCAACTGTCAACGCTGCTCGATACGAGGGCTGATGGGGCCGGCGATTCTGATTACGATTGGCGTACTTTTTCTGGTGCAGCAATCGCACTGGGCTTATCACTTCGGCAGAACGTGGCCGGTGATTCTGCTGGTGATTGGAGTGGTGAAGTTGGCCGAAGCGCTGGCGTCCGATGCGGGCCATGGAATTCAAAATATGCCGCCGGCGGGCCCGGGCGTGGGACCGCAACAGGGTTCGGGGCCGGGACAAATTCCGCCACCGCCGCCACCACCGCTTAGCTGAGAACTGGGAGATCATATGGCAACCAACGAACCGCGCCACCGACGTTCCATATTCAGCGGATTGTTGCTGATTATTTTCGGCTTGCTGCTATTGAGCCACAATTTTGGCGGAAGTCTGCCGGCCTGGGAGATTTTGCGAAAATGGTGGCCGCTGATTTTTATTTTGTGGGGATTGGCCAAGCTTTACGATCACTACGTATCGCAGCGCACCGGACAACCGCCTCCACCGACAATTTCAGCGGGCGAAGTTTTGCTGGTGCTGCTGTTGCTGGCAGTGGTGGGCGGATTGGGGATCGTGGACTGGGGCTCGAATCATCCCAACCGTGGAGATATTTTTTCCTCGATGTGGAATGAACCGTATACGTTTACGGAATCTGTTCCCGCGCAGACGATAGCCGCGAAATCGCAGGTGACGGTACGCACGGCGCGCGGAAACATAACCGTAACCGCAGACGACACCCAACAAATTTCAGTGACGGCGCGGAAATCGGCCAGCGCAGCGAACGAAAGTGAGGCGCAAGATCGCGCGAACCACGTGCATGTAACGGTGACGAAGACGGACAGCGGATATGTGGTGGAACCGCAGGGCCAGAATGATTCGGAAGGGACAGTGAGCGTCGAACTGGAAGTGCATGTACCGAAAAATATTACGCTGGATGCGCACACCGATCGTGGCGGAGTGCAAACCTCCGGCGTTGCGGGAAACATTACGATTCAAAGCCAGCACGGCTCGGTCGAAGTGCGGCAGTCCGGCGCAGACGTGAGCGTAGACAGCAGCAGTTCCGACGATGTTCGCGTAATCGGCGCGGCCGGAAACGTGCGAGTCTCCGGACGCGGCCAGCAAGTGGAGATTACCGACGTGCAAGGCGCAGCTACATTGGACGGAGAGTACGGCGGATCGCTGGCCTTCGCGCGGATTTCAAAAGGCATTCATTTCGTCTCAAATCGAACCGATCTGACAGTTACGCAGTTGAGCGGGCGCGTCGAGATCCCGAATCCCGGCGACATGGGAATTCATGATTCAACCGGGAATGTGACTTTGACTACGACCAAGCGCGACATAACGCTGGACAACGTGACGGGAAAAATCCAGGTGGACAACCGGAGCGGGAACATCACGGTGCGATTTACCGAGCCGCCGAAGGAACCGCTGGAATTGACCACTCAATCGGGAGACATCGATGTGACGGTGCCGGCGAAGTCAGCGTTCGATGTAAGCGCGCGCGCCGACAACAACGGCGAGATCAGTACTGATTTCAGCGAGCTGGAATCGAGAATAGACGAGACGCGCGGAAACAAGAGATTGGATGGAAGCGTGGGAGCGCACGGGCCAAAACTGGATTTGCGGACGACCCACGCTACGATTCGGATTCGCAAGGGGCAGTAGCAAGCGGGCGAAGTAGATTTGGTTTCAGCGCCCGAAGAGCTCAACGCTCGACAATTTTTTCGAGTACTTCGAAGAAGCCCGGGAAGGAAACGTCGGCGCATCCCGCGTCGAGGATTTTGCTGGGGCCTTCGGCGCCCAATGCCGCAACCGCAAAAGCCATGGCGATGCGGTGGTCACCGTGAGTTTCAATTTCCGCGCCGTGTAGTTTTCCTGCAGATCGTCCGCCGACGCGCAGGCCGTCGGGGCGTTCTTCGACTTCAGCGCCCAGCCGCCGCAGATTTTCCGCAACGACCGCGATGCGATCGCTTTCTTTGACGCGCAATTCCTTCGCGTCGCGGATCTCGATTCCCTTTTCTGTGAAGGGGCCGAGCGCGGCGAGCATGGGAAGTTCGTCAATGAGCTGCGCGACTTCATCGCCTGCAATTTCGCCGCCTTCGACTGGCGAGTGGCGGATGGCTACATCGCCGATTAATTCTCCGCCCGATTCGCGCACTGATAGCAACGAAATCGGCACGCCCCAGCCTGCGAGCAGATCGAGCACGGCGGTGCGGGTGGGATTTAGGCCGACGTCATGCAGCACGAGACTGGATTCGGGAAGAATGAGGGCGGCGGCGAGAAAAAAAACTCCGGAGGAAAGATCGCCGGGGACGGTCAAATCGCGCGGACGAAGTTCCGCGCCGCCGGTGACGCGCAAGGTGCGCTCGAAGCGGCCTACTTTTATGCCGAATTCCTCGAGCGCAAGTTCGGTGTGATCGCGCGTGCGCACGAGTTCGGTGACTTCGGTGTCACCTTCCGCGAATAATCCGGCCATTAGAATCGCGGATTTTACCTGAGCGCTAGGGACGGGCAAGGTGTAGTCGATTCCGGCAAGTTTGCGGCCGTGGATTTTGAGCGGCGCGACGCCATTGTGACCGGAATGAATTTCGGCGCCCATCTGCGTGAGTGGATCGATAACGCGGCGCATGGGGCGGCGTCGCAGGGAGGCATCGCCGGTCAGTGTGGAATCAAATTCCTGGCCAGCGAGAATTCCGGTGAGCATGCGCATGGTGGTGCCGGAGTTTCCGGCGTCAAGATCGCGGCGCGAGCGCTGCAGTCCATGCAATCCGGCGCCGGTGATACGCACGGCTGAATCGGTACGGTCGATTTTCACGCCGACACGCTTCAGGCAATCGAGCGTGCTCTGGCAATCGGCAGCGGCGGAAAAATGTTGGAGTCGGCTGGCGCCCTTGGCCAGCGCGGCGAGCATGGCGTAACGATGCGAAATGGATTTATCGCCGGGCAGAATGACTGGGCCGGAGATGGCGCGTGCCGGAATTATTTTTCGATTTGCCACGCAGGAATTCTAGCATGGCACCGCGGTTAGCTCATTCTTCGACCAACACGCAACCGAAAAGCGGCGAAGCGCTTCTAATGTAGTGGGTGAGAAGCGGGTCTGCACGGAACGCAACATCACTGGAATGAAGTGAAATGCCGCCCTTCGTTCAAGCGTAATATACTGTAGGAGGGCATTTATAATGACTGGGTCCATGAGTAGCGGTGTTTCCAGCGGGATAGTTCGCCGAGTATCGGTGGCAGCAATCGGAATATTTTTGTGCGCAGCGCTGGCAGGCGCCGGTGCGGCACAGCAAGCTCCCTCTCCTGCTTCGGCATCCTCCACAACAAATTCATCGAAGTCGTCGGGACAATCCGGCGCGCAATCATCGCAGCACGACATGCAGGGAATGGGAAGCATGTCGGGTATGGACATGGGACACGGCCAGATGACCGCCGATCAAATGGCGCAGCATGACGCCAACGGACAAATGATTCCGGGGCATCAGCACATGGGGCCGCATATGAAGATGAGCACGAAGCGGCCTGCGACGCCGGAGGATTGGACGAAGGCGGATGAGGTGGTGAGCGAATTGCGCGAAGGAATTGAGAGATATAAGGATTACAAAGTGGCGTTGGCTGATGGCTTCGAGCCATTTCTGCCGAACCTGCCCCAGCCGATGTATCATTTCACGAACGCGCGGAACGGATTCCTGGAATCATTCACGTTTGACGCTTCACGACCCACTTCCCTTCTATATAAGAAGACCGCGAGCGGATACGAATTGATCGGCGCAATGTACACCATGCCGGTGCGAGCCACGGAAGAAGAATTGAACGAGCGAATTCCGCTGAGTGTAGCGCAATGGCATTTGCACACGAATTTGTGCATGCCGGCACGGGGTCAGGCGCAGCACGCCGATTTTACAAAGTTCGGATTGATGGGCTCGATCACCACCAAGGCGGCATGCGACGCGAATGGCGGACACTTCTATCCGATACTTTTCGGGTGGATGGTTCACGTGTATCCCTTTGAACCGACGAAGGAAAAAATTTGGGAGCAGTAGAATTTCTGAAATGGCGCGCGTAGAATATTTTATAATCCGGCTGTTGTGGCGCACAAAACTTATATGAAAACAAAAATGGCTGCAGTTCCGCGATTCCGATTTGCATTCGCGCGCTTCGGCGCTTTGGCGATGTTGCTGCTGGTAGCGATGTCCGCATTCGCGGCGCAAGCTGGCTCGCCGGAAATTATGCCGCTCAGTCAGGTGAAGCCCGGCATGAAGGGCGTGGCCTACACAATCTTCAGCGGCGATCAGATCGAGAAATTCGATTTGGTGGTGCTGGGAATTCTTCCCGACCTGCTTGGCCCGCACGAGTCGATAATCCTGGTGCAGCTTGTTGGCCCGAAAGTGGAGCACACCGGCGTGGTTGCAGGCATGAGCGGCAGCCCCGTTTATATTGACGGAAAACTGGTCGGCGCGCTGGCGCTGAAGTTTGGGTCATTCACGAAAGAGGCGCTGGGCGGAGTAACTCCAATTGAGAATATGATGGAGGTCACACCACCGGCTGCGCGCGCCACGGTTGCGTCCGCAAACGGCGAATCCGCCATAGCCGATTCCGGAATGATCGCGGGAAACCAGCCTCGCTACGAAATAAGTAATGACGTCGTCGACCGCGGCTCATGGCTGCACGGAGATGCTGCCGCGCATCTTGGCGGCGCATATTTGACGCCGATTGAAACGCCACTCGTCTTTTCCGGAATTTATCCTTCGGTGCTGGCGCAGTTCGCGCCGGAATTTTCGCGATACGGAATGGTCGCAGTTTCGGGTGGCGCGGGTGCGGCGCAACCTGATGACGCAAACATCGTTCCCGGAGATATGGTGAGTGTGATTCTGGTGAGCGGCGACACAACCGCGGCGGCATCGTGCACCGTCACGGCAATCGTGCAGAACCGAATTTACGCTTGCGGCCACCCGATATTTGGGCTGGGCGATGTCAGTTTTCCGCTGGCGCGCGGGCGCGTGATCACCACGATGTCATCGCAAGACAGCTCTCAGAAAATTGTGACCACCGGCGGAATCATTGGCACGCTTACCGCGGACCGTCTTTCTGCCATCATGGCGACGTCCGGTGCCGGCCCGAAAATGATCTCTATGGAGATGAGCCTTTCAACGCCGTCGGGTGAACACAAATCACACTACGAGCTTGCGGAAAATAAGGACCTCACTCCTCTACTCGTCGGACTCGTTGCGCAAAATGGCTTGGTCTCAAATAATTCTTACAGCGATGGAAATACCCTGAAACTTTCCGGCGAAATCAAAATCGCCGGACATTCTTCCGTGCAACTGGAAAACATGTTCGCGCCGAGTGGAGCGTTGCTGCAAGACAGCTCCATCGTGGTCGGCAGTGTGCAAGCCCTGTTTTCGCGCATATTCGCAAATCCTTACGAGCAGCCCAACATTGAACACATTCAATTAAAGTTGGAAAGTATTCCTGAGCGGCGGTTCACGGCGATTGAAGGCGCGTGGACAGATGCTACAGAAGTTGTGCCCGGACAAACAGTGCAAGTGAAAGTATTGTTGCGCGCATATCGCGGAGCGGCAGAACTGCGCACAGTTCCGATTACGATTCCTTCGCAAGTGGACCGCGGCGCAAATCTGCGAATTCTGGTGAGCGATTCGTTGGGCGCGGACCGCACGCTGCGGCCGATTTCCGTACAAGCCTCTGCTGCACAAGCAGGAGGGCTGGAGCAATACATTCGCATACTGAATCGCGAGCGCCGCAATAATCGTCTTTACGTAACGCTCCTTCAGCCGACTACCACGCTGCTGCTTGAAGATAAGGAACTTCCGAACGCGCCACTTTCCGCCGTGAACGTGCTGAATCAACGGCGCGGCGAACCAAACGCAACGATGCTACGCGAATCGCTCGCGGGTGAATGGTCGCTTCCAACCGAAGGCGTGATTTCCGGCAGCGTTTCGCTTTCGGTTCGCGTGAAATAAAGTTTACGGTTTCGAAGCTCAATTAAAGCGCGCATCGAATTCCGAAAGAAATTCCTGGAGACAACGAAAATGAATCGAGTTCGACGTAATCCGCGGCTGTTTGCCATTGGAGTTTTTGCGGTCACGGCCGGATTGTTCGCCGGCTCCGCGCTGCAGGCGGAACGTACGCGCTACTGGCGCCAATCGTCGTTTGAGGAATTCGATAAAGGTACGGCGAAGGGTGTGGCGTTGCGCAGCGATGGCAAGTTAATGCTGGCGCCAAAATTTGAGCCGATGTCCGATCCAAATTCGGCGTTTCTGTGGGCGTTGAGCGCGGATTCCAAGGGAAATGTTTACGTGGCGGGAGGGTCCGGCGCGAAAGTACTTCGCTATGATGCGGCCGGCAAGTCTTCGACTTTCTTTAGCGCCGAAGAACTATCCGCGCAGGCGTTGGCAGTGGACGCAAAAGATAATCTGTACGTTGGAACTTCGCCGGACGGACGCGTCTACCGGGTCAGTCCAAGTGGCGAGAAGAAAGTTTTCTTCGAGCCCAAGACGAAATATATATGGGCGCTGGCCACAGATTCCGACGGGACGCTGTACGTCGCCACCGGCGACGGCGGGACGATTTTTTCCGTGAAGCCCGACGGCAAAGGCGAAATTTTCTACAAAAGCGAAGAAGCGCACATCCGCGCGATAGCGCTTGATCAACAAGGGAATCTTCTTGCGGGGACGGAACCGGACGGCCGAATTATTCGCATTCCGAAAGCTACGCCTGCGGCCGGAAAATCCAGACAGGGATTCGTGGTTTATGAAACTTCGAAGAAAGAAATTACTTCGCTCATCGAAGATGCCGCGGGGAATTTATATGTTGCCGCGATTGGTGATAAATCGCGATCGTCAGGCGTGACTTTTTCGGAAGCACCGGAAATTTTGACGCCATCGACGCCACTAGGTGGCCAGCCCGGTGGTAACACGTTTGTGATTGGCGGCGTCCCGCAACAGCAATCGATCACGCCAACGCCTTTTCTGCCGCTGGCCGCCACCAACGGCAGCGCCGTATACAAGCTGGCGCCGGACGGTTCTCCGCAACAACTTTGGAGTTCACGTGACACCCTGGTTTACGCGCTGGGATTTTCTCCCGCCGGAAAACTTTTGTTGGGCACCGGCAATCGCGGAATCGTAATCTCACTAGACGGAAATAATCTTTATACGACACTGGCCAAAACGGAATCGGGTCAGGTAACCGCGCTGGCTCAAGGCGCGGGCGGAAAAATATTTATGTGCACGGCGAATCCCGGAAAAGTTTTCTCGCTGGGACCTGACGACGTTGGCGAAGGCACATTTGAATCGCAGCCAATCGACGCGCGATTTTTTTCCGCGTGGGGACGATTGGAATGGTGGGGCGAGAACTCCGGAATGTCGGCGGCCGGACGGCCTCACGTGGAGGTTTATATCCGCGCCGGAAACACAGCGAATCCTGATTCCAACTGGAGCGCGTGGGCCGGACCCTACACGCAAAGCGGACAGAAAGTGGAAGCTCCAGCGTCACGATTTGCTCAATGGAAAGCGGTGCTGCGCAGCGGCAGCCCTTCGCCAATACTTTCGTGGATGAGCCTTTCCTATTTGCCGAAAAATGTTGCGCCGCAAATTGACGGCATTGCCGTGCAGGATCCCGGCATCCGCGTGCAAGGTTCGAGCCTAAGTGGAATTATCGGCAATGGAAACCAGGGATCGACGCGCCTACGCCAGCCGGAAGCGTTTGGAGCGACTTCATCTTCGAGTTCCGGATTCAATTCCGGCGGGCAACAGGACCGCCCGTCTTCGCGATTTGACTCGCCCGGACAAGGCTCCGCGCAAAAGGGTTTTCAATCGGTGCTGTGGACCAGCCACGACGACAACGACGACGAACTTGTTTATCGCATATATTTCCGCGGCGAAAATGAAAAGGAATGGAAACTGCTGAAAGATAATATCCGCGACAAATATTATTCGTGGGACACAACTTCCATGCCCGATGGCGCCTATTATTTGAAAGTTGTCGCGTCGGATGCGCCATCCAATCCGCCGGCGGAAGCGCTGGAAACCAGCCGCGAGTCCGAGCGATTCGTAGTAGATAACGCGCCGCCGGAGCTCAGCGTGCTGGAGGCGGGCGCGGGCGAAAATTCCACGGAGACGCGCATCCGGTTCACAGCGCGGGATGCTACGAGCGCGATCGCGCGCGCCGAATATAGCCTGGACGCCGGTGAATGGACGCTGGTGTACCCGACAGGCAGGCTCAGCGACGCAAACGAGGAGCATTACGACATTTCTCTTCGCGGGATTGTCGCTGGCGAACATACCATTGCCGTTCGCGTCTACGACCGGTTTGAAAATGTCACTGCGAGCAAAATAACTTTCCATTCTCCCTCGGGCGGACGATAAAGTTTCGTCCGCTGAGCCGAATTGATTCCAGGGGCAGCAGCGCGGTTTGGCGCCCTTGTGACATAATGTGGCCGGAATTTTGGGAGAAACTCGATTGAGCAATGATTTCCGGCCAAACTTAAACGATATTCGCGAAGCGCAGCGCCGCATCGCTCCGCACACTCACCGCACTCCGGTGCTCACGTCCGAATCGCTGAACGAAATTTCCGGCGCCAAACTTTTTTTCAAATGTGAAAACCTGCAAGTCACCGGCTCATTCAAGATGCGCGGGGCCACAAATGCGGTTTTCTCGTTGACCCAAGAAGAAGCAGCGAGGGGCGTGGTGACGCCTTCCTCCGGAAATCACGGGGCGGCACTGGCGCGCGCCGCGCGCAGCCGCGGAATTCCGGCATGGGTGATCATGCCGAATAATTCGCCGATGGTGAAACGCGCGGCGGTGGAAGCGTACGGCGGGAAAATTACATTGTGCGAGCCGACAATAAAATCACGCCAGGACACTGCGGCGGCTGTGCAGGCGCGCACCGGAGCAATTCTGATTCATCCGTACGACAACGACCTGATCATCGCAGGCCAGGGCACGGCGGCGGCGGAATTGCTGGATGAAGTTCCGGATCTGGACATTTTCATCGCGCCGGTTTCCGGTGGAGGATTGCTTTCCGGCACGTCCATCGCTTCTAAAGGAATTCGTCCGCAAATTCGCGTGATCGGAGCGGAACCAAAGAATGCGGATGACGCTTTCCTGTCCTTGAAAGCCGGGCACATTGTTACGCTGGAGCACTACGACACGATTGCCGATGGCCTGCGTGCGCATCTTGCGCCGCGAACTTTTGCGATTTTAAGCAGACTCGTGGATGAAGTATCGACGGTCACCGAAGCGGAAATCGTCGCCGCGATGAAACTTCTGTGGGAGCGCATGAAAATTGTGGTGGAGCCGTCCGGGGCAGTTCCTGCCGCGCCCGCGTTGAACCGGCGCATTCACGCAGTAGGCAAACGGGTGGGCATTATTTTGAGCGGCGGAAATGTGGATCTGACTTCCCTGCCGTTTTCGGCGGCGTAATTTTTGAGCGAGCCAAGCTGGAATCCCGGCGAACACATCCTAATTCACAGTCAAGCTCACCGTCGTCGTAGCCATTACGTTTCCGGTGCCGATCGCTGTAACCACCAGCGGATAGACGCCGGCGGAGGTTCCGGCTGGCGGAACGGGCGGCGCGTTGTCCGCGGTGACTCCGCAGCCGCTGCTTACGAGAGCCGCGCCTAGCAACAGAAGGACGAGGGGCGCGAGGGCAATCACGGCGCGTCGCGGATATTTTCTAAGCGAAGCGAAAAGCAACATTGCGGCGGCCAGTAGCAACACCCCGAGGTTCACCACGTCCGGTGAACCCGCGGGTAAGCGTGGCAACTTTCTCGCTGGCGCTGCCGCGCTTCGCACTGTTGTCGTCACGCTCAAAGAAATCGAGCCGCCGGCAACCACGCTGCCCGCGGAAAATGTACAAGTCGAAACGGGCGGACATCCTGAAATTGAAAACGTAACCTGACCGCTGAGCGGAGGGCTGAGCGTGCCGATCGTAAATGTTGCCGAGCCTCCCGCGGAAATGGACGTTGCGGGCGGCGAGGCAATCAATCCCGCAGGGATCGGCGCGTTGAAATTCAGCACTGTGGTGCCGCCGCATTCGGCCGAGTTTGTCCCAGCGGGCGGGCACAGCGAAGTATCAAACGCCGTCACCATGAAAAAGTAGGTAGTGTTCAATGTGACTGAGATTTGAACTTGAGATTGTTTCACTGACGCTGAAACGTCATTGTTGCACGCTACGTTTACGAAGTTTCCGGGCGCGCCGGTATAAACCGAAAGCACTGTGTCGTAAGAACTGCCGAGAGTCGTGATCACTGCGGTGCCTGCCGAACCGGCTGTATACTTCCACCACACAGATTTTCCAGTGGGATTCTTGCTCAGCCCGGCCACGCATGGAGGAACTGGATCTGTCGCTTCGCTCGTCGCGCCGGAATTGTCCACTGAACTGGTGAACGTGGCCGCCGTCACAGCAATTGCACTTACGAAATTATCGTTGGCCGGCGGGGCCGCACTATTTACAGTAAACAGCAGTTGAGGCGAGGCTGCGCCACCACCCGGCGGCAAATTTGTAACGCCGATAAAGAATTGTCCGCCGGATTGCAGCAGCGTGTGCGAAAGAGTGGCGGTGATTTCATTTCCGCCGGCGTTAACGGCGGTTCCGGTCACGCCAGTCGTGGAATTATTGAATGTGACTTGTGCGTTCTGATTGAAGCCGGATCCCGTGATTGTGATCGCGGTGTTAGACGCTCCGGCATTCACCGCTGATGGTTGTACTGCCCTCAAAGTGGGCGCGGAACCAGAAATAATCAGAGAGAGTGCGTTGGTCATGGTCGGCGAAAGGTTTGAATCGAAAACGGTTAGGGTTGCCGTGCCCGGTTGCGCCAGGAGACTTGCGGCAACCTGAGCGATGATTATTTGCGTGACGGTATTTACTTGAACGCCGGAAATACCTGTCGCCGCGCCATTCCAGCGAACTGCGGAATTCGCAGTGAATTCACGGCCGCTTAGCGTTATCGTAATCGAGCTACCACCGGCCTGTGCGGAGATCGGATTGATGCCACCTAACGCAAACGCCGACGTTCCGGCCAGCGCGGGTAGCGAATAATCCCAGACGCTGCGTCCGTGGGTGGCTGCGCGCAGAGTTCGCGACGGCTCATGCAGTGCGAGCGAAAGAACCGCTACGTTTGGCAAAGCAGTTCCCATCGTCGCCCAGGTGGCTCCGGCATTCACGCTCACAAATATTCCGATATCCGTCGCGGCATAAATCGTGCCATGCGCCGGATCATCGGGATCCAATAGAACGTCATTCACCGGAAAGTTAGGCAGATCTGTTCCGAGCGGAACAGCGCACGCCTCAGTGTGGCAGCCGATGTCGCTCCAATTCGCGCCGCCATCAATGGTTTTGAATATGTGCCCCTGCAGATCCAGAGGGCTACCGGAAATCGAGACGTTAATCGAGAATCCAGAGAACGCTACATACGCCGTCTTTCCGGTGGTGTCGGATGCGTCGGCAATTATTTTTGTTATCGGGCGCGAGGGTAACGAGCCGGAAATATTCGTGAATGTTGGGTTCATGGCCGACGAGACGTTCAACGCAACTTGCACGGTGCCGTCATTTGCCGCGGTGTAAAGATTGTAGGAGCCACTCGAAAGCGGCGCGAATGCCACTGAAGTGACGGCGCTACCATTGGCGAGCCCTCCGCTGGTCAGATCGCCCGAAACAGAATTCCATGTGGCCGCGCCATCGGTCGTCTCAAACAGCCGGTAGGTTGCGTAATAAAGATGCGCCGCACGTTTCGGATCGACGATGAGCGGAGGAAATGCGGCGAGGGGATCCTTGGTGCCATTTGTCTGAACACCGATGGTGCTGGAACTTGAGAGTAAATTGAATGCGCCGGAAACGCCGCTGGTCACCGATTTGTAGATTTGAGGCGAACCAAAAGATCCGGCGCAACTTAGATAGACGGACGATTGATCATTCGCATCGACAACTGTAAATCCGCCATCGCTGCATGTAGTTGTGCCGGTCCACGCAGCGCCAGCGCCCAGGTTCTGAAACAGCTGAGTTCCGTTTCCTTGTGTGCCGCCAAATGCTAATCCGGCGTTCGCGGGGTGAATGGAAAATCCCGGATTGAATTGCGTCAACGCCAGATCATTGTTGAGATTGGTCCAAACTTGCGAACCAGCCGCCGTTACGGGATTCGATGCATTCGTGGAAGTCCAAACGCCGCCGTCATTTCCGACGTACATTTTGGCGCCGCTCGAAGTGAAAGCGACGGCGTGTTGATTCGCGTGCAGAAAAGTTCCGTCGCCAACTTTTGAGAAATCACCGAAGGTCAGGCCGCCGTCGGTGGATCGCAAAAGTGTTGTTCCCGCTGGCGTCCCTGTGCCAGCGCCGCCCAAAAATACTGTGTTGCCGCTCGCGTCGGCGGGATCAACTCCCACGACGACATCGTACGAGCATTGCGGCGCGCAAAAATCGGGAATTCCGTTGAGCTGCGTCCAGGTGCTGCCTCCATCTGCGCTTCGGAACACGCCCAGCAGCGAATTAGAATTCGTATTCGCGTCCGCAATTCCGGCGTAAAGCACGACTTGCCCATTCACCAGCGCGGGCGCGGCCCCAATCGCAATTCGTCCCAGACGAAATTGCGAAGCGAGGCCCGCTCCCGGCACTCGATCCCACGATTGCGCCGAACAAACTTGATCGGCATTGTGTGAAACGTAGATTCCGTTCGTTGAGTCGCCGCCGTAGGCGCCGATAGCTGCGTAAGCCGTGGTCGAAGAAACGTAAGCAACCGCGGTGGCCATTGCTGTCGCCGTTTCGCCTGTGGGCTGAATGCGGGACCAGGTAGCGCCGCTATCTGCCGTGCAGTAAACGCCGGATTGCCCGGCGGTTCCGCTGATATTGCTTCTCGGAAATATCTGCACGGCGGCGAGCAACATTTTCGGATTCCCGGGATTCAATCCGAGTCCGCCAATTCTCGCTCCGCCGCCAGGGGTAAACCCGGAACTGAACGGCCCGACGAAT
>Ga0210410_10003311_pt1 | contig 14309 bp, 10 predicted proteins | sample IncBWC4MmetaG_FD_161058 | JGI IMG/M metagenome (GOLD analysis project Ga0210410, IMG submission 161058) | Forest soil microbial communities from Barre Woods Harvard Forest LTER site, Petersham, Massachusetts, United States - Inc-BW-C-4-M | ecosystem: Environmental > Terrestrial > Soil >... | reverse complement strand
GACACTCCGGAAGCTGGATCCTTCGTCTTGCCAACGCCGCTGCACGGTCCGGGAGCTGATAGGAAGCACATCGGCGATGTCCTCGATGTTGGGGCGCCGGCCAGCGGAATAAGCTTTGAGGTTGTACATGTGCTCAATCTAGATGCCCGCAGACTGTTACGCTATGCAGAACGCTCCATTCTATATGCAGAATACGCCGTTCACTCCAAGGCGCAAAGTTGCAAGCGGTGCTCTGCGCTCGTTCGATGAGGCTCTAACGTTAATTCGGCACGGTTTCCAGTTGAAGTTTGCTTCCGCAATACGCGCAGAAGGTTATGTGCATTGCGTCATCCGCAAATGGCAACTTTCCAGTCTTTTCGGTATTCGAGAATGAAGCGCGTGCCTCTCTTATTTATCACGCAAAGTAGACGCAACCCTGTTTCCTTGCCGGGCTTCGCAATTAGGTTGGCGAAGTCGGAACACAACCCCCATGTGCAGATCGATCCGGTAGTCTTGAAGCTGCTGAACGCGAAAGGCAGCCAGTTTTGTTCTGGCACCAACGTCGTCCATCGCCGGCACACCCGGGCAGTCGGCAGTTTCACCTGTAGCAATTCCGGCCGATTCACAGACGATGAATTCACGACGAATTGGGCCCGAGACTTTCACGGCAATATAGAAAAGAGCGCCGTGCGCTTCTTTTTCAGCAATTCGGGCTCGCTTAGGCCATTCGGCGCGCCCGCCAGCAAAACGGATCATGGATTCGCATGCCGGGTCCGCCTATGCCGCGCTCACCACGATCCCCACCACGACGAGTCTCGCTCGGAGCGCCGCGATGGCATCCGGCTATGCCAGCGGCAGTATCGGTTCGCGCATCAACGCGTACTTGAACATGGTTGCTTTCAAGCCGCGCCGGATTGGCGATGACGGAGCCGCCGCGGGCTTCGGCACGCCGGGCCGCAACACCTATCGCGGGCCCTTTGAGCAAAACTGGGACTTCCATCATCAAGAATTTTTCGCTCACCGAGCGCCAGAAGATTCGCTAGTGCCGACCTTTTTGACGTGTGGAATCACCCTGGTTTCAGTTCTCCCGCGTTTACCGGCGTGCGGAACCGGCTGCGTTTGGGCAACTTAGCTCGACGGAAAATAATTGGCGAATCCTTTAGTTTTCGCCTAAATGGTTATTTTGAGAAACATGCCAAAGCTGTAAAGTTCCAGCGCGAGTGAACGCCGCGCAAAGCAGTACCGGCGGGTTCAGCTGGCACAACAACGATCTGGTCTCCCCGTTTGTCACACTTTAGAGGAGGAATTGTCTAATGCGAATGCGCGCAAAATGGCTGTCTGCAATGTGGGTGATGATTCTCCTTGTTTGTTGCCCCAAGACTCGTCCTCAGGCCCGGGCCGTGCCTGAGAAAGACGCGGCCGCAATCTACGAGCGGCTTCTGCCGCAGATCGAGAAAATTCCGATCGTAGATATGCACGCGCACCCTGGCTACTGGGACGACACCGACGTGGACGCCATGGCCGTCACGACGACGGACCTTGACCCATTGCGAACGCGTACGACAAACCCGGAGTGGCTCGCCGCCTTCAAAGCCCTATACGGTTATCCGTACTCCGATTTTTCGCCGGAGCATCTTCGTTGGCTGGACGAGAAAGACGATGAGTTGCGCAAGCAGTGGGGCAAGGAATATCTCCCGAAGATGCTCGACAAGGTGGGTATCCAAGTTTCCGTGGCCAACCGCGTGGCCATGACCTATCTGGAGAACAACCCGCGATTCCGGTTTGTTTTCTTCGTCGACCCGTTTATGTTCCCGTTCAACAATAGAGGCCTTGCGATCAATCCGGACCGCGCGGCGTATTTTCCCATTCAGGAAAAGACCCTGCAACGCTATTTGACGCAGGCCGGCCTCCGGGAACTGCCTGCCGACCTAGCCGGTTATGAGGCCTCCATTCGCCGGGTTCTTGAGCTGGATAAGCAGCAGAACGGCGTAGCGATAAAGTTCGAAGCGCCGTATTTTCGATCGCTCGTCAACATCAGCGATCCGCCTCGCGAGCAAGCCGCGGCGATCTACAACAATTATCACGCTGGTGGTTCTGCTCCGGCACCAGACTATCTGGTGTTTCAGGACTACATCTTCCGCTACCTGATCGCCCAGGCCGGCGCTTTGCACCTTCAGGTTCACATCCACAGCGCGGTAGGCAGCGGCAATTATTACCGCCTTTCCGAAGGCAACGCCATGGATTTGGAGAATATCCTGCGGGATCCCCGCTACAAGGATACGACTTTCGTCCTGATCCACGGCGGTTATCCTTATGATCAGCAATCGATCTGGCTCGCCTCGCTACCGAATGTCTACCTGGACTCGTCCGAATTCATCCTGCTGGTCTTTCCCACGGAATACAGCCACATTCTGAAACGCTGGCTGGAAATCTTCCCGGAAAAGATTGTGTTTGGCTCCGACGCCTTCCCGTATTCGAGGGAGGTGAACGTCCCGGCGACATACTGGTTGGGCGTGCAGACCGCACGGACTGCGCTGGCGGCAGCCCTTGCGGAAATGGTTTCCGCCGGAGAGATAACGGAAACAAAGGCCCTTGCAATCGCCCGCGGCTATTTCCACGACAACACCGCCAAGCTGTTCGGGCTTCCGGCGCTTCCTGTCCGGAACTAGGGACTGCTGCCGGCGCTGGCCATTATCGGAACTGCCTGCGCTTTGTTACTTTCGCGCACAGGTAGTATCTGATCGCGAACGCGTACGACGCGACCATGATCGCGAGCCTAGCAGCGCGCGATTCGAGTCCGGCTGGGGCATCGTTCGTGTGGGATTTCTTCGACTTCGTCGAGACCTCTCAGGATCCGGATGTTCACGGAACCACTTCTACGGTAATCACATCGGAAAAGACGGGACGACTCGAAAGTCTGATGGGCAAGCGATTCTCGATTACAGATTGTATGACCTCGGCGTATTCCGGCGGGGCCTTAGCCTGACCCGCCTCACGGTAGTACCAGACGACGCCCTTCTGCTCGGCCAATCGCTTGAGCGAGACACGAAGCGAATCTATTGTGGGCGGGCGAGCCGTCAACCGTAATGCGGCCATCGGCCATGACCGCAATCCTGAGGGTTGGCGCGTTAGGGCTTAACGACAAGGGCGGGCGGCTGCAACAAATGAGTTGAAAACAAACGGAGACGAGAACACAGAGGCTCCTTAATCTGTAGTGCATAGCTGATAATTCCCCCGGCAGGAGTCGCACTGAGCCCTTGCGTATAATCACACCACCGTCAGCCAACTGCTCGTATGTGTTATGCGGCAGGTCCAACAACAGCTCCGTTTCCCCAAAAACCGATTCAACCTGCTCATGAATTGCAGCACGATTGTCTGCAGCCCAATGGACAACTCGATTGAACTCTTTGTCAAAACTGGCAGGCACATCAATCAAATTATCGACGTGTCCCGATTCGTTGCGGGACCCAGTGTGAATGAGAAAATGAACTATTCATCGTCATACGGAACAATGGCATCGAGAAAGTGATTCCCAAGCCCCAAGTCACCCAGCCCACCTTTGCCGGCTCGCAGAGAGTCCGCCACTTTGTTCCAGCGTGCTGCATCAAGGTCGTGGCGTCGACGGTAGACCGCACCAAGCTCATTCCGCATCCACAATCGGAAACTGCAAACCGTCGCCAGTCGCTTTGGTCGGTCATAACCGCCGTCCCCGTCGGCAGTTTGTATCTCTGTGATCGCAAGGGCATAGTTGTTTTTGCGAGCAAAAATTTCAGCCAGTAGGAGATGCAGCTCCGGATAACGAGTGCGCAGGTCTACGTGCTCCGCCTTCAGGCCGCGGTGTGCGGCGGCTGATTTGGCGTTTCAGAAACGCCGGAGGCGCGTGCAACATCAGCTCGTCGGAGAACACAGCTCTAAACCGAGCTTTTGCTGTAGCACAAGACAGGACGAGTCAGCGCCATACACGCCCGGTCGACGGGTCGTGGCCCCACGCCTCCGAAAGAGGCAAACATTTTGGACCAAGTTCTCGGCTCAGCCTGCCTTTCGCGGGATGCGTATTTTCGAAGGTGAATCGCAGCTCGAATAATTCGCTAACCCCCGATTACCGGACCTCTCGATCGCCTGGATGCATATGTGTGGCGAGAACTATCTGTTCTTCACTTAAAGATTGACCTGGCCACCGCTCTAAACCAAGCTTGCGTGTAAAACCACCTGTCCGCGAGCGTTAGTGGTGGGTAGCGATTTATGTCGTCCACTCTGCGAAAGTTCGGGGGTATCTCAAACAACGCTGGATCGAGCCTACCTACGGTAAATTCGGTGATTTTCAGCTCACTGGTGTAGGCAATTTCTGTTTTTGTTCCGTCGGAAGTCGGCAATGTTACTCGCGATCTTATTTTCCGTTCCACCGCGAATCCGGTTTCAGCATTCCCTTTGTCAACGAACTCATACTTCTCAAGCGCAGGACCCGGTCGCAGATGCGCACGAGATCCCCATTTCAGGTCGCATGTAATGCTCGTATCGAGATCGATGTACCACCCATCCGTCACGGTTTCTTGCGGTTCGGCTTGTGACCCTGCCAGCAGCGTTTGTTTCCAGGTGGTGATGACGTGCCTGGCCAAGTGGCCGAACAGTTCCTTTCTCTCGCCGGTATCGACCGTCGTTGTTTCGATTCGGACAGTTGGGGCAGCGGAATCAATCTTCCTGGGAACTGATAGGTCCCGTGTCGCAATCTCGATTTTTGTCAGTGGCTGCGACGGATAAGGGAAGACCACGTACTCTCTATCTTCCAGGTTTAGGTCAAATGTCTGTCCAAGGTCGCATCTGGTAATGGACGCAAGCCGCGGCCCTGGCCTCATGTCCAAGGTCCCGTCGGCATGCATTCCTCCGCCCGTTGAGTTCTGATATTCCATCCTTTTTCGGTCTGCTTCGATGAACGACGTATATTCGCTTCCGTTCTTATTAGACCGGGCTGTATCAAACCCAATTTGAACGGTCATTCTGATCCCAGTTCCGGATGTTGTCTCGACTGATCCGCTGGATGCCTGTATCAGGACAAAACTGAGGAACAACAAAAGCCCGGGCGCGAATCTCATCGGCCTGGTCCTCCCACAACAAGAAACGATGACTGCATCACACCGTACATTCATGCTTGCGTGCGTCAAGCGTGTGCAAACCCAAATTCCGGCGAAAACATGAATTATTTCGTTCTTTCCTCGTCGCCGCGATTTCGTGACTCGGCATTTCACCGGTGTTTACTTCTTAGCCGTTTATATCCACTGGCCACTATGGTGCAGACTGAAATACCCGAAGTCAATGCCTGATAGTGCTGAGCGTTTTTAGCTCACCGGTACTGCAGTTTTGCGGTGCGACCTGCCCTTTTAAGCTATTGAAAGGAAAGGATTGGAATTCTTAGTGCCCCTAATAGCCCTCAAAAGAGATTCACAGCGAATCTTGAGTGCCTTGACCGCAAGTGCTGGAAATTTTATTACCTGTGGGAGGCAAGTGCGAGCTGTACGGCTTCGGCCAAGTGAATCGCTCGGCGGCCTGTGGCCTGGAGTATTTGCTCTCGACAGCTGAACCCATCTGTGACGATAAGCACTTCTGGCCCCGCTTGCCGAACCGCGGGCAGTAGCACGCGTTCTCCGAGGGCCTGCGACATTCCAAATTTTTCCTTCTCAAAACCAAACGGTCCAGCCATACCACAACACCCCGAATCGATGGTCCGCAAGTCAGCGCCCATCTTCCGCAGCAAAGACTCTTCGTCGCTCATCTTCATTAGAGACTTGTGATGACAGTGACCGTGAACCAGTATTTTGCGGAGCAGTCTCGGAGGCTGGTAGCCAGGGACATGTCGCTCCAGGAATTCGCTGAGCAAGAAGGTCTGTCTTCTCAGCCGATCGGCGCGTTCATCGGTCGGAAAGAGGTTACGCAGCTCATCGCGAAAGACGGAAGCGCAGCTCGGTTCCAGCACGACCATCGGTACGTTCGAGTCAATCTGACGGCCGAAAAACTGCAGGATGCGTTGCAGATATTTTTGAGCCTTATCGAGCATCCCGAAATCGTAGAGCGGCCGTCCGCAGCAAAAATGACGCATCGGTACCGTTACCTGAAATCCAGCCTGCTCCAGCACTTCCAGGGCCGCTCGGGCCACCTCCGGACGAAAGTAATTGTTGAACGTGTCCGCCCACAAAATTACCTCGCGCCACCCGGCCACAGCCGTCGGCCGGCTCCCTAACTGCTCGGGAGTCCTACGTTTTCGAGCCCACTCCTGAAAACTAACGGGCGCGAACCGAGGCATCTGCCGTTGCGATGCTACGCGCAAGGTACCTTTGACGGCGTGGCTGAAACCAGGTGCATGGCTGAAGAAGTTGGCGAGGCCGGGCGCGAGTGAGGCGACTTGCGCCCACTTGTCGATCATGCCAAACGCGTACGCTTGCAGTGGCCGGACTTTACCTTCGTAATAGTGCGACAGAAACTCCGCCTTGTAGGTCGCAACGTCGACGTTGGCGGGGCACTCGGACTTGCAGGCTTTGCAGGAAAGACACAGATTTAGCGCCTTTTTAACGTGTTCATCCTTCCAGCCGTCGCGCACCACTTCACCCTGGAGCAGCTCGAACAACATGTGAGCGCGGCCGCGCGTGCTATGTTCCTCCTCGAGGGTCACCATGTAACTTGGGCACATAGAACCAACATCCTGCTTGCGGCAGGCTCCCAGACCGATGCACCGCAATGCAGCCTTGGCAAAAGAACCATCGTCATCAGGGAACTTGAAATGCGTTTTTGGCTCGACGGGTTTGTAGTCAGCCCCAAGCCGGAGATTTTCGATGGGCAAGTAGGCATTGATCACCTTGTGGGGATTCATCTTGTTGTCGGGATCCCAGGCCAACTTGAACGCTCGGAAAGCCTCCATCAGATCAGGCCCGAACATCTTCGGAAGCAATGCGCCACGCGATTGCCCGTCGCCGTGCTCCCCAGAGAGCGAGCCACCATAGCCGACAACCAAATCCGCGGCGCGATCGATAAACTCAGCGTAATTGCGAATTCCTTTTTCCGTTTGGAGATCGAAGCTGACTCTCATATGGATGCAACCGTGTCCAAAATGCCCGTAATATGAGCCGACATAGTTGTATTCGTTCATCAGGTTGCGTAGATCCCTCAAGTAGGCGCCCAATTTTTCGGGAGCTACAGCGGAGTCATCCCAACCCTCCCATTCGAGCGGCGCACCGGGAGCAAAAGCGGCAGCGCGTGGGCCCGATTCGCGTATCTGCCAGACCGCCCGTGCTTCACTATCTGAGTAGAGGCGCATGCTGGGTGAGTTGGCGTGTCGTTTGAGCGAATCAATGAGTTGCAGGGCTTGCTGGTTTGCGTCCTTTGCATCATTGGAGCCAAATTCAACGAGCAAAAATCCACGGCCGTCGGGGAGGAGATCGAGATTGGGCGCTCCCTTCTTTTTCAGACCATCGATGATGCTTCCTTCAAATCCTTCGAGCGCGATTGGCTGAAACTTCAGTATCTCAGGAACGTGGTCGGCCGCCAGAAAAGTATCGCCGTACGCTAGTCCGACCAGTTTCCGACGCTGGGGACTCTCGATAAGTCTCACCTTCGCCTGGAGCACGATCGCGCAAGTACCCTCTGTTCCGACCAGAGAGCGAGCAACCTGGAATCCTCTCTCTGGCAACAATTCATCAAGGTTGTAACCGGATACCCGCCGCGGAATTCTTGGAAACTTTGCTCGGATCAGCTCGCTGTATTGATCGCGGATCGTCCTTAATTTTGCGTAGATCTCGGCGGGACGTCCTCCCTGCCTAATGATGGAATCAAGTTCCTCGTCGCTTGTCGCACCAACTGTCAAGAGTGAACCATCGTAGAGCAGGACTTGAAGCTCTTCGATGTTATCGACTGTCTTGCCGCCGAGCAGAGAATGCGCGCCGCAGGAATTGTTGCCAATCATCCCGCCGATTGTGCAGCGATTGTGGGTTGAGGGATCAGGCGCGAAGGTGAGCTTGTGAGCTTCTGCCTGGTTTCGCAGTGAGTCCAAGACCACGCCCGGTTGAACGCGTGCGTATCGCTGGAGGGGATCCAACTCGACGATCTGGTTCATGTATTTGGTAAAGTCCAGCACGACGGCAACATTGCAGCATTGTCCAGCCAGGCTGGTCCCAGCTCCTCGTGCCAGGACAGGAGCGCCGTAGTTCCTGCAAGCGGCCACGGCCGCGACCACGTCTTCGGCATGACGCGGGACAACTAAACCGATCGGAATCTGACGATAGTTAGAGCCGTCCGTAGCGTACAGGGCGCGGCTGCCGCGATCGAAACGTACTTCGCCTTCGAGCACCCGCCTCAGCTCGGCTTCCAATGCGGATGCCTGCGAAAACGAATCAACCGGTTTCGCGTGCGAGCTAAGCGGCAACGGAGTGGGCTGATGCAAGTTTCCTCCGGCTGAAAAAATATCGAGATGAGCGGCCGACATGCGTCGGCGTCTCGCGCAAAGAGGCAAATCCCTCCTCGAAACTACTAGATTTTGCCGGAAATCTCACCTGGTCCCTGGCTCAGTTTTCAGGGAGGACGTCACCCGCGTCCGCCCCCGACACCAGTGGCTTCGTTCAATTCAGAGCATTTCTAGGTCACCGGCGTGACTCCGATTCCCTCTGCGTACGCCTGGTGTCACCACGCCGGTCTGCAGAAAAAGTCTCGGCGTCAGCGGTATCTTTCACCAAAGGTCCTTGCCTCCCTGGAATCACTTTGACCCGCGTGTTATCTCGAGCGGAAGAACTACTTCTGAGTTGACTTCTACGGGGTGCGTTGTGCGGACGACAGTGGCTTGTCATAGAGAAGGGGTGTGGTTCGTAGTCCTGTAATTTCCCACACCGAAAAATCTCAACTTCAACTATTGCAGTCGCCCGGTTGCATAAGGAGGCCTTTGCTAACTCATTGTGCAGGAAAAACCGGCGACGGGGAGCGCCGCCCGCGTCAGCGTCCCGCTGGCTTCTCCTTGGTCATATGGGTGACGTAGTTGCCGCTGGGGCTGAATCCCCAGGTCTGACTCCCGTCCCAAGAGCGCTGGACCATCCGCAGGACATAATCAACTTCGCCCGGCCTCTCGTCATTGGGCATACGAACGATGCTGAAAAGGCGCGTTACGTCTCTTTCGGTTTCGCTTCCCTTCGCGTTTTGAGTGTGCAGTCGATCCCCGTGCACCTCATAAGGGCCATCACCCTGCCAGCTGCGGTTTATCTCCCATACCATGCCGGGCGTTGAGGATTGCGCATATGACTGGTACAGTGCAACGCTGCCAAAGCGGCCATTTTTCGCAAACACGTTGCTGTTGCCTGCGCTGCCACTCGCACTGGACCAGGTACCAATGAGTTGTTGGGCCAGCTGCGGAGAGTCCTTGGTAAAGCCGGGTAGTTGAAGACTGTGAAACAGGAGTGCCCACACGTCGTTGTCGCGCATGGACTGGTTACCAAGGCACTTCCACGTCCTGGAATACCCAATGATCGGCAGCACGTAACGGCCCATCTGGGCCATGAGGACACGTACGGTTATTCCGCTATGTCCCAACTGCCCGGAGAGATCTGCGTACGCCCATCCGGTTCCAGATGTTCCCTCCTCGCGGGAGAGCCTCGCGTCGCGGCCACGATCGTCCCGGTACGCGCCGAATTTTTTGGTGGCGGCCAAACTCTCCACCAACGCTGCACCTTCGGTCGCCAGTTCACGCTGAACCGGTATCGGCGGCAACATCCAAATCTCGCATGGCCGCTCTTCGCCTGGAACCGGGCCTGTCAAAGTGGTGATTCCGCCAGCGCCGTTTTGTACTTTCCAGCCCACCGGCGGGACATAGCCGACTGTGCCGTGGGCTTGGATCCGGCCCACCGGTCGCGGCTTCAACCCGGCGAACCGGTCCGCGGTGGACTGGCCAAACGCGGCGGTAGACGCCACGACAAGGGCGAACAGAGCTGCACTGATGGGTAGCGTAGAGACATGGCGCATGAATCGGATCGACGCAATCATCGTGATGTCTGCAGAATGAGGTTTTTGCTACCTCGTCGTGAAGAAGCCTTGATTATCAATCATTTTAGCCAACCAACTCAACCTCGGCAGTTGGACTATCCTTTTTTTGGATTGCTAAAAGGAACCGTAGAGATTTCCATACAAGACCTGCACAACAAAGCGAGTTTCGCGGATCCGATCGCTTCACTGCCCCCAGGTGCGTTCCGAAGGTGAGACGCATCTCACTTTCGCGGCACGATTACCACATGCACACGAGCGAGGAACGCTTATGATCGGCTTCACGGCCTTCATCATTCTCGGCGCCAAGAGTTGATCCACGGTTGGCCTATGGCTGTGAAGATTCATACCGCTAAGCTTCGTAAGCAAGGAATTCCGGAGCCTCTACCAGGAGGAGCGTCACCGGCATCCACCTGGCAGCCAATCCAAGTAGGTGTCTGAAGGAATTTTCCCTTCAAATTAAAGCGAGGTGAACGTTGCATATCGGCGAATTTCATCTGTGCCAATTGCTGGATGACGAGAACGGTTTGATTTGGCATAATCAGCGTGGAGTCACTGGCGGGCGACTGGGTTCTTAGGTTGGTCAAGAACTTTGGCGCTGTTGCCCAAGGTCAATGTGAGTGAAAGCAACGACAAATTCCGTGAAACCATGTGTTTTTATCGGTTCGTCTAGTGAGGGCCTGAGTGTCGCCTACGCGCTTCAAAACAATTTAGAAGATGCGGCGGAAATAACGGTCTGGACACAAGATGTATTCCGTCCTACCGAATACATTCTTGAGTCATTACTCAAACAACTTTCTATTGCAGACATCGGAGCGTTTGTTTTCTCAGCCGATGACCTCGTTCGAATGCGAGGGGTAGAGTATGCCGGTGCGAGAGACAATGTAATTTTCGAATTCGGTCTCTTCGTCGGCCACCTGGGCCGTGACAAAAGCATTATCGTGGCACCCAAAGACGATAATCCCCGCCTGCCCTCTGATCTTTTAGGCGTGAATGTCCTCAAATTTCAATCCGACCGTGCGGACGGAAATCTGGATGCCGCGCTGGGTCCGGCCAGCAACAAGATCCGCGCATTATTGGCGGACGTTCAGCCCAAGGCGACTAGCATTCCGCGAGAACTTAGAATCCCAATCCTGGAGCGAAGAGATCTTCTGACTAATCAGCAGCGCGGCATTCTAACGGAGATTGAGGCGCGAAACCAATGCACAAAAGATGAACTTGCATCGGTTTTGCCTCGCATACCCGTTACCGAATTGACCTACCGCTTAGAGCAATTGAAATTGTTGATGTTCATTTCGGAGTCCAAGAGTTCGAATCTCGATGCAACGACGATGGTGTATGCACTCAGCGAGTCATATAAACGCGCATGCAGCAACAGAATTGCACTCCGAAGTGATCTCTAGCTAGCGTGCCTTCGTTTGCCTCGTTCTGTCGTTCGGTGGCCAATACGTGGAATCTAGCACGCCGAGAGAAAACTGAGAGCTGCTACGTTGAAACAGTATCGCAACGTATGGAACAACCATCTCAAGCCTCGTATTGGCAAGCTCACCGTTCGCACTTGCCGCGCAGTTCACGGCGAGCAGAAGCTCGCGCAGATCGCCGCGCAGACTGGACTGGGCAGTTCTCTGCGCCATTGCAACGGTGAGCGCGATGGATGCATTGGGCGAAAAACTCGGAACTTGCAACGACCTTGCAACGAATGCAACGAGGACGATTCAGTGATTGCGCTAAGTCCTTGCTGGACAAAGGATTCTGCGCCGAGGGCGAGAGTTGAACTCGCGACCTGCCGATTACGAATGGGCGCCCGGCTCCTCTACACAAACGATTTAGCAATCTTTTCAACGACTTAACTGTCCGTCATTGCCAGTCCTTGCAAGCCATTCCCATCGTTTGGCGCAAGTTTAGCGCAAAGGTTTTCTTGCGGTTTCGCTTGCGCTTATGAGCTTCGCAGCCCCGACGACCGCCCAACAGGCTCCAGTTGTTCACGATCTTCCCATCTATCTGGAGCTAGCGCATCTCGGGAGAATCCGCGTCTCGATCATGGCTGCGCGGTGACGAGTCACAGCAGCCACGGGCAGACTGCTGACCGCGTGCTTATCCGTGTGGACACCGAGCAGGGGAGACAAGAAGCTCGTCAATCGCCACTTGGCATACGTCGCGGTGTCGCGTGGGCCGCTACGATGCGCAAATCTATACGGACGATAGAACCACTCTTTCCGAAAGGGCTTGGCCGCGATGTTTCACACCGATCTGCACTGGAGGCGACACGCGCTGCAGAACCACGGGTCGCCACAGACCGAGCCGCTCTCCTCTCTGAGTAAGGAGAGAAGCGAACAATCGAACGAGACCTCAGCCCCAGTCGCTAGGTACGCTGATAGCTCCAGCGGTCTTAGTTGCTCAGCCTCTTCTTCCACCCATCCTGGGATTGCGTGTCATAGGGCACCCCGATGCCGAAGGCATCGCTCTTCCTGCCGCTTTACGCTAACCCCACTGACAGGTCTCAGAGCCTCAGCGGTTTCCACATCCCGACACAAATTCCAAATCCTCGTCGATATCGGTTTCCCCGGGAAACCGCGCCGGTTTCGCCTCCAAAAGTTAGTGAGTTGACGGTCACCCATAAATATGGGAACATGCGGGCATGAAGACGACCCTCGAAATCCCCGACGCTATCTTTCGCCGCGCCAAATCCGTTGCTGCCGAACGTGGGATTCCGCTTCGGGCACTCATCTCGGAGGCTCTCGCTGACAAACTTCGGACTGACAACGGCAGCGGCAAGCCGTGGATGGCTGCTTTCGGCAAGCTCCGGCACCTGCGCAAGGGCACGGCCAGGATCAACCGCATCATCGAAGCAGAATTCGAGGAGATCGAGGCCGAGGATCGGCTGTGATCTTGGACACGAATGGGCTTTCAGCCGTGGCAGATGGCGAAGCAGCGCTGGAACCCATCCTCCGCAAAGCCGCTCAAATCGCTATTCCCGTTATTGTCTTGGGCGAATACCGATATGGTATTTCGCACTCCCGCGACCGGAAGCACTACGAAGAATGGTTGACCAAATACCTCCCGAGATTTCGAATCCTCGATGTCGACGAACGGACCACCATCCCGTATGCTACAGTTCGCACCGAATTGAAGAGGGCTGGAACGCCGATTCCATCTAACGATGTTTGGATTGCGGCGCTTTGTCGTCAACACTCCCTTCCGCTTTTAAGCCGCGACCGTCATTTCGACGCCGTGCCCGGCCTTAGAAGACTGGAGTGGTAATTTTTGCTGTACCGCGGGAAAGAGGGCGTGCGTATCGCCCATCTTGGCGTCATTGGTTAGAATTCCGCACTGTCACGGCCAATTCCCTCACCTCTTCCACAAAGCGTACGAGAATCGGCAAGGCGACAAAAAGCTCAGTATGGAGCGAGTCGCCAAAGACGGAAAACGGTCGCTAGCTCAGGCCATTTGCCAAGATTATGCTTGCCCTCGCCGCAACGCATGCAAAAGGACTCTATTTGGTTTTCTGTTCTATGATCCTCCCAAAATACGCGACGACCCACACTCGCCTGAACATGTGCTGGCCATCAGCCTTCCGGGGCGCATACTACACCTTTGGCTCGCCCCGCGCTCAAGCCACTAAAATCAGGCAGTGATCGCAAGATGCTGGTTGCCAAAGTGGCGAGCCCGAAAACTACAACACCGCCGCTCACGACAGCTTCGGTCGACCAGCCCTGACAAGTTCCGTGGGTGAGCATGACGAAGGGGCGTATCTGCGTTAGTATGAATTTCGCATGAGCGCACCGACTTTTGTTGGCGGATTATTGGCGGTCCAGAAGCGTTTGCAGTCGGCGTAGCAGGCAGCCAGTGTGCTGTATGCGAATCTCGCAAAACCCTTATTTGCAGGGTTTTAGCATGACCTGGAATTTACTACTTGCTGAGTAAACTAACCAGCGCGATTGGTTAGAATCCCACACTGTCACGGCCAATTCCCTTCCCTTGTTCCAATACCCACGGGAAATCGGCGTATATAGGCGTATATCGGCATATATAAAGGGTGCTTTTCGCGAGCAGTTCTCTCTAAAACTTGTAGCCGGCCCACAGCGTCCAGTAGTTGAGATTGCGGCCGGGTTGCGTCTGCTTTAGTCGTTTTCATTTTCCTAAGCGGAGTGAGAAAATCATTCCGCGCGCAGCGCTCGAATGGGATCGGTTCGCGTTGCGCGCCAGGCGGGCAAGAAACACGCTGCAACCGACGCAAGGGTCATCACCGCAAATGCCACGGCGAAAGTCAGCGGGTCTCGCGGGCGCAGCATAGGTCGGTCCGACTTAGGAGGAAAGAACATGGT
>Ga0210410_10003310_pt1 | contig 14310 bp, 10 predicted proteins | sample IncBWC4MmetaG_FD_161058 | JGI IMG/M metagenome (GOLD analysis project Ga0210410, IMG submission 161058) | Forest soil microbial communities from Barre Woods Harvard Forest LTER site, Petersham, Massachusetts, United States - Inc-BW-C-4-M | ecosystem: Environmental > Terrestrial > Soil >... | reverse complement strand
CGTAACTGAAAAGCCAGACCAATCGCCAGCCCGAGCCCCATACCCAGATGGATCAGGACGTTGGTCATATAGAAGACGCTGGGCGTGGCGAACGCCGCCACGTAGGCGGTATTCACCAGAAGGATGATAAAGCAAACACCGATCCATTTCGCCAGTTTGTTCTTCATATCATCTCGACGCTACAGAGCCGCGCGCGTCAGCGAGCGGTCCGGCGAGCGGACGCAACAGCCGCAACGCCGGCCTTGTCGTATACTGCTCTTGCATCAAACTATCCGGAAACCGTTCCTGCCCGGAATACGGATACTGCGACATCCCGTGAAACGGCAGTGGCGCCACGGATTGCGAATAAGCCGTATTTGCATCTCCATCCTTAGCCCAGCCGTCCACAAACAAAAGAAAATCCCGCTTCAAGCCTGCCGCCAGCGCGGGCAGCGAAGCCACCGGAAACCGCAGCCGCAACTCATCCCCCGACCCCAGTATGGCCAGCCGATCGTCTATCGCCGCGAGCAGCGGCTGCACATCGCCGTAGCGCGTATACATTCCCGGCGTCGGATTCCACATGGAAGCGGGCGCCACGCGAGCGTAATCGAAGGACTCGGGCTGTTTCCGCTGCGGATGAATCGTCGCCTTGGAAAACCCACGAAAACGCAGCTCGGCGGAATCGGGGTCCAAGGCGGTCAGCTTCGTCTGAGGAGCCGGCGCACTGTCGATCAGGAAAATCTCATCCCAATATACGCACAAATTCGTCACGATGCGCACCTCGCGCGACGCCGACAGAAACTTGCCCGTCAGATCGACCGCGATGGTCTTAGGTTTCCCGGCCGGAATGCCCATGTCCGCGACTACGGTCTTCCAATGTCCAGCGGCGTCCTTCACCTGCAGGTAGGGAAAAACCAAGCGGTCTTTAGACTGCTGCGCGGCGTTGAGAAACGTACTGCCATCCGCCCAATCGACCCACCCATTGAGGATCAGCGCCGCGCGATTGCCCGCGGCCGCCCGCCCAAAATCCAGATCCAGGGTGTGCAATTCAGCGACGCCGGAAGAATCGCGCTGGAAGCTATCGGGATAAACGCGATCGCGGCGCAGCAATCGCGGCAGCACGTCCGCCCCCTCTTGATCGCGCGCACTTGTCGGATATGCCCGGCTCTTGGCGCCGAATAGCCGGAATTCGGGAAATGGAGGCGATTTAAACTTGTCATTGGTAAAAATGTCGACATCCGCCGGATGATCCACTGCGATTAGCCGTACCTGATCCAGATAGGATACCTCGCGCAATTCCTCGGTGATGCGAACCTCATAATGATTGTCGACCGCCACCAGAGACTCGCCTGGAATTTGCACGTACTCGTCATGGTCGACGGGGAAGTACTTGCCATCCCCGGCGCTCGCTCCCAACGGCGCAACGCCCAGCACGTCGGTGATGAATTGAAACTGCTTGCCATCCCAGGTGAAGATCATCGGACAGGACCCCGACAGCCGCTGCGCTTCTTTATAAGTGGCGGCCTTCCCCACGGGCTGCTTCGTCTCATTCTGGATGAGCCCGTTGGGCCAGGTGATTCGAACTGTATCGGCGTCCTTATAGGCGCCCATCCCAATCGTGATCGGAATTCCCTGATAGATTTTTTTCTGATACAGCGCGCCCGCCTTGACTTCAACCTTCGACTGCGCCGCCAGCTTCAGATTCTTGACCCCCGTCAGACCCACTCGCAGCCAGCCATTGCGAGTCTCGGTCTGATTCACCAGCAGGTGCAGCGATCCGTCGGCAGCGACAATCGCCAGATCGGCGCGCCCATCGCCATCGAAATCGGATTCCACCGCAGCCAGCGCCTGCGGCAGTGGCGACTTCACCTGCGGAAGCGATGCCGCGCCCTGATTGCGGTACACAACGCTGCCGGCGATTAGGTCTCCGACGCCGCGGCTCTCCAGGTCGGCGAACACCAGCGGCGCCCTGGCGCGCTCGAGTGTGTTCGCCACCGTCATCTTGCCTTGCCGGTTGTAAAGCAGCGTCGTACCGCGCGGACCGGAGGCAGCCAGATCCATCCAGCCATCGTTGTCGATGTCGTAGACTGAAACCGACTCCACGCCCTCGGGCAGACCGTCGAGCGGGAGCGCTTCATACAGGCCGGCCAGCTTGTCGCGATACAGCACGCCGACGCGATCCTCGTAGCTCACCACCAGGTCCACGCCGCCGGTGTCGGCGACGAGCTCGAAAGCCGCGCCACTGAGCGCATGCCCTTTAACAAACGGAAAATCCGCCGTCTGGTCGCTGAAACCCGCAGCCCCGTTGTTGCGCATTAACTTCGAATTCTCGCCGAGCAGAACCAGGTCTACATCGTAGTCGTGATCGTAATCGATCCAAACCGCCTTCTCATAGTGACCAGGAGGTAATTTGACAGCCTCTTTTTGAAACTTGCCGTGCTTATTGGAATAGAGCGCGGCGCCCGATTCGGTGACCACGCACAGATCCGGCAGCCCGTCATTGTTGAAATCGCCGGCGGCGATCGACACGACGCCCTTCAGCCCTTCCAGGCCGCTGCCGGAGACTGGAGTCGAGCCATTCTTTAGAAGCACGACTCCGCCGGCCGACCAGGCCAGCGCATCGGGTCGCCCGTCGCCATCGAAATCGAGCGCGAGAATCCCAGCGCCTCTGGGATCGAGCTTGGACCCCACTGCCACGTCCCGAAATTTCAATTCCGCAGGAGGTTGATCCGCGGGCTTAGGCTCGATGGTCTCGTAGATCTCCGAGAAGAAGCTCCACTCCATATCTTCTGGAATCGCCGCTCCTTTGGCGCGCTCCTTGATGGCTTGGAAAGTCTTCAGCTCGCGAGCTGCATCGTCGGTGCGCGAAGCTCCCCGGTAGGCGTTGTAGAGCTGGAAATGCGGTCCCGCCAGGTTCGGATCGAGCTTAGCTGCAGTCTCGAACTCCTTGAGCGCGGCGTCGGTCTTTCCGTTTAACTTATAAAGCACGGCGAGATTGTAATGGGATTTCGGCTCATCGGGCACAAGCCGGTTCATGCCCTCGAACTGCGCGATGGCCTTGTCGTATTGAGAATCTTTCTTGTATGCGATCCCCAGGTTGAACCAGGTATGCGGAATCTTCGGATCCTGCTTCTGCGCCTTCTCAATCTCCGCGATACCTTCTTTGGTCTTGCCTGCGCGCAGCAGCGCCAGCCCGTAGTTCAGTCGCTCCCGAGCGGAGGTCGGCGCCAGACCAAGAGCTTTGTTGAATTCATCCACAGCCTGGACCTGTGTAGTGGGATTCTCGTAGAAGGCCTTGCCCAGGTTGCGATGCCGCCAGATTTCGTCTTCTTTAATTCGGGCGGAATCCGCCCCTTTAAGCAGCAATAGCGCCGCGCCCGCCAGGGCGGCGGCCGGAAGCAGTATCCGAAGCGCGTTCATTTTCCAACGCCTGATTCAGTGATCTTCGTGATCTTGTTGATCGCCAGCGTCTCCTTCTGGATCGCGCCGCTCGGCCATCGGATCTCCACACTATCCACTTTGGTGGCATGGCCGATTCCAAAGTGCAACCGCAGCGAGCTCTGCCCGGAATAGCCATTGCCGCCGTTCACTTCGCGGATCATGGACTGGCCGCCGGCTTTGAGCGTAACTCGCGCACCGATAGCGTCGCGATTCGATTTCGTCCCGACCAACTTCATCTCCACCCAGTTTCCCGCGCCCTCGGTGACGTTGTGATAGAGCAGCGCCGGCTGGTCGGCATTGGTCTGGTAGAAATCGAGCCGCCCGTCGTTATCGAAATCGCCCATGCCGATCCCGCGCCCGTCCTTGTCGTTATCCACGCCTGCTTCGGCGGAAATCTCTTTGAACGCCTGGGTCCCCAGATTGCGAAACATCTTCTTTTTCTGATACCCGCTCCAGGTCATGTTGCCGATGTTCGGCCAGTTGTTGACGTCGGTGAAGTCGACACCAGGCTTAGTGATCAGATTGACTAGAACTGGAATGTAGTTCTCTTTGCTCGCCGAGCGCAATCCATTGACCACGAACAGGTCCTGCCAGCCGTCGTTATCGAAATCGCCGAACTTGGCGGCCCAGCCCCATAGCGTCTCGCAGGTGCCGGTTTCCTTGGATAGATCGGTGAACGTGCCGTCGCCATTGTTGTGCCACAGCATGTTGCACTCTTTCATGTATTCGTCGGTGATGTTGGTGACGTAGATATCCATCCACCCGTCGTTATCGTAATCGGCGATATCGACGTTCATCCCCTTCTTTGTATCGAAGCCGATTGCCTTTTCAGTGACCTCACGGAAAGTTCCGTCGCCGTTATTCAGGTACATCCTGTCAGTGCCGTAGTCGCAAGCCAGGTAGATGTCCTGCAGACCGTCGTTATTGAGATCCCCATGGCCGATATCGAGCGTCCACCCGGTATGCTTCGAGAACCCCGCCTTTTCAGTGACGTCGATGAAGTGGCCTTTGCCATCGCCTTTCCATAACGTGACACCCCCGCCATTGACGGCGTTATCCAGATCGTTCGGCAGCACGTGCGGTGACTTCAGCTCGAACAGATTCTCCGGCTTAAAGTAGTTGCCGAACATTAAGTCCAGCTTGCCGTCGTTATCGTAATCGAAGGCGATCGCGGCAATGGTGTTCCCGAATTTATTCAACCCAGATCCGGCGGTGACGTTCTTGAAAGTGCCGTTATGCTCGTTGTGATAAAGGATAGGCGTGCCGAAGCGGGCCACCAGAAGATCCACCCAGCCGTCGTTATCGTAATCGAACCAAAGCGCATCGGCGACGATCGACAGCGGATCGTTTCCGCCGCCCACTCCAGCCTTGTCGGTCACTTCGGTAAACGTGAGGTTGCCGTTGTTGTGATACAGATGGTTCTTGCGCCCGTTATCCGAATCGGTGACAAACAGATCGTCAAACCCGTCGTTATCGTAATCCCCGACCGCTACCGACGCTCCGCCGGACGTGAACATGCGTAGCACATCCCCGTTTTTGCCGGGGAATACGCGAGTATGATGCGTCGGCTGCGCGTGCGCTTTGGCCGCAATCTCTTCAAAGCGAATTTTCGCCGGACCGCCATTCCAGGCGAGAATCCCGATCGGCGCGAGCGCGAGTAAAACCATAATTGGCCACCGATGGACACGGATGAACACAGATAAAACCTTGATGGATCTGTGTTCATCCGTGTCCATCCGTGGCCTAAATGGACTTTTCACTGCGCCTCCCAGATCTCGTGCAAGTCGGTGTCAACCCGCTTGTTCGGATCCAGCACATCATCGATGTAGGTCTTCAACTCGTCGCCGTCTTTCGAGAGCCGCGCTTTCAACTGCGCATTGTTCGGATAAATCTTAGCGCCTTCCTGCCAGATGCCTTTCGCCCTGGGCGTATCGTCCATCTTCCAATAACCATCGCCCAGCGCGATGTAAGCCCGCACATGATAACTGCGCGGCTTATCGGCCTTCTGAAGTTTCATGCACTGCTCCAGATCTTCGACACCGAGATGCGCCCGGTTGAATATCTTCGGCCAGTATAAATAGCTGTTGCCGCGCGTATAGTAACCAATCCAGCTAGGCTGAAGCTCAATCGACTTGCTGAAGTGCGACAGCGCCGTGTTAGCCAGGATCACCTGCGTGATCGAGCCCGCCACTGGAATCTTATCGACATAAGCGAACCCGTAATTCAGGTACGCGTTACCTGACGTCGGATGATCGGCCACCAGCTTCTCAAAAAATTTGAGACTGCGGTCGTACTCCTTAGTCTGGATTACAGCCTGGCGATATTCGCTGCCGTAGCGAATGTTATCGGGATCGGCCGACAGCGCCGCCTCCAGTTTCGACAGGTCGGGCATCGCGCCCAAAGCCACCAATACACACAGTCCGGTTCCAATAAGAATCCGCTTCATCGTCGCGCAACCAGTAATTCTGTTTTCGCTTTCCCTTCTTGAATCTTATAAATATGATCCGCGCTCAGTTTTTCCAATACCTGCTTTAGCCCCGATGGCCACCGGATCTCCACACGCTCGATAATGCTCGACGCGCCCAGCCCAAAGTGAACCCGCGACGTGCTCTGCGCTCCGAATCCATTTCCACCGTTCACGAAGCTCAACAAGGTCCTACCGCCGGCCGTCACCCGAACCTGCGCTCCCACCGCGCCTCGATTCGACTTGGTCCCTTCCAGCAGGAACTGCACCCAATGATTCCCCGTCGTCTGCGTGTTGCGATATAAGTACGGCTCGGAGTTGGCATTGGCGATAAATAGATCCATGCGCCCGTCGTTATCGAAATCCGCCACCGCAATCCCGCGGCCGTCCTTCACAGAATCCACGCCATGCCGCGCGGCTTCGTCCTTGAACCCGGTCCCGTGTTCGTTGTGGAACAGCCGCTTTTTCTGATAACCGCTGAGGCTCTTGTTCCCCATCGGCGGCCAGTTCCGCGCGTCGGCGAAATCGATGCCGGGCTTGGTGACCATCGTGAAGATGTCCGGGACGTAGCTCTCCTTCCCCGCCGAGACCCAGCCGTTCACCACGTACAAATCGAGCCAGCCGTCGTTATCGTAATCGAAGAACTTTCCACCCCATCCCCAACCGGTGTCATGCACGCCGTTCTCTCGCGCCACATCGGTAAATGTCAGATTCCCGTTATTGTGCCAGAGAAAGTTGCCCTCGCGCATGTAATCGTCGGTGATGTTGGTCACATAAATATCGAGGAAGCCATCATTGTCGTAATCGCCCCAATCGGCATTCATGCCTTTCTTGGTGTCAAAGCCAATCGCCTTTTCGGTCCTGTCGGTAAACGTGCCGTCGCCGTTATTGACAAAAAAGCGGTCGGTGCCGAAATCGCAGGCGATGTAGAGATCGTCCCAACCATCGTTGTTGGCGTCGCCGTGTCCCAGGTCGAGGGTCCACCCGCTGAGCTTGAATCCGATCTTCTCAGTCACATCGGTGAACGTTCCGTTGCCGTTGTTGTGATAGACCGTGATGCCGCCGCCGTTGTTTGCCGTCTCAAAGCTCTCCGGGAAAAATCGCGGCGTTTCCGGCTGGAACACGTTAACCGGTTGGAAATAGCTGCCGACAAAAAGGTCCACATACCCATCGTGGTCGTAATCGAAAGCGATCGCGGTGATCGCGTTCTTGTAACCGATCAGCCCAGCCTGCCGCGTTACCTCGCGAAATTTGCCGCCGCCCAGGTTCTCGAACAACTGATTCTGTCCGAAGCGTACGACCAGCAGATCGGGCCGCCCATCGTTGTTATAGTCGAACCAAAGCGAATCAGACGAGGCATTGTGAGCGTCGTTGCCGTTGGCGACACCCGCTTGTTCAGCGACATCGGTGAACGTGAAATTTCCGTTGTTGTGATATAGGTGATTCTTCCCGCCCTCCATGGAGTCGGTGACGAAAACATCCTCAAAACCATCGCCATCGTAATCGGCCACTGCGGCCGACGCGCCCAGCGCCGTGTAACCGGCCATGATGTGAGCGTACGGATTCTTGAAGGCGCGATTGGTATGTTTGTTCGCCACCCCGGCGCGCCGTGTGACATCTTCAAACCACTTGTCGCCCAACACCGTCGCGCCGCCCGCGATGCATGCCAACCCGATCAGCACAGCCGCCGCGAAAGCCTTCGTGTACTGCCTTTTATTGGCGAACATATTTCTTCTCGACTAACCCATCGGAGCCCTCGGTAACCTGTACAATCCTGTTCCCAGCCACGTTCTGGAATTTCTGGATCATCCCCGATCGCGGCCACCGCACCACCATTTCATCCACCGCCGACGCATCGTTCAGCCCGAAGTACTGGCGCAAGCTGTTCTGCGACCCATACCCATCCCCCAACACCACCTCGCGCATTTGCGGCTTTCCTTTGACACTGATTGAGACCCGCGCGCCCACTGCGTCCCGATTCGATTTCGTGCCCACCAGCTCCACTGCCAGCCAGTTCCTCTTACTGCCCACTTCATTCTTCAGCAGCGCATGCCGGTTGGCGGAAGATGAAATCGCGATATCCAATACGCCTCGATTCCAAAAATCCGCCACTGCCACCCCCCGGCTGTTAATCATAAGGTCGGTACCGGAAGCGCGGCCGATCTCGGTAAATGTGCCGTCGCCGTTGTTGCGCATGTGCCGGTTCCGCTCCCAGCCGTGCCAGGACGTACTGCCAAAATGTTTCGGATCGAAAAAGATGCCGGTCTTGTACTCGTCCTGCTTGCTGACCACGTTATTCAGGAAGTCCAACTCAATCTCGGTGCCCTTGTCATTGAAAACCCAGCCGTCGGCGGCGTAGATGTCGAGCCAGCCATCGTTATCGAAATCCGCGAAGGAGGCGCCCCAGAACCAGCCCACAGGATTGGCGTGAGTCTTCTCGCTGACGTCCTCAAATGTGCCGTCTCCGCGATTGCGCAGCAGAACATTTCCCGACGCCATCTGCTGGAAGACTCCCACGAATCCAAATCCGGACTGCTTGAATACTTCCCAGTACAGCGGCATGTCCGTCTTCCAGACTCCCTGCCGCCAGCAATTAAGCATGTACCGCTCCACGGTCGGCAGCTCCGCGTACCAGGCCTCCTCCGAGCGGATATTGGTGGAATAAATATCCAGCTTGCCGTCATTGTCGTAATCGGCCATCGAAGCGCTCATGCCCGCGCCATACGCCAATGTACCGGACTTAACTGTCACATCAGTGAATGTTCCGTTACGATTGTTGTGATATAGCGTCTTGCGACCGAAATCGTTCACCACGTAGATATCCGGATACCCGTCGTTGTCGTAATCGCCAAACACCGTCCCCAGGCACAACCCCTTCTCGCCGACCCCCGCTTTCTCCGTCACATTGGTAAAGGTGCCGTCTCCATTGTTGTGATAGAGCTGGTTCGGCAAGCCATTGCGGGCATAGAACGTCGTGGGGATATCAGTCCTCGGATCCAGATACCGCCCCACGTACAAGTCCAGAAAGCCATCGTTGTCATAGTCGCCCCAGGACGCAACCGTCGTGCAGCAGTCCTCGCCGATCCCCGCCTTCTTAGTGACTTCGGTGAAGGTTCCGTTTCCGTTGTTGTGAAATAACTGGTTCGGCTTGAAAGTCCGGCTGACGAAAAGGTCCTTATACCCGTCGTTGTCGTAGTCGGCGAACAGCGCCACGCTGACGCCATCCAGACCCGCCAGCCCCGCTTTGGCGGTCACATCCTCGAAAGTTCCGTCACCCTTGTTACGAAATAGCTTCGATTCCACCCCATCGGGAATAAACAGATCGTAGAAACCGTCATTATCATAGTCAGCCGCCGTGATACCGGCTGGTCCGTAGCGGATCATGGCGAATTTAAGCGGAAGATTGAGAAAGGCAGGATAGTATTGATTGAGGAAATCCACTCCGGCTTCTTTGGCGACGTTCGAGAACTGCGGTTTCTGGCTGATAACCCGGTCGCCTTCGACCAACGCTGCCTGCTGGATTTTCAGACTCCCGCCAGAGGAGTCGAATTTCATGCGGAAGTAGGCGCGATCAATGCCAGCCTGCGCCGCCCCTTTGGGCGTGCCAATCAGCTCGAAACGAACCACGGCCTGCAAATCATTGCCGGACTTCCATTTATCCAAACGATAAACATGCAGCCCAACTTCTTCGATCGATTCGAACGTGTCGAGGTATGTCCTCCACTCTGCCACCGCCGCCTCGCGCGCCGCGGACGCGCTGTCGGATCGAAACAGGTACTTGATCACTCCGTCTTTTTCTTCCGCTTGCTCCAGGCTGTTCAACCCCAGTGGACTGCCGCTGTAATCCCGCGCATAAAAGTTCTCGATGCCGGCTACATCCTTGGCTTTAACGGCCTTGGCCAACGATCCGAGCGTGGTTACGATGTCCTTGCCGGTATTGAAAAACCGCCACCCCTCCCGGTCGAAGTGGTCCATCGCCATCGAACCGCCCAAATAAAGAGCAATTGGCGTTAATACAGATCCGAAAATAAATATACGATTGGCCATATCGAGGAACGGGTGCAGACGTGACACCCGTGGTGGCTAGCGGGTTAACCCTAGAGCCTACCAATGCCGCACAAACCTGTCAAGTAAAAATCCCCTTACACGCCATCAAAAACACGCCATCCAAACCTGGGCGGGTGGCCTCCGTATCCACCCGCTTGAGTCTGCCTCCGAAAAATCAGTTTCGCGTCTGCTCCGCAAGAGCATGCCGTAGGCCACATCGCTCAGTGTTACTGCCGTAGGTTTTACCTGCCAGATGACTTTATGGTGTCTAGTATGTTTGCACTAGTTAGCTTGACAGGTGTCTACTTAATCGACAGTTTGCGATACAATAAAACCCTGTCTATGTCCAGCCCGTCCACTCCGAGGAATCCGATGAGCCGCCTGCACGAAAAATTATCGGCCATCCTGACCATCTGCCAGCAGATGAATTCTGTCAGGGATCTGGGCGCCCTACTCGACCTGGTCGCCAGGGAGGCCGCGCGGCTGCTCGAAGCCGATCGGGCCAGCATCTTCCTTCTCGATCGCGAAAAGATGGAGCTCTGGTCGAAGGTGGCGCTAGGCAGCGACGAAATCATCCGCTTCGACGCCCGCAAGGGCATTGCCGGCGCAGCCGCTCTCACCGGTAAGATCGTCAACGTCAGCGACGCTTACAATGATTCTCGATTCAATCAGTCCATCGACAATCAGACCGGCTATCGTACCCGCAGCCTGCTGGCGGTGCCGCTGCAGAACCTCATCGATGGCGAAGTGGTTGGCGCGTTCGAGGTGCTCAATAAGAAGCGCGGCTCGTTCGACGCCGAAGATGAAGAGGTACTCAAATCGCTGGCTGCGCAGTCGGCTGTCGCCATTCAGACGGCCCGTTCGATCGGCGATCTGACCAAGGAAAACGCGAGCCTTTGGCGCGAGGTGGAAGGCCAATTCGCCCGCCATCGGATCGTCGGAAACAGCCCCAAAATCCAGGCCATTCTGCAGCTCATCGAACGCATTCGCGACAGCTCCGTCAACGTGCTGATCAGCGGCGAGAGCGGCACCGGTAAGGACCTGGTCGCCAAAGCCCTCCACTATAGCAGTCTCCGCTCCCGGCGCCCGTTCGTGGCGCTGAATTGCGCCGCACTGCCGGAGAGTCTGGTCGAAAGCGAGCTGTTCGGAATCGAAAAGGGTGTTGCCACCGGCGTCAATCCCCGCATGGGCCAATTCCAGGCCGCCGACGGCGGCACGCTATTCCTCGATGAAATCGGCGACCTCAGCCTCGCCGCGCAGGCCAAGATTCTACGTGTGCTCGAGGCCAAGGTGGTCGATCGCGTCGGCGGCCGGACGTCGATTCCGGTCGACGTGCGTGTCCTGACGGCCTCGAACAAGGACCTCGACGCCGAAATCAAGAAGGGAAATTTTCGCGAGGATCTTTATTATCGCCTCAAAGTACTCCACATCCACATGCCGGCGCTGCGCGAGATTCGCGAGGATATCCCTCTGTTGGCGAATCATTTCCTGGCCGAATGCTGCCGGGATTTGGGAAAGCAATTCGATCTTTCGCCCAGCCTTTTGCGGCGCATGATGCAATCGGATTGGCCCGGAAACGTCAGGCAGTTGCAAAACCAGATCAAGAGCCTGGTAGCCTGCGCCCGCAAGCGTGTGATCGGCGAGGAGGACCTGCCGGAGCGCATTCCAGACATGAGAGCCAGCGAGTCCAGGCCCGCTCCTTCGCCGGCCGCTTCGCTCAAGAGCGCAGTCGAGGACCTGGAGCGCCAGATGATCGCCGAAACGCTTCACGCCACCGGTAACAACCAGCAAAAAACAGCCAAGGCTCTAGGCCTGAGCCGTCAAGGACTGATCAACAAGCTGAAGCGATATCGCCTCAATTCAAGTGGAACACGCCTTTCCGGAGCAGCTTCTTGACCGCCGCGTGCGCCAGCACCACCATCGACATCAGCGGCGATCGAAGCAGTCGAGTGCTCTCGACTGCGGTAAAGTAGTATCGAGGAAACCATGGAAGCAGCCACAAGAGCCGATATCGAGGACGTGTTGGCGTTGATCCAGCAGTTCGCTGAACGAGTGGACCAGCGCTTTGAAGCCATGGACCGGCGGTTTGAAGCTATCGACCGGCGCCTCGATCGAATGGGCGAATCGCTCGTAGGTGTGCAAACCCAGATGGTGGCTATGACGAAATGGTCCGACCGTTTTGATCGCGATCAGAACGCCACACTTGCCACTCAGACGGCCCAGCAGCGTGCCATCGACGAACTTGCCGCCCGCGTAGCAAAGCTGGAACAACGGAAAGCTTCCTGAAACAGTTACTATCGGCGGCCAATTGCTGTAAAGTCAGCGTTGGTCACGGTCCTATTCTATGGTTACCGGCGGAGAGGAGAATAGATACGGGGCGGTGTGAATTTTGATTACCACGCGTACAGTGCTCGCCCATGCGGGTCGGATTCATGAGATAATAGAATTTCCGGATCTAAAGCGAGGAGTAACCCAATGATCGAAGGGCTTTTGCAACCAACGCACCTGCTAATCATTCTGGCGGTGGCGATATTTGTTTTCGGACCTAAGAAAATTCCCGAGTTGGGGAAGAGCTTGGCCGAGGGAATTCGAAGCTTCCAGGATGGCGTCAAATCCGCCACCGAAGTGGATCATTCCAACAAAGACAAAACCAAGTAATCAGTTCGCCGGCGCTGGGGCCGCGTCTGGCTGCATCTTTGGATGTTCGTCGCCCCGATGGCACGTGAAGCAGGTGACGTGCTGCTTTCCATCCGGGAAGTTCCCGTTGATCTCCCGCGTCATGACGATCATCTTGCGGGCCATTTCCTTCTCCGGCTTTTCATCGCTGGCGAAGTCTCCTTGCACATGACAGGTGTCGCATTTCACGCCTAGCGCGATACGGAAAGCCCCCATCGTGGCCATTAGTCCATCCGCCTGCAGCAGCTTAAGATTTTTCGGCTCCGGCGGGGGACCTTTCTTTTTGCCTTTCGGCTCTTGAGCGAGCAGAGTGGCGGCGATTAATAAAGCTACGAGGATTCGCATCAGTATATATTACACCTTCGGCGACGCTTCCGGATAAAGGCAACCGCTCGCTGACGCGCGCGGCTCTGTTGGCAATCCGCTCTTCAGTTTTTCGGATGAGCCTGGACCATAAAGTCTCGGGATCCGTATCGAACACCACCGCGGCGCTGCCCGGGAAGATGTGCCAGGCGCCGAGCGCCACTTCCCCTTGCAGTTGCTGCGCGGTCCAGCCGGCATAGCCGAGGAAAATGCGAAACATGCTGGGATCCATGCGGGCGGCGATTGTCTTATCCAGAATCGTCCGGTTGGAAATCATGCTGACGTTCGCAAAGACATGCTCGGCCTCTTCGGGCTTGGTGCGCGTCCGCAGCAGCGCCAGCGCCGCCGTTCTCTCTACCGGCCCGCCGCGATAAATCGGGTCGGCCTGGCCTTTGGCCTCTTTCAATTCCGGAAAGACGCGGGCAATCGGGATCTGGGTGCGGCGGTTCACGATGAGACCCACCACGCTGTCCTCGTCCTCGCTGTAGCGGACCAGCAAGACGACGGTTTGGACGAAGTTCGGATCGAGCAAGTCCCGGCTGGCGACCAGCAGCTTACCGGCGGCGAGATCTTCGCTGCGAATCGATTGGGCGGCGCCTCCGGCCTGCAAAAGCGCCGCAGCCGCTATAATCCACAATCGCTTCCGCATACTACTGATTTTAGCGCGCCTGGTTTCGGTAGTATCGAGTAATGATCCGAGTTCGCCACGCCGCCTGGCGCGTTTTGCCCCTTCTGCTGTTACTCGGATTCTACTGGCCGGGCCTCACCATCTGGTTTTATCAGGACGACTTCGGCTGGCTGAACCTGCCGCGAGACGTCCACTCCTTCCGCGACCTGGGGCCGGCGCTGTTCGCGCCCAAGGCGCACGGCAATATGCGCCCGCTGGGCGAAAATGCCTATTTCCTGGTGTTCGGGTCGTTGTTCGGCGTCAATCCCCTGCCGTTCCGCATCTGGGCCTTCCTGACGCAAATGGGAAGCCTGGTATTGCTTGGAAGCATCGCGCTGCGGCTGACCGGATCGCGAGCGGCGGGATTCTGGGCGCAGATTCTTTGGATCGCCAACTGCGGCGTGGCGCCCCTGATGTGCTGGACGTCGATCTATAACCAGGTTCTGAGCGGCTTCTTTTTTCTACTTGCCTTCTATTTTCTGTTGCGCCACATCGAGAGCGGCGAAAGAGTTTATTACATCGCGCAGTGGGCCGCGTTCGTGTTCGGCCTGGGAGCGCTCGAGACCAACGTGATGTATCCGGCGCTGGCCGCGGTTTACACGCTGCTCTTTGCCAGACCGTTCCTGAAGAGGATCCTCCCGATGTTTCCGGTGTCGGCGCTGGCGGTGTGGAT
>Ga0210410_10003309_pt1 | contig 14310 bp, 10 predicted proteins | sample IncBWC4MmetaG_FD_161058 | JGI IMG/M metagenome (GOLD analysis project Ga0210410, IMG submission 161058) | Forest soil microbial communities from Barre Woods Harvard Forest LTER site, Petersham, Massachusetts, United States - Inc-BW-C-4-M | ecosystem: Environmental > Terrestrial > Soil >... | reverse complement strand
TTTTTCTCGGCATGATGCCCTCCATCGCGCGCATGCCCTGACCGCAGCTCGGGGCGCGAGCCGCTGATTATCGCGAAAGGAATGGCCGGCCCGAGTTCGGCGGACCGGACGCCCTTGTCAGATCAGGACGCTTTATGGCTTCGACGTCGAGGATCACGATCGTCCCCTTACCGAGCTCGATCCAGCCTGCCTTGTGCCAGCTCTGCAGAATCTTGTTGACGCTTTCGCGGCTGCCGCCCGCGATGTTGCCGAGCTCTCGCTGGGAGACCTGAAGTTCGACCGGTGAACCCGAAACCGCGTGCAGGCCGGCGCTCTCGGCGAGGTGCAGCAACGCTTTCGCAAGCCGCGACTCGAGATGCCGAAACAGCACGTCCTCGACTTGCTCGCTGGTCTGTCGCAACCGCTGGCACAGGATTCGGAGCAGCATCATGCAAATGTCCGCCCGCTGCTCCAGGATCGGCATGAAGTCTCGGCGATTTAGCACCAAGAGTTCGCAGTCGGTCATCGCGACCGCGTCCGCCGATCGCTCACCGCCATCGAGCAGTGCTATTTCGCCGAAAAGATCACCGGGGTTCATCATGTTCAGGACGATCTCCTTTCCCTCGGCGGAGACCGAGCTCATTTTTGCCGTGCCGCGCAACACCAGCATCATGCAGTTGCCCGGCGAGCCCTTGGCGTAGATCTCGGTGGTCGCGGGATACCGCTCGACCCGCGAGTAAGCCAGCAAGGTGTCGACCTCGCCGGGGGTCAATTTTCCGAGCAGGAAGTGGCGCTCGAATATCTGCCTCTTTTCCTCATATGTCGGACCGGCCATCACAGTGCCCCTCCATGAGCAGCTACTCGAAGGCGAGCCGTGCGTTCGTTACTGCCTCTCACGTAACAGGCGGAACGGCTCGCGCCCGACGGCACCATGGTCGCCGCGTTCGCTGCTCATCAATCGCACCCTAATGTTAACGCTGCTCATCGTCTCGGACAATTCGCGTCCGCCGGCTGCAGCAAACCGCGAAATCGGCGAAGCAACAAAGCCCAAGCCCGCCAACGGCGCGGTAGGAGACGATGGCTGCTCAATTGGACTTGCGTGGGCGCCGCGTCGCGCTCGAGCCCGGCCCATAGGCATACCTGCTTGGCTTCAGCCTCCTCGGCCCAGCGAACAAAGATCGGTTTATGGGTGCTCACGGCGAACTCCCCGAAATGGCGAAACCATTCGATGGCGGAGCAGGTAACCACCGGCCGCGGCGCCCTAATGTGAGGTCGGTCACACAGGAGAAGAAATCTTAACACCGGACGGCTTTATGGCACGCCGCGGGAGCGCCTATCGGGCCGGCCAGACAACTTGAACCTGTGCGAGGTCCCCTGTACGTTTACCTCGCCGTCAATATTCGCGTCCGCGGATCATCCCCAGCGTTAGCTTGTAGAGCCACGGTATGAGATGCTCCCGGTGCCACGCGGAGAACCCTTCGGGCATGAAGTTCTGCGGGCACTGCGGCGCGCCCCTCGGTCTCGCTTGTCCGTCATGCGGTGCCGATAATCCTGTCGAGCACCGGTTCTGCGGCCAGTGCGGCGGGTCTCTTGATGGACCCGTTCGGCAAAACACAGCGTCCGCGTCTTTAACGCCTGAGTCTGGCCCTCGGCGGGCTCCGCATGCCCAGGGCGCTCTTCCGGGCGAAATAAAGCAGGTTACGGTGTTGTTTTGCGACATCGTGGGGTCCACGCCGCTGACCGATCGGCTCGGATCGGAGGGGATGCGGGATCTCGTCAGCTCGTTTCTCGACACCAGCCTTGCCGAGGTACATCGCTACGGAGGTACCGCACCGCAGTTTCTCGGCGACGGGTTTATGGCGGTGTTCGGCGCGCCTCTGACCCACGAAGACCATGTGCGCCGCGCTCTGTTGGCTGGCGTTGCCATCCAACGCGTTCTGAGCGGGGACGGCGGCGGCGCCGACGCCGCCCGACTGGACCTGCCCGTGCGGATCGGCGTCAACACCGGCCCCGTTGTCTTTGGCCCGGTTGGCGGCGGCTTGGCGATGCAGCCCACGGCGATCGGCGATACAGCCAATGTCGCCGCCCGACTACAGCAGGCCGCCGAACCGGGAACCATCTTGTTGAGCGAGGCGACTCGCCTGCTGGCTCAAGATTATGCGCGTGTCGAACCTGTCGGTCCGCTCGCAATAAAGGGCAAGGCTGAACCGATCCTGGCTTATCGCCTGCTTGGTGTTTCGCATCGCCGCTCCGGGCTCCGCGAGTTCTCGCCGGCACGCGCGGCAGTTTTTGTCGACCGCGAAAGCGAGCTCGCGATCCTGAACAATTTTCTGCGGCAGGTCGAAAGCGGTCGCAGCCAAGCGGTCGGCGTTGTGGGCGAGCCCGGGATCGGCAAGTCTCGGCTCCTCGCCGAATTCCATCGCCAGCTCGCCCAAGGACGCGTCACCTGGATCGAGGGGCGGTGTGTTTCGTACGGCACGGCGATCCCGTATTGGCTGCTGCTCGACCTGCTGCGGAGCAATTGCGGAATTGTCGAGACCGACACCCCCGTAGCAATCATCGATAAGGTTCGCTCCGGTCTGCAAGAGGTCAGGATGGACCCCGAGCAGGACGCCCCCGTCCTTCAGCATCTTTTGGGGGTTGACGATCTGGGCGGCTCGCCGGCGTTGTCGAACCCCGAGGCGGTGAAAGCCAAGGCCTTCGAGATCTTCCAGCAAATCAGTGTCAAGGGCAGTCGCTTACGCCCGATAGTTCTGGTGCTCGAGGACCTCCACTGGGTCGACAAGATATCGGAAGAGTTCGTCGGCTTCCTGGCGGAGAATGCCCCCGGGGCCCGCATCCTGATGTTGGCGACCTATCGGCCGGGGTACCGCCCCCCGTGGATCGACAAGTCGTATGCGGGGCAAACGCCGCTGCAGCCATTGTCCCGCGACGATAGCCTTCAAATGGTTCGCTCGGTGCTCAGCGCGGAGCGCCTTGCCGAGCTGGTGAGCGCGGAAATCGTCGCCAAGGCCGATGGCAATCCTTTTTTCCTCGAACAGCTGGCGCTCCACGCGGGCGAGGCGAGGGATCTCCGAACGGATCTGATGGTTCCGGACACGATCCACGATGTCGTGATGGCGCGCATCGATCGGTTGTCGGACCAAACCAAGCAACTTCTCCAAACCGCCGCCGTGATCGGCCGGGAGTTCTCATTTCGTCTGCTGAGTGCGGTGTGGAAAGGCTCGGGGCCGCTCGAAGCCCAGCTGCGGGAGTTGGTCCGTCTCGAATTCATCTCCGAGCGCGTCGAGCCGGAGGGCGCGACGTATGTTTTCCGCCATGCATTGACCCAGGAAGCTGCCTACGGCGCCATGCTCGAGCGGCACCGCCGCGCCTGGCACGGCCTCATTGGACGCGCGCTCGAACAACTTTACACCGACCGTACCGAGGAAGTGGCGGAACTGTTGGCGTTTCATTTCGGCCGCGGCGATGATGCCGAAAAGGCGGTCGATTTCGCAATTCTGGCTGCGGAAAAAGCACAACGCCGCTGGGCTAATAGCGACGCGCTGAATTATTTCGACGACGCGGCGCGCCGGCTTGAGACAATGCCCGAGACAGAGCCCAACCGGCTCCGCCGCATCGACGCCGTGCTCAAACAGGTCGAGGTAAAATTCGCGCTCGGTCGACAGGCGGAACACCTAACGGCGCTCGAGAACATACGGAGCGTTGTCGAGGCGGCTGGCGACCCGCGCCGCCGCGCTACCTGGCACTGCTGGACCGGGTATCTGCACGGCTTGACAGGGAGCCCGGCGGCACTGGCGATCGAGCACTGTCGCGAGGCCGCGGCGATCGCAGCGGCTGCCGGATGCGACGACATCGAAGGTTTCATCTACTCCTGCGCGGTGCAGGCTTATGTGTTCGGCGGCGAGCTGCGCGCGGCGATCGAAGCGGGCGATCGCGCCGTCCCGATCCTCGAGGCGCAAGGCAATTTGTGGTGGGCAAGTCGCACGCTCTTCAACACGGCGCAGGCTGCTATTTATTTGGGTGACTGGGAGGTGAGCCTCGCCTATTGCCGCAGAGTGCTCGCGCATGCCGCCACGCTCGACGATGCGCGCCTCAAAGTGGTGGGCCTGTATCGCCTCGGTTCCGCCTATATCTGCCAGGGCGAGATTGAACGGGGCCTGCGCTGTTGCGAGGAAGCCCTTACGCTCAACCCTCTGCCCTTCGACGTCGCCATGGCGAAAGTATTCCGCGGGTACGGCGAGATCAGGGCCGGCCAGCTCGATGCCGGCATCGCCGATCTAACGGAAGCAATCGCCTGGTTCGACCGGTCTAGCCTGCACCACGTACGAGTGACCCCGGCCCTCCGGCTGGCTGAGGGCCATCTGTCTCGGGGGGAGCTCGGGACCGCACGAGCGCTGATCGACGACGCGCTTACCATGAGCCAGGCAAAAGGGTATCGGTACGTGGAAGGATTGGCGCATCGGTTGCTGGCGGAATGCCTCGCCGTCGAGTCACCGGTGGTTGCTATGCAGCACGTCACCGACGCGCATCGAATTTTCGAAGCCATTGGTGCTCGAAACGACCTCGCAAAGATCCTGGTTACGCGCGCAAAATTGTCTCAAAGCGATCCTGTCGAAGCGCGAGGATTGCTCGAGGATGCGGCGGCTATTTTCAAGGCGCTCGGGACCCTTGACGAGCCCGCTCGAGTAGGTGCAGCGCTGGCCGCACTCGATCGAGGATCTCCAATCTAACGGCCCAAGCATGTTCTGCCGCTCCCGGAGGTCGCGGTTAAGAAAATCTCCCCAATGTGAGCTAGTTCACACGGGCGACGACGGGATGACGTCAGGCTCGTCATTGCATCGAGCGAGCCGCGCTTGCACGGCTGGCTGACTGAAACCCGAGGGGCGCAGGGCCAATAGGGCGTCTGAATTCGACCCTCAACTCAGGAAGGAGCATGAATATGTCGGAGGCCGAAGATCTGGGCAATCTGATCCTCAGGTTGAACCCCTATACCAACCGCGACATGCGCGACAGCGATCCGGTTTTAGTGGCCGGGGAAATGGACATCTATTGCAGTTCTCCCAGCCCGGGGAAAGAACCCCCCGACGTCAGCCAGATCGAGGTGGAACTGGACGGCCCCTACCGGCAAGAGTGGACCTTTAAAGGGGAGCCGCAAAAGGTCGGTATGGCGTACCGCATCAAATACAGATTCCCAGTTTACGAGAAACCTGCTGAGGGGGAGGAGCCTGAGCCCCTGTACGGGCTCGAAGACTACGTGCTGATCGGTTTTGAAGGCGGCATGGGCGGGTAAACGGTCGCCAGTGCCCGGCTGCCGCGCAGCCGATGATCTGACCCGGCTCTCAAACATCGTAAGGCGCCACCGCCGTCGCACGAGTGGTGGCGCCTTAGAGCGGCAATAGGGGGCGACGTGGCGCAACAGATGGTGCCCCGACTGGATCTGGACGAGATTCAGGGGGATCTGCTGATCGGCATGCACAAGAATGCCCAGCTGTTCATGTTCTTTAAAATCGTGGATGCTATCCGCTTCCAAGCCGGGACGAAGGAGTATCTGGTTCGGCGAGTAACGAGCGCCCGAACAGCGCAAGACCGCGAACGGCGCGCCTATGAACGACGCCGCCAACAAGAAGCAAAGACCGAAGCCTGGCTGGGATTGAGCCTCGGCTTCACCACGGATGGATTGACGCGGCTGCTGGGTCCGGGCCGGCCGCGCCTCGATCCGGCTTTCGAGCGCGGGGCTGATCATCCGGAGACGATCGCCGCTCTCGACGACCCGCCTCCGTCGAAATGGGCACGCGACTTCCTGGCGGACCGCCTCGACGGCGTTTTTCTGATCGCCGGTCCCGACCCGGCTTTTGCGACCTATCATGGTAACGCTCTACGCGAACGGTTCGGGACGGCGATCAAGATTGTCTATTCGGAGATGGGCAAGGTTCGACCTGGAGCGCAACGCGGGCACGAGCATTTCGGCTATCTCGATGGGATTTCACAACCTGGTATCCGTGGCCTAACGCGACCATCGAACCCGACTTACCGGCCAGATCAGGGGTTGCCGGGTCAGGATCTGCTATGGCCGGGAGAGTTTGTGTTCGGTTACCCGGGGCAGCATCCCGAAGATCCGCGTAAGAAAGGCCCAACGCCGGAAATGGCGGCGCCTTGGATGCGCAACGGCTCCTATATGGTGTTCCGGCGCCTCGAGCAGAAAGTGCCCGAGTTTCGTAGGTTCGTTCGCGAGCGGGCCGCACGGCTGGGGATGGATCAGGAGCTGCTCGGCGCCCGGATGTTCGGCCGCTGGAAAAGCGGTGCTCCGCTTGAACGCGCTCCGCTCTACGACAAGCCTGCGCTAGGCGACGATGAGAAACGCAACAATGATTTCGAGTTCGGCGACGATCCCGAGCAACGCAAATGCCCATACGCAGCGCACATTCGGAAAGTCTACCCCCGCGACGACACCGGCAACGAGGCGGAAGTCCAGAGGCACCGGATCATCCGCGCCGGGATCCCGTTTGGTCCAGAAGTGGAACCCGGAGAAACGACAACCAGACACAGCCGGGGATTGATGTTTGTCTGCTATCAGACCTCGATCGAACGGCAGTTCGAGTTCATTCAGCGGAGCTACGCGAACAACCCCAACTTTGTTGGCGGAAAGGTTCGGCCGGGCGGCGGCGCGCCGGTGACGCCGGGCTTCGACCCAATCATCGGACAGGCCGCCGGCAATGGTCCGCGCGAAATGGACGAGCCGTACCCAAACTATCCGGCCGGGAGCAGGCGCACCACTCTCGACATACCGAACCAGTTCGTGACGCTGACGGCGGCCGCTTACTTTTTCGTGCCGTCGATTACCGCACTGCGCACGGTGCTGACCTGATCGGCCTTTCGCGCTACGCTGCCCGCAGCGGGAGGGATGTTATGAAACAAAGCACGCAGCGGATACTCACGACCCACGTCGGCAGCCTGCCGCGGCCGCCCGATCTGCTGGAGATGATCCAAGCAAAGGAGCAAGGCGAGCCATTCGACGCCGGTCTCTATGCCAACCGGGTCAAGAGCATGGTTGCCGAGGTCGTCGAGCAGCAGGCCGAGGCCGGCATCGACATCATCGCCGATGGCGAAATGGGCCGTTTCGGGTTCATTCCGTATGTCAACGAGCGCCTGGCTGGCATCGAGCCGCGCAAGAGTGCGGGCGGCAGGAGCGGCTGGAGCGGGTCGCGCGAGCATTTGGCCTTCCCGGAATATTACCAATGGGCCGCGCAGATGCCGGGTGCCGCCGGTCGGGCGCCGCCGACCCAATGGGTATGCACCGGCCCGATTTCCTATCGCGGGCATCAGGCATTACAGCAGGACATCGACAATTTGCGGGCCGCGCTCTCCGGGGTGGCGTGCGAGGAGGCCTTCATGCCAGCGGTCTCGCCGACCAACCTCGCCAATTGGAACGCCAACGAATATTACAATACCGATGAGGAGTTCCGGGCGGCATTGGCCGACGCGCTGCACGAGGAATACCAGGCGATCGTCGCGGCCGGCCTCGTCTTGCAGATCGACGATCCGCAGCTCGCCAGCCACTGGGCGATGCACCCGGAAATCGATCTCGCCGATTGCCGCAGATGGGCGGGCGCCAGCGTCGAGCTCTTGAACCATGCGCTGCGCGGCATTCCGGCCGAGCGCATCCGCTACCATACTTGCTACAGCATCAATATGGGTCCGCGCGTCCACGACATGGAATTGAAGCATATCGTCGACATCATGCTCGGCGTGCGTGCCGGGGCCTACTCGTTCGAGGCCGGCAATCCGCGCCATGAGCATGAATGGCGGGTCTGGGAAACCGCCAAATTGCCGGAAGGAAAGGTGCTGATCCCCGGGGTCATCACCCACGCCTCCAATCTTGTCGAGCATCCCGAAGCCATCGCCCAGCGGATCGGCCGGTTCGCCGGCGTGGTCGGGCGCGAAAACGTGATCGCCGGCGCCGATTGCGGCTTTGCCAGCTTTTCGACCTCGTGCGAGGTCCACCCGAGCGTGGTATGGACCAAGCTCGCCGCCCTCGCCGAAGGCGCGCGTCTCGCGACGAAGGAACTGTGGGGCAGGGCGTAACGCAGCCGACCCCGGCAGGCGAGGACAGAGGATGAAATTCGGCTATTTCACGCTGAGTGACAACCGGTACGCGAACAACACGAGAACCGCCAACCGGTTTGTCGCCGACATCATCGACGAGGCGGTTTACGCCGAGGAGGTCGGGCTCCACTCGGCCTGGATCGGCGAGCATCATTTCAGTACCCTGGGCGTGCTCTCCTGCCCCGATCTCGTGCTCGCCAATGTCGCCGCCCGGACCCGGCATATTCGCCTCGCCCCGGCGGTCACGGTCCTGCCGCTGCATCACCCGATCCGCGTCGCCGAGCAATGGGCGACCCTCGACCTGCTGAGCGGCGGCCGCGTCGATTTCGCCGCCGGCCGCGGCTATGACCGCCAGGAGTACCGGCCATTCGGGGTCTCGTTCGAGGACAATCAGGCGATCTTCGAGGAGGGGCTGGAGATCGTCCGCCGGCTGTGGTCGGCCGATCGCCCGATCTCGCACACTGGCAAGCATTACCAATTCGAGAATGTCGCAATCACGCCGAGCCCGGTACAGCGCCCGCTTCCGGCTTACGTCGCCTCGTTCTCGCAGCCCTCGATCGAGCTTGCCGGCCGGCTCGGCTGCGGTCTGATCGTGGCGCCCTTTGCCGCCGCGATGAGTTATGGCGGATTGCGCCAGGTCGCCGATCTCTACAATGAGACCTGCGCCCGTCACGCCAGCCCGCCGGGGCGGCTGATGTGCAGCTATTTTATCCATTTTGCCGACACCTCGGGGGAGGAGGAGGCCGCCCGCGCCCGGCAGATCCGCTACTACAAGGAGTGCGTGATTGCCGCCTTTCCAGGCGATCCCGCGACGGCACCGCCGAGCTATCGCTATTTCATCGGGATGGTCGAGCGGCTGCGCAATGTGCGCCCCGAAGACCTGACCGAAAACTCGGTATTGCTGGGCTCGCCGGACCAGATCACCGACACCCTGAAGAGGGTCGAGGCCGCCGGGTTCGACGAGGTCATCCTCTACTTCAACGTCGGCCTCAAGCCCCACCCCCAGGTCAAGCACGAGATGGCGCGCTTCATGGCCGAGGTCGCCCCCGCCTTCATTTAGTCGGCGAGGGCCGAGAGCGGCCGCGCAACATTTTCCAGAGGTTGACGTTCGGCCTTGATGCCGATAGCGAGCTCGGTCAGCGCGGCCGCGATCATCAGGGCCGCGCCGAAGAGATAGCCGTTGAAGACCGCACCACGCTCCCCCGAGCCGATCAATACGCCAAAGAGCCACGGGGCGGCCGCACCGCCTAGTGCCGTGCCGACGGCGTAAAAGAAGGCGATGGCCAATGCCCGGGCTTCGATCGGAAAGCTCTCGCTGACCGTCAAATAAGCGGCACTCGCCGCCGCCGAGGCGAAAAAGAAAATTCCGCTCCAGCACAGGGTCAGCTCTCGGGCGTCGACTGCCGCCTCGCGGAAGAGATACCCGACGATCGCCAGCAGCACCCCCGAGATCGCATAAGTCGAGGCGATCATCGGCTTGCGTCCGATCCGATCGAACAGCGGACCGAGCAGCAGCGGACCGAAAAAGTTGCCGATAGCAAAGGGCAGCACGTACCAGCCGATCGAGGCCGAGGGCACGCCGTAAAATTGCGTCAAAACGAGCGCGTAGGTGAAAAAGATCGCGTTATAGAAAAACGCCTGCGAGCCCATCAGCACGAGACCGAGCACGGCGCGCTGCGGATAGTCGCGCACGATCGCCAGCACCATCCGCAGCATCGGGGTGTGCGAGCTCACGGCGAGCCGAATTCGTCCGCCCGCCGGCGGCGGCAATGGCGCCCCGGCGGCATTCGCGACGCGGCGCTCGATTTCCTCGACGACTTCCTCTGCCTCGCCGGGGCGGGCGTGCAGCACCAGCCAGCGCGGGCTCTCGGGAAGCAGTCGACGCAGCATCAGGATTCCCAGACCAAGCACGGAGCCGATCCCGAAGGCGGCCCGCCAGCCCCAATCCGGCGGCAAGGTGCCCGGCTGCAAGAAGACGACCGCACCCGCGGCTCCGAATGCCGCACCGATCCAGAAGCTGCCGTTGATCGCGAGATCGATGCGGCCGCGAAAGCGCGGTGGCATGAACTCCTGGATCGCCGAGTTGATCGCCGTGTACTCGCCGCCGATCCCGGCGCCGGTCAGAGCACGGAACACCGCAAAGCTCCAAAAATCCCATGAAAAGGCGGTCGCCGCGGTCGCCACGAGGTAGAGCCCGAGCGTCACAAAAAACAGCTTTCTGCGGCCCAAGCGATCGGTCAGATAGCCGAACACCACCGCGCCGGTGACCGCCCCGACGAGATAGGCGGTGCCGACGAGGCCGACCTCCTCGGCATCGAAATGCAGCACCGGGCTTTCCTGCAGGGCCCCCGCGATCGAGCCCGCCAACGTCACCTCGAGCCCGTCGAGGATCCAGGTGATGCCGAGTGCCGCAACGACGAGCGTGTGGAACCGGGACCAAGGCAGGCGATCGAGGCGTGCCGGGATATCGGTCTCGATGACGGCGACGGTGTCGGGCATGCTGGGGTGACGCTCGCCACGGCATAAGGTTTCGCAACGATGATACGGCAGTTAGCTCCGATCGTGCTTTTTTGCCTCTCCGCCGGCCTAGCGCGAGCCGACGAGGTCGGCCGGTTCAGCAACGACTGGACCGGCAACGGCATTGTGGTCGAGGCGGTTGCCGACCCGAAGATTACCGGCGTCACCTGCCATCTTGTGCATTTCGACCGCAGCGTGATCGACCGGCTGAGGAAGGGAAATTGGTTCGAGAACCCCTCGAACAGCGGGATCTCATGTCAGCAGACCGGTCCGATCGTGATCGGCAAGATCGTCACCAGCGCCAAGGGCGAGGAGGTCTTTTCCGAGCGGATGAGCCTGTTCTTCAAATCGATCGCGGTGCGCCGAATCTACGACAAAGCCAACGACACCCTGGTCTATGTCGCCTATAGCCGGCAGGTCAAAGACGCCAGCGCCAAGATGGGCCTGTCGACGATCGCGCTCTTCAATGCCAACGCCGCCTGGAGCGCCGGCAAACCCTAGCCTTCATCAAAAGCGTGGTCGGCCACCATGGCAAAACCTATCCTCGCGGCCATATGCCGAGGTCGGAGGTGGTGTCCCATGAAGCAGTTCGGCATCGGTCAGCCGGTCCGCCGCGTCGAGGACCGGCGGTTTATCACCGGCCGCGGCAGATATCTCGACGACCTCAACCGCCCGCGACAAGCCTACGCCTTCATGCTGCGCTCGCCGCACGCGCATGCGCGGATCCGTGCGGTCGACACCACCGCCGCCGCGTCCGCGCCGGGTGTTCTCGCCGTCTATACCGGGGAAGACCTCGCCCGCGACGGGCTCGGGACGATCCCCTGTCTCAGCGCCGTCACCAACCGTGACGGGTCGCCTTCGGTGATGCCGCCGCACCCGGCGATCGCCCGTGACCGCGTGCGGCATGTCGGCGACACCGTCGCGATGGTGGTGGCGGAGAGCGTTGCTGCCGGGCGTGATGCGGCGGAGCTGATCGCAGTCGACTATGAGCCGCTCTCCGCCGCTGTCGACGCCGAGCATGCCCTCGACCCTGGGCAACCTCAGGTGTGGGACGAAGCACCGGGTAATCTCTGCTTTGACTGGGAGGTTGGTGACGGTGCGGGGGTGGCGCAGGCGATGACCGGGGCGCGCCATCGCATCGTGCTGGAGCTCGTCAACAATCGCGTCGTCGTCAACTCGATGGAGCCGCGCGGTGCCCTCGGAGAATACGATCACGGCGAGGACGCCTACACACTGTGGAGTTCGACCCAGGGCTCGCATTTCCTGCGCAATCTCTTGGCCGAAAGCGTCTTCAAGATCCCGGAAAACCGGATCCGGGTGGTGACCCCCGATGTCGGCGGCGGCTTCGGGATGAAGCTCTTTCTCTATCCCGAGCACGTGCTTGTGCTGTGGGCGGCGAAAAAGCTCGGTCGCCCGGTCAAATGGACACCCGAGCGCTCCGACGCCTTCCTGACCGACACGCAGGGCCGCGACAACCTCACCCGGCTCGAGCTGGCGCTCGACGACGAGCTGCGCTTCCTCGCGCTCGATGTCGCGATCCTGGCCAATATGGGCGCCTACCTGTCGAACTTCGCCCCGGAGATCCCGACGGTCTCGGGTGCGGTGATGCACAGCGGGGTCTACGCGATCCCGGCGATCCATGTCGGGGTCAAGGGTGTCTTCACCAACACCGTGCCGGTCGACGCCTATCGCGGCGCCGGCCGGCCCGAGGCGGCCTACGCCATCGAGCGGCTGATCGACTACGCCGCCCGGCGGCTCGGCGTGGCGCCGCAAGAGCTGCGGCGGCGCAATTTCATCAAGCCCGAGGCGATGCCGTACACGACCCCCCTCGGCCTCAACTACGACAGCGGCGAGTTTGCCCGCAATCTGGACCAAGCGCTTGCCTCCGCCGATCTTGCCGGCTTTGCGGCGCGCCGTGCCGCGGCACGGGGTCGGGGCCGTTACCGCGGGCTTGGCCACGCCGTCTATATCGAGCAGTCGGGGTTCCCGCCCGATGAGTTCGCCGAGCTGCGCTTCGACCCGAGCGGCACTCTGACGATCCTGATGGGGACGCAATCATCGGGGCAGGGGCACCAGACCGCCTATACCCAGCTCGCCGTCGAGTGGCTCGGGGTCGCACCGGAGAAGGTTCGCGTATTGCAGGGCGACACCGCAGCGATCTCCTTCGGGCGGGGCACCGGCGGCTCGCGCTCGTTGCCGGTTGGCGGCGCATCCCTCGCCCAGGCCGCCGACAAGCTGATCGCCAAGGGACGCCGCATCGCAGCCCACCTCTTCGAGGCGGCCGAGGCCGATGTCGAATTTGCCGACGGTCTCTTCTCCGTTACCGGCACCGATCGCCGGCTCGGCATCGAGGAGGTGGCGCGCGCCGCCTTCAATCCCGCGCAGCAGGCGCCGGGGGTGGAGCCGGGGTTTGCCGAGACCGGCAATTACACGCCACCGCAGCCCACCTTCCCCAATGGCTGCCACGTTTGCGAGGTCGAGATCGAACCCGAAACCGGGCATATCGAGATCGTGCGTTATCTGGTCGTCGACGATTTCGGCACGGTGATTAACCCGCTACTGCTCCGAGGCCAAGTGCAGGGCGGGGTCGCGCAAGGCGTCGGTCAAGCGATGCTTGAGCGCACCGTATTCGATCCCGAGAGCGGACAGCTGCTGACCGGGTCGCTGACCGACTATTGCATCGCCCGCGCCGACGATCTTCCGGCGATCGAGTTCGCCTACAACGTCGTGCCGTGCCGCACCAACCCGCTCGGCGTCAAGGGGGCAGGCGAGGCGGGTGCGATCGGCGCCCCGCCGGCGCTGGTCAATGCGGTCGTCGACGCGCTCGGCGAGCTCGGCATCGAGCGTCTCGACATGCCGCTGACCCCGGAGCGCCTGTGGCAGGCAATTCAAACCACCGAGCGGCGGGCGGCAGCATGAGCACCGACCGTCGGGAAATGCTCGATATCGTATGCCGGACGGCGGTCGACGCCGGCGAGGCGATCCTCAAGGTCTATGCCGAAGAATTCGACGTTCGCCACAAGACCGACAAGACCCCGGTGACCGAGGCCGACCTCGCTGCCGAGAAGATCATCGTCGAGCGGCTGATGGCGGCCTTTCCCGACATCCCGTGCGTCGCCGAGGAATTGTGCGAATCCGAGGGCATGCCGCCTTGCTGTGACCGTTTCTGGGCGATCGACCCGCTCGACGGCACGCGCGAGTTCGTCGCCCGGAACGGCGAGTTTTCGGTGCTGATAGCACTCGTCGAGGAGGGGCGGCCGGTACTCGGCGTCGTGCACGGGCCGGCGGTCGGTTTGACCTACGCCGCGTGTGGTCCGGGTACGGCGACCCGCCGCCGCGGCGGTGGCGCCCCCGAGCCGATCCACGCGCGCATCCCGCCGCCCGACGGGCTCGTCGTCGTCCACAGCCGCTCGCACGAGAACAGCCGCCGGCTCGCCGAGTTCCTCGCCTACGATCGGGTGCGCGAGCGCAAGAGCTGCGGCAGCGCGCTCAAATTCGGCGTGATCGCCGCCGGCGAGGGCGACCTCTATCCGCGATTCGGCACGACGATGGAGTGGGACACCGCAGCCGGCCAAGCCATTCTCGAAGCCGCCGGCGGCCGGGTCGAAACCTTCGCTGGCACCCCCCTCGCCTACGGCAAGCCCGGCTTCAAAAACGACGGCTTCCTCGCCTGGGGCCGCCGCGCCTGATCGGCCCTGGATTTGTACG
>Ga0210410_10003308_pt1 | contig 14312 bp, 6 predicted proteins | sample IncBWC4MmetaG_FD_161058 | JGI IMG/M metagenome (GOLD analysis project Ga0210410, IMG submission 161058) | Forest soil microbial communities from Barre Woods Harvard Forest LTER site, Petersham, Massachusetts, United States - Inc-BW-C-4-M | ecosystem: Environmental > Terrestrial > Soil >... | reverse complement strand
GATTGGGATGATCCGCTTTCTGCTGCCTCATTCAAGGATTGGCACGATCGCCAGGTTAACCCAAAGGACGAGGTTCGCTCTTCGGGTGATGGGTTTCTTACTATCAGCACAAGCCTCTCATCCACGGTGATAGCCCATGAATCGCTAACGGTCCGGCAAGATGGTTTTCACTCCGTTGAGAGGACTATTGACTACCGCGAGGCCGCCACGGTTGAGATTTCAGAAATTAGTCTCGACTTGGTGAGCTTGAACAAAGTGGACGAACTGCTCTTCGAACCTTCGCTTTCGACCCACGTAGCCGCTCCCTTAGTAAGTGCGCGTGCTCTCCTTCCGAGCAAGACGCAGATGGATGAAACCGAACTTGAGAGTCGTCTGGTGTTGAATCAGGAGGACGCAGATACAGGTGAACAGATCGAGATCACTCGGGATGCCAAAGGGATTCAAATCCAAGGGTTGGTCGAAACCGAAGAGCGGAAAGAAGAGCTAAAACAGTCGCTTCATGCCATACCGTTTCTGTCGGTAACAATAAAAAGCTTCGATGATCTTAAATCGAGGCCCCGTACCACGGCGTCAACACAAGTTACGGCCGTACAAGGGCAGGCGTCTGTGGATCGGATTTCTCCGCTCGAGCAGTACTTTGTGCAACATCGCAGCACCCGAGATGATCTGAGCCGGATTTCCGCCGGATTGTTCAACTACGCTCTGGCCATCAATCGATCAAGCAGGTTGATTGTGCAACTATCGCTCCGGTTTTTCGGCGCTGAAGACTTGAGCCCCGCCGCACTTCCTGCACGCGATGAGCTATTGTCGCGCTCTATCGCACGGCTCCTTAGCGATTTAGCCCAACAACAGCAGCTCTTGGAGGAAGCGGACCTAACCGACGAATCGGGAGCAGATGGTCCGAGGAATCCCCCCGAAGGCGGCATCGGTTTGACGCGTTTGGCGGAGCTGAACACGGCCGCGACCAAAGAACTGATCTCTAGTGCCGGCGAATCGGAGCGTTCGTGAGTGTAATAGCCGCGGACATCGCCGAGACAATTTCGCAACTGCGCTCTGCCGCACTCAAATTCAGTCCGGGCGAAAGCAAATAGGAGCAATACCTTCATGTCCCGAACTCTCGTCAAAGTCCTGAGTCCTGCGGTGTTCCTCTTCCTTGCCGCCACTTTGGTTTTTTCTCAATCCGACGACGGGGAGATCGCCGGTCAAGTCACCGATCCGCAAGGTTTGCCAGTGCCGGCGGCGAAGGTCGAAATCGTAAATCAAGAGACCTTGACGACGCGAGATACGCAGACAGACGAGGTAGGTCACTATTCCGTTACATTCCTTCCTGGAGGCCGTTACCAGGTCGCGGTCGAGGCGCAGGGATTCGGTGCGGTGGTGAGCCAGGATATTTCGCTCGCGCGAGGGCAATCGTTAGTCTTTAACGTGCAGCTGACGGTAAGCAACTTCAAGACATCTATCGAGGTCCAAGCCGAGGGCCCTGCCAAGGTAGAGACTGGCACCGCGGAAGTTACAGGGACTCTTGGGGAAAACGAAGTCAAGAGTTACGGACTCAACGGACGCGTCGCTTACCAACTTATTTCCCTCATTCCAGGCGTCAGCAATCAGACAGGCCAGGATGAAGGCAAAACGGGCGTGGCCGGCAGCGCAAAATTCAGCGTAAATGGCGGCCGCGTTGAATACAACATTTTCGAAGTGGATGGAACGGATGTTTTGAATAACGCCATCAACGCGGCGCGTGGTGGCAACACCTTCGTCGTCAACCCGAGCGTGGATGCGATCTCAGAAATGAGAGTTCTAACCTCCAACTACGGGGCCATGTACGGGCATACGGCTTCAGGGATTGTTTTGATCACAACAAAGTCCGGTACGCCCAATTTACATGGGAGTGCGTATGAGTTCGTCCGCAACGAAATGTTCAATGCGCGGAACTTTTTCGACCAGACTCAGGGTGCGCCGCTCTATCGGCGCAACGACTTCGGGTACACGCTAGGCGGTCCGCTATATATCCCCAGTGTTTTCAACAAAAAGAAGGACAAGACATTTTTCTTTTTCTCTCAGGAATTTCGCTTTGAGAAAACACCGGTTACTTACAACCAGGCAGTGCCATCAAACGCAGAGCGGGCCGGAGACTTTAGCGATGTGTGTCCGGCAGACAAGACACTTCAAATTACGACTAAGAACAAATCACTCTTCCCGGATTGTCCAGTCGTTGGCTTTGATAGGAGCACGGGACAATACTCTCGTTCCTCATACAACGGAACAATTCCGGGTAACGCTACAGACCAATTGCCGATCGATCCCACTTCACAAGCCATCTTGGCGACGGGTCTCTTGCCGGCTCCCAATGCAGTTGGCGGCTGCAATTCTACCGTTTCAACGGCGGCAAATCCCGGGTGCTACGTTGCAAGCGTTTCGCCAAGCACGTCGTGGCGCGAAGAGTTGTTTCGCATCGATCATAATCTGACATCCAACGAAAACCTTTCGTTCCGTTTCGTACACGACGCTTGGAGCTCCACCGTTCTCACCCCACAGTGGGGTTTAGTACAAAACAGTTTTCCCACGGTCCTGAATCACATCACGGGTCCGGGGCTGAGCATGACCGCCAGCTTGGCGAGCGTCGTCGGAAATAGTTTCACGAATCGTGTCTCTTTCGATTATGTGGTAGACCATATTACGCTTGCGGCTCTGCCCGGCTCCGGAGTCGATCTCTCCCGGCCTGCCGCTCTGGATGCTGCCTGTGCCGCGAGTTCGTGTACGCAAACAGGCTCGGGGATAACCCCCGCCAGTTCTCCAGTCGGTCCCATCGGCGCTTTCTTCGACAACGGCTTTGGCACGAAGATACCGGGTTTACTTTTCAAGGGAACCAATGGCGCCTACGGTTTTCACGGCTTCAACATTGACACCGGGTACACCCCGTGGCAGCAGTCTGCTCCCACTTACACGTTGCGCGAAGACGCTAGTAAATCACTTGGCAAGCATATTTTACAGTTCGGAGTCTTGGGTACCATTGCGCAGCAAAACGAATTGGGCGCGTCGAACGGACTAAATTCCGGCGATGTGCAGGGAATTCTGTCGTTCAACATCCAGGGAGCTGGCGCTAGTCCAACAAGAGTTAACGGGAGTTGCCCGGGAACAGGTTTTTGTGCAGCGGGAGTTGACACTTCGAATGTGTTCGCGAACTTCCTTGGAGCACAAATCGCTTCCTCTCAGCAGGACAGTTCTCAAAACAAATATTACAACCGATATAAGCTCGCGGAGCCTTACATCCAGGACGACTGGCGTGTAAACGGCAGGGTTACTTTGAATTTAGGCCTACGCTTAGGTTTGTTCGGCTCCTGGTACAACGCCAAGGGCACTGCATACAATTGGGAACCACAAGCATACGACCCGTCCATTGCCGCCGGTGTGTTTCTCGATCCTAACTTTGGGTTTCTAGTGCGTCCGCAGATGTCGGGTTCCGGGAACCGCCTGTCTGCTGTTCCGCTAAGTCTTACCAGTCCTGATCCCGCTATCACCGATGGCTTGGTTCAGTGTGGGACGAACGGCATCCCTAAAAGCTGTATGACCAGCCACATCTTTAATCCCATGCCGCGCATCGGGTTCGCGTGGGATGTTTTTGGCAATGGCAAAAGTGCCATTCGCGCCGGCTATGGAGTGTTTTTCGAACATGGCACAAGCTACGAAGCCAACACCGGATCTCTGATTGGCAGCGCACCGATGACGTTAAGTCAAACGGGACTGAATCCGCCCAGCTACCAATGCGTTGGAGTGTTCGGGCGCCTTGGGACCTCCTGTAGCAGCTACTTTGCCGGAGATGCGCTGAGTCCCATGGTAACCGGCCCTGTTGCCTTTCCAATTAACGTCACCTCGATACCCCAGAAACCAGTCTACCCCTATGTGCAGCAGTGGAGCTTTAGCTTGGAACAACAGCTCACAAAGGGGCTTTTGGCTACCTTCGCGTACGTCGGGAGCAAGGGGACTCACCTGACGGCCGTGAGCGACCTCAATCAAATTCGGCCTGTTGATTCCGCCTTCAATCCTTATCCCGTAGGTCGACCGATCATCTGGCCGCTGGACTGTTCCAGTAGTGGCGCTGGGCAGTTCGAGCTTGGGGGTGCGGGTTCTGCCAATCCAAACGGCGGCGTCATCCTCAGCGCTGGCCAACCCGGCTGGACCAATATGAACATCGCCTGTTATGGTGCTCCCGGATTTGGCACCCCATTCAATCCCAGCGTGTTCCGCCCGTACCCCACTTTGGGGAGCATACTGTCCGTCGACAACACTGCGAATTCCACATATAACGCTTTCCAATTAAGTGTTCGCAGGACGATCGCACCCCTGGTTCTTGGGGTCTCTTACACGTACAGTCATTCGATCGATGATTCATCAGACCGCTCTGATGCGAACTTTGTCAATTCCTACGACTTGGCAGGTAGCAAGGCCAGCTCAGATTTCGATCAACGCCACTCGCTGAGCTTCAGCTACATCTATGAACTGCCGCTGCTAAGGTATATACCCAGAATTATTCGCTGGGAACGCGAACCCTTTCCGCCGGACTACAATTCTCAGCCTAAGCCGCCTCAGGTAACGAAGAGCAGTCCGCCTTCTGTCCTGGCAGACGTGCTGTTAGATGGATGGGAGCTCTCTGGAATAACGGTTTATCAAACTGGCACACCGTTCAGCGTAATCAACGGCGGGAGCCCCGGTGGGATCGGTGTTGCCGACAACGGCGGCGTAGCCAATTACTTCGGAACCGGATCCTATGCCGACTGTGTTGGCAATCCTTACTCTACACCGCCATCCGGCGGGAACACCGCGCAGAGTTTCGGGCCGTTACTCTACAATCCAGGAGCGTTCGTCGCGCCGCGCGGCCTGACTTTTGGCAATTGCGGACGTAACTCGGTCTACAATCCCACACGACTGAATTTCAATGTCTCCATATTCAAACACTTCAAGGTTTTCGGCGAGCGCGACCTCGAATTCCGCACCGAAGTGTTTAACCTTTTCAACACCCCGCAGTTCCGGATCTACGACCCGGCGCATCCCGGGAACACCGGCAACAACGTTATAGGCTGCTATGGCGGTGCCTCTGTTAACTATTCTGCAGCCGGCGGAGGTGGGGTGGACTGCCTAACTGGCAACTCCTTCCTCCATCCGGTGGACGCTCACGACCCGCGAATCCTTCAGTTCGGACTGAAGTTCGCCTTCTAGTGTTTTTCGCGGCGCTGCACCTGATGTTGACGGCCGGCAAAGGATTTCAGTTTTTTCAGGAGAGCGAAGAACGCTTTACCGAAACAATCCCGGAGGCGGGAATGGTAACTGCAGAACAGCCTTTGGCAAGCCAGGAAACGATGCAAAGAAGTCGGATACGGGAAGACGCGCGGCGCCGAACGATTCTTCCAACTACGATTCAGGTTATCTACGTGCTGGCGCTGCTCGGTGTCGGCGGCTGCGGACAAACCGCGAAAACCGTTACGCCCCCCTCCGCAAACCTCGTCTTTTCTTATTTCGGCGGCCCATTTAACGTTTCCGCCAGCAATTTGCCTCAGAGTATCTCAAAGTTTGACCACTCGGCTAACGGGATCAACGTGTCATCCTTCATCGCAACGGCGACTGCGCAGGTTCCCTCTCCAATACTCATCGGTACATTCGCGACTGCCCCGACCGGTTTTTTGAACATCACGGAGACTTTTGCTACGACGAGTTCCGGTATTATCAGCCCTCAGAACGCACTCGCCGGCGCCTGGGCTGTGGAAATTCCTGGCGCTGGCGCACTGGCAAACCTTCTTAACGTGAATACTTCTACAGGAGGCGTACTAGCCGTAACCGCTGCGCCTACGGCCATGGCGGAGAACTCGGCTTGTCCTAACTTCTCTCAGCCTGCCCGGCTTCTCTACGTGACAGTGCCCAACACCTCCATCACCAACGACACGGCGGACTACGGGAATGTAGACATCACAACCCAAGGCTCCGCTGTGACGCTGAGTGCTCATCCGAGTCTGATTGGACCGACCGGGCCTACGGCCGGGGTCTCCTCGATAGTGACCGGTGGTTGCTCGGATACTATCTTCGGCTCGCTCACCGCGTATCCGCTGAATTCCTTCGGTGGCTCGTCCGCTGCCTCCTCCAATCTGGAGTTGATTGCGTTAAGCCAGTCAGGGCTGTTGGTGAGTAGCTTTAATTCCGGCACGGGAAGTTCACCGGGAGCTTTCGGGGGTGGTACGGGGGTAATTGGATTCGCCGAGCCCTCCAGCCCTGTGGACCTCAACACTGTGGTCAGCGGTCACTACAATGGCTTCATCTATGCGCCCCAGAATAATAATAGTAATAATAATGTGCCGCTGAGTTACGACATCACCGTTCTCGCGTCGGCATTCGGAGACAAAACCGCAACTTCGCAGGCATGCTCTACCCTGCAATCTTCTCTTGTCGACAATAACGGTCAAGGCGCCAAAACTGTAGCGACTCTTCCTTCTGCTGCCAGCCTCTATGGCGGCGAGTTCCTCGTCGGCACTGGCGCGAGCACCAGGAATGATCCGACCGGGGCAAATGGCTCCGAGAATTGTGACCTGGTCATCGATCTAGGGACTCAGGATTCGGCGAATAACGGCTTGTTCCCCCACGCCACAATCTTTATCGGGTCGGACTATCCTCCCTTCAGCGCGAGCACACCTTGGACCTGTTTTAATGCCACATGTGCTGCTTCCTTTCCGGCAGTCGCCGTCGTCGGGCAAGTGCAGGGCCAATACGTAATTTTCGTGGTGGCGAGCGCTGCGTCGAACCCGCACGCCCAGCTTCCCAATAATTCGGGGAATAATAATTCGGCGAATTCGTCTGCCCAGCCGGTCGGCATATACCTGTTCCAGAAATCGCAATGATTTAAGTGTTCGAGCCAGGATTGAAAACGGCATTTTGCCGCTCGAGGTCGCAATTCTGAATCGCCGAGCCCACGCTGGCAATCTCAGGCGGTTTCTCAGCCAACTGTTCGTAACAACAGATTTGTCTTCGCTCAACAGAGTGATGGCGCCCGTGAAACAAAATATTAAAGTTACTGTCCGCCCCTTGAAAACTGTCTGTCGTGAGCGTCGTTTAGACTGAATAGGAAGTCGCCTTCTCCCTAGCTTCGTTGGCGCCCCAAAAGCCTCCAGCGTTGTAATACGTTCAGTAAACAGTAAGTATTTATGTAATTAACAATTTACATACCATTGATGCAGTATGCCGGAGTAGTCACTTATAAGTGTGGCTCTGTGGCGGAATGCAGGCTTCGCGAGGAGCGCAAAAGGGAGAGAGTTGACGCCTTCGTCGCCCTGTCTGCTTGAGCCGTCCTTTATGCGCCGGGGACGGGCGGGTCCCCAGACCCTGCTCCTCTGCGGCGTAGTTCACACCGAATCCTACAAAGAGGAGGAAAGAGAATATGAAATTTGTGAAGTATCTGTTCGCACTCGCGATTGCGCTTTGCGCAACCGCCAATGTTTCACACGCTCAGGGCACGATTCAGTTCCTCGGCGGCGGTTCTTCAGCATTGTTCCTGGAACTCGGACAAGCTGCGGCGACTGCGGCCGCCACCGCCACGCCCTGTGTTTGGACTCAGAAGTCAAACGCCGGCGTTCTAGCCAGAGACACTCGCGTCGGCGCTCCTGGGACAGACGAGCAGGGAAACATCTGGATCACCTGGGGCGCTGGCACAGGAACATGTGCCGCCCCGATAGCTCCTTACAACGTTTATTCGTACATGTCGTTGGATTCCGTCATCGGGGACAGGTGCTACTTCCTTCATAGTACGACCACTGGCGACGGATGCGTTCAGATTATGACGATCGCCTCCGGCACCGCAGATGCCGGCCTACTGGGCGCGGGATTTGGTACACCGACGCCCATCCCGCTCGACATCATCAATACGCTGAATAATCAAAACTATTTTGTCATCGGGACGGATATTCGCCCGGAAGATGCCAAATTCGCCAGCGTGCGAATGTTTACCGCCTGCGGTGCCTCGCTGACGCGCGAACCCTATCTCAATACGTCTTATCAAACCCGCGGACTGGGATATCAGACTGGCACGACTGGGGTCGGGGTGCCTGTTCTGAGCTTCTATAGCGCAAAGTCATTTCATGTCCTCGATTTCAACATTACGGGCACTGACCCCATATCGGGGGGTGCAGTTCGAGGCTACACCGTCACCACGATCGGCGCACAACCCATGATCATCGCCGTCGCCCCGGCTGGCGGCACGGGCATTGGCGCGGCAACGGACATTCAAAGCCAAAACCTGTCGTTGTTCTTCAATGGCACTTATGGCCGCTCAACCGACCTCCAGGGCCCGACCACCACGAACGCTGTAACGACACTTATCCGCGAACCGCTCTCTGGAACCTACAACGTGACGGAATATTCGAACCCCAACAGCGCCCAATTCAAAACTTCCCAGGAGCAATTAAATTGCTCCGGAGCGGTATTCAAGCAGAACCCGCTCCACTTTGCCTCCGCCAATAATGTGCTCATTGGCGGTGTTCATGCCTTCAGGAATCGGGTCATCGGAACCGGCGAGATGGTGGCCGAACTCCAGGCCGCAGCCACGGACACTCTCGGCTACTTTTTCTGGAGCGCAGCCAATGCTTCCAATTTGGCAAATGCCAAATACCTGACCGTTGATGGCGTCGATCCGATCGCCGACGACTACTCGGTGACCAACGGCGTTTTGCCCACCTCCGGTGGTCCCGTTCCGCTCACCGCCGTTACTTTCAAACACCTGAACGCCGGCTCTTATCCCATCTGGTCTGCATTGCGCCTGGTGAGCCTCTCTCCGACACCAGCAGGTGTGCAGGCTTTGCAGCTAGCGGCACAAACGCTTAGCTCTACCCAAAGCGACTTCATTCCCCTCACGCAGCTAAATGTGTGGCATTCGCATTTCAACATGTTTTCCATCGGGATAACCAATAACTCCAACGGCCCCACCATTAACCCTGTCACGCCTGGCGACCTCTGCGGCATTCCCGGCGCTCTTCCGGAAGGGGGCGGCGATGCAGGTGGTGCGACCATCACGAAGGTAGGCAACCACGATTTCTGTGCCGACTTCAACGTGCCATTTGGCATCGTTGACAAGAACAACTAACAATCCCGATCCGTCGCATGCATTACCTGTGTTGGTTGGGGAGAGGGCGGACTGGGTTTCGTTTCCCGGTCCTCCCTCTTCGCAATTGTTGCTCGCTTCGTGATTCCGAAATTCGTGGGAGATCATATGCGTGACTGCGGCATTCGTCTGCTGTTGCTGGCGCTCCTCGTCTGGCCGGCACTAGCATTCTGCAAGCAAAATAACGCGACAAACGGCAGCAAAGCGGAACAGCAAAGTGACACGAAAAGCGCTCCAAAGGAGGTCGAAAACTGGAAGGTCCTGGACGATATCAAGTCCGGCCTGCAGCCCTCGCCACCATTCGAAGTGCAGACGGAAGAGCAACCGGAATTTGTGAGGGAGTTGGTCAGGGTGCAGTGGCGCCCAGATGATCCCATCGACCTTTGGATCATACGGCCTACGGCGCCGGGAAAAGTTCCCGTTGTCCTCTATCTGTATAGTTACCCCGGCGATCCCGACCAGTTTCGCAACAATGCGTGGTGCAAGCGGGCCACGGCAGGCGGATTTGCCGCTGTTGGTTTTGTATCCGCGTTGACGGGAGAGCGATACGCTTTCCGGCCGATGAAACAGTGGTTTGTCAGCGAGTTAACGGAATCCCTGGGGAGTACTGTCCATGATGTGCAATTGATTTTGAACTATTTGGCGGATCGCGGGGACTTGGATCTGGACCATATGGGCATGTTTGGCATGGGTTCCGGTGCTTCGATTGCCATCTTGGCAGCAGAGGCCGATCCGAGAATCAAGGCGCTCGATCTCCTCGACCCATGGGGCGACTGGCCAGACTGGTTGCGAGAATCTCCTACGGTGCCGGAAAATGAGCGCCCGAGTTATACAACCTCAGAATTCCTGAAGTCGGTCGCGCCACTCGACCCCGTCGCTTACCTGCCATCGATGAAATCCAGGAAACTTCGATTGCAGCAAATACTAAACCAACCAGACACGCCCGAGAGCGCCAAGGAACGGATCGCCGCTTCCGTGCCCGATTCGGCCGAACTCGTAAAGTATGCCGATGCGAAGGACCTCTTGAAGGCTTGGCAAATCAGTGGCTTGTCAGGCTGGATCAAGCAGCAATTGCGACCGCAGCCGCAATCGGACGAGCAGACGGTTGGATTAAAGGTTCCGCATTCCGATTCGGCACGAAATTGAAACTTAGGCTGTTTGCTAGTTTAATTTGTTACCTCCCTGCAGACACGCGGAACTTTCTTTTGGACGTTCGAACTGGGCGGAGCTGGAGACGAGAAGCACGGGACAGGGCGCAACTGTGATGATTTTGTTACCAAGAATTATTTACCGATTTACGAAGACTTCCTAGCATCCCACCGCCCTGCTTGCAGCAATCTCGACGGCCAGCCCTAGAAAAAAGGGCCGGCCAAGCGTTCACCCACGGGTGGGTTCGCCTGCGGTGGTCCACTCGGATTGAGGCGCTGCGAACTCTCGAAAGGTTATGTTTTGATGATAGCTAACAGACATTATGGTGAGTGTGATCCTTCTTCGTGCGCGCAGGGCGGTTCCATCGAGAAACGCCGAGCGGCATGTCCGGAAAGGAAGCCAGTTTGCCGAATCCGTCGCTGCGGCGGGCCCCTGTCACTTCTGCTTGTTCTTACGGCCTCTATCGTAGTCGCAGGTTGCGTGGGTGGCTCGCAGAAGGAGGAAGGATCGCAGACACCTACAATATTAGTGTCTCTTATGCAGTCCCCACCTTCGTCCTTGACTGTAGGCCTCACCGCGTCTGTGTCTGCAACAGTGAGTAACGATGTAGCGAACGCAGGAGTTGACTGGGTCGCCGTGTGTGGCAGCGCACCCAACTGTGGTTTGTTTTCTCCTCCCCACACAGCCAGTGGCGTTCCAACTACCTTTACAGCTCCTATAGGAGTGCCGGTCGGCAACACCGTCGCTGTTACCGCTCTATCCAGCACCGATCACGGCAAGGCTTCGGCGGCTACCGTGACCATCATTTCTACCGTTACTGGAGTTACGATAACTCAAACGCCGCCGCCGACTTTTCCATCGGGGGGAAGCCTAAGCGTTGCAGCAACCGTGGCTGGAGATCCGTCCAGTGAAGGTGTGGACTGGAAGGCGAAATGCGGAGGTGTCGACTGTACCTCCGCATTTCTTGGGGCGCATTCGGCACCCGGCGTCGCCACAACGTTTGTCGTTCCCTTGCAGAATGTAACGTTCCCCATGATAGTTGGCAGTACAGTGACGGTTACAGCATTCGCGACTGCCGACCACAATTTCAGTGCGTCCGCCACATTTACTGTAACCGGCGCCATTTCAATCAATATCACTCAAGAGCCTTCCCCGCCCGCTTTGTTTGTCGATACGTCCGCAACGTTTAAAGCGACAGTTGCTAACGACCCCACTAGCTCAGGCGTAACCTGGACGATAGTGAGCTGCGATGCCGCCCCCTGCGGCTCCTGGTCACAGAATTCCGTGGTTCTTAGCACGAAAGTCGCCAGCGACACCCCAGTAACCTACACCGCTCCACCTACCGCCGTGAATCATGTCATCATCCAGGCCGCTGCTTCTGCAAGTCCTCTCAACGCGATGGCCAGTGTCGAGATATCGATCACCGCCGGGATTTCTGTCACGATTTCTCAGGGAGTACGCAATAACACCATAGTGGAAAGTGCCACGGCGCCTTTGGTGGCCACCGTGAGCGGCGACTCCGCAAACGCCGGCGTGAATTGGACCGTGACGTGTACTACCACTGGAGCCTGCGGCTCTTTCTCCCTACCACATACCCCTAGTGGCGCCGCGACGACGTTCACCGCACCCGCCACGGTGCCTACTGGAAACCTGTCGGTGATAATTACTGTGACATCTACAACGGACCCCACCAAGAGCGCGTCGCAAACAGTCACAGTCACCGCGAGTGTCCCCCCAGTCAGTCTTTTATCTGGCAATTTCGTTATGTTGCTGACCGGCAGGGATGCGAATGGCGGCCCGTATGCTTTAGGCGGAGTGATCGTCGGCAACGGGATAGGCAATATAACTGTTGGCAGTCTTGATTTGGTGGATTTGGGAGGCGGCGTAGGGAACACCAACGCAGGGAACGTACCAGTCCTTTCGACGAGTAGCTATTCCCTAGCAAAAGACGGGCGAGGCCAAATCAACCTAACGGTAAATACCGGAATTTTAAGCGGTAACTTCGGCCTGAATGCCTCAGGGTCAATCGTCTTGAGCGTTGTTTTTGTCACTCCAAAACATGCGCTCTTGAGTGAGAGCGATGGCTTCGGAATCGGAACGGGAACTCTCGATCTTCAAAATGCGGCTGACTTAGCTTCATTTCAAAACGGAACCTCAGGTCTCAACGGGGTCTATTCCCTAAGCCTGACGGGTGCAGAGATAGCTAGCCCCAATCCGAAGTATTTCCTGCTAGGTGCACTGACAATAGGAGCCGGCCGTGAGACTGCCTTTATCGCCGACCAGTCAGACAAAGGTGTGATTACGAGCGTCCCGTCTCACCCGGCCTCACATCCTTTTTCGAATCCGGCGCCAAGCAGCTTTGGCGAGATTATGCTGGATTCTGTTGACTTTGGCTTGCCGACAAAATTTAGTTTGGATGCTTGGCTGATCGACGCAAACCACTTCGTCGTCGTCGATTGGCGAGATTCGTTTTCTGGTACGCCCAACGTGATCGTCAGTGGTTATATGGTGATACAGCCGTCCTCTCCCGCCATCTCCGCCACGTACGCTTTCACCGAAGCAGGTGAGAGTGCTGCTCCTTCGTTCACTCCTCAGGCAGTTGGTGGAATCTTTGCTTGTGGTTCAACAGGGACCTTGGATTTGACACCCCTAAGTGGTACGCACCTGAATATCCCGACGATTAGCGCCGCCTGTACTGCGCCTGCCAGTGGACGTGGCCTGATCACGATCTCGGGCGCGGGAACGACAGGGATCAGTAAATTCGCGGCTTATCCCACCTTGGACCAGGGACTTTACCTCATTGAACTCGACGGCGGTTCCCCTGGAAGTTCTGGTCCTTCCGGCGCGGGTCTCGCTCGGCAACAGACGTTGCCCGCTCCCATTGTCGTTTCCAACTTCAGTGGCAATTACGCCTCGAATTTCCTGGCTGACACTGTGCAAGGGTTTGAAGCATTTGCTGGTCAAATCACTTCGAACGGCGTTTCCTTGGTCTCCGGGACGGTGGATGTCAACTCCTTCAAAATAGCACCCCCGCCTGGGCCGGGGACGCCGTCGTTGAATGCGACTCTGACAGGTTCGTTCACCGCTGCTACCGACGGGCGGTTCCCGCTGTTCCCGCCGGCACTTGTCATTGGACCCGCAGCGGGACAGCCATTGCCCCAAGTCACGAGCATCAATCCCGTGTGCTATATCCTTGACGCCAACACCTGCTTGCTTCTGGGGCTGGACGCAACCGCGCCGGGCACGGGCATTCTCGAATTACAAAACACCGGTCTCTGAATATGGGGGAACCTTCGGATGTGTGGCGGTCTGCTTCTCTCCAAGCTATCTCGCCCCGGTTTATATCCCTACTGGAATGGAGCGAAACACATGGCATGGCTCTATGAAATCCGCAGTTCTGATGAGGCTGTGCTGAAACGAGATTGCGGATTTGCTAATCCAGACGGTGCGAAGATTGCGGCACGCGAGGAGGTCAAGAAAATAAAGGCTGCGCGCCTGATGGGCGACCCAATTGTCGGACGTATTATGATCGGCCACAAGGCAGAGAACGCGACGCGGTAGTTGCCAACCAAAGGCTTGCTCCATATGAGTACGAATCTGGCCAGTTCTAGCCCACGAGTGCTGAACAATCAGAGGCGAGCGCACGGAGAGCCGATATATAGGCTGCCCAAATCTCACTATTAAACCAGTTGCGGTCCGTCGTGGGATTTTGGAATGAGATTCCAGGTTGTACTTGGCAAAATGCAGTGTGGGGAGTGAAGAACTCCCGCTCCAGATTATGGCGTTCTAACCGAAAATAACGGCACCCTCATTCTGCTCTGAGTGATTGCATACAAATATCCTACTTGGCAGATACAGCCTACATCATCACGTAGCAAATTGGGGCCGACCCGTACGTCGCCATCATGCTTGTTCCGGCTGCGACGCCGGCCATATTGTCAGCAGGGGTCCGGCGGTGAAAACCGCCACGACCTAACCCGAAGCTCTAGCCTCAACAGCCCGAGATGTGGACCTCCTCGCCTCGGGCCTC